>Ga0208542_1000355_pt1 | contig 21491 bp, 25 predicted proteins | sample DEB08_DNA_3_FD_185495 | JGI IMG/M metagenome (GOLD analysis project Ga0208542, IMG submission 185495) | Aqueous microbial communities from the Delaware River and Bay under freshwater to marine salinity gradient to study organic matter... | ecosystem: Environmental > Aquatic > Marine > Coastal ... | reverse complement strand
ATGGGGTTGTTCGCTTTTAGGCGAGCACGGGAACTTGAGGCTGTTGCTACGGCGGCAGCCTCTGCCCCTCCCGAGCTTGTAACTGATAAACCTTCCGAGACGCCCGATGGCAATCTCAATCGACGCAACAGTCGGGGGCGCAAGCGCAAACAGCTACCTGACCCTGAGTGACGCTAACGCGATCATCGACGGCTTAGTCCAAGATGATGACGTAGCTGCTTGGGCGTCTGCTACGGACGATCAGAAGAATCGTGCCTTGTACACCGCTACCCAGCGGATTGATCGTGAACGCTTTTTAGGTGCCCGTGCGACTGATACGCAGTCTCTCCAGTGGCCGCGCACTGGGGTCCGAAAGCCAGACACCTACATCAATACTTACTCGGTTGGTTTTCCGTTTCGTATTACGACTGACTACTTTACGGACACCGAGATCCCGGATCAGGTCAAGAAGGCGCAGGCGGTTTTGGCGGTCTACCTGAACAACAACAAAGACGGTCTGGGTTTAAGCGGGCTTGAGGACTACAAGAACGTCAAGATCGGCAACCTGGACGTTACGCCTAACACCTATGGCGCAACTGGTGCTGATCGGATCCCGCCGATGGTAGAGCGTTATTTCACCGGGCTTAGAATCAGTGGACCTGGCAACATCGCTGTTAAGCGGAGCTGATTCATGGGTTACGCCTACCCCGGTGCTGAGTTCATCGACGACACCAGCGCCCATGCCGGGCGGTTCGGGAAGATCGTTGCCCTTGAGGACTCGGTGATTGCCAGCCTGTCGGCTGAGGATTACACCGGCAATACCCTCTCAGCGATCCCCTTAAAGGCAAGCTGCGAGATGTATGGGGTCTTTACTAGCGTCACGCTGACCAGCGGCACTGTCGTCGCCTACAGGCTCTGATCATGCATAGAAGCGTTCAGATTGACCCGAGCTACAGCATTGGCGCTGATTTCGTCAGCAACACGACTGCGCGAACTGGGCGCTGGAACAAGATCTCGATCCTGAAGAACAACACCAGCTTCAGTGCGCTTACGGCGCAGAACTGGACCGGCAACAGCTTGGTCGGTGAGTCGCTACCTGCTGGGTTTGTAATCCAGGGAGTTTTTACTGGTTTCACGCTTAACAGCGGCGGCGCTGTAATCGCCTACAAGATCTGACATGGCAAAAGCAGGCTCAGAGATCTCCGGCGTTGACTACGCGATCGGCGCGGAAGTCATCAATGATACGGAGACGCATACTGGCACTTTTATTCAGGTTGACTTTTACGAAAACAGCACGATCGACTCGATCGTCAGCACAAACATCATTAACGACAGCTTCAGTGGCGTCAGCGTTGACCAGGGCGCTCATATCGCGGGGTACATCACGAGCATCACGCTCCAGAATGGGGCGTGTATTGCGTATCGAATCTGATGGTGCTTTCTAGCTCGCTACGCAAGGTTGCCAGCAAGGTCGTTAGCAAGTTCGGTGGCGATGTAACCGTTCGGATCGTGACCGGCGGCAGCTACAACACGACGACAGGCGCAATCACTGAAAGCGAGTCAGACTCCACGGTCAAAGGCGTCCTGTCTGACGTCAGCCTGAGAGAGGTCAACGAGCTGATCCAGGCAGGCGACAAGCGCTTGCTGATCGCGGCTGCTGCTGTTAGCACCGCGCCTGAGACCAAGGATCGGGTCGTCATCAGCAGCGTTGTTCACCAGGTCATTCAGGTGAACATCACGGAGCAGGCGAACACGGCGATTGTCTACGAACTGATCCTGAGGGCTTAACGATGCCACGCCAGATCCGCCTAGATCAGATCCCGGACCTGATGGACGATCAGGTTAAAAAGCTAGTCAAGCGCACGACGCTGCAATGGCATGCAGAGTTAAAGCTCCGTCAGCCACCTGTCGGAACGCCTGTTGACACCGGGCGATTGATCAAGGGCTGGCAGGTCAATACAGATAATCCTTACCAAGGCGTTGTCTTTAACAACGTCGAGTACGCCGAGGCAGTTTGCTACGGCACTAACCTCCCGCCATCGTGGGGTGGTAAGTACCGCACCAGGCAGGGCACTAAGCCGGGCTTCCCCGATCTGATCGGCAAAGAGCTTGAGGCTTATGTAGTCAAAGAATGGCGCAGCATCATCGCTGAAGACTGATGGCAGCAATCAACCTCAATACGGTTCGCGCCACCATCGAAGCGCGATTAGCAACCGAGCTAGCGGAAAGCCCTGCCATCCCCGTGGTCTTTCACAACATGGCGTTTGAGCCGACACCGGCGTCTAGCTGGGTGCAATGCTTAACAACCTTCGGCGCCAACGAGTACCTCAGCCAGGGCGGGACTAGCAACTCGCAGAACAGGATCTTCGGGCTAGTCGTTTTCAATATCTTCTCGGCTCCCGGTGTTGGTCCTGGTGCTAACTACACCATCGGGAAAAGAATCCGCGATCTCTACAATAGGGTCAACGTGTCGGGGGTTTTCTTCGACGCTCCAACAGGTCCAGAGGCTCTGGCTTCACCAGCTCCCGAGGGCTATTTCCAAACCCAGGTCCGTGTGACCTTTGAATCCATCGAGGGACTCTGACCCATGGCAATTCTCCGAGGCGAACAAGGTTCTGTTCAGTTCGACGCAGCTGGCAGCACTAACGCCACCATCGTTGGCACCCGCAGCTGGAGCCTGACCACTACCAAGGAAACCTTGGATGTCACCGATCACGGCGACACCTTCCGCTCTTTTGTTGGCAGCCTGATCTCCGGTTCCGGCACCGTCGAGCTGGTCTATGACCCCGACGCGACTGGTCAAGCTGGCTTCCTGGAAGATGTGCTGACCACTGCTGACCCTGCTGACGCTACCTTCGAGCTGTTCACCACCGGCTCGACTTCCGGCTCTGATTCGGTTAGCTTTGCTGGCATTATCACCGACATGGAGATCAGCTCCACTGTTGGCGAACTGGTTGTTGTCAGCTGCAACTTCATCACCAGCGGTGCTATTACCGGCAACCTTGAGTGATGAGGTGTAATATCAGAGCGATTAAATAGGCTCTGATGGCAGGCACCAAACGTACTGTGGATTTGCTGGTTGAGGCATTTGACCTCAGCCAGCGCCGCAAGTTTGTTCTAAAGAACGCCGCAGGGCAGCCTGTGGTGGATCTTTATTTCCGTCCGATTACCCGTGCTGATCGGAAGAAAGCGCAATCGCTCGCTGGTACTGAAGAGGCGCTGGACATCAGCACCCAGATGCTGTGTCAGATGGCTGAGCTGCAAGATGGCAGCAAGGCTTTTGCTGCTGCTGATGCGCCAAAGCTCCAGCGTCAGCTGCCTGAGTCTGTCCTGAACGAGCTTGAGCTGTTCCTGTTCGGGCTTGGCGAAGCTGAAGACCTCGAAGAAGTAAAAAACGACTAAAGCAGGACGACTGGCTCTACTTCGAGTTTTTTCTGTCCTGCGAGCTTGGCATGACAGTTAGCCGTCTACGGAGCGAGCTGACTGATGCCGAGTTTGTCCATTACGCCGCTTACTTTGAGGTAAAGGGCGAGAGAGAGAAAAGAGAGATGGACCGCGCCAAGATGCAGCGCCGGTAGCATGGTTCTATGGCGGGGTAACCAGTGGCGCAAGTCCGACTAACAGTTGATGGGCGGCAACCGCTCCAGGTAATCGGCAAGATTAGGCAGGCTGTCGCAGGGCTAGACGCAGGATATAAAAAGCTCCAGGCAAGCGTTAATCAGGCTGCTAGCGCTACAAAGCGTTTTGCGGTTGATCTAGAAAAGCAGACCCGGACCCTTAGGGAGCAAACCAGAGGCGTACAGGGGCTTGTCGCTGCATATGCAGGATTCCGAACCCTGAAAGGTGCGATCACTGCTGGGGTCGAGCTTGAAACTGCACAAAAGCGAGCAGAGCTGCTGACGCAACGCTTTGGGCAGTTAGCTGGCATTCAGCAGGTAGCCGCTCAATCGGCGAATAAGTTCCGCATTGCTCAGACGGATACGCTCGCTGCTTTGATTGACCTGGGCAACCGCCTTGGTCCGCAGGGGGCAAGTCTTGCGGAGATCAGCGATGTCTATGAAGGCTTCAATACCATCCTTGCGATTAACAAGGTCAGCACGCAAGAAGCGGCATCAGCGCAGCTACAGCTAAACCAGGCGCTCGGCTCTGGCGTCTTGCAGGGCGAAGAATACAGGGCGATCAACGAGGCAACGCCGCAGGTTATTGATGCTGTAGCGAAGGTCCTTGGCGTTGCTAGAGGCGAAGTCAAGAAGCTTGCATCAGAAGGCGCTGTCTCTGCTCCTGTTCTGATTCAAGCGCTCCGGGACATTAAGGATCAAGGTGCAGATGAGCTAGAGAGGTCGTTTGACAGTACCTCCGGCAGGCTGCGCGAGTTCCAGAAAGCACAGACAGAACTTGCCCAGGCGATCGGCACGCAATTGCTCCCAGCCTTTACGCCGTTGCTTTCGGCGGTTACATCAGCGATTAAGGAGTTTGCTGCGCTGCCGAAGCCGGTCAAGAACTTTACTGCTGCTGTTCTTGGTATTACGGCTGCGTTGGTTGCGCTTGGTCCGATCCTTACGACAACAATCGGGCTATTAAAAGCCGTTGGAGCTGCGACTCTGATTGCAGCTGGTCCCTGGGTCGCGCTTGCCGCTGGCATTGGTGCGGCAACGCTCGCTCTGGCTAGCTATGAAAGCCAGGCACAAAAAACAGCCAAGGCAGCAGCGACAGGCGACGCCCAAGCGCTGCAAAGAGCACGTTCCCGCCTACAAGCGGTACAGCAGAACTTAAGCCTTGAAAAACTAGCCCTTAAAGAAGCAAGCAAGTCTGAAGAGCGCGGCATTAAAGCCCGCATCAAACGACTCAGGGAAGAAGAGAGCACCCTAAAGAAGGGCATCACTGTCGGCGCTAAAACAGAAGGGGGCGTACTCGATACCGGCGGACTTGCAACAGCGCCAGGCGCTCCTAAGGAAGACAAGGCAGCGAAGAAAGCGGCAGATCAACTCGCTCGACTCTCTGACCAAGTCAACGATTACTTATTCGCCGCCAGGAATCGCTTAGCGATTGAGAAGCAGCAAAACGATCTAGATCGTGTGCGGACAGAAGCTGATGTCCAGCGCCTTGAGATTAGCCGCAAATATGCCGAGCTGACCAAAGGTGTCACTGATGCCACCGTACTTAACAACGCAGCAGCTGCAAAGAGTATTGAGTTGCAGCTCGTTGATATTCAGCTTGGCAAGGAGCTTGGTGTTGTTCTTGACGCTCAGGCAGCAAAGCTCAAAGAACAAGCGCAGCTGGCAGGTGATGCGGCGATCAAGATGCAAGAGTTTGCGGCAGTCAAGAATCCGCTTGATGAACTCGGTAAATCTATTGGCGTTACAACGTCTGAGTTTTCGTCATTAGTCTCCGAGGTCGCTAGGGGTACAACAACAATTGGCGATGCCTTCCAGCGGCTTGCCAATTCGATCATTGACAACATGATTCGGATTGCAGCTCAACAGGCTGTGACTGGCTTGATCGGGCTTGTCTCCAGTGCGTTTAGCCCATTTGCCAGCGTCGGCAAGGGTTTAAGTGGCAAAGGTGCCCTAAGTGGCAGTGTTCCAGGTCTTGGGGTTGGTGGTTCTGCTGCTGGGGCAAGTTATGCGGGCGCGACAGGATTAACTGGAATTGGTGGTTCTCTTAAAGGGTTGGGGAACTTCTCTGGTTTCCAGGGGGCTTTTGCTAATGGCGGAAGCGTCATGAGCGGCAAGCCTGCGTTAGTGGGCGAGCGTGGTCCTGAGCTGTTTGTCCCCGGACGCAGCGGCAGTATTGTTCCCAATAGCGCAATGGGCGGCGTCCAGGTTGGCTCGATCAACATCACGGTCGAAAACACTGGCGAACAGCTAAGCCCTGCTGCCCAGAAGCAGATCGCCAACCAAGTTCAAGGTATCGTGATGTCAACCCTGGTCAACGAACGCCGTAGCGGAGGGGTCCTGCGTTAATGGCTTACATCGAATTTGACGACATCCCACTGGCTCATGCCACCCCGGTGGTGAAACGCAGCCAACGCCGTCAGCAGGCAACCTTTGGCGACGGCTATGTCCAGTTGTTGACTGACGGATTGAACACTGACCGTGAGATTTGGCAGTGCCTTACCTCGCCAATGCCCAATGCCGACGCATATTCGATTGAGAGCTATTTACTGACTGTGCGTGGCTCAGCGATTGAGTGGACCGCCCCAATGTCCACCAAAACCTTTTCCCGCCCGTTTGAAAGCGGCGTGCTGGACTTGGGCTACACGGATCTCAGTGCTCTATCTCTCGCCGGCTACACCCGCCCAACTAACTACACCGCCAACCTTGACACAGGTCTGCTGACCTCAGTGGACATTGCCAATGACACGGTTGTGGAGGTGACGTTGACCCTTTCGCCCCGCGATTATGTGCTCCGTGATGGCTGGACAATGACACCAGTCAGCGCGTCATTTATGACGATCTCGTTTGAACTAGAGCGAGTGTTTGTATGACGCAATCACCACCAGTCGCTGAGACCTTCAAGACCCAGATGCCGGAGGTCATTGACCTCTTCACTCTGGACATTTCGACGCTGTTGCCTGCTGGCTCAACCGACCAGTCGATCTATCGCTTTTGCAACTGGTCGCAGACTGACGGCGATGACATTACTTACAGGACCAATACCTACACGGCTTTGCCGATGCAGGCCAATGGGTTTGAGTTAAATACCAGCGGCAAGCTGGAGCGTCCCAGTATCACTTTCGCCAACGTTGGCTTGGCGATTACAGCGCTGACCAATACCTACAGCGACTTGGTTGGCGCCAGCGTCAGCCGGATCCGCACACTGACGACGTATCTCGACGGCACTCCTGGTGCAGATCCTGATGCTTATTGGGGACCAGACGAGTGGGTTGTTGAGCAGAAATCAAACGAGACCAAACTCGCTGTCACTTTTCAGCTGGCGGTTCCATTTGACCTTGAGGGTCGGAGCTTGCCTGGTCGGCGCCTTTTGCGTGAGCAATGCCAGTGGATTTACCGCAGTGACATTGGATGTCACTATGACGGCACGGATTATTTCGACGCAAACGATGACGAAGTTACGGATCTGGCCGATGATGTTTGCGGGAAGCGCTTGACTAGTTGCCAGCTCCGATTCGGTGATGGTGCGCGGCTGCCATTTGGCGGTTTCCCTGGTCTCGTCGATTCACAAGGCTGATGCTGTCGCAATGGCAAAACCCGCTTACTGCTGAACAGCGGCTAGCGATGCGGACTTATGCAGAGCGTGCATACCCAAAGGAAACATGCGGCTTCATCCTGATTGACGGCACAGTTGTCGAATGCCAGAACACCAGCAACGAGCCTGACACGTTCGTCATCAGCGCCCAGGACACTGCCGATTATTTGGACGACGCCAAAGCCTGCTGGCACAGCCACGCCAAGTACAGCGGTTTTAGCCCAGCTGACATCAAAGCGTGCAAGGCGTTGAATCTGCCTTATGCCGTTTGGAACTGCGCTGGCAGCGAAGCTTTCTGGCTGGATCCTTCCCAAGACGCAGGTTTGCTAGGGCGCCCCTGGAACTACGGCGTCTACGACTGCTATTCCGCCGTGCGGGACTGGTACAAGCAGCAGATGGGCATAGAGATGGGCGATTACGCTCGGCGCTACGAGGGGGAATGGTCAAAGCCTGGCTTTACTTATTTCGAGCAGAACTTCGCTGCCGAAGGCTTCGTCAAAGTGCCTGCCGGCCTAGATCTAATGCGGGGTGATGTGATCCTGATGCGAATCCGCAATCAGAATGCTTGCAATCACGTCGCCGTGGTGGAAGACCCAGCTGCCAACCAGCTGTACCAGCATTTAGTGGGTAGGTTATCTGGAACGACTTCCTACAGCGGATATTTCCGCGAGAATAGCTACATGGTTGTGCGGAGGGCAGGCTGATGGTGACGATCCGATTGCTTGGCGAAGCAGGACGCCGTTTTGGTCGTCAGTTCAAACTTGCGGTCAAGACCCCAGCCGAAGCCGTTCGCGCATTGTGCGCCCAAATCCCCGGACTTCGCGAGTATTTTCTTCAGTCAAGCGAAAATGGCATTGCTTGGCGTGCGATCACAGAGCATCCCGAAGGATTGGATGAAGAGCAACTGCTATGGCCTTTGAGCAAAAGATTTGTATTGGCGCCGATACCAGTAGGTAAAGGTGGCGTCGGAAAAATTATTGCCGGAGTCGCAATCGTCGCGTTTGCGATTGTTACGGCAGGCGCCGGTTTGTTTGGACTTGGCTTGGGGTTTGGCGCTGGTACGGCAATAAGCATCGGCGCAGTCGGTGCAAGCTTGATTTTTGGCGGCATTGCTGATTTGTTGACGCCGACCCCCAAAATGCCCAATGTTGCCGGTCCGGGCGGTATCGGCAGTGGAGCCACTAGCGGTCGCAGCCGAGAGGAACAGGAACGCTCATTTACCTTCGATAAATCCAACGCCAATACCCAGCAGGGCGAAGTCGTTCCAGTGCTCTACGGTGAGCGCATCATTGGATCGTTGCCCGTCCTGAGCTTCGGTCTGGAACTGCAGAACAGCCTCTGATGGAAGACTTTCAAGATCTGCCTGAAGTCAGCGGCGCTGGTGGCGGTGGTGGCGGCCAAACAGTTGTACAACAGACTGTTCAACAGAACGTCACTGTCACGCCAACTGCACGGCAACCTGTTGAGGCTGCCAACAACCTGTTTTCGGTTGCATTTGCCAAGACGGTTTATGCGCTGAGCGAAGGCGAGATCGAGGGCTTCCCTAACAGCATTGCCAAGGACACCTACCTGGATTCAACGCCAATCCAGAACCCAGACGGCACCTATAACTTCAACGGCTACACGATTGAATCGCGCACTGGAACGGACGAAACGCAGACCCCGATAGCTGGGTTTAGCACTGCTGAAAATGCAGTCGGCGTCAACACTGCGATCACCGTTGCCACTGGTCCGATCACCCGGACGATTACTGACACCGATATTGAGCGTTGCCGGGTAATCATCAACCACCCAGCACTTCAAGCAAACAACAGGGATAACGGCGACATCACCGGCACGAGTGTCAGCTATCGGATTGAAGTTTCAGCTAACGGCGGTCCTTACAGCACAGTTGCTGAGCCTACTGTTAGCGGCAAATCAAGCAGCCAGTTCCAGCGGGCGTACGAGTTTGACTTGGATGGTACTGGACCGTGGACAATCCGCGTTAGTCGTTTAACCGCCGACAGCAGCACTGCCTATCTGCAAAACAGTATCACTTGGCAGAGCTACATTGAAATTATTGACGAGAAATTTGCCTACCCAAACACCGGCTTGCTGGCGCTGAAAGTTGATGCCCGCCAGTTCAATAGTATCCCAAACGTTTCGGTCAAGCTGCGCGGCAAGCGCGTCCAAATTCCAACCAATTACAACCCGACAACTCGCGTCTACACAGGCATTTGGGACGGTACCTTTACAACCGCTTGGACGGATAATCCTGCTTGGATCTTCCGGGACATCGTTGTTAATGACAGATTTGGCGTCGCCCGTTACGTTCCAAACATCTCGATTGACCCGTGGTATTTATACACCATTAGCCAGTATTGCGACGAACTGGTTCCCGACGGCAATGGCGGAACAGAGCCACGCTTCACTTGCAATGTGTTTCTGCAAAATGCAGGCAGCGTCTATGAAGTACTGAATGGTCTTGCCTCGTGTTTCCGGGGCTTAATTTATTACAGCCAAGGGCAACTATTCCTGACCCAAGACCGCGAACAGGTTCCGGTTCAACAATTCAGCGAAGCCAACGTTATCCAAGAGGTTGACGATTCCGGTCAAGTCACCTCACCTTGTTTCACTTACAGCGGCACGGCACGAGGCGCCCGCAAGTCTGTTGTTCTGGCTAACTGGGACGACCCCAATCAGGCGTATTCCAGCGTTACTGAGTACCAGCAAGATGACGCGCTGCTGGAGACCTTTGGCTACAACCCGATTGACCTGCGCCTGCTTGGTGTTACCTCACGCGGTCAGGCACTGCGGGCAGCAAAACACACGCTGTTCTCCAACCGTTATCTGACAGAAAAAGTCAGCTTCCGCATTGGGGCGGAGGGCTTAGCGGCTGGTGTTGGCGAGATCATCCAAATTGCCGACCCAATGAAGCAGGGTCAGCGCCTGGGCGGTCGCATCAAAGAAATCAGCGGCAACAACATCACGCTCGACGCCGTATTGAGCCTGAACGATGCGATTGATTACACCCTGACGCTGGTGGTGCCTGACGGGGAGACCGTCACCAACCCTGACAGCACGATCACTAAGCGCCCCAAGCTGAGCGTTCATAACCTGATCAGCGCATCACAAGACCGGGGCAATCCTGAGCTGCGCGACCTGGCAGTACAGAACGGACTTGACGTACTGGTCACCCAAGACGGCGACGTGCTCGAAGGCGTCACCATCGTTGATTCACTTGGAACGACCACTGCCGTTGTTGATGGCAACGTCGATAGCCAAGTTAACGCCTTGTGGGTTTTGGAGTGGTCTGACATGCAGGCTGCCCTCTACAAGATCGTGGCGATCACTGAGGTCGAGCCGCTTGTCTTCCAAGTTGAGGCAATCCAGTACAACGCGAGCAAATTTGATTACGTCGATAACGACCTGCCGATTGCGATTCCCAAGGATCGTTTCACGCTTGAGGCACCACAAGCAGTTGAAAGCCTGACTGCAAAGCTGATTTACAACAACGGTCGCACGCAGATCAACGCTGATTGGCGTTCACCGCAGCGCAACGGTTCCGACGATCTGCTGGTGCGTGGGTATCGGTATCAGTGGCGTGATGCGACTGCTGCTCAGTGGAACGACATCGAATTGACCTCGGTTACTAATGCAGCGGTCAGCCTGCCTGATCATGTCTACGGCACCGAATATCAATTCCGCGTTGCGACATTTGATCGCCTTAGCCGCCAGAGCGATTACGAAACCGTTGATGTTTCGGACTTTGATGCAATCCCAGATCTGAGCGATGCTGAGTTTGGCGCCACGGTCACCCACGCCAACCAGCCTGATGGCACCCAGCTGATCATTGTTGATCCTGGCACCTGCCCGATTCTGCCTCGGATTACTGGTTTCAAGTGCTGGGCAAAACCACGCAACCTTAAGGGCGGTGAGATCCCTGGCGTCAAAACCCCTGGAAACGACGGCTACTACTTCCTGGCTGACATTCCGCTCACGGGCTATTACACGATTGCGTTCCACGCACCGGACACCTACGACGTTCGAATCAGCTTTACCAGCGCAGTCTTTGGCGAAGAGCCGGACGACTACATCTACGACGTGGTGGAGCGTGCTGAGATTGCACCGCCAACGCCTAACAACTTCAGCGTCGTTGAAAGTGCAAACCGTGCAGGCAAGCGCTTTAGCTGGCAGCTACCGCTGAGCGAATACGGCAGCTGGGACCAGAAGGTTGTCAGCGACATTGTTGGTTATGAGGTCCGCTTTAAGCGTGGCCAGCTGGCTACAAACATCGTTGAGTTTGACGTTGCGACTGACATCGTTACGGTCAAGACTTCAACGGTTATCGGCATCAAAACCAACCAGCACCTGTTGACTGTTGGCGAACAGATCGTGTTTGCCGCTAGTTCTGGAACGCTGCCCACCGGCATCACAGCTGGCACCACTTATTTCGTGGCGGCAGAAGGATTCAACAGCGTTGAGTTCAAGCTTGCTGCAACTGCAGGTGGCGACCCAATCAACCTGACGGGCACTGCCACTGGGACGTACAACGTCTCCGGTCCGGCAGCGCTTGCCACTCGCCTGAACTTGTCTGCCAGCTGGGGCGCAGGACTGGAGCTTGCATCTGGCGGCTTGAACGCCAACCAACAATGGTTCGAGACCAGCCTGTTTGACTCTGACACCTGGGTGGTGATGGTCAAGTCGGTTGATGCGACCAACTGGCGTTCTGATCTTCCTGCCTTTGTGCTGGTCAACATTGGTGCGCCACCGATCAGCAACGCAGTCGCAACGATTAACGCCAGGACTCAAGGCGCCGGCAGCTGGGAAGGCAACTACATCAACTGCGAGGTCGATGGCAACGGTGATCTAGTACAGACCGATGCAGGTCGAGACAGCATCTTCACCTGGAACTTCGACAACAACGAGGCTGAAAGCAACCTGCTGTTTAGCACCACCGCGACGGCAACTTATCAGCACAAACTGGTTGCCCTGACTGGCGAAGACACTGTGCTGGTGCAGGAGCCTGATGGCACCAACGACGATGACAAGCTGTTGCAGGAGGACACGCCGGTAGTGATCGACGTGGCTAGCAGCAGCTTCCAATTGCAGCGAGGTGGTTCGACGATTCCTCACCTGCTTGAGGTGAACGACACCTTTGAGTTCGTCGAAGTTGCGGGCAGCCTGCCTACCGGGATCTCTACTGGGACGACCTACCACGTCGTTTCAACTGATCTGACTACCACCGTCTTCCGTGTTGCGGCTACCCAGGGCGGCACGGCGATTACGCTTAGCGGCACTGCCACTGGAACGTATGCCGTCAGAGGCGCAGCATTTGGCATCTTGGGTGAGCAACGGTTCTACGACGACACCGAGCTAGCAGAGGGCGGGATTGTTCACCCTTACGCCCCATACGAAAGGTTGCTTGGTGATGTGTACCGCGTGCAGACCACCTTCAAGTCGCCTGATGGTGTTGTTGCTGGCAACATCACTGCCCTGACCGCTCAGCTCGATTACCCCGACGTGATCGAGAAACAGAATGACGTTGCGATCAGCAGCGCTGGCACGGCGGTCAGCCTGAATAAGACATTCCGCAGTGTTGAAAGCGTGCAAATCACTGCCCTTCAAACTGGTGGGTCAACGGCGGTCACGGCTGTTGTCACAGCCAAAACCACGACCTCGGTTACGATTAAGTGTCTCGATGCCAGCGGTTCCGGCGTGACCGGCTTAGTTGACATCACAGTGATTGGCTACTGATGGCTGACCGTCGTATATCCCAGCTGACCTCAGCCGACACGTTGGTCGAAAACGACCTACTGCCGTTTGTTGATATCAGCGACACTGAGACCAAGCGAATTGCAGCCGAAAACCTTGGTTTGGCAATGGTCCAGTTTGGGACCACGCGAGGGTCAGACGTTCCAACATCACCAGCCAACGGTCAGCTGTGGGTGGATACGTCTAATAACCCGCCTGAGCTGAAGATCTATAACGGCGCCAGTTTTTCGCTGGTTAGCTTCCTGCCTAGCTCGGCGGTCATTACCAATCCAAGTGGAACGGAACCCGCTAGCCCTGTTCTAGGTCAGTTGTGGCTTGATACCAGCCAAACACCTGATGAGCTGAAGGTGTACGACGGGGCAAACTTTGTCCGCGTTGACCCGCTTGGTATTACGCAGGCAGCTGGTGACGCTCGCTATTTGCAGATCACGGCAGCGTCTACTACTTACCTGCCTTTGGCTGGTGGCACGCTGACTGGAACGCTGACCTTAGATGCTGCACCAACAGCAGATCTGCAGGCGGCAACCAAGAAATACGTTGACGATGAGATTGCAGGCATCCCATCAGCAACGGATCTGACGCCTGCTGGAACGGTGATTTACACCGCCCGGTCTACCGCCCCGACCGGCTACCTGAAGGCAAACGGAGCAGCAGTCAGCCGGACAACCTATGCCACGTTGTTCAGTGCCATCGGGACAACTTATGGCGGCGGTGATGGATCCACCACGTTCAATTTGCCTGACCTGCGTGGTGAATTTGTCCGTGGCTTAGACGATGGTCGCGGCATTGATACCAGCCGCACACTTGGATCGTCTCAGGGTGATGCAACTGCACTGCCCAACAACGCCTTTACCACCAGCAACCCTGGCAACCACTCGCACTCCTACAGCGGTGGTGATCGTCAAAACCTTGAGTCTGGCGGTCAGTCGCAACCTGTATCCCAGGGCGGCAACACCACTGGAGCGGCTGGCGCTCACACGCACACGATTGGCGGTGGTGACGCTGAGACTCGTCCGCGAAACATTGCACTGTTGGCTTGTATCAAGACCTAAGCCGCAACTAAGATCTCTCTATCGGAGCATCGTCAATGGCCAACATCAAGATCACGGATCTGGACGCCTATGCAGATCCCAAAAGCACTGATGTCCTGCCTGCCGTTGACGTAACCAACGACGAGACGAAGAAGGTCAGCATTGCTGACTTGATGGAGAACGCTGGCTCTGGTACGGAGGCGGCTCCCGGCATTGCGTTTGACGGCGACCCTAATACTGGTATTTATCGCCCTGGTGCTGATCAGCTTGCGATCTCGACGGCTGGAACGCAGCGGCTGCTGATTTCGGATACTGGTGCGGTCACGATCCCTGGCGACCTGACGGTTCAGGGCACGACCACGACGATTGATACAACAAACCTGATTGTTGAGGACAAGAACATTGAGATGGGGTCGGTTACGACTCCTACTGATACGACTGCTGACGGTGGCGGCATCACGCTGAAAGGCGCTACTGATAAGACGATTAACTGGGTCAACGCTACGGATGCTTGGACCAGCAGCGAGCGTTTTGATTTTCCCGCTGGTACGGCAGCCGCCCCCAGCATCATCCTGAACGGTGACGTTAATTCAGGTATTTATCAACCTGGCGCAGACCAAGTAGCCATCTCGACTGGTGGGTCTGGGCGGTTGTTTGTTGATGCAAACGGAAGAGCAGGATTAACTCTTGCCCCATCAGCGGCAATCGGTGCTCACCTGCAGGTCGGATATGGCAGCGTCGGCAGCGATCACGTTTCATATAATTATGATAGCTATTTTGCCAATAACCTCTTCAAAACTGGCAGCAATGCTTGGAGCAGAATAAGCAGCAGAGGTGGTGGTCTTTTACGCATTGAAGACCAAACACTTACTTATTCAGCAGCAAATTCTGGCACTGCAGGATCGTCTGTAACGCTTTCCGAACATCTCCGCATCACATCGGACGGGAAAGTAGGGATTGGCTCTACTACCGATCCAGGTAGTTATAACGCACGGCTGTGGATCGATAGCACTGCTGATACAACTTTCACTGTTAATACAACTGGATCAACCAATATCTCGCAACTTGTTTTTAGAAATTCAAACGTTAATGGCGAGGCTCGTCTTTTGAACGGAACGGGAGGACCGCTTACCTTCTTCCGCTCATTTGGCAATGAAGCTGCGCGTATTGATACCAGTGGTCGCGTTGGGGTGGGGACCACCAATCCAAGTTATTTACTGCAGGTTGCAGGCGGAACTTCGGGTAGCCAGTTTGCCATTGGCGACAGCTCTCCACGCCTGGTGCTTGACTATCGAGCCCCAACAACTTCAACCGCTGCACCCACAATTACAAGCGATGGGGTAAGCTTGTATTACTACGGCAAAAATGGATCCACAGGGGCGCATGTATTCCATTCTGGAACAAGCAATTCTGAAGCGCTCCGCATCGACAACTCAGGCCGCTTAGGTCTGGGGACTAGTAGCCCTAGTGCAAAATTGCAAGTAGAAAATGGTGATATTTATATTGGCACCAATGGAAACTATTTAAGAGGAAAAGATGGTAACAGTGATTTCAAGATTCTATTGGGATATAGCGCTGCGCAAACTGTAAGATTAGGTGAGTTCTGTTATCTTGACACTGCGAACCAACGACTAGGGATTGGCACTACTTCGCCTCAATCTCCATTAACTATTGGAGCAACTAGTGATTTTGGGGCAGTTCTATGTATAAGTCGCACAGATACTAATTACAACAGCGGTATGCTGGTTCTAGGAAACGGCAACTCCACCGATAAGTACGTTGCTGTATGGCGTGGTGCCGCAAATAGTGTTTCTTCCGGTGGTGAGTACCTGAATCTTGGCGGATACGATGGTATTTCATTTGCCACTGGTGCCGCTGCCATTGGATCCCAAAGCGAACGCGCCCGCATTGATAGCAGTGGTCGCGTAGGGATTGGCACTACGAATCCGTCTTATCAATTACATGTTGATGGTGAGGTACTATTTCGAGGAACAGGCAACACAAACGGTAGTCTTCGGATTCGACCTAATGGCACTGCTGTTTATTCCCAAATCTTCTTTGATAATGCAACTGCGACTAGTAGCGCGCAGATAATCTGTTATGGTGGAACCAGTCTTTACGTTGATTCAGCCAGTAACGGAGATATTTATCACCGAACTAACGGTACTGGGGCTCATGTTTGGACGGTTAATAGTGGCGCATCAGAAGCCGCCCGCATCGACAGCTCGGGACGCGTAGGTCTGGGGACTTCTACGCCTGCATCATCCTTAAACTTTGGTGATGCCGCCGCTAACTCGGGGATCCAATTTGGCGATAGTGCAGATTTCACTATTAAAAGAAATACAACCGACACAACAATTGACTTTAATGTTGGCTCGGATCTTAACCACTTTCAATGGAAAGTTGGCGGGATCAATTATATGCGTCTTGATTCGTCAGGGCGTTTAGGGATTGGCACTACCAGTCCTGCATCAAAGCTCACGATTACCGAAACCGCTAATGCCAATGGCATTGAAATACGCACTGCCGATTCAAACTTTTCACAACTAGCACTCGGCATAAACACCAGCATTAATGCGGCGTACCTCCAGTCCAGTGCTTCTGGCTCGGGAACTGCTCGGGATTTGGCGTTTTATGGTAACTCTGGTGAGTGGGCGCGGTTTGATACATCGGGACGCCTGTTAGTTGGCACGACTACTACCTCTGGCAGCGCATTGCTCCAAGTTCAAGGTCGTTCAGGTGCGACGACGGATTACGCCGTTTTTGCCTTGCGTAGAGGAAGCCTGCCATCTGGCGACGGCCAAGCTCTTGGAGCGATTAATTTTTCAGATAATTCCGAAAACCTAGGCGCACAGATTTACGCTACGTCTGATGCTGGCTCTTGGACATCTGGATCTAATCACAGATCGCGTTTAGTGTTCTCCACTACTGCCGACGGAGCGAGCAGCCCGACGGAGCGGATGACTATCAAAAATGATGGCAACGTAATCATTCCCGCCGTTTACTCATCCACTACTGCTACGGCTGCAAACGTAAACGTTAATACTGACGGATATCTCATCAGGTCTGTTTCATCTATCAAATACAAAACAAATGTTGAAACGCTGCAAGATTCCTATGCAGATTCTATTCTTAATTGCCGTCCTGTCTGGTATCAGTCAACCTCTGATTACGACAACAAGGAATGGGGCTATTGGGGATTCATTGCCGAGGAAGTTGCTGAGATTGATCCGCGGCTTTGCTTGTTTGCTAAAAATGAAGACGGCGGCCTAGAGCCAGAAGGCGTTCAGTACGACCGCTTTGTTCCTCACTTGCTGAACCTACTCAAACGGCAGAAGGAGCAGATCGAGGCGATGGAAGCTCGTCTGTCAGCCCTTGAGGCGCAGTAGTCCTACTCGCTAATCACCCAGGCGGGCAACCGGCCATTCCCAACAGGTTGCACCACCCTTAAAGTCAAACAGACTTGGCTACTACCATGCCCGCCGCTACCCCGACCACCACGTTCACTTGGAGCATCAACACCCTGGAGCGCGAAACCGACGACGGCTTTGTGTTCACCGCGCATTACACCGTCAACGCTAACGACGGCACCTACTCCAGTGGTGCTTACGGCAGCATCGGTTTCGAGCGTCCCGACACGCTCATCCCGTTTGCTGACCTGACGGAAGCCGAAGTGATTGGCTGGGTCAAGACCGCACTCGGGGGCGACGAAAAAGTCACCGAAATCCAAGCTGCTCTGCAAGCTCAGATCGACGAGCAACGCGCCCCCACTAAGGCTGCCGGAGTGCCCTGGTAATGGCGGTCAAGTCAAAGACTGCACTGGGGCGGGTTGAGCACAAAGCCGGTCGCCCCAAAACCACATCCCAGGGTTACGGCCAACATTCGCGCCCACGTCGGCGCGGTAAGAAGCCCTTGCGTGGTCAGGGCAGATAGATGGACAACCGTTTGTCGCTGCTCGGTGGTGCGCTTGCATTGCTAACCACTGTTGTGGCGACGACGGTCACCATCGACTCGCGTTACGCCAAATCAGCAGAAGTCAAACAGCAGTTTTGCCAAGCCCGTAAGCAGCAATTACGGGACCGCATTTTTGAGCTGGATCTAAAGAATCCCAAAACACCAAACGACAGAGCGTTGCGAGAATACTTGCAACAGCAACTTCGTGATGGATGCTGAAACTTTAGAGAACTGGCGCAAGATCAAAGCAGCACTAGAAGCAGCAGGCAAAACTGATTGCGATTACTACGTGCGAGCGGTTGCGATCCTGCGTGGCAAGCCTGATCCATGGAAGCCGCCTAGGTAAAATGACCCTGTTGAATCGCAGCCGTGGATCCGTTCCTTACCCCACTGGTTACGGCAGCGATCATCGCTGGTGTCAGCGCGTTATGGCGGATCGACAAACGTGCCAGCGTCATGGATACGCGGATGGCATTGATCCTGGAGCAGATTACCGCGCTGCGGAGCGATCACAAAGAACGTCTTGACGATCACGAGCAACGGTTGCGTCAGATCGAAAGCCGCAGCTAGGTTGAGAAGACAACTTAATTCCAATTAAGTAATGGATCCCACCACAATCGCCGTCATCGCTATTGTCGCGGCTGCTGGCTCTGAAGTCCTGACCCTGCTGCCGATCCGCAGCAATAGCTGGGTGCAGCTTCTGATTAACGTTTTAAACGTCGTCGCTAGAAAAAAGTAGGCAGCACAACCTGGCTCTTGCGCTTTAGCGACAAGGATTGGCGGCATCAGCTCAATAAGGTTGCGCGTGATTACAAGTTCCACGCGACCTTAAAACCAAAGCTCGACAATGCCATCGAGGATTGGCACAAGACGCAACCGGCTACGGTGCCGCCACCAATCATTAGCAGCGATGAGCTGCGAATAACTGCACCCTGGGCAACTGATGAGCAACCCGGCACCGATCAAGCTTGAGGCGCTGTTTAAGTATTTCCGAGCCTTGCCGCATCAGCAGGCTGCCATTCAGGAGCTTGAGCTTGACCTGCAGTGCAACGATTACTGCGAGGTAATGCGGCGTGATCGCCCGTGGTTTAAGACTTGGAGCCAGGACGGGAAACAGGCTGATCTAAAGCTCGCACGGCTCCTAATTAAAGAGTTTGAGGGCTGCCATCTCTCGGCGTATCCCGATCCCTTGTCGGGCGGCGATCCGTGGACGATTGGGTATGGCACGACGCGGTACAGCGGCGGGGAGCCTGTTAAACGCGGTGACAAGATTACGGTCATTGAAGCGGACATGCTTCTGGACCTTGAGATTGACCGGATCGAGCGGAAGCTGCGAACTAGCGTCCCTGCGTGGGGAGAAATGCTAGATGAGCAGAAATGCGCGTTAATCAGCTTTGCCTACAACCTTGGCAGTGGGTTTTATGGCTCGGCTGGGTTTGAGACGATCAGCCGGTGCTTACGTGAGAAGGATTGGGCTGGTGTACCTGCTGCGCTAGAGCTTTACCGAAACCCTGGCACGAACGTCGAAGCTGGTTTGCTGCGGCGTCGCAGGGCAGAGGCGGGGGTCTGGTCAAGGGGCGTCGAGCAGAACGGATCAGCTGCCACTGAGTTAAGCGTTGACGCACCGTTTAGCGCCCACCTAACGCCGAACATCAGCCTGGGTGAGTTTGCCTTGCGTGAAGAGCGCAGACGGTTTGACCGTGCCGATCAAATTAAAACGGCGATTTACCTGGCGACGTTCCTTGAGAAGGTGCGCTCTGCCTTTGGCAACAAACCCATCGTCATTACTAGCGGCTATCGTCCGCCTGTTGTCAATTCTGCTGTTGGTGGTGCTCGTGATTCGGAGCACTTGTACAAGCCAGGATGCGGCGCTGTTGACTTCTACGTTTCAGGCGTAGATATCAAACAGGTGCAGGACTGGTGCGACAAGTATTGGCCGCATAGCGTCGGCTACGGCGCAAGCAAGGGCTTTGTGCATCTTGGCGTTCGCGCTAACGGTCGAGACCTTGCTCAAGCACCTCGTATCCGCTGGGATTACTGATGCTTCTTGCTTGCCAGTTCTAAGACGTAGCACTGGCAAAGGTGCTCGTAAAAGGACAGCGCGGCGTAATCCTTAGTGAAGTCGCGGGTCATGCCTAGGTAGCAGACCCGGTATTTTTCAACGCCATCTGTAACGATCCTTTTAAGCCTTGGCGGTTCCATAGGGCTACCCTTCGAGATATGTCTAGAACGCAATGTCCTGGGGACAATGGATGGTCGTAGAGTTTTCCGTTGAGGAGGAGCTACGAATAGAAAGCCAAGCGCGGACGGTACTCCATTGTGGGGACAGTCAAGAAGTCGCAAAGCTCTGTGCGTCCCTGGTCAAACAAAACGCTTACCTGAGTCAGCTGGTCAGGCAGGCAACAGGTCACATAACGCAGCTTGAGCTGATGCAGGTGCTAGAGGGGCTAGACAATCCTGATCCGGAGCGAAGTGAGACCGTCAGATTATTGTGCGAGTCTGGAAATTGGGATCTGACTCATCAAGATGACACTCGGGACCGAAGCCTGTTTGTAACGCTTCTGCTGATAGCGCTTGCTCCGTTTCTTTGGCTGGTTGGTGCTTTTGCTGGTCTGCTAACGACAGTGATGCGAACCATGATTCAAGTGATTCGCAGCTTGGCGTCTTAGCTGGCAGGTCTAGGAAGTCCCGCACTTCTTGCGGATCGCGCAGGTAGACGCTGACGCCTGATGCGTGTGCGACGAAGAATCTACCGTTAAAATCCTTGCCGGTCTCGACGGTGATGTCGCCTTGTAGGTGGATTCGCTCTCGCCTCATACCGGGTGCTTCCTGAGGACGTGCTTAAACGCCGTGACGATGTCTTCCCAGAAGATCGTAGGCGTCCTGCCTTTCCACTGAACGCTCCTGCTATGAATCAGGGCTTCAGTCGGCTGCGCGGTATAAAACCTGTAGTCACAGGAAGGGCAAAGGCGACGACGGATAAAATCGCCTTCCTCTGACCGATACGTTGACTTCACGTCAGTAATCAAGCTGCCGCACTTAGGGCACGGCGGACCCATCCGATTCGCTCCCATTGTCTAGCTCCAACCCCAGATCAAGCTGGAGCTGCTCTTCTGTCTCTGCGGCTTTCCCGGCGATTCACCTAATAAAACCGCTTTGATTTCTTGTTCAGCGAAAATGATTTGGCGGCGCATTGCTTCGCGTGAGACTCCGTGTTGTTTGGCAAGGCTGGTAGCTGAGACATACTCTTGACCGTTTAAGCCGTAGCGCAGCGCTAATAGCTTTTGAGCGTTAGGGCTCAACTGCTTTAGAGCGCTTTGAACAGCTTCGATCTGAGTGTCAAGTAAGACCTCCTCTTCAGGTTGGTCTTCCTGTCCTGGGATTAGATCGACGATGCTGCTGCCGTCGTCGTCTTTGTTTCTAGCCTTGGCATCAAGGCTACTGGCGTCATTGGAGCTGTTGAGATAGGTGCGGATTGTCTCCGGCAGCATCCCGACAAGCTCAGCACACTGCTCGACGGTCGGATTCATGCCGTGCTGCTCGCGGTATTCAATCGTTTAGGTC
>Ga0208542_1000349_pt1 | contig 21671 bp, 25 predicted proteins | sample DEB08_DNA_3_FD_185495 | JGI IMG/M metagenome (GOLD analysis project Ga0208542, IMG submission 185495) | Aqueous microbial communities from the Delaware River and Bay under freshwater to marine salinity gradient to study organic matter... | ecosystem: Environmental > Aquatic > Marine > Coastal ... | reverse complement strand
TGTGCCATATTAACTGAATCACCTTTAGGAAATGTAGGAGGTAAATTTAAGGTAAGTTTTTATAATACTTCAACAACTGGCACTTCATGGGCTGTTGGATTACGTCGTGCTAGATATAACAACGATGGAAAAACAGGAATTCACCCTGTATATTTTGACCCTAATGGTGATCCTTATCTTGCAAACAATCAATTTTATGATTATGTTGTTGGAGCATTTCAAGATGCTAAAAATTCAAATAGAAAACTTCGTGTTTATCAATCTTGTCTAAAAAATGGTGTAGGTTTTGGTGATCCTGCTATGGAAACTAATCAACCTATTACAATGAGAGAGGTTGTATATTATGGAGGACATAATGCTTCTTTTGCTTCAGTATATGATATGTCAACTAATTTTGGAAGTGGACAAGCTTATGATTTTGTAGAATTTGAATTACTAGGAGACCAAATGAATTTAGTTATTGGAAATGCTAGTGCAACAGCAACCCTTGTAAATCCAACAACATTATCAACTGGAGATAAAACTAATGAATTTAAACCAATGTCTATAACTACTCAATTATTATATCCACAATTATGGTTGGAAAAAGAAAATAAACAAATGAATGTAACTACATTTAATGGTAAAACAGGATATACTTTTGGTAATCCTGATACTGATTGGTGGGCTAAGATGGAAAGCAAAGGTTTAACTGAACGATTATGTAAAGAAGTTGATACTCGTTATTGGGCAAGTTTAGAGGATGGCACTAGATATACTTTTATAAAACCTAATGGTTCAGGAGCATTTGCAGAAACTGATTATCCTCCTGTCATGATTTTTAGCCCTGATGATACTGATTATATTAGAACAGAAGATGCCAATTCAGAATTATTATTAGGTTTTGAAGGTCGTGATATTGTAGAAACAGGAACATATGCTGCACCAACTTATACTATTGTTAGTAATTCAGTTCCTTCATTATTAGCACGAGGTTCTGCTTTTATAAGACTTAATAATTTCACACAGCAATCATTCAATGCTGGAAAAGGAGGACTATCAAAAATATTATATCATATTCCAAGATTTGATAATAGTGGAAATCAAACTGGTTCAGACTTGTTCTTTGAACCTGCTGAAAAAACATATGTATCATTAGGAAACATTAATGAGTTAAATATTACTTCATTTGATATTGACATTGTCACCGAGGATGAAGTTTTTGCAACTGACCTCGTAGGAAAAACTATTGTTGTCCTACATTTTAGAAAACAGAGCCACAAAATGTAAGAAAAAATTTAAGGTATATAGTGTGTATGAAATACATATTTAAATTACATCTTTTCATTAGTTTTATTAATAGAAATATAGTTCTTTTGTAAAATTATTATCTAGTTTAATGTTATAATGTCAATCTTACCTGTTGTTAAACAAGATTTAGAAGAAAATTTACAAGTTGATGACGAAATTATTGAATCTGAAACTGAGGAGCAGTCAGAGGAAGAAGTAGAACCAATTATAGAAGTAAAACAACGAAAGAGGGCAGTCAGGAATGAAATATTTGATATAAAAGATGAGCCTGTTGAACCTGATGAACCTGAACCTGAGCCTGAGCCTGAGACTGAACCGGTTAAACAAAAACCACAAAAAAGACGACCTGCTAAATTTTATGAGGAAGGTTATAGAGAAGGAGATTTTAGAGTTATGATAGATAAAAATGGAAGTAAAAGATGGGTAAATGATAAAACACTTGAAAATGCACGTGCTAGAATGAATGAAATGCATAAAAAAGGAATTGCTAGACCACCAACTAGAAAGAAGAAAGCACCACCTGTTGAAGTTCAATTAAAAGAAGTATTAGAAAAGCAAGAAGAAAATAAAAATAATTTGAGTGAAGAATTTATTAAAAAATATCAAGAAGATTTATCTATGCTTGTTCAGAAAGCAAGTTTTAATGCAGTTGAAGAATATGATAAAAAAAGAAAAGAACGTAAGGCAGAAAAGAAAGCACAACAAAATGCTGAATTAGTTCAGAGTCAAATGAGGAGTAAATTAGAAGGACTTAAACAACCAGTTAAGTATGGGTCTCCTGGGTATTTTGATAGTTGTTGGGATTGAGGAATAACTTTTATAGTATCACTTAAATTTCTAACACAATTGAATGAATCACTCCAACCATCTCTTTGTGTAATATGTATAGGTGTTATACAATACCATTTATCTTTATGTTGTAAAATTTTTAAATATTCATCAATATTATAATTATTATCATTAGGATATTGTAATTTATATTTTAAACTTGTTTTATAATTATCAATTAATGTATCATAATAATGACATTTAACAACCATAGCATGAGTACACCAAGCCTTAACAACTTTACTTAAATATTTTTCAATAGGAATAGGTGGTGAACAATTCCAACACCCTAAATATAATACATCAAAATCATAATTAATATATTTATTAAATTTTTCAATCAATTTATTTTTAGATTCAATTTTAATATCATCTTCAAAAATAATACAATAACTCCATTTTAATTCTTTGGCTTTTTCTAAACAAGCAATATGACTCATCACACAACCAACTAATCCTATTTCGTGTTTAATGGCTTCAAATCTATTTGGTTTTTTAATTCCAAGTTTTTTTAATTCTGTAATTGTATAAGCATTTTTTTCAGGTCTTTCTTTTAGATTAATATAAAAGTGTTGATTCATATAATATTATAAAATATTTAAATTCTTTTAAAACATACAAACCCCTGAATATCTTTTTCATGTATATAAGTTTTAATACATTTACAATTTGGAACTTCATTTTCTAATTGTGATAATATATTAAAATGTTGTTGATATACATCTTCAATAATATAAATATCATTTGTATATTTCCATAATGTTAAAAAAGAAATTATTTGATGTGATAATATATGACTACCATCATCAATTATAAAATCACAATTACCGATATTATTCATCATATTTTCTAATTGTTGTTCATTAGATTGGTCAACAACAAAAGTTTCAATATTATTTAATTTAATATTTTTAATATCACAACCATAAACTTTACAATTTTCAAAATATTCTTTCCACATATATAGAGAAGCACCTTCTTGATAATTATCATTTGTATATGCTGTCATTAATTCCTTAGTACCAATACCAATTTCTAACATTTTATTGTATTTTTTATCTTTTAAAATATTGTGATATTCTTCTGTATAATAATGGTGATATTTAGGGCATTTATCACATATATATTTTTCAGCAAGTTTACATAATTTAGACATTTATATTATTATGAATTATATTTAATTATAAAAATCTAACTATTAAATATAATGCCAAAAAAAGCATCTAAAACACTAAAGAGACCGGTCGTTTTGAAAGTAAGGGACCCTGTAAGTAAACAGCCTCGTGAATTACATCCAAATTTAATGGAACTACCAAGTTGTTTATTGATATGTGGTGCCGTAAAACAAGGAAAAAGTAATTATTTGTTGAACCTTCTGGCAAATGATGACTTCATTGGTTCTGATTTTTTTGACCAATATAAAATCATATCAACTACATTGAATGCTGACCCTAAAGGTAAGATATTTAATGATTTATTCGATTGTGAAGATCACTATGACGACCAAATGATTAAAGATTTAATTGAATCACAAAAGAAATATGGAGATAAAACTGATATGCCTTCAACTTGTTTAATTGCTGATGATATATTAACAAAAGAATTTGTTAGAAAAAATACTGATTTAACTCTGTTGTCTTCTCGTTTTCGTCATTTCAATATTCAATTATTAGCATATGTGACTCAGAGTTTTAAAGCAATTCCTCCAATTGTCAGAAACAATGCCACGGACATAATAGTGATGAAGCAGTCTAATGCTAAGGAATTAGAAAAGATTGCTGAAGAATATTCTCCTATGTTCGGTGATGATAAAATATTTAAACAATTATATGATTATGCTATTGGTTATGGACCTTATAACTTTTTATATTTAAAATTATCTCAAAATCCTGCAGAAGCCTTTAGATGTCATGAAGAAAAAATAGCAGAAGGTTCAAAAATATTATTTAATAAAAATTCAAAAAATAATGAAGAAAATAATATAGAATAATTATATAAAATGACAGTTGATTTATATTCGTTAAGTGGTGCTGTTAATCAAGGTAATATGAGAACTGCTGCAATTGAAGCATATAATCGTGATGCTACGGCATTTAATAATGAACTAGCAGGACGTATTGCAGAAGCAAAACGTTCAACTACAGAAGGAGAGGCAGAAATAGGTGCAGCAGATGCCATTAAATCAGCAATAGCAGGGAGTGCAGCTGTTAGTTCTGCACAAGCATTTTTAGCAAGTAAAGGAGGACAAATTCAGAATGCTGTTGAAAAAGGAACAGAAGCAATTCAACAAGTTCGTGATACTGCTGATAAAGTTAAAAATGCAGTAACAAATGTTAGTGAAAATATTACTAAACCACCAAGTGGTATTGAACCCCCTGCCAGTGCTGAAGAAGGTGGTCTTATGCAGAAGGCAATGGGTGCTGCAGGAATAACAGGAGAAACTGCTGCAAAATTAACAAAAGGTTTAGGTTTAGTTGGTGATGCTTATACTATTGGAACAGATATAGAAGCAGATTTACATGGTCAATTTCAAAAGATGGACTGGGAACAAAAAGTTGGTAATGTTGGTGGGATATTAGGATCTAGTCTTGATATTGTTGGAACTGCAATTCCACCTCTTGGTGTATTAAAAATAGTAGGAACTGGTATTAGTGCATTATCAAGTGTATTTACTGGAGTTGGAGATGAGAAAGCACAGCAAGCAGCAGGTAATGATGAAGTCTCACAATTAGAACAGCAAAAAAAAACACTTCAGCAAGTTCAGTCAAATGCTGGAAAAGCACCAATTCTAGCTCAATAAAACTTTTTTCTTTACTTTTTATTTTTTTTTTTTAAAATAAATATATTTCATATTTATATATAATGAGTATTTGGCAAACAAAAGATACTATCCCAATTGAACAAACCGAGAAAGCAATTTCTTCAACTAATGGACTTTCTTATTCTGCTGGACAGGTTATCGATATATTTGTTCCACCAACCACTAAATTCTTTGTAGGAAAAGATTCCTATTTAGAATTTGATGTTGAAATTGCACTTCCTAGTGATTCTACTGGTGATTTAGCACGTATTCAATTAGATGCTGAAACCGGTGCAAATGTTCTTATCAAAACACTTTCCTTATTTAGTGGAAATAAATCTCAGTTATTAGAACAAATTGTAGCATACAATACAATGGTAGCAATTAAATATGATTATGAAACCAATGACACTGTTAAAGGAAAACGTATTGTTGAAGGGGCAACTCATGCTATTCCTGACCTTCGTGGTTCTCTTGGAACTTCTGAAAGTTCTCTTAACAATCACAAATCAAATCCTTATTATAAGAAAGTAGATGATGCTACTACAAACACTCCTTTTACAAATGCTAACTATTATCAGAAAGCAAAAATAACTATTCCAATTCATTGTGGAGTATTTTCCTCAGAGAAGGTATGGCCGAACATGCTTACCATGGGCTGCACACTTTCTCTGGAACTTGAATCAAATACTAATGTTTTTAGAATGCTTGATACTTGTTCACAAGAACGTCGTATTGAAGCCAATCCTCAGGTCAATGGATTAGGTTCTGTTGATGGAACTCTGACTGGAAGTGGTTCTAATACATTAGAAGTATTTATTGAACCTGCTAATTCTAACTGGAAGGTTGAGAACTTTCCTTTTGTTGTTGGACAGAAATTTAAACTTGTAAATGATACATATGCTGATGCAGATCTTAATGAAGGAACAATAGAACAGATAGAAATGGATAGTGGTTATGTAAAGATTACAACATCTGCTTCATTAGTTGCAACAGGTGCTGTAGATCCGACTGCTGAGAATTTTTATCTTGTTGATACATCGATTGTTGGTGCATCTTCATTCAATCCAACATACACTGTTAGTGATGTCAAACTTATTGTAAAAGAAGTTAACATGGGTAGCAATTATGAGAACGATTTAATAAATAGAATGAAACAAGCAGGAACAATCAATATTGATGTAACGAGTGTTCAGAACTATCAGAGTTCTATTTTAGCAAGTGACCGAGTAGCCAATATTCGAGTTCCCGTTAATAATAGCCGTTGTCGTAGTGTTATTGCTTGTTTAGCAGATTCGACTCGTTATGCTGCCAAAGATGCCATCAGTGCATCAGGAACTTATCTTATATCTAATGCAACTGGTGATGGAAATATGAGAAGTTGCCGTAGTGGTCTAGAAGGTCTATGTGATAGACTTACTGAATACAATTGGTTTTTGAATGGACGACTCCAGCCATCGAGACCAATTAAGACTTCTAAAATTGCTAATAAACAGAGTATCTCAGCTCAGCACATTGTGGAAGTTGAGAAAGCACTTTCTTCTAGTGGATTTATTCAGCCATTGTCATTTGAGGCATACAATCGTAATTTCATTATTGGACGTACTCTTGGGATTCAGCAAAATATGGTTTATGATGCAAGAGGTAAAGACTTTAATCTTCAACTTAACTACAATGAAACTGCTGCCCCTGATAAGAACAAGTTGGTCAATATGTTTGTCTTCCACGTAAGAAGATTTATTATCAAAAACGAATCTGTTATGGTGGTTGTATAAAAACAATCTTTTAAAACAATCTTTTAAAAAACTAAAATTATTTTCTTTTTATATATTATATGGATTTTAAAAAAATCATTTCCGATGCTAGACCAAATATTAAAGAATCATCTTTAAAAATGTATAGTCAAAATTTAAAAAAAATATTAGGTGATTCAAAAGACTATAAACCACTTTTAAAATTTGAAGAAATACAAAAGAAATTAGAAGACAAATCAGATAATACAAAAAGAAATTATTATAATTCAATTATTGTGTTATTACAAGCAGTAAAGGCACAACCAAAAATATTAAGAAAATATGAATCAGAAAGAGATGAATTAAATGATAGATATGATAAAATTCAATCAAGTGGACAGATGACAGAAAAAGATAAAAAGAATTTTGTTGAATTATCAGAATTGAAAGATATGTTAATTAAAATGAAAAAAGAAATAACATTAAAAAAATTACATAAAAAGCCCTTAGAGAAATTTTCAAAAGAAGATAAAGAACTATATGATGGTTATTTTTTATTTAGTTCATATTTGGCTTTACCATTACGTAATGATTTAGCAGATGTTGAAATAATAAGTAAATATGAATATAACGAAATGGATGATAAAGATAAAGAGAATAAAAACTTTTTAGTTCTACAAAATGGTGCTGGTAAAACATATTTTTTATCATTAAATAATTATAAGACTAATAAAAAGTATAAAGAAAAAATAATTGAAATACCAAAAGAATTAATGTATACATATAAGCAATATGTAGCTAAACAACGACCATTTAAATATTTAATAACAACACGAAAAGGTCAAAGAGTTTCAAGAAATTATTTTACACAATTTCTACAAAAAATATCAAAGAAATATTTAGGTAAAAGTATTTCAACAACATTATTAAGAAAAATAATATTGTCAGATAAATTTGGTGAAGTAAATAAAGAAAAAGAAGAACTTGCTCATATAACAGGTCATTCGGTCAATACAATGGACAAGGTCTACATAAAGCAAACTGGTGATGATATTAAACAATCAGAGGAGAAGGATCAAACAAAGAAGGACGACTAAAATCTAATTCATTCAATCCAAAGTTTCTATAATCAAATCTTCTAGCTTGTCTATTAGATATACAAGAATTAATAATTTTCAACCCTTGTTTTTTGAATTTAATAATATACATTGATTCAAATAATTTCAAATCTTTTTTATCTATTTTGTCAAATTCATGAATACAAATAATTTTATAATTAGAATTATATAAAATTTCAAATGAACTTCTATAATTTCTAAAACCACAAGGTGTCAATGCTAAATACATTCTTAAATCTGTCATATGTTTATGATATCTAACCTTAATACCTTGAATTGTTGACCCAATATATATTTCATATGTGTCATTATCAATAAATGCATAAATATATCCTTTCATCTATATATAATATAAATATAAAAAAAATAAAAAAAAACTAATTAAATTTAATTTTTTTAATATTATTATTTATTTTAAAATTATCAAATTTATATTTTAAATATTTCTTTTGTTTGATGTGTTTAAGATAGAAAACACTATTTTCAAATTTTATTTCAAATGGTTTATTATGATAACGATTAATAGCAATAATTGATTTCCTAACAGAAGGTAAATCACCATAAGTTGAGATAGATTCTGCTAATTTAAAATAATATTCAAAATTATCATTTCTATATTCTTTACAATATTTTAATATCTTTTTTGCATTATTATTTATTTCTTTTTTCTTTTGAATTGATAATTTAATTGTATCATTTGGTTGATTCAAATAATTTACTAAATCAAAATAAGTTTTAAAATTAAAATAACCGTTATTAAAATTCAATGGTCTATTTTTATGTAAATATAATTCTATATAAAATATCAATCCTTCTTTATAAAAATCTTTATAATCAGGAATATCCATTTCAAAGATTTCAACTATATCAATTAATTCAGAAACTGAGAATGTTTTATGAATAAACATTATATTATTAAAAAATATTAAAAAAAAGAATAAGGGAATTCATTTAAATATAATCATTCAAATAATTTATTTGTAAGTCATCTTCAACTGAACTTAACAAATCATTATTACTATAACCAACTTCATGAATTTCATATTGATCTAAACATTTATCTATTTGTTTAGCACTTAAATCTTCAAATTGTTCACCACCATATTTATCTGTAATCATATCATATTTATATTGATTAATTGCAAATTTAAAATTATAAATAAATTCATCAAATTGTTTTTTATATCTATCATCTTTCTTCATTTGCATTCTGATATTAAGAATTTTACTAATCATATCAAAATTAAGTGTTGGTTGTAAAGAGTTTGTAGTTTTCTTCATTATATATAATATATAATAAGAAAAAAAATAATCTTTATATGCTTTTTTCTATATATTATATATAAATGAGAAAAAAAATGATTTATTTCTCAGAGAAAATAATCAAATTTATTCTCAAAATGAGAAAAAAACCAAAAAAACACTATTTAATGACATAAAATTTAAATTTTATTTGTTTATATAGATAAAAAACAGTTTTTTTCTCATAAATGAGACTTTTTTATATTATTTTCTCATTTTTTATATATATTATATATAATGAAAAGCACTTAAAGACTTTATTAATCAAATTTAATTGTAATTTTTTTATTAATAAATTTTGTTTCTCCTTTATTTAGTCTGTCTGAATATCTTTTGAGATTATCATTTAAAATTTTCTCTCTATTCTTTTGATAATAAAGTTTAAAATATAATTGTTTATTAGTTGTTGGTTTATATAAATCAAAAAGCATATTTTCAATAGTTGTCATTTATTTTACAATAGATTAAATTTATTAGATTTTTTCTTTTAAATTATATATGGATAGAATAAGTATTTTAACACCTACTTATAATAGACCTCATTTATTAGAATTTTATTTATCAAATATTAAATGTCAAGATTATCCTCATGAATTATTAGAAGTAGTTATTGACGACGATGGTCAAGATAAATTTATTCCTGATGATAAATTAGAATATGTTAAAAATGAATTGAAACCAATTAAATTAAATTATATGTATTTTAAAAATAAAAGAGAGATTGGAATTAAAAGAAATAATTTAGTTAAAAGTTCCACAAGTAAAATAGTTATTAATTTTGATGATGATGATATTTATAATGAATCAATTATTTCATATTGTTATAATAATTTAAAATCTGAAAAACAAATTAGTTTAGTTGGAACTAATCAAATGATATTCTGTTATATTAATGATAATTTTAAATTTACTGCTATTCAATGTCAAAGTAAAAGACAGATACACGAAAGTGGAATGATGATGACAAAGAAACATTGGAGGGCATCAGGTGGTTATACTAAAAATTCACAAGGTGAAGGATCTAAATTAATTGATTATCATAATGATAGATGTATTAAATTATTAGAATGTAGATATATGTTATCTTGTATATGTCATAATAATAATACAATTAATAAAGATAAATTTAATACTGATGATAATATTATTGCTGATGCAAAATTATCTGATGAATTAAAACAATTAATTATTGAATCTTTTAAAATATAAATTTTATTTTTTATTATTATTTTTTTATTTAATGATTATATAAAATGTCTAATCGTTATATTGAAGTAAGACCCCAAAATAATCCAAGTGATGGATTAATATCTTACAAAAATGGAAATCCTCAGATTACCTTTATAGTCGGTGAACAGAATGCTTTTCTATTAGGTAAAACAGTTCGTGTTAGTGGACGATTCCATGCTTATTCAACTGCTACAAAGGCTGCACCTCATGCTACTCAGGCAATTAATGGTCGTCTTGGTGTATATGCCATTCTTGACCAAATTATTCTTAGAAGCAACAAAAATAAAGCCACCATAGAACATATTCGTGATATGAATCGTATGATGTCCTCGTATTTATCGGTTACTGCTGGAAAGCAGGATGGAATTTCTCACTTAAATACTGCTGGTTTAATTATGCCTAATTGGGAAGTATCACGAACTGATTCACTTAGTGATGTTGGACAGGATTTCTGTATTCACATTCCAACAGGGCTTCTAAACGGTACTGGCTCTATTCCTCTTAGTTCTGATTATGGAATTGGTGGCTGTGAGCTAACCATAATGCTTGCACCGGACTCTTCGGTTTTCTACTCTAACACTGGAACTACTACTAACATTGTTGATTGCTGGTATGAACTTTCTGATTTAAGATTATCGTGTGAACTTGAAGTTCCTCCTCCTGACCAATTGGCTCAGTTAATGAGACTAGGCAGTGGAACTCTTGAATACAATTCTATTTCTTCACAATATGCTACAATCAATAGTGGAAATGGTATTGTTAATTTCTCACTAGGCTTATCTAAGGTTAAGAGTGTTTTTGTCAATATGATACCTGCTAGATATCTTAATAACTTAGCTTATGATTCTATGGCTACACTAAGTTTTATCAACACTGATAATTCTCAGGGTGGCTTTCGTTCTCAGACTAATACTCGTGCTGGTGTTCGTTATCCTCGTGAATTCGTAATTGATAGCAATCTTAGAACCTCGGCTAATACTAATGTTAATGATCCTGAAATTACTCGTAATTATGTTAATGCAATTGCCAAATGGACTAATGTTAATCCTGAATCTTATTTATCGTCTACTACTTCTAATAGAAATTATACTGGTGCTGTTACATCGTATGGAAAGGTTGCAGATGGTGGTGTTGTTCAAGGTCTTGGTGTAACTTATGACCAAATTGGAAGTGGAACTGCTGACTTCTCAAATGTTCAGTGGGGTCTTGAATTAGATTCACTTTTAACTTCTGATGAACCTCAAGCATTATTTATTTTTGCTGTTAATAAAAATACATTAGTATTTAATAAAGATGGGCTTCAGGTTATTTCATGATTAATTTAAATATTAATTAATTGTCTTTTTTTATTTATTTTTTTTTAAAATTTTATATTTTATTATAATATAAAATGTCAAATATTCCTGAGATTCTAAAAACTGGAAGTTTAAGCACCACTACGGCTGGTGAAACCTACACCGAGGTGTTAGAACCTGTTACTTTTTCAGAATCAGGTTGCCGTTTTACCTTAAAGCCTGAAGGTATATTAAATCATTCAAGTAAATTAGTTCTAGGTATTGATACTAATGCATCGGTTACTCGTGCATTCTTCCCTCCTCACGTGGGTATTGGAACACTCATTAAACGTGCCACCCTTAAAGTAGGTGGAAAAACTATTTGTGAAACAGATGACTGGAATCATCTTCATGCTATGAAATCAGCATTTATTACTAGTCAAAATAATAAAGAACGTGAAGTTTATATGTCTTCTCGTTGTATGAATCACGAATTTGCTTACAAGACCTCTAATGCTTCTAGTGCCTCCAATAGTGATTCTGAAGCATCAAAATATACTCTATCATATGGAAAATATCCAACAATGAATGGATTAGTTCAGGAAACTGATGTTAAATTATTTCAGTTAATATCTAGTAAACCAACTTTTATGATTGATATGAGAGACCTATTTCCATTTTTTGAGGCAGGTCATCAATTACCTTTATATTTAATGACTGAAAGTATTCACGTTGATTTAACATTTGAACAAGACCCCTTCCGTGTTGTATGTAATGCTGATGAAACTAATTTTGGTAAAACTTTTAGTATTCTTCAGACTGAATGTAAACTTTTACAGGATATAATTGTTTATGATGGAGAGGTTATGGAACAACTGAGACAATCTAATAATAATATTGCTTTTACTTACCTTGATTATCAGTTGACTAAAACGGCTGTTACTCAGGCTCAGGCTCAGGACATTCAGAGAAATCTTGGTGGTGCTGGTCGTATGGTTCAGAATGTGCTGTGGTGTCTTACTGATGAAGGAAGTGGTTCTCTTATATCTGATGGTTCTCTTATGAATAAATATCGTGGTCTGTCGGTTACAGGTGCTGGAACTTTTACATCGAATATTAAATATAATGATGAATTCTTATATCCATTAGACCAAGTCAATTTTGGTAAACACTTTCACAACTTAATGTATGCAGAAGGTGGTATTCCATATGTTACACGTAGTGAATATGCTCCTCAATCTGTTGGTCTTGCTAGTGATACTCTTGCTACATTTGAAAAATATGACCCTCTTGACAACCTTGGTGAAAACTTCTTCTATTGTGGTGCTAATCTCAATAAAGGGGAAAGGGTGAATTCGGTGGGATTACAGTTAATTGCTAAATATGAAAATAGTCCATCATTTGTTGGTACGGGAACTCTTCGTGCTTGGATTGGGGTCCTTCGTACTGTTACAATCAGCAATGGTATTACTGAGGTTGAATTTGAATAAACTTTTTAGAAAAAAGTTTTATCAAAAACAGTTAAATTCTTTCTATTGAAAAAATCTTTTTTTTAAAATATTTATTATATTTATATAATGTCACAATATTTAGATACACAATTATTAGAATGTAATAGACTTCATTCAGAAGAATATAAAGCAGGAAATAACAGCAATCCTGCTTTATGGTCTAATAAACTTGGAAGTGGTATTCAATTAGATGTTGGTGATACCATTTCGGTTCATTCAGGATATATCAGTGAAATCGGTGCAGGTAGTGATACAATTGAATTTAAAGGTGCTTCTCTTGCAAAAGAAAAAACATTTACAGTTAGTAATGTTTCAAATACATTACCTTATGAAGAAAATGAAACAAATAAAAGAATTAATGGATATAAAAGAACCATTATTAGAGATGAACAAATTACAAAAGAATTATATGATAATAAGGCAACTATTAAAATTGGTTATTATTTAAATAGTATGGGTCAGAATACTCTTCAATTACCTCGTCGTTATGCTGGTAGACATCTTGTTGATGATGGACCTGTTAATTTTACACAAATTGATGAAGTTGAGAATGGTTTACCTTATAATTCTAGAAAAATAATAGTAGATGCTGATTATAAACAGTATTATAAAAATGAAGAAATTTTTAAACATAAAATAAATAATACAAGATTTACTATTTTTGCTCGTGATACATCGGTATTTGATAAAGATGCTGATTATACTTTTACTAAAGAAGGATTTGAAGATGTAACTAATATGTGGATGAGATTTGATAATATTGAATTAGATCCTTATGTATATGGAGGACTTCCACGAAATCCAGCTTTTTGGACATATAATGAATATTCAGAATTAATTGATTTAGAAGTAAATGATGGTTTTAATTCAGCACAGAATGTTGCTGAAGAATTAACTAATCAATTAACAATTCCAATTAAACAAAATACTTTTACTGTTAAACTTGTTGATGCTGGTTTAGAAACTTATGAGAGAGTAATTACCACAATTGAAACTAAAACTTATAAACCTTTTAATGCAGGAAGTCTTGGTAATATGAGTCTTAATAATTATACTTCATTTGTTAGTGCTTCATTAGCATTACTTACAAGTCAAGATTCTTATGATTATTTAAGTTCATTTCAATATGTTGGACATAAACGACCTGAAATACAAACAGCAGGAAGAAATTTACCACATGGTGCTTTACCTTGGTTAGGTTTTGGTGTTTATTATACTATTTTAGTTGCTAATCGTTTAACTGAACCATTGGTTATAGATGTTACATATAATGAAAATAATTGTGCTAAATTTGGTGATTTTTTTAAAGCATGTGAGCTATATCCTGAATTATGGGATAATATCAATCCACGAGGGTTTTTTGCTGGTCAAGATTATGATAAAACAAAAATAAATTTTGAAACTTCAAGATGGTTACATTTAAATTTTTTTGAAAATGCAAAATATTTATCACTAATCGGTGAGTATTATTTAGGTGGTGATAATATACAACCAAACGGTAGTGGAACTATTTGGGAAGCACCACCATTATTTTTTAAATATGATTCTAAATCACGTGATATTTTTTATGAAGAACCTTCACCTGATAAATTAAGTTATGGTTGTTTAGGTAAAGATTCTAATGGAAATATTGTAGTTTATCCTGCATCTTGTGGTGGAATACCTCAATTCTTTTTTCAAGATTCGGGTAGTGGGCCACAAATACTTGCTGGTAGAAGAATTGGATTTGATTTTGGGTTTCAAGCTTGGGGAACTCTTGCTGTAATACCTTTTTCAGGTTATAATTATACTAGTGCTGATAATAATATTCAATTTGGTTATCAAGTGCAGAATTCAGAAAGTTATGATGTTCAGGATTTAACAGGTAGATTATCACAAGTTTATATAGGTGCACAAACTCCGTTAATAGAATATGATACTGTTGCCAGTAGATTTAAAATAAGTCAATTACATTCAATGTTAAGAGGTCAACAATGGTATCAAGCAGGTCTTGATGACGATAACCCTGATTTGGGTAGTGAAGTTGCTGGGGCTTATGTATATAAAATGAATCCAACTGATAATTATTATGTATATACAACTGATTTAATACCTTATATTAATAAAAAAGCACATGATGGTGGAACAAAAGCATTTAAATATACACAATTAAATTTAAATTTAGAACCTTGGACAATATATGATAGTTATTCAGGAATATTTATCAGTGATTTTGGATTTGATACAGATGAAGGATTATGGTCTGTATTAGGTTTTACAAATTCTCAATTTAATAGTCCTTTAACAGCTTCAAATACACTTTCAAATAATAGATTTGATAATAATACAATTAAAACATTAAATAAAGTTACTACTAATGCTGAAATAACAAGTAAGGATTTTTCGGCATATATTCAGAATGAATATGGTGCTACGATGTATACACAACAGATAGCAACTACTTGTGCTATTACTCATGGTGATATAAATAATCGAGCAGATAATTATTTTTCACCAATTACTATTACTCAAAATAGTATTAAAATAGTTGCTAAAAATTTACCACGTAGAATGTTACGACCTTATTATTTATTAAAAACAAATTTAGTTGATAAAAATTCACTTATTGGTTCTCGTGATAGTGGTCAAAATTTTAACGTTGCAGCCATTGTTGACAAACAATATAGTGGTGGTGATTTCTTCTTTTTTACTGCAAATGCTATTGAGTTTACAATTACAAAACCAATTACATTAACTAAAATAGAAACAAGTGTTCATGATCCTGATGGTAGTTATGCTAATGTAAATAGTGATAGTTCTGTTATTTATAAAGTTCAAAAAAGCAAGAATTTAGCAGATTTAAATATTTTAAGCCAAATTTTACAAAATAAAAAATAAAAAATAAAATAATTGTTAATAATATAATGAGTGCTTGGACAGATCATGTAAAACAGGTTTTTGATGCTGGACGTAAGAAGAATGAAAAATATTCATACAAACAGGCAATGACTGATGCTAAGGCAACCTATCGGAAGGGTGGTAGTGAAAAACCACCTACTAAGAAAGGAGGTGGTAAAAAGAAAATGGAAAAAGAATCAAAATAATTATTATGATGATTTTTTTGATGTTATTTTTTGATTGTTTTTTTGATTGTTTTTTTGATTAAACTATTTTCTAAAAAGATTATATAATGACATTAATTGAAATTATACAAGAATATATAAATACTCGTTATATTGAAAATGAACAAGAATTTATATTAGGACTTATTGAACAATTAGAATTTTTATTTGATTTATATTCTGATAGTGATTCAGACCATTCAGATGTTTTCACAGAGGATGAATCAGATGAAGAAGATTTTACACCTGAAGAATTAGAAGATTTAAATAATATTGAAGTTGGTAGAGATGGTGAATTTTATTTTATGAATTGAAAAACCATCCTTTTGTGGATTCTTTTGGTGGTTCTTCAAATTCTATGTAAGAAATATCTTTTTCACTTACAACTTTTTTAATATTTATTACATCATTTTGTAACGATGTAATTGTTAAATTTATACTATCAAGTCTTTCAAGAATTTCTTTTAATAGTTCATTATTTGAACAAGCCATTTTTTGATTTTCCATTATATAGTTATTTTAGAAAAAGAACTTACATTAAAAATATTAATATTGAATATATGGCATCATTAGATTTAAAAACTCCACGACAAATTAATGACGATGAATTAGAAGAATGGAGTGAAGAAATAGAAGGGTTATTATCTGAATTTGGTGAAGTTGCTTTATGCTATCAATATTTACATTCTTTTAGTCAGAGAAAATATTTGTCCAAATATCATCATTTTCAAATTCCAATAATTGTCCTGAGCACTCTTACTGGGACGGCAAACTTTGCTATTGATAGTTATGTTCCAAAAGATTATCAAAGTGGTTTTTCTGCAGGAGTAGGAAGTTTAAATTTATTATGTGGAATACTTGGAACATTATTATCATTTTTAAGATATTCAGAAGTATATGAAGGGCATCGTATAAGTGCTTTAGCATGGGCAAAATTAAGTAGAAATATTGAAATTGAATTATCATTACATTATAAGAAAAGAAAACCTTGTAGAGATTATTTAAAGGTTATGAGGGCAGAATATGATAATTTAATGGAAAGTAGTCCATCTATTGATTTAGATGTAATTCAAATGTTTAATAAAAAATTTGAAGGTAAATATCCAAATATATCTAGACCAGTTATTGTGAATGGTTTACGAGAGATTAAACCTTATAAAAAAGAAGTTGATAAATATGAAATAATGGATAATAATCGTGAAGTTATTATTCATAGTGATAAAATGAAACAAGTGATTTAATTATCTTTAATATATTCATTTAATTTTTCATTTTCTAATACTAATTGTCTTATCTGTCTTGCTTGTTTTGAATTAATTGAAACTTGTATGATACCAAATTCTTTTAATTGGCTTATTTGTTGTTTAAGATTTTCAATTTCATATTGCATTTGAATAAATACATCTTCATCGTCAAATTTATCATAAATGTCATGTCTTGGCATCCTATATAATATATAAAAGAAAATCTTTATATGTTCATTTTATATATTATATATAAAAAGTGATAGAGATATTTAACATAACCAAGTAATAGACTCTTTAAGATTGATTTTATAACAATAATAAAAACAATCAAAATTGCATTTACCTTTTACTTCATCATCTTTTAAAAAATGAATTCTTTTTCTAGGAATAATAATTTGTAATTTATTATCTCCTAAAAATGATTCTCTCATATAACTTGTATTTATTTTACTAGAAGGCATAAGCATAATAAAAGGTTTATTTAATTCTTTCAATCTCGGTATTATTTTTTTACAATCTTTAAAAGGTGGATTAGATATTAATATATCACCTTTATTATTTTCATAAAAATCAATATTTTCGTGAATTACATTAAACCCTAATTCTTTTAAATATTCTCCACTTTTTCCATCTCCATAAAAACACTCCCATATTACTTTATCTTTAGGTATAAATTGCTTTATATTTTCCCAAGCATATTTTGGTGTCATATAATCCACATCGTCAATATTAAACGTTTTTGTATGAAAACCAGCCATTATAAATTATATAATATTTATTTTAATTTAAATCTTTTCTTATAATCACGAATTGAACCTTGTAATGTTGGTTTATTCCATAATATCCAACGTGATAATGCTCCTGCTGTCATTGGATCATTCCAATTTTCTCTTTTACGATGTCTATCTAAATATCGTTCCTTTCTTTCTTTATCTTTATGAATGGTATAATCACTCATTCCAGCTGAACCAAAATGAGTGGTCTTTATTTTTTTACCATTATCATCATAAAATATTGCCATTAATTTTTTGGTTTTTTGAGTTGATGGTCTAATTTCAACTTTATCGACCATTTATAAATATAATTTATAAAAATATAATATGGATTATTATGAAAAAAATAAAGAAAAGATAAAAGAACGTGCAAGGTTGTATTATCATAAACATAAGAATAATCCCAATAGTTCACACTATTTACCTTATAGATTAAAATTACAAAGAGATGCATATAAAAAGAATAAAGGGGGTCAATTAATTTATCAAAAAAAAAAAGATTATAAAATAATATTTAATTATGGCAACTATATTATTCATTTTCATTAAATAATAATGGATATTTTTGTTTTGCTGGTGTTCTAGTATTATCATTTTTAAGAATTTCTATAGTTTCTTTAAATTTTTCATTTTTTACAAATTCTTCTATTCTATTATTTCTTCTATAATAATTATATCTATTTCTACATTTATGTAATAATTGATTATTTTGATAATAGTCATTAGTATGATTTTTATAATAATTTAATGCATTCTGTCTTTGTTTAGACATAAATTCTTCAGCTTTCCTTTTTATTTCAGGATCTTCAGAATTTAAATCTTCCTTATATTTATTATATCTTTTCAATGTGTACACTCTCATTTTTCTTTTTGTATCATTATATTTATCGATAACCTCACGAATTTCAGAATCTGTATATTGTTTTTCATTATGTTTAATAGTGAATTCCATATATATATTATATATAATATTTTTTTTATATATAGAAAAAAAAAATAATTAATTTTAATTTCATTTAAAAAAAAATATATATAATATATATAATGAAAAAAAATGATTTTAACGAATCAACCTGTGAAAACAAATCTATGAATAAACATATGGAAACAACAACAATACTAACATTATTCAATTCTTTTAAATATTCAATCCCAAACCAACAAGCCCCTTATCGTAAAATAAATGTTGTTATTAATGATGAAGGTAAAAAAATACCGTATGGTGAAAAAAATAATTTATCATTAGATGATATTGAAAAAAGCAAAGGTTCAGGTAATACATATTCATTGTATGTAAAACATGTTCCAAAATTATATGTTGTTGATTTTGATACAAAAGAATTAGATGGATGTGAATTAAAAGAATTCTTAGATAAGAAAAAAACCGTATATACTGAAACTAAAAAAGGTTATCATTATTATATTTTTATTAATGATATGATTGAATATAGTAATCAACAAAAAATTTATAAAAATGATAATTTTGAAATAGATTTAATTAAAAAAAATAATATTTGGGAAACAGCAGATAGAACTGTATATGGTACTATTTCTAATGTTAATACTTTTGATTGGAATGATATTAATCATTTTTTTGATATTGATAAAATGAATTCTGTTAAAAAAGATAAACCTGTTAAAAAAATTACTGATTTTAAAGTTGAAAGTCCTAAACCATCACCTCCTATTAGTCCTCCATCTTCTGATGAAGAAATTATTATTGAAAATAAAATGACTGATAAAGATTTTGAAAAAGTTAAAATGGCTTTATTAAAATTAAATAAAAATAGAGCTACAGATTATGGTTTATGGTTAAATGTTGGTATTGCATTATTTAATAATGGTGATAATATGGATAATAAAACAATGAGATTATGGGAAGAATTCAGTAAACAATGTAATGAAAAATTTGATGATATGGCTTGTTGCAATAAATGGTATACTTTTAAACCTCGTTCTAATGGTTTAACAATTGCTTCTATCTTTCATTGGTTGAAAGAAGATAATCCTGAAGAACATAAAAAAATGGAAAAAAAAGAAGTTGAAATTAATTGGAAACAATTATATGAAAATAATGATGGTTCTTTTATCAAAGAAATGAATAAAATTTGTATGTATTATGAAGTTGATGGAACAATATTATATTACAATAAACAAAAAACTTTATTAAGAAATAAAGAAGCAATAGCAAGAACTTTTTTTAAAAAAGATTGTTTTTATATTGAAGATGAAGGTAAAAAGAAAAAAATCAATCCTTTTGATATTTGGCTGGAACATGATGACAGAAGAGATATATCTGAAATTATATTTAAACCAACTCAAAATATCGGAAAAGTTGAAGATTATAAATTAAATTTATGGAATGGTTTTAAATATAAAAATACTCATGATTATCAAATTGAAAGAATTCAACATATTTTAGACCATATTAAAAATGTATGGGCATCAGGTGATGAAGAATTATATGAATATTTCATTTGTTGGTTTGCACGTATATTACAACAACCATGGAATAAAAACAAAGTTTGTATTGGTTTAAAATCCATTGAAGGTGTTGGTAAAACATGTATATTAGCATTATTTGCTGAAATAATTGGTAAAGAATATTATATGGAATGTACTGATTTAAATAAAGCATTCGGTCAATTTAATAATCAGGTATTAAATAAATTATTATGTGTTTTTAATGAAACTAATTGGGGTGGTGATAAAAAGATGAAAGGAAAATTTAAATCGTTTATTACTGATAATCGTATTACTATTGAACAAAAAGGTAAAGACCCATTTGATATAGATTGTTATTGTAATTGTGCTATAACAACTAATGAAAATTGGTTAGTTGATGTAAAAGGTGATGATAGAAGATTTAATTTAATTGAAATTAAACATGAAGTTTTAGATGATGATTATTATCGGAAAATACACGAATTTGAATATTTTCAAGATTTAGCTAATTATTTTTACAATTATGATATTTCTAAATATAATCCAAAGAAATTTAAGAAGAGTGAATTACATTTAGAACAAGTTATTCAAAGTCAAGATAGTGTTGAATTATTTATTACAATGATGTGTGAAAAAGATATTGTTTTTTCTGATAATGATGATGAAGAACTTATTATTTGTAAAAATCACTTTTTCGAAAGATATAATGAACAATCTTATGGAACTTATGGAACTAAATTAAATAATGTTCATTTCTTCAGACGTTTAAAATCTATATTACCGAATTCTATTAAAATTCAAAGTAATAATAAGGCTCATGGTAGAAGAATTATGATAAGTTCTCTAAACAATATGATTAAAGAATTTGATAAATATTGTGGTAAGTAAATCAGGTAAAATCAAGTAATCAGGTAAAAAGGGTAGTTAAAATTGCTATATATATTTTATAATAATATTTTTTAAAATTAATATATTTTACTTGATTTACTTGATTTACTTGATTTAATATATTTATAGTA
>Ga0208542_1000348_pt1 | contig 21679 bp, 31 predicted proteins | sample DEB08_DNA_3_FD_185495 | JGI IMG/M metagenome (GOLD analysis project Ga0208542, IMG submission 185495) | Aqueous microbial communities from the Delaware River and Bay under freshwater to marine salinity gradient to study organic matter... | ecosystem: Environmental > Aquatic > Marine > Coastal ... | reverse complement strand
ATGCTACGAAAACACGACTGGTACTACGAGTATAGCGATTCTAATGCTGTATACGAAGCTGGAAGTAGAGCTAGAACGAAGATACTGGATATGGCTAGAAAAGTAGATCCTGATTACACAATTTATAGGGAGCATAAGAAAGGATAATGAGCACAAGGAATAAAACAAAATCTTTTTTAATATCGCTAAAGATCTGTTACCCAGGGGTCGAACTATGGGTGGAAGATGGAAAGCTTACTACCAATTATCAGGGAGCTGATAGAGAAGCTTTCCTGCTGGGGATGACTAAGTTAATTGAGGAGCATTGCAGATGACATTTAGAGAGCTTGATAACCATTGTGCTGAGGTAGTTGATAAAATGGCTGAGTTAGGCGAAAAAACCGTCTACGCTATTATAATTATAGCTACTGCCTTTAGCTTTATGATTATGACGGCCGAAGCGCAGTATTGGCCAAATAATCAACCTACGAAGCATTATAAAGTAGAGCAGCACTATAACGTGTTTACAGGTCAATTTGAGAGCAAATTGGTAGAGGATAGAGGTCTCTGGGGTACAGGTTATAGCGATATAACTACCACCGAGACCAAAATTAACCCCTTTAACGGTAAGAAGTACATAGAAAGTACTACTCAAACTGTACCTAACGACGCACTGGGGCAACCCATTAAACCCCTTCCAGATGTACTAGATATATTTAACCAGTAATGGCTCTAGCTGGCTTTTTAAGAGCCGGCCGGAGCGATTGCTTGTATAGAGTCGAATTAACTTAAAAACTAAAGGACAAACAAAATGAAAAAGATAATAGCACTAACTGTACTTGCGACCGCTACTGGCTGTAGCGCATTAGGTGATGGCGTATTGATAGCCGGCACTCCTGAAGGGATACAAGCTTTTATGGATGGTCAAAACGCAATAATAGCTAACACTAAAACAAAAGCTAGTGACGGCTCGAGCGCTGCTTTTACGTTGCGACATGCCCAGGAGGAGCAGCGTACTTTAAGAGAAGCTAACGGCTTTTGGAACAATTTAGTTTTCGGTAATAAGGGAGGTAAATAATGGTAAATATTAAGCATATAATAAGAACTTATATCGTAATAAGTGCTATAATTGGCGCTCCCCTTTTAGCTGTAACTCTTATGCTAGGGTTACAGCGAACGGCTGCTACTGTTACTTGCGAACTTGCAAGCATGCACTGTAGCCAAAGCTGGGGAGCTAAAGCATATCAAGAAGTAAACTACTAAAGGAGTAAATAAGATGACAAAAGAACTACAAACAATAGATTATAGCTCGGCTGAGATAGTAAAAACCATGCAAGCTACGGTAGCGAAAGGAACGACAGCTTCGGAGTTTGCGCTGTTTGTGCAGTACTGTAAAGCCACTGGCTTAAATCCGTTTAAGAAGGAAATCTGGTGCATCAAAGCCAATCAGGGTCTGCAAATTATGACCGGCATTAACGGCTTTTGGGCTATTGCTAATGCTAGTAAGGACTTTGACGGAGCAGAAGTAGGGTTGATAAACGCTTCTGGCGAATGGGTAAAAACTGTTCCTGATAACTCATTCATTGGTGCATGGTGTAAAGTGTATAGAAAAGACCGCCGAATCCCAATGGAAGGAGAAGCTCTACTGGCTGATTACGCTAAGGGTTTTGGGCTGTGGAAAACTGCTCCTAGAATTATGATTAAGAAGGTAGCCGAGTCTATAGCCCTACGGAAAGCTTTCCCTCAGGAGCTAAACGGCTTGTACACTCAAGAAGAAATGCCTTCTAATTTTCAGCCCTCAGTGGAGGTAGTTGAAGAGGTAAAAGAGGAGCCAGCTAAGCCAATTACTCTAGCAGAAGATGACCTGCCTAACTGGGATGCTAAGGAAGAGAAGCCAGCTAAGAAGAGTAAGAAAAAAGCATTAGAGGAGATGAAAGCTTATTACGATGTAACTATCTTTGAAGATAATCAAAGACCGGCTGTAATTGCTTACTTAGAAACATGTAAAGCAAAAGAGATACAAACAGGTATCTGGGAGTCTCCAATTAAGCTAAAGAAAGTAGCTCGAGCTGAAATCCCTTTTGAGTCTATAGATATGGACTTTCCAAATATCTAAATAAAAATGCCGGTAGGAGGCCATGCGAAAGCACCTGCCTACCGGCTGTTCCTAAAGGAGAAACAATTTCAGTATGCAGTATTTTCCTCCTCCTCCACAAGCCCAGAAGTTACTGGATAACACAAATCTACTTTTTCAGTAAGCCAGCATAGCTCTACCTTGTAATCTTTTGTAGAGCAGCCCGATAACACTACCAAAACTACCGCTAATAAGAAGTTAGGTAAGTGAGGTAAGTTAGGGGTTTTCAGTAAACTCATTAAAAAAATTAAAAATAAAAATATTAGAAAAGTTATTAAAAAGACCTAACTAACCTAACTCTAGCTCTATAGATACACGCCCCTGCGACGTAACAACCACTCGAGAAGCTCGTTACTTAACAATCAGTAAAGCTTTCAAAATGCGGTAAGTATGTCGTTTTGTTAAATTGTTTCAAGCGCGCCCTAAAAAACCCCTTGAATTGGGTTTTTAGGCGCTATCAGGTAAGTATGTCGGAAGAGTCGAACTATCGTAAAAAAGCGGGGGTTTCTAAAGGGTATGCAATATCCCTTTAGCCGTTTGTGAATGAGCGTAGCGAATGAACTAGGTGTTAAAACTGTATGTACAACCTGTGGATAACTCTTGTCAAGTTATATATTTACTTTGCGGGGTATACTCTACAAAGTGATAAAACCTACTTGTTCTAATTAGGATCTTACTGTAATTGTTGTGGCGTAATATGCGATTTACCGCCGTTTCTATAAGGAGAGAACAAATGGCAAAACCTAGCTATAGTACCAGAAAAGGAAGCACTCAAGTTGCAGTATGGGGAGAACCTAACGCTCCTCGGATTCAGATAGAGAAGCGCTACAAGGATAAGCAAACAGGTAACTGGAAAAGCACCAACTACTTCTTTGATAACGAGATAGTAAGTCTCATAAGCTTGCTCCAAGAAGCGCAAACGTGGATAGCTACTAACCGCACTACTGGCGAAGATGTACGCTCCGTAATGGGCTACAATTTCAACGTAGTTGACGACTCAGAAGACATCCCCTTCTAGTCATGAGATATAACTTATCGGCTTTACAGCTAAGCCAATGCCTTTTGGTAGCCGAGCGTAGAAACTGCGCTAAGCTAGCCAACGGCATTACCAACAATAAAATAGATGATAAGCAGGATGACTTTGGCATAAATCTAGCCGGAGTTATGTCCGAATATGTTGTAGCGAAATACCTAGGAACGTGCCTTGATTACTCTCTCTCCGCTGGAGGAGATGGAGGAGTAGTAGATCTAAAGGTAAATGACGCTACAATACAGGTTAAAAGCACTACCAGAGGAAGCGCTGATCTCTACGTTAGAAAGCGGGAAAGTATAAAAGCAGACTTTTATGTAAGCTGCAGCTTCCCAGCTCCTAACGCTGTAGAGATTGCCGGCTACGCCTCGAGGGAGATGTTTTTAGAAAGAGGAGCGGTAAGAAAGCTCATAACGCCAGTGTGGTTTCTGTGCGAAACTGAACTTAGACCGATAAAAGAGCTAAAAAATAAACTAAAAAACTAAAGGAGAAATAATGGAAATAACATTAAAAGACATGAAAGAGTTATTCGGTAATTCAGCAGTAGAATTGCCGTTCGAGGTGGGTCAAACATGGCTAATTCGGACGGTAACCTTTGCCGTGACCGGTCGGGTAAAAGCAATTAAGGGTAAGTTTGTCGTGTTAAATGAGGCCGCTTGGATTGCTGACACTGGTCGTTTTGGTGAGTGCATCGAAACTGGCTCGCTATCGGAAGTAGAAGCCGTAACGGTCGATGTGGTTGTAAATACCGATTCGATTGTTGACGCATATTATTGGAAACATGAACTGCCAAGAGAAACTAAATGATTAAGTTACCTGCATATACTATTGGGTCTAGGTCTGGGTCTTGGTCTAGGTATGGTGATTAAATGATTAAAGCAATTAGCGTTTTCAAAAATTTTTCTTGGTATGGTTCATGGTTTTGGTCTGGGTCAGCGCCGTGGTTTTGCTCACGGGTTCAGTCGCAATCTAGGGTTTGGTTTTGGTCGACGATTTGTTCTTGGTTTTCCTCTAGGTCTAGGCACCTGTATCAGTCTAGGTCTGAGTCTGGTTCTAGGTCTTATTATGGTGAGTAGATGATAAGGTTATTGGATAATACTAGGTGTTGGTCAAAATCTTTTTTCAAGTGGCGATCCCTTTATTGGGCTAGAGAAGGATCTGCAATTTGCTTTATGCGGGCAAAACCATCATGGTGCAGGACAATTTCTGGAATTAAATCACGATCAAGGTATCGCAAATGAACGCAAACATTCCCCCACTTAAAATTAAGATATTTAGCCCCTACTTAACCGATAACACCGACGGAGTAGAAGAGGGGTATGCTAAAACGTAAATACAAGCCAGGAAGAGAGCATCAGGAGCAGGTTATATTCTTTGACGGCTTGCGCTGGCTTGTAAATAAGCGCCCCGAGCTTTCTGTAGCTTGTCATATACCTAACGAGAGTAAAAGCAGTATAGCAAGAAGAGTAGCGCTAAAGAGAGCTGGCTTGCTTAAAGGGATGCCGGATATTTTCATCCCAGTAGCAAACGAAAAATACAACGGTCTTTTTATTGAGATGAAAGTAAAGCCCAATCGAGTAAGCCCTGACCAGCATCAGGTACTAAAGCAGTTAAACCTAAACGGCTACTACGCTTGTGTCTGCTGGAGCGGTCAAGAAGCTCTAGAAACCTTAGATAAGTATCTTAAAAATGAAATATAGCTATAACTTTTTTAAGCATGGAGATCCGAGGGAATCAAAGCAGTCTAAGTATAAAACCCTATCCGAAGCTAAGGTAAGCACTACTCCCGAGATGCACCTATGGTTAGCTGTGCTAGAGAGAGCTATCTACGATTACTGTCAATTCGGAGACTTTATCTGCCGGCGTACCAGCGCTCTTAAAAAATCTGGTCACTCTAAATGGAAACTTAGATCTTTTAACGATGTGATGCGAAACTATAGATACCTAAGATCCTTTCTTTTTGAACCTGAGCCACTCTTATTTAACGCTCAACTAATCTGGGAAATAGCGATTCCTGCAGAATGGGAGGAAGCAATAGATAAAGCTAGAGAGCTAATTCAAACTACTCACGATAAGAATATCAGCATGTATGCTGCTGTGCCCATTGTGGCTGAGTTTTTACCGATCTATGAAAAGGAAACAGGAAAGATAGTCACACCGATAGCAGTGGATGACGTTGATTTAGATGATTATGTAAAGCCGCCGCTAAACTTTAGACAACGGCTTACACGAAATAGAAACTAGCGCTTCTTTTCTTTAATCGACCAAACTTGAGCAATGCCATAAAGCACTGCAGCTTCCGCTATCGGCGTTACAGTCTTTGCTAGATCATCAGTCTGCTGTTGCGTTACTCCGATTGAAAGTAAAGCTCCGGCTGCTAGCGTTATAACGTGTCGCACGATTGATTGAATGATAAGTGACATAACACTCCTCCTTTCTTAATAATCTCCCTGCTACTATACTTACAGTCTCTTTTCCTTGGGTCTACAAAATAACCCCTTCTGATACAGTTATACATCGGCTCCCAGTAATGCCTAAATAAGCATTGCTTAGTATAATCCTTAAAAACCGCTAGGTTAGTTACTCTACCGTCTTCTCCGTCTAGGTCTGCTATGCAGTTATCATCCTTAAAACTAGGAGTAGAACCGTGTTTCTCGCAGATTGTATTCTTTAGACACCGCCGACGATAAACGCTATCAACCAAAGCACAATTAGGAAGTAACCGAGCTGTATAATTATGCAACAAGCGCCGAGCGGCTCCTGACAAATCACATTCCAAACACGGACTAACGTAGCAAGATACCGGCGCTGTGGCATTGTCTAACCTCCTCTTAAAGCGCTTTACTACCCTTCTATACTTAGTTAGTAATCGCCTATTTCTTTTAACAATCTTTCTGCTGGCTGTCTTTACAGTCTCACCAGCGAACACCTCATAACTACCGCATCTTCCGTTCCTGAGGCAAGGAGAGTTGGTTAAATGTACTCTAAGCACTACCGGCTTTTCTTGTCTCAATAACCTCTCACCGCACCTACAACCTTTTGCAAACGTATTCTCAAGCCAGCCAGTGTAAATGGTATCTACACTATCAAAGCTTTTAATCGTTGCCTTGCAATTCCACTCCGGTGAGCACAACCCAAGATATGACAACCCCGCATCGGCGTCGGCTAACCTGGGGAGCAGTAGTAGTAAAAAAAACCATCTCACTTAACTAGTTTATCTATCTTAGAATCAATCTTATCTACTTGTTGTTTAATGTACCTTAGCTCCGTTTGTACTACAGAAACGTCGCTTTGAACGTGATACCTGGCTTGCTGGAGGTCTTCTAAATGAGACTTAACACCGCGATAATCCCAGCCCATTAAAGCAATAAGACCGCCTATAGCGCCCTTTACCACAATATCAAACCAATACTGAAACTTATCTATATCAGCCATAAGTAAAGCCCACTCGCACTATAAACTCTGTTGGCTCCTCAATTATACTAAGAAGCTTTCTAAGCGCTACTCTACTCTTTAGTATCGCTCGCATACCATTTAAGCCACCGAACTCCGTACCAATAAGGATGCAGCCCTTAGTATCTGCTGAGGTATTGCCGGCATGGATTAAAATATGGTCTCTATCTTTTACTCCTTCGACTAAAAGAGTTTTGCCAAAAGTAGGAGAGTCGTGCGGTCTTACAACATAACGCCCGATCGGAATACAGCTAATGTTACGCTCGTTATTTAGCCACGGTTTTTCTATCGTAACAAACTTTGGCTCGTCATTAACCACAAGTATGCCAAAAGTACTGGTAGGATATTGCAAACACCGCTGTAAGATTAACGGCTTCACGCTAACTCTCAATATTATAAATTACATCTATATTTGCGAAAAAATTAGTATCAATCGGTATCAAACTGTAATCGGTGTTAAATATTCGTAACTCAGTACCTCCGTTTCCAAATATTCCAATCATGCCGACTAAGCTCGATCCGCCAATATTTCTCAACATTGCTGGACAAATAGTTTGATCCTCTCCGTTATCGGCCGTAAAAGGGAGCTGTATCGCAATATATTGCGACGCTGCGCCTGCTAAACTTAACGTGCAATAACTAGTAAACTTAATTGTCGAGGCGGACAAATAACGATAGTTGGTATCAGTATTTGTTATTAGCGAAATTGTTCCCGATGCGGAGCCCCAGGTTGGAGTAAAATCTATCTGCGTCGAGGAAAAGGTAGGGTTATGCAAAATAAACTCGGTGCCGTTGTAAGTAACTCGATATGCTTGTCCCGAACATAACTCGCCTTTTGCTGGCCTTCGTCGTGTTGTACCACCACTTGAACTAAACTCAATATAAATATCTTTTGCACCCAAACTATTCACGTTTAATGTACCACCGCTATCTGCGCTCATCAACGCATGGCATAAAAAATCGAAAGTCATGCCAGTAAAATATGCACTTGGAGTTGGTGTAAGAGTAACCTCATAAGCTGGCTCTGTTCCGGTTGAGGTTACGGCTTTTGAAACATCTAGCAGTTGACCATATGAAATATATTGATCGCTAGCCGTCGCATTAGCTACACCTGTATGCTTAAAGCCGCCCATCGGAAGATTTGCAGTCGGAGAGTTTTGCCCACCTTTGTTTATCGTCTCGTTGATTCCCGCTGTAGCAAGGTCATTAAAAGCAGTATCCATAATACCACTCTCTATACCTGTTCCGGCCGCCTCATCATCTTGAAAGCCAGTTGTACCGTCTATTCTTGTAAATGTTCCACCGCTCCAAACCATATCTTACCCTCTTAGATTCTTATCCCACCAGCTTGCAGCATTAGCAGCTATCTTATCCCTTCTCGCTATAACTTCTCTAACATACCGTAAAGTCTCATCTGGAGCGCCTGTATATCTGACGATATTTGCCCAAGTCTGATCTCTACCTTGTTTTTTAAGCTTGTTGAGCGCTTTTTGTACACTACCTGGCCCCCAGTTATAAGCAGCTAAAGCTAACTCCTCATCATCAAACTTGTCTTTCATTTGCTTATAATATCTGGTGCCGCCGTCGATGCTTTGTTCTGGATCAAACCTATCTTTGATCCCTAATTCCTTTGCTGTAGCAGCCATTAACTGCATTAAACCGCCAGCTCCTTTAGCGCTTTTAGCTTTTATTTTCCCCTTACTTTCCTGATAGATCATGCTTTGAATGATTGGATCTTCTTGAGTAAAGCGCTCTATCTTTTGCTGTTTTGTAGCGCCTGCAGTCAATGGCTTATAGCTAGCCGGTGTCTCTTTTGTTTCTGTTGGTTGGCGCTTTTTAACCGCATCGAGCAGCTCTTGGAGCGCATCTTTCTTAACCTCTTGCCCTGCTGCTACTGCTAAAGCGTCGCTAATCATACGCCCTCGCTCCTCTCGTTCTTTCTTAGCTTGCGGTACTTCCTCAAATGTTTGCTGATAGAATCTCTCGCCAGCTCTGCCTAGCGTCTGAGGAGCAGCTTCTAGGATCTGACCAATCGCCGGCGCATACTTTTTAAGCGCCGGATCTGCAAATACATCAGCTAGCTCTCTTTTGGCTTCAGGTATTCTTGCTAAGGTCATAGCTCCGCCGATTAAAGCGGGTATAGGATTACCGCTCTGAGTTGAAGCTTGGATAGCAGTACCAGCCCCTCCTGTTGTTCTCATGCTCAAGAAACCGTCTTCTATAATATCGCCGCCTAGCTCGGAACCCATCCTAGTCCTAAATATATCTCTAAGCTCCGCTGCTTTTCCAAACTGAGTATTTAGCCCTTTGACTATCTCTGGCGCTGTTTCAGGTAGCTTGCCAAGCTCCGCCCCTTTCGCTAAACGGTCTTCTATCTCTTGTCTTAGATCTTGTCGTACTACCTTCTGTACCGTTGGTCTTAGTGGTGAATTGTCAAAGGTATAGTTAAGCCCTATCTTTGCCTCTTGCAGATCAAGAAGATCGCCGCCTCTTCTCATCTGGCTTATGATAGCGTCCCGCTCGGCGTAAATCATTTCTATGGCTTTCTCTCTTCCCTTACCGCTTATGGAGTTTATATAGCGCTTAGCATGCTCATCAGTAAAATCAGGGAATGGTTTTAGCTTAGGATTGAACTCCTCAAGAACTCCTTGAATTTCACCGCCAAGCTCTTTAGCGTAATCATTTAAGCTAGTAACATTCTCTAACTTATCTGCCTTTTGCTTTATCTTACCGAGGTTTTCAAACTCTCGAATAGTTTTCGGCAAGCCCATCTCGTCTATACTTGCGGGAACAAAACCTACCGATTCTTGTTTTTTTAAGAGTCGCTTAACATCTGCTCCTGTTACGTCAAAGCTAGAGAGAAGTAACCTATCCGACTGCCTTCCGGCCGCTGAAAGCGCTCTGCCTAGCTGTGTACCTCCATACGACGCTATGCCGCCAGTTGCACCACCTATAACTGCTGCTTTAAGCTTGTCGCTCCCTGTTCCTTCCGTTCGGATATAACTCTCTAGCGCTGTTTGTACCGACGGTCTAGCTAGTAACTTAGTAGCACCTGCTGCAAATGGCTTTGACTCTATAAACCTGCCAACGGCCGCCGCTGGCTTAGCTATCCTTTCGGCTGCCAAAAGCTTTTGTATTTGTGGAGCCGCCGAAGTTGCTTTTCGTACCGCTACACCACCCTTACCAACGGCTCCTAGAGCTCCTAAAGGATTTAAGAGCAAACCAGAAGCTAATTCTGTACCCAGCGCCGCTACAGGGTACTCTTCCTCAAAAGCTCGCTGAGATTGTCTTATGCCAGCTAATTCCTCGGCATAGCTTTTTTCTGTAAACGGCGCTCTAATACCTGCTTCTAGTTGTTGCGATAAACCAAAGGTAGGGCCAGCAGCAACGGATCGAGCCAAACCTGTTCCGACCTCGCCCGCTGATAAACCCTCCGGCTGAATGTACTTAGATACATCCCCAAAGCTTTCTAACATCGCTAAGGTATCTTCATCAAAAGCCATCTATAACCCCGCCATCCTTCGGTATTCTCTAATTTCTATCAGCTCCTCTTGAGTCAAATTAGCAATACCTTTTGCTACTAACTCTGCAATTCTAGCTTTTACTGCATCCATGCTACCGCCGGCTGTTGGCGCTACCATTTGAGGAGCTTTTCTTTGTTCCGTATCGCTAACTACTTGCTCTTCTTGCATACCCGCTATAGCTGGCGTAGCAGTAGGAATAGCCCTCTTGCTTATCGCTGCAGCTTCAGGAGTAGGAGCTAGAGCACTTGCCAAAGCACTACCACGCTCGGGAGCTACCGCCTCTGGAGTTGTGGCTACTGCTTCTGCTACTCTTTGCTCTTGCTGTCCGAATTGACTTCTAATCCTATCAAAAAACGTATCAGCAGGTATCTCTCTCCTCGCAATGCCCCGAATAGCGCCTGCAAAATCAAAGCCGCTTGGAAGCTCCGCTCCAGGAATGACCCCTCTTTCATTAACCATTTGATCATAACTCTCACGGCCAAGACCACCGGCAAAACGTGACTTAATATCCGCTAGTACATCTTCCGAATCTCGGTTAATTGACTTAGCAGCATCCTTCGCAGCCGACTCTAGCATATTATTAAAAGTCTCTTGCCGTCCGTTGTATGCTCTTTCCACTAGATCCATAATCTGCGTTCGATTCTGTAAGCTAAGCTCTCCCTCGCCGGTCATTATGTTTTTTAATTTGTTGTACTCAAGATTTAACTTACCAGCCGCCGACTTAACCGCAACCTCATCGCCCTCACGAACCGCCAGCCCTGGCTCCAAAATCTGTACCGCTGCCACGACAAAATCTCTACTACTCATAGCTTGCTGATTAAAGACCGCTGGAGCTATTCGTTTTATGATCTCTTCTGAGTTTTGTACCGCATTAAATATGCTCTTACCTTGGAAGCTTTTTCTTTTGCCGTCTAATATGTTTTCAGCTTTTGTACCATACCCTGCCACCCCTGTAGGAATCTTACCTGCTTTTACATCTTCATATGTTAAGCCAAGGTCTTTTGCTTTTTCTAACTGAGACTGTCTCTGAGCTTCTACATCTGCAGCTCTTGCCGTTCTCTTTGCCTCCATTTGTGAGAGATAGTTTTGCAGGTCTAGTTGGCCAAATACTTTTGCTAATCTTGGCTGCTCCTCGAGGAGCTGCGCTCTGCGCTCGGAGGTCATGCCCCCAGCAAGCATTTCCGTTATCGCTCGGCTCTGAGCTATATTTCTCTCATCAGCTTGCTTTCTTGCTTGATAGCCGAGAAGCCCCGAGAGAAGCGCTCCTCCTAGCACCGTTCCGAAGTTTTCCCAGTTGTTACCGTAGGGATCTACTGCAGCCGGTAAAGCGCTAGCTATTCCACTGGCTGCTATGCCATATGGTGTTTCTATTGGCTTATACTGAGAGCCAAATAATGCTGCTAGTAAATCTACACCTTCTGCCATCTTCTTAACTCATTAAACTACTAGTTACACCTACACCGATGCCCTGACCAATGCCAGTTAAAAACGCTCCTCCAGCGCTAGGGCCTTTTTGCTGATTCTCGCCCTGAGCTGCAGCCGCATCGTAAATTAGATCTCTCTTGTAGCCATACTCTGCAGCCATCAAAGCAAACGGATCTGGACTTCCTCCCCTTGCCGCTAACTGCTTAGCTAGTTGTTGCTTCTCGAACTCTCGCTGTTTTTGAGCTTCAATAGATCCAAGTTGACCAGTATAGTACCCTTGTAGCGCTTGTAGTTGCGCTGTTGGTACTTGATACTGAGTTAAATCTTGCTGGAATCGCTGCTGCTGTAATTGTCGCCCAAGATTCTCGGCTTGATACATTGCCTGCTGTCTAGCTTGACTCTGATTCTGATAGAGTTGCTCCCTTAACCTTTGAGCTTGGGCGCCTGTAGGATCTAGCCCTCTTTGAGCTATAGCAGCTTCTATTGCTTCGTTTTGCCGAGCAAACTCTGGAGCAGTCTGCGACTCAAACTGACCCATCACGTTTTGATATGCCTGCTGGTAGGTATCCTCATAAGCGCCTGGCTGGAAAGCTCCCTGCTGTTGTAGCGCAGCTAGATAGTTTTGAATGTTTTCACCAGCTCCAGTCTGTATTTGCCCTATTTGCTGTTGTGGTGACATCTCGGCAAAAGGAGTCTCTGCCACTTCACCACCTGCCGCTTCTAATCTTGAGCGTAAATCAGCTAAACGAGGATCATTAGGATCTCGCTTGCTGAGATAATCTATTCTTCTCTGTAACCGCTCTGGGCTAGCTGCCTTTTTAGGACTTCGCCCCATTGCTCCTTTTCTCTTTGGCATTATATCTGTCCTCCAACGTCAAACCGAATCTCAAAGCCAAACAGATCAAGCGGCTTATCTTTATACTCGCCAGCTAAAGTAATACTAGCGCAATGTCCTTGTCCCTTAGTAGCAAATCTATCATATATATAATCGACGCTACTACTCCAATTACTACCCCACGGTGTAAAACCTGCATCGCCGGCTACACTACCAGCAGCGCTCCAATGCGTATAAGTACCTCCCGAGCTTGTTGTAATAGTCTCATAAGGAGCAATTCTTTTGAAATCGGTCGATAACCCAACCTTTAGACCCGTTCCTCGAATGGTCTTGAGGAGCGGTCTAACATCCTTAAAAGCTTTGTAGTTGCCTCTTGTTCCATAGAAGCTAAATGCTGTCTCTATTTTCCAGTTAATCGGCTGACTATTATCGGCGTACTCATGCTCCGCCTGAAAGACTTTGCCATTCGCACTACCGTAATAGGGGTTACCGTTAGCTATTGATAAACTCAAACAATCGCCGTCATCATCTTGGTGAAACTTTGTCCAAGCGCCAGTAGAAAGAGAAAAAACAAGTAGATAAGCTTTGGAGTTGCTGTAAGGAACTTGCACATAAACCCTCCGCCCCGCTGGGAAGAAAGACCCCTGCCACCTTGGAGAAAAGCTAAGAGTTTGAGCTGCAGCGCTAATTAAAGGATTAACTAACCGGCTTACTGTTTGATTAGCTTGCTCTGGATCGGCTTGGAACAGAGCGCTAACCGGCACTATTCCTTGCTCGGTCAAAATCCAAACATCTTGATTAACCCTGATAAATGCTCGATACCCTAACGGTTTACCGATAAAGTATCTAGCAACTATACTCCAATTTGTGGGATCGTCGCCTGCGTATGCTAGAACTTCGCCTTGACTACTCACAGCTAAAAACAAATCGGCGCTGGTTTGTGCCGTTTGATTAGTGTAGCTTCCGCCGAATACTAAAAATCCGCCCTTAGTAAAAGCAAAAGATAAATCCTCGAGCGTAACGCTATTACTACCTATAGTATTGACTTTGCCATACCACAGATTAGCGCTGTTTTTCTCGACAAAATATATTCGATTCTTGTAACTGTTTACGTTGATCAAATCAGCTAGAGTTACACCAGTGTAGGTACAATCCGCTATTGTGCCTGTAAGACTGTTATATACTTTAACGGTATCACTGCCGTTAGCCATATAAAGTCGGTTAGAATAAACTTCAGTCTGCCAAGCGCTATTAGTTATAGTTATTCCCAGATCGGTTAGAACACCGCTAGAATTAACCTTGAATACCTTATCATCTGCCGAAACAATTAGCTCGAAGTCTCCGTTGACCAACGGCATAGTAGCAACGGTCTGAACAGTTACACCCTCAAGAGTATCAGCAAACTCCTGGTAGCCCTTTCTAAGAACAGGAGCGCTACTTTCCGGAATTATATTGATTAACTCCAAAGCCCGAAACGGCTCCATCTGATCAATGGGGCTAACTAGATCCAGCCCTCCATACGGCGCTGGCATTGTAATACCTTGAACCGCCATTACTCACCTTAGAAAAGCTTTCTGATTCCTCTAGCTATTGGATTAAAACCACCTACTGCACCGCCTAATGTTTGAGCAGGATCGTACCCTCCAGCTACACCGCCTAAAGCTTGCCCTGGGTTATACCCTCCAGCCATACCGCCTAAAGCTTGCCCTGGGTTATAACCACCGGCCATACCGCTAGGAACTCCATAAGTTGGAGCTGGCATACCGTTAGGTAAATTACCTAGTCCTTGCCCCATACCACCAGCTAAATCAGTAGGGAGTTGTCCTAAATTAGGGGTCATGTCTACTGTGTTAGGATTAAAAGGGATACCTTGGCCGAGTCTATCCCTGAACATAGCAATCTGCTCTGGACTTAATTGGAGCGGATACGGCTGGAAACCTCCTGGCGTTGACGGAAGCCCAGGGAACCCTCCGAGCTGTTGCCCTGCTTGTTGCGCTGCTTGTTGCGCTCTGTAATCCTCTACGCCTCTTTGCTGTCTTGCATCTCTTCTAGCTAGGTACTGCTGTCGGCGCTGTTGCCTTGCGGTAAGCTCTGGCATCTCTGTTGGCTGAGCTTGCACTTGGCCGCCTGGTCTAAACTGCCTACCTCTTCTTTCAAGGTATTGCTGTCGGCGCTGTTGCCTCGGTGTTAGCTCTGTTAGTCCTCCTCCTGTTGGAGGTCGTCTCATCATTCCTCTAGCCATCTTATAACTCCGCTTTCTTACCTTGCTTTGTTTTGTTATATGCCTTTTCTAAAGCCCCTCTAACTGAGTTAGCTTTAACTAAATTACCGCTTGCATCTCTGTACATACCAGCGCTTAATCTGTTTACTTGCCCTGCTTCTGGTCGTACCTCTCGCACCTGTTCTGGCTCCGCACCGTCGGGAGGTACTAGCGTAGTAGCTGCAGTCAATAAACGCTCATACTCTGGCTGTTCTATTCTGCCTTCTGCTAAACCTTGATCTAAGTTGCCCTTAATAAGATCAAAAGTTATGCCTTGTTGAGCGGCAAAATGCTTCATATTTGCCATAGCGATATTCGGATCGTCGCCGGCATTACTTAAAGCACCTCTTACAAACATTCTGCCCAAAGAACGATTGTTATCGCCAAGAAAGCCATAAGCAGAAACTAGAGCATCAGATAACTGCACCGTTGGTTCGTATGCTGTTGGATTAGCTTCAGCCATTTCCTTCATTGCACTAGTTTTTAATACTGATCCGTCTTTACCAAAATCGGTTGTAGATCCATCTGCCAAAGTACCTTGCCAGTTTTCGTCTAAAACGCCTCTTTCTTGTAAAGCACCTCTCACGCTATCTCGACGCATCTGCCCTTTATCTTTTGAACTGCCCATGTATCGACTAGCAATAATACCTACAGCAGCGCCTATAATCGTTCCTACCACCGGCACTACTGAGCCAGCCATAGCGCCCGCTGCCGCTCCACCAGCTACGCCCGCAGCACCACCAGCTAAACTTGCTAAGCCAGCAGCACCTAAACCGAGCGAAAGCCCACTCATAGCACCACTTACACCGCTAGCTATATCTCTCTGCTTGCCTTCGGCCATAGAGCCAGTTATATCGGCGGTCTTTTTAGCACCGTATAAACCTGCTGCTATTTGAGCGCCTGGCACTAAATAACCTCCGAGCGCCTCTGTTGCCCCTGTTTGAGCTGCAGATCCTAAAGCACCGGAAGCGGCCAAGTTAGTAGCTCCACCCACTCCCATTACCCCAGCGCCGGTATAGTCGCCACTCTTGTACGCCTTATACGCACTAGCTAGCTGCGCTGCTCCTGCCGCACCCTGTAGCACCTTCCCAAAGTCTATAGAGTCAAGAAACCCTGGCTCTTGTAAACTCTCTGTAGGCACTACCGCTTGCCCTATAGATCCGTCAGCTTGAGTACTTACATCTATTGCAGTAAAGCCCTCTGGCACTTCAGCGCCTTGTATTGGAGTATAGAACTTATCTGCTTGCACCATTTCTTGAGCGCTACTAAACCCTGTCGGAGCCGTAGTTGAGCCACCTCCTAGCGCTTCTGCTAGCTTGGCTCCTCCCTCTGTAGTCTTTCCTGCAGCTTCTGCCGTTGAAGTCAAATAATCATAAGCGGCTACAGTACCAACCCCTCCGACTACCTTGCCGCCTGTTTGCGCTAAGCCGGCATTTCTTTGCCCTCGAGCAGCCCTTCTAGCTTGATCTCTTTTAGCGCCTGCAATACCACCCTCACCAAAAGCCATTTCTGAAGCTTCTGGCCCCGAGTATCCTTGCCTTCTAAGCTCTTGATACCGAGCTAACATTTCTGAATAACTTGCCATAATTACAACGGTGTCCCAAATCCTATTTTACCACCCCTACCATAAACTTCTAAGGTATCCTCACCGCCGGCGAACATAGTCTTAGAAACCTTCTGCCTTGCAAAATCATCAGCTAGCTTTTCTTGGAATCGAGGTAGTATTGTAGTCAAGCCGTGAATCTCGGCAAACCTCTCTAGTATTCCCTGCTCAAATGTCTTGGGATTAAAAATCGTGCTATCTGAATCAGCTAAAAACTTTGAATAACTGCCGTCAAAATACGTCCAAGTAAGAACGCCATCAGAAGCACTTCCGCTAGTGTGAGTAGGAGGAGTAGCGCCTGCTGTACCTCCAGTGGCTGTTGTGTAGTAATTTCCGTTGTAAATACAGTAGCTACCGTTTCCAAAGCTTTGCCCGCTTACCCATTTCTTCGGTGTAATAGTACGATCCGAAACGTACTCAAAGATAATAGTATCTGTAGAGGCGTTGCTAGCTGGGAGTATTTCTAGCCGGCTATCTGTAATCCCTCGGATCTGAAACTCATCATAAATAGTAGGATTTAGTCCGTAACCTTTTCTATCAGCATACGTTTGCTCTGAGATAGCTCCTGACAATCGCCACCGAGAAGACTGATTCCAGAACGTATCATAGTGGTAACTTGAGAAGTCATTCGGGAGATTGTAAGAAGACTGCCCAGCCACTAGAGTTATACTGGCACTCTTAAACATCTTATTCCAAAGATAGCTATTAGCCATCTCCTGATTTACCCGATTAGCGATTGCCAGGAGCTGTTTTGTTGTGGTGTCGTTATTGCCAATAACAGAAGCGCCGATAGTATATCCGGCTTCATCTGCTACGGCTTGTATGCTTTCGATAAGAGTCGTCATTCCACCTTTCTACGTCGTTTCCGTTTTACCGCTAGTATATCACTATCTGGATCGGTCTCTGCTACATCTAATTTGAGATCTGTCCCTTCCGTAGCGTTAATTCTTGCTATTAAAACCTCTAGCTTTTCCTCGAGGGATTTGCTGCGCTTTCTTTCGGCTTCTACAGCTTGCTCTAGCGCTACTACTCGAGACTGATCGCTCTGTGAGTTTTCTACCCACCTCTTAGCAACATCACAAAACCTACCTAACGTCCCTAACTTTTGCTTTGCAGCATCTGGAGCTTCTGCTAGCTGCTCAATGGTATGGAAGCCGATATGCTTAAACTCTCTAGCTGCTGAACCAGGAATAGCGCTCCACTCGTCTATTGGAGTACCTTTTAACCCTAACTCTATGCCAGCTTTCCAAGCTTCGTACTGCTCTCTAAAAACACCCTCTTTATCTCGTTTTTCTACCGCTCGAACGGTTTCATCCATGCCGCCAAACTTAACCCAAATGGTCTCTACCTCGTCATAAACCGGCATTCCTTCAGCAGCGCTCTTTAATGGATTCTCTCTGTACTCTAAAGTAAAGCGTACATTTGCTCTATGGAGCGGATTTCTACCGCTATTTCTTTCTTCTAATAACTGTGCGTAATCTCTCATCTTTATTATCTCCCAAAATAAAGTAGGGGAGGTTTCCCTCCCCTTTTATGCCGGTTAATTAACCGTCAAATAGCCAGTAGATTTGACCTCTACTGTTCCAGCGCCTGTAAGCGTTGTAAGCCCGACTACGTTCTTAATAAGCGTAGTAGAAGCATCATCAACAACACCAGCAGTCGCCGTTGTTTGTAGGTTAGCATCAGCAGCGTAAGAAGCAGCGGCTTTAACCTTAATTCCGCTTCCTACTCCACCACCAGCTACGCCTCCAACCCATACCCATAGGTATTCATTGTCAGCAGCAGCTACCTGAGCAATACCTACCTGCAAGTTATTACTACCAGCGTTGGTAGTCGTAAGCATAGCAGCTTGCCCATCGTCGCTAATCTTTACCGCAGCATATTGATCTATAGCTCCATCAGCTTGAACGAAGATAAAATCTCCATGCTTCGAGCTACCTAGATCGCCAACCACCGCCGGCAATCCATCATCCGCTGTTGTAAATGTCTTAGTGTAATTAACACCAAATGATCCTGATTTACTCATTTCTCTACCCTCCTTATGCGTAAATTACAGCTTGAAGCGGCGGAGCCGAGCAACACAAGTTAGCTTCCAGAATAATGATCGAGAACATTGCGTCCTGATCTACTGGTCGCTGCATATCTGGCGTTAGCGGCTTGAAGTCTGCGTCACGAACCATATCGAAAGTGATATACTCCGTATTTAGCAAACGGCAAGAATTAGTCTCAAGGACAGCGGTACCGAAACCACCGTCAAAGACAAAATCTACACCATCATAGTTGAGCAAACGAAAGCCCGCTTCTCCCTTCTTCTTCGGCGCTTGGATACGCTGAATAGCAGTAAGAGAGCTGTGTAGGTACTTCCACGCTGTTCTATCCATTACACCCAAATCCGGCATTTCATCGCCCCGAGTTACTTGGGAGATAGTATCCGTGATGGTTTCTTGGATATTAGTAGCTGACATTGTTACGTTTACAGCTACGTTTCTTGCAAACGTATTTGTAGAACGATCAATACCACCGTAAGTACCAGCAGTTGGAGAAGTTGAGACCATCTTTTTAAGACCGTCTAGCTCCAATCCGCCAGCTCCTGTACCGTCACCCCGAAGAGAGTTAGATACGTTGTTTTTAAGTCGAGAAGTAGCTGCCTTAATCTTAGCTTCCACTAGATCGAGTAGCTCTGCCTCACCTCGGTTAGCTCGTCTCTCACGACCGTTGATAGCTACCGGCTCATATGCTTGCTTAACTGCAAACTGGAAAGCCGTTAGATCGTCGGAAGCCGTAAGATCAAACGCACTGTAACCCGAATACCAATTACCTACAGCGCTATCGTTGTACATAACTGGCTTTCGGAACTCATAACCACCGCTCTTGCGAACGATGTTCCCCTTCTCCGTTAGTGTACGTAGAACAGGATGGTTCCCTAGAACCAAATCTGCAATGGCATCGCTCTGATCAAACAGCGTCGCTACCAATGCTTCTTGTATATTAGCCATTTCTTACCCCATTATTAAGACCTACAGCTCGCTTAATCTTCGCCGTAGATTCTCTCTTATGTCTTTTACGTCTATCTTCGGGGGAGCGCTACCTACACTGCCCGAAATGCTTTTAGTAGCTTTTTTAGCTCTAGCAGTCTGCGCCTGTTGTGCTTTCACATCTCTAGCACCTGTAAGCTTTCGCTCGAGGTCGCTGAAGATTGGATCGCCCTTTACCACATAGTTATACGCTGTCTCAAGAACCTCTTGAGAGGAGCGCCCACCCTGTTGGCTTAGAGCCGACACTATAGGAGCCATTCTCTCTTCTAGCTGCGCTGCCGTCTGTGCATCGGTAGCTGTAAAGAGAGGTTTACTCTGCATAAACTGTTGTACACTACCTAGGGTTTGTACGGCTACCTCTTTTTCTCGCTGCTCCTCCAGCATGCGGCTGATCCTCTCCTCCGCTATGGATTCTGCCTCTTCCCTAGTAAGGTAATTGGCATTAGGAGCTGGCTCTTGCCTTGATACCTCCCCAGGTATTGGCGCTCTATCTAGTAGGTCATCTACCGTCAACCCATAAGCATCTAACCAATCTAGCGCCGTATCCACTGGATTGCTCTGCATAGCCATATCCCACTCGATCGACCGATCAAATACATCTTTAGCGCTTATGCCGGTCTTACTGTAGTGATCTCGGTGCTTATTGTAGGTCTCATAAAATGGCTGAGTCTCATTCTGTAGCTTTTCTAGCTCTACCCTTCTCTTTTCGTACTCTTGCCGAGTCTCTAAAGAGCGCCTAGAAAGATAGCCCTGTAAAACGTGACTATTTTCCCGAGTAGGATTAAGAAACGCTTCTTGCTCTGCCTTATTCATATCCGAAGGAGGTGCTACCGCTCGAGGAGCTCCTACTGCCTCTTCCTCTCTATAATTTGTCGGAGCTACCGCTGTATCAGCTATAGAGCTTTCCTCTTCCCCAGTGTAATTTGATTCTAAGGAGTCTCTAATGCTGTTAGATTCCTCTACTACCTCTACTACCTCTTCTGTTCTTTCTTCGTTATCCATTCAACCTCTCCCGCAGTTGTTGCATAATGTTATTAGTTAGCTTCTTGTTGTCATCATCAAAGCGCTTATGCGGATCGTAACCTCGCTCGTAAGCGTCGCCCACTTCCACCACTCCCGCTTCTTGATACCGTTTACGGAGCTTAGATTTGCTCGTAAATATCTCTTTTGGATTAAGAGGGTTTCTAGTTGGCTCCATGTCATCTTGAATAAAGAGATCTCTAGCCCATGTTTCCCGCCTAACCTCTTCTATTGGTACTACTTTTTTTTGTACCGGACACCACTGATATAGCTTGTATTTACTCATCATCTAACTCCAATAACATAAGAAGGAGCGTTATCCGCCGCTTCCTATCAATCCCCACTACCTCGCCAAGCTTTGGCTCCTGATAGAGCTTAGCTTGTAAAACCTCTCTTAAAGTCTCTTCCTCTACCTCCGGCGCTAGCTCTACCTGCTCGAGCTGCTCTTGGAGAAGCTGAGCGGCTACTATTTCTTCTAGCCGTTGCTCCTCCCTCTTTCTGCGCTTCCTATCAACGTCCAGAATATCCGAGGTATCTCTTCTAGTAAGAATACCGCCAGGTAAGCCATACAAAAAGTGTAGATGATTCTGAAAGCCACCATTAGTCACTATCTAGCCCTGTAATCGGTAATGCCGTTGCATCAGTTGTTATAGTACGCTCCCCTAGCGTCGTACTGTCATCACTTTTAGTTATCACCAGCTTTGAGCCATTAACCTGTGTGTTATGAACGCCTTGAGCAATCATTCCATAAAGCGATTTTAGCGATAAAGTGTCACCTGTTCCGCTTGCTTCTACATTACTTGTAGACCGTTTCAAAACTGTATCCGCTATCTGTGTAGCTGTAGGTATGCTTCCAGACGTGCTAACTACCGTACTATTCGCTGATTGAATTAAGAGGGTTTGCACTCCTGCTGAGTAAGCGACTGGGTCTCCCCCTGGTCCTCCGACGAGGTTTCCTCCGGCGACTCGTGCAATGTAGTTTCCGACTGGAAACAACAGTTGCCACGACCCCAGTAACTCGACGGTGATACCGACTTGGACGCCGGGTCCGAGGTCATCAAGCCCTGATCCTTTTCCGATTCTTTCATAGATAATTCCCTCCTCACTCCATTGCGCTAACTTAATAGCATCATAGAGAGTATTGCAGTCTACATCGACTACTCCACTATCGACGGCTATTAGCGACGTATCAAAATTGAAGGTAAACGGCTCGCTGTAATATGGCATTACACATCACTGTTACGGCTGGCATTTACACTACCACCAGCATTAGTCACACCTATTGTAGTAGTAAACGGTATTATCGGAGCTACACCGCTACCATTTCTTACGTCCACTCTAGCATTAAAATTAGCGTCATACACAAACAACACTGACTGAC
>Ga0208542_1000345_pt1 | contig 21861 bp, 29 predicted proteins | sample DEB08_DNA_3_FD_185495 | JGI IMG/M metagenome (GOLD analysis project Ga0208542, IMG submission 185495) | Aqueous microbial communities from the Delaware River and Bay under freshwater to marine salinity gradient to study organic matter... | ecosystem: Environmental > Aquatic > Marine > Coastal ... | reverse complement strand
ATCGGGGCCGAGATACTGCTTCCTAATATTATCAGAGATAACATGCTTACTACCTTGTGCATCAATGTAGTACCCTTGTTGCACCAAGCCTTGATTGAAGTTACGTCCCGGCCCACTCATTTGGTAGAATGGGTCATTCATGTACTCCGCGTAGTTGCTGTCCAGTTGTAGAGTTTGCGGATCAACTGTCGTCATACCGGGGCCGGGAGCATTATACACTGAACCCCCCGTGTAATCAAACGGGTTGTCATATGCGTTAATGAACTTACTTTTGTTTTCTGGCCCGACAGCGGGGTAAGCTGTGGTGTAAGCAACATCTGTGCCACCAGTGTAACTTTGAATCCAATCAGGAGCCTGATATGTATCTGCCATTGTTTACACCATGTCGCGAGGGTCCAACATTACAGGCCCCATTGGACCCATGTTGGTAGTAGAAGCCACGTCAGTCAAGCCCTGAGTAGTTGTTTGAGTGGCCTGTGGGGTTGTGGCTTGTTGCAGGGAAGGCTGCATAGGGCTTTGCATCATTGGAGAGCCAAGCATTTGCTGAACACCTTGTTGGGTTTGGTATGCAAGAGGTTGAATGTCCTGAAGCTGGCGGCTGATATCCCCTCGTTCAGACAATCCCTGCTCCCGTACATCATTCAGATTGCCAAGAGTTTGTTGGCTGCGTTGGTTGTACAACCCTTGAAACTCACCAAGCTGATTACCAAATTGGTCAAACTGTCCCCCAAGTGCAGACATTTGATCCCCATATCCTTGCAAGGCACCAAACACTGTCTGTCCTTCTTGGGTAGGAGTTCCCAGAGTGTTCTGAACATTGGCGACACCAGTGCCAACAGTACCAATGTCGCCCTGTAGGGTTGCTTGGTTTTGCATGATGGCTTCTTGTCCACCGCCAAGAGCCTGTTGTCCTTGGTACAAAGTTTCCTGCCCCTGCCCCAAGTACTGCTGCCCTTGCTCCAAACCAGAGAAGCGGGGGTCCATGACACCATACGTCGTCTGTGCTACCTCAGAAGCAGACGGACCCTGATATGCGGGAGGAGTCTGTTGTTGTTGAGGTACTGGCTGATTGCTGTACATTTGTTCCAAGGTGCCAACATCAAGGCCTTGATTTTGTGCCCAATCCCCAAACCCACCAGAGCCAAAATCGCCCGTGTAGCCAGTTTGTGACGCAAGCCACCGATTCTTGTCTGTATTGTAGCCGTAGTTAGCCATATCAAATCACCATTATCAAAATTGCAGTAACAACTGCTAGTCCAATTCCAACACAGTACTCAGTGAACGCATACGTTGGAAATTTATTACGCATCCAATACACATAATGCTCAACAACCTGAAAACAGGGGGGAACAATGAACATGTAAACACCAATTAGAGACAACCAAGGACTTATGAAGTACAGTGGTACAGCAACAGGAAGGAACCACGCATAACGCATAAACATGCCCATGAGGTCTCGCCCAAAGCTGCTTTTACTTTTGAAGAACAGGTCTCGGATTTGCCAGCCCCATTCATCATCAGGACGGCTGTTGCGCCCAAGGTCCATTTGTCTGCCGTGACCGGGGGTTTGAGCAGCAGCAAAGATGACTCCCGCCAGCACAATCAAACCCAGTGTAGTCAGATTGAGTGGAAAGGTGAGGGTAGCAAAACAAAGGGTGAGGACAAGGAACAGAGGAGTCACTGCCAGACTGATTGCCCTTCCCGGCTTCCAAGGCTTGAAGCTTCCTCCGCGCAAGCTCCAACTTACCGTCAGGGGCAAACATGCTGTAAATGCTAATATTGTCCATAGAATCTCCATTTTACGAAGGCCACCCAACCGTTACGTCAATGTTTTTCAGAGCGGTCATTGTTTTTGCTCCGTCAATTTCTTTTTGTAGTTTTGCCTCGTGGGCGTATGTGGCGAGCACGTAGTCTTCCACCGCGTCACGGACTGCAAGGGCTGTGTTATAATCTGCGTTAACAACGTGTCCAGACCGTGTTACAAACTCCTGTGTACCGCCTTTGCGCCCAAGAATGTCAGCAAGTTGTGATAGGTCTTGTTGACCCTCACGGTCTGTTTGGAATGTTACACCATTGATAACAAACCCTGCATTACGAACTCTACGTGCCTCTGTCCGTAGATTGCGAGTCTTGACTGCTTTGCGTTCTGCAAGAGTTGTGTTGCGAACTTGATTTTCATAAACAACCCCATCTTGTAGGTAAGGTTCTGTCTTAACGTCTACCTGATTTTCCCCTACATCCTTCTTCTCGACAGGAAAACATCCAAAAGTTTTAGCCTGTTCTTCGCTGATGTAGGCCGTAAAGGATGTTCGTGGAAACAAGGATTGCATCGTTCCTACAACAACAATCTCATCGTTGACAACATGCGCCACAGGGGTTATATTGGTTTTGATTTTCATTGGTTAAATCCTTTATTTCCTTATGAGTAGAACGGAGAAGGCACAGTGAAACCACTAGTGGCGTATCTGGCTGTATCTGATACCCGCCACGAAGACACGCGGTATCCGTCACCGGCTCCGGTGCTATGCCGCTGCCCTATTGAGACGTAATCCGAGCCAGTAAACGCCGTTCCGGTCTCTGTCCAATCCAGAAATTGAGAACCATTAAAAAACGCATACCAGACTCCACTTACTCGCATGAAGCATAGATGATACCAAGTCGACACTGAAGCGGAGATATAGCCAGATGTTACATTCCCGCCGTTTGCAATAATATACCAGCCTCCGAGCGCAGAACCGTAAAATCGCGGGGGTTGAGTACCATCAGTATTACCTTCAAGCGGTCCGATCCCAAACCAGTCTGCGCTGGGAAGCTGCTGGTAAAAAATCTCATGGGTCCAATCGCCAGAGTTATGCGCCATTGTACCGGGGCTTTTAAAAGTACGCCAACCAACCTCTTGTGCAGCTTGCACACAGCGATCAACTCCAGTAGGGCCATCTGTCACGCTGGATACTGTGCTAGTTCCTGTTAGGGTCACATTTGATGATGATACTAGGTCTACAAAGTCTGTTGTGCTGTCTTCGTTGAATGGGACCATCAGCTTTGTGTTGCCGTCTATGGCCCCACTCCAATCTGGACCGCCATTCCCAGCCGCACCCATTAACGCTGCTTTATTAGTAAATGGCATATTTACGCAAACGCCTGTCCTGCCGTGAATCCACGGACTTTTGTACCATCAGGGCTAAAGAATGTGAATACATCAATACCAGCCGCACTTGAAGTCAGGGTTGGAGCGGTGTTGTCAGTAGGCCACGACACTGCTGTTGCCCATGTGATTGTCGTTGTATTTGGGTGTACTTGAAGGGTCCAAGCATCGCCAGCAGAGATGGGGCTGAAGTCAATGGTGGTTGCTACGCCCGTCGTCAAGAATAGGTCATACACTCCCGATGCTGCAACAGTGTAAGCAGTGCTGACGGTAGCAGTGGTGACAGCTTCGCGAATACCTGCATTAAAGGTTGCAAGGCCGTTGTGGGTGTTTGCGCCTGATGTTACAAGAGCGCCAGAGATGTTAACATCAGCGAAAGCGGCTGTAGAGTTAACCGTCAGATTAGTGAACGTCCCCGCCGCAGCAGCAGATGCACCAATAACTGTGCTGTTGATTGTAGCACTGGTAAACACCACCCCTGCAATTGTGCCGCCAGTGATGGCAACATTGCTCTGATCAAGCGGAACACCCTGCACACCTGCAACGTTAACAGTCCAACCAGCATATGTACCAGAACCCTCTGTACGCTCAATGTCAAGGCTTACTGTCTGTGTTGCAGTCGTATAAGACGCAACCTCACCAAACACCCAGTTGTCCGCTGTTGCAGTGATAACCAATCGTGCTCCGGCAGCAATACCAAGGTTATCTGCAAGAACAAATGAAACTCCATCTGCGGTTGCAATCGTAGCTGTAGTTGTTGTGGTAGTTGAAAGAGCAAGATTATTAGCAATCTGCGTCGTCACATAGGACTCAGTGGCAATGGCATTGCCAGCAATAGTTCCTGTACTACCTACAACAAGATTGGTTACAGTCGCTGTCGTTGTGGTAACATTTGCAAAAGTTGCAGGAGCACCAGAAGCACTGACGGCAGATGTTACATTCAGATTTCCTGCTGTCAATGTAGTAAAGGTGGCAGCGGCTATAGTAATCGCAGACATATCTACAGTGGAGCCAGTGCTAAATGTCACGGTTCCTTGAAATGTGGCGGAACTCGTGTTGATGAGATTACCAAAAGTAGCTGCCGTAACAGTGATTGCAGACAAGTCAACAATTGAACCTGTTGCAAGAGTCAGTGTGCCGCGAATAGTTGCGGCGGTGGTGTCAACATTGCTCGCGTAGACAGCATTGAAGCGTGCCCCTGCGAGACCAAGATCAAAGGATGTTCCAGTAGGAGTGTAGAGGTTTGTTGTGTTGGCTACTAGGATTTCGGTCCCAGCAGCATCAAAGCGGAGAGTGTCTTCGTCAGCCGTGGACTCCACACGAATGCGCGTGTCCCCATCAGCGTCAGAAATCAGAGGAATCAGAGCGCCTTCGCCCGTGGTCCCGTCATGTCTGTGGCCTGTAGTTTCACTGAAGGCGGATTGAAGTTGATTGTACTCAGCATTGAGCGGAGAAGCTTGCACAACTGCTCCCGCCGTGATGTTGGCTGCTGATTGTCTTGTGTACCCTGCCATGATTAAATATATTTCCTATCTTGCCAGATATTCACCCCTTTTGGAGCGTGATGAGCCTTCGTGATGATTTGAAGGTTGTCCGCAGTGTGTGAGCCACCTTTTGAAAGTGGTATTATGTGGTCTACTTCAAAGTTGGGACCGAGTATTGCAGCCTCTGCGTAGATGATGTCCACTTCCAGTTTTTGGGTAGGTGTCCAATTAGCCTCCCAGCCCCTTTTTATTGCACGGCGTTTTGCTTCTTTCTTAGCTTCTAACCCTCTATTGTGAGTTAAATTCCTCTGACGCCACTCTTTCATGTACTCAGGGTTATCTGCCCTCCACTTACGAAGGTATTCTGTTGCGTATCCCTTGTGGCGTTGAAGCCAATCTCTTTTCTTTTCTCTGTACTTTTCAGGGTTTTTAGAGTAACGTTCTCTGCTCTGAGCGTTTATCTTATCCCTATTCACCTGTTGCCAAGTTCTATTGTATTTCTTCTGGTACTCGACATACTCCTTTGACCTGACTCTATTATTATCACATTCTATACATACGCCGCCAGAAACGTACCTTTCAGAAACATGCCCACGCTTACAGGGCTTGCCTGTAAAATACCGTTTTAACCCTTGCTCTTGTGCTTGCTTCTTACTGATAACTTCCATTTCTTAAGTTACCTCTCTTTGACTGTCCCTAAAGCTAACTACCATTCCCTGTATACTGTGGGCTGCATTAGTTAATCCCGTAGTAACAAAACTGAACTTAATGCTGGGGGAAGAGCCGACAAGGTTTGTGCGACGACTGTTGCGCCCCTCTCCATCGTACAGTATCCCTGTGTCATCATACAAAGTGGTAAAATCATCATACAAAGCTGACAATGCCGTTATGCTCTCTGTGTAGTTACTGGGTGACTCATAATCTGAGTCGTCAAATGCATAATTCAAACCAAGGAAATAGCTAAATTGCCCCTCTGCCCTGATGAATAGATGAAGTCTGCGCCAATCCTTTAGGGTCTCCGTGTTATCAAAGAACAAATAAGGAGTGTCATAAACTGTGATGCGCTCAGACCCATTAAAGGTGTTTACCCCTTGCTTTGTCTCATAGACGAACCCGTCGTTACCTCCATGAATAACGCGCTCAACACCCCTAACAAAACCAGAGTCAGCGCAGTTCGCCTGAATACCCAGCAGATCACCGAATTCCCACGAACTTTGACCACTTGGCATGTATCGTTTACCCCCAATTATTCCAACACCCTCGGCTTGTGATTGGCTGCTGTCATAAATGTAGAAGCGAAACTGGGTCTTGTTGCGTATAACCTGCCCGACGACATTAGTGAGATCATACAAGTTAGGGTAGTTAATCAAAGTTGCTTTAACATTCTCTGAAATAGTCTCAAGCTCAACATCACCAATGCGGTCAGTACCACTAATAGTCCGTACCCCATCAGCAGACAGGTAAATAAGATCACCCCCAACAGTAACAAGAGCATCCCTGCTAACAATACCAATATTCTTAGTGACATCAACGAGTTGAAAGTCAGTGCTATTGTTTCCTGTAATCTTTTTAATTTGGTCATCACCAAAGATATAAAGATCATCACGAAACACACCGCCCGTCTTCACCTCAAAACCAACATTGACACTAATAGCACCAGCCCCAGTTGTGAACCCATCAGGATCGTTAGGGGCACTCAGGACAACTAGATTTGCTTTAGTACCCGACATACCCATGTACGCAAGGTGATTTTTGAAGTCTACCGTTACAGATGCACCTTCGATATCCGTGGTGTCAGCAGATGTTAGCACTGTCCACCCATCAGCAGAATTGTACGCAGCGGGGAAGTTGACACCATCTGTAACTGTGTAGGCTTCTTTGCCCTCAAAGTTATACTTGCTAACTCTCAGACGGCTAACGCCTACAGAGCTTCTAACGTCCGCAGTCCCAGTAGTGAGGACATTGATGGCAGCGGTAGCCCAGCCAGCGCCAGTAACCCACCTGTAAACATGATACTGGGAGCCAGTTGTACCTCGGGCCGCATGTACGGTATCCTGATAAATCCAGCACCCTAATGTGGCATCAGTTCCCGGCAAAGCAGTGGATGTTGTATCATACGGTTGGAAACCATCAACAGTACGGTAGCCGCCACGCTGAGATACTTCGTAGTTCAACAGTCGCGTTGCTGCACCGGGGAAATCATTACTCAGTGTCAACGTGTCTTCGTTGGTGAACAACCCTCCGCGACAGGCTATGGCCTCGCTTCTAATCAAATCTGGCATGCTATGTCACCCTGACGAAGCCAATGCTGCCACTGTTAGCACTTAGTCGTGTGTCCTTGACACGAGGATAACTGTTTGTTAGAATGGACCGCATACGGGAAACCCCAATTTTAAACTTTTGCTCAAACATTGCTGCTTGGTTCTCGTTGCCACGCTTGCTATTCAAATACCAGCAAGCACCATTAATGATGACCTGCCCGAAAGCATCTGGGATCAAGGTTGTGTCCGTAGCTGCTGTTAACTCAACGGGGTACAGATATTTGGTGTAGCGAACAGTATAAGCTTGATTGGGGCGAGGAGTGAAACCAAGATTGCCATTAGGATAAGTAAACACTCTCTCAGGAACAGCGTAATCACTGGAAGTAGCATCTCCGTCTCGTTGAGCGAAAGTCTTCGTGTATTCATCGAAGTCAATAGGCTTCAGCCAGCGCTCTCCAACAGACAATGCATCGTTCTTCTTCAACATAACAGTGTCAAGATCAACGTACTTTGTATCCGCAGAAGTTGCGTACTCCTGTGTACCAGCTACCATCGTGATTTCAGCAGTGGTAACATTAAAAGGCCAACTCCACTCATACATGTTGATGTCTTGAATGGCATCGTTGACAGAATCCTTTGCCAACTTAATTTCAGGGTCTGTAGTGGTCTCAAAAGTTGCGCTCACAGCTTCCTTAGAACCAAAGCGGCGCAAAGTTCTGTTCGTCAAATCTAGAAAGTTCAAGGCCACTTGTTAATCCTTTAACTAAATGTACGAAGGAGCTAGATGCTGTTCAGCAGGAAGCAGATTTGAGGGGAAGAGACGGAAGATTTCGGGGAATTTAGACACCATATTGTCCCACACCTCCTTGTTAGCTGTGTTACACATTACATTGTGTACCTGTTCATCAGCCGGGATGTATTTATTATTGAGGACATCCATCAGATAATCCTGTAAATAATATTCTCCAATTACATGCACGGATACATCTGGCCCCAATAAACGGAGTGCTTGTGATGCTTCCTGTGCTGCTCCCATCATGACAAAATTGGTGAGTACTTTGTTACCATTGTTTAGGTGGACAGGAATTGGGGCTGTTTTAGTAACTGCTTCTCTATCCCCGTTGACATGCGTTGTCTCGTCAGAAACCCAACTTAGGTCAAACCCATACACAACAATCTTCTTAAACCCCATGTAGGCTGCTAGGCAAATAGTTTGCAGTGTGGTGTTCGAACCTTGTGCGATACACTTAGAGGAGGGCACATACGAGGATGCTGTGCGGCTCAGAAAACGGTATGTTTTATTCTTTGGGTACTTCTCAAACATTTCTGGTAGACACTGAGTGCTGATGAAATGGACCGTACCGGGGGTGTCGTGAATGTACTTCAGTTCAGTAGGCTTAGTGTCAAGGTGTACGTTGTAATCAACTTTTACACCATTTTCGTGCAGAAAATTGCCCGTCTTAACTGAAAACACACGGACATTCTTGTCTCTGCTGTGGCGGGCAATGTCGGCAATGTTGTCTTTCAGACTTGGACCCGCACCGCATATAATGGCTGTCTTACCTTTTGCCACATTTTTGTGAGAACGTAGATATGCTTGGATTGACTTTGCACGATTTTTGTTCGCTTCATGATTCGCTCTTAGGTTGTCTACATTGTCTTCACATTGCAATTTAATCAAAGGTTGACTCCTACGTCACTTAGAGAAAGGAGATGAGGGCACCACCTAAGTAGCAGTGCCCCCACATTAGTTAAGCGAGTTGGTCGCGGTCAACGTCTGCTGCTTCCTGAACCTGACGGACATCCGTCATGAATACAGTGAAGCGAACCTTGCCGTCAGACGGTACAACAGAACCCGGTACAATCAGGGTCATGTCGATTGCGTCCTCTGCCGAGGTTGCATTAACAGAGTTTGCACCAAACGGAAGCAGACCATTCGAACCCGGTGCAACGAAGCCCAGAGTGTTAAGGTCGCCACCATCGACAAAATCGTCACCACCTGCAACATCAAGGTCAAACGTAGCACCCGTCGAAGAGTCTACAGTAAGAACCTCTGCAATTGCACCGTGAAGCAGAGTGTATGCCGGGACGGGCATAACCTGAATCACATCAGCAGTAGCGAGAGCCGAACCTTTAGTGGTGGTTGCTTCTGCGAGGTCGATGACACGCACGACTTTGTACGGTCCCGGCCCAGAGAGGCGGGAAACGTGGTTGGCGTTTGCGCCTGAACCTTGGCGAAGATCAATAGTAGCCATTGGTATCTATCCTCCTTACGCGATGTTTACACGCGCTGTCACGATTGCTTCAGGACGAAGAATCTTCATTTATATTCAATGAGGGGCGGTAATCCTCACCCGCTTGAAGGTATTTAATTGCCGATTTTAAGATTGTCGCGCTATCTTTGAAAAGACCCAGCCCATGATTGCATGAACTACACAACAAACCTCTTACCTTACCCGTATCATGGCAATGATCAACAAAGAGGCGAGAAGTCCTATTACTAGAAATCTTGCTTTTGCAGATGGCACATTTTCCATCTTGATCATCAAATATCTGTTCATATGTTTCCCATGTGATGTCGTAAGTACGTTTAATGAAGGCTTTGTACTTCCTGTGCTCATTACATGGTTTACATTTTGACCTCATTGCAATACCTCCAAAAGACCGTTTATCTCGCTCTAAAGAGTATTGTGATGGGTCTTTGAACTTTCCGCAGGATGTGCATACTCTGCCTTTTTCATGCGGGTGTCCATTGGGTAACCTAAGTTTCTTCGACAATTTTTTACCTCATAGCTGCTGTATGTTTCCATACAGATTAGACTATATCAAACACTGGTGTTTTCCAGTGTCCCCCTATTTCCCACTCCCTTGAGTGGTACGGGATGTCTCCCTAGTCGTTACACGTTCCCTTGTAAGGGCTTCGCTCGGTATTGTCTTAGCCTCGTCCATGAGCCTTAGAGTTTCACCGAATTAAGGGGGTTTCGAATGTAGATCACTCTACATAAGCGCAGTACCTAAGAATATTAAGCAATATTAACGCGAGCGGTAACGATTGCCTCTGCTCTCAGGATTTTACGACCATACATGTGCATACCACGGACAATATCCGCGAAGCTGTCTGGATCACGGTAGCTCTCAACTTTGTTGATCTGCTCCGCGCATGCGACAGCCGACTTGTGACCAGCAACAACAACACCGTAGTTGGTGCCCTGTGCAGCGGTACCAGAAGTTCCAGCGCCCGTACCAATAACTGGCAGGTTGTTAGAAGTGTAGATTTTGAAGCCACGAATCATGCCTTCACCTACGCGACCATTGCGAAGAAGATTCTCGCTAGAGGAAACGTAGTCATGGTTGACAAGCTTAGACTGCTCATCACCCAACACTTCAAGGAACACCGGATCAACAATGACCCAACGATCTTCCTGTGGAACAAACTGCTGATCCAGAAGACGCTTCATGCGGTTCAGAACCTGCAACGGCGAAGCAAAGTTCGACGTGTTAGCAGTCGGGTTAGCACCAAGCGGGATGGAGTCCCCAGCGCTTGCAGCAGTCGTACCGAAATTGTTGGAGAAATCGGTGCGGTCAAGCTGCATGGTAGCCAACAGACCCTGACCATTCGTGGTGCTGATTGGCGAGGTGCCGGATGCATCAGCAGAAGTAGCCGTGGTGTTAGCGTTGCTGTGCAGAGCCGACTGAGTGTAGCCAGTAAGGTAACCAAGAACGTCTTGGTCATACTGGTCTTTCAGGCGGTAGCCAGCGCGAGAAGTCGCGAGGTCTTCCCAGTTGTGATGAGCATGCTTCTCTTCGATGTCGTCAATCTTGAAGGCAAAGTAGTTTGCCTGATCCACAACCATCGTGAAGTCTTCATCATCGAGGTCTTGAGCGGTGATTTGAGTACCGCGAGAGTAAGCTGAAACCGAAATTTCAGGCTCTTTGATGATACGGACGGAATCACCCATGTTGGAGATTTCACCGTAGTAGTCGTTGTTGCAAATGTCCTGACAAACAGAAGATTTGCGAAACGCGAGTTGGGCCTTTCTAGAATAGATAACAGGACTGAAATTCCCGTTAGGAAGGTTGCCCCAACCTGCTGCTGCGCGGAAAGCCATGATTTAAGTTCCTCTGAATAGCCTTTCCAAGGCGGCAGAGCTAACTCTATTCGAGGCCACAAATTACTTAATGCGGTGTCCTTTCGGGGCGCTGTTGAATCGGTGGGTATTCGTTGTTAGCAATAATATTAATGGTTCCACATGTCTACATTGGGTATCCAGAATATGGGGCCAATTTGTGAAATGTGGTAATGACAGAGTACTATCCCCGTCATTACCTATAGTTGTACCACATTTTTCACCATTTGTCAAGTAAAAAACGCATTACAAGTGAATTTTTTTTATTCTGTCGGTCGATGCCCGCTAATATCATACAGGAATTGACCGTCCCTAATAGCCTGAGTAATGTCAGCTTGGTTCTCTTCGTACCATTCAGCAGAATTGCGCTCAATCATGCTTTCAGAGTACTTGAACTTGCGCTTCGGCTTAGGTTCGCCTTTGTCGGTGCGTTTCATTGGTGCATCTGCAACTTCCTCGGCAGGTGACTTTTCTTTTTTCGCCTTGGGTTTGCTAGACGAGACACCTGTCTCCAATTTGTACATGTTGATGACATCAATGATTGCATCAGCATCAGGGTTCTTACCCTCTTTAATAATGCTTTGTACAAATTGAGATTTACCACTCAGCCATGAAGCCCATTTAGGGTCTTCTTTGATCTCGCCCATGTCGGGGTGAGCTTTCATGATTCGAGATACAACACTTTGACGCCTGATGTTTTCATCAATTTCGTCAACTTTCTTCAACTTTTTCTCAATGGTTGGTTCAATAGTAGACAACTCATTGCGAACATAAGTCTTCAGAATTTTGGCAAAGTCTGGATAGGTCTCAGCGAATTGGGCAATGTCTTCAGGGGAGGACATGCCTTTCATCATTTCTGCTTGTTGCGCTGCGCCCTCCAAGCTTTCAAGGCGCTCTGCTAGTTCTGCAAGGCGCTTGTCCCGCTCGTTGATTTGCTCTTGGGACCATCGGCGTAAGTCACCGTGGCGTTTTTTCCAATCATGTCCATCACTTTCTTCTCGTGATTTCTTCGTGCTTTCTCCTGATTCTTCCTCCACATCTGATTCTGTCTCCTCAACCATGATTTGGTCTTCATCTGTGGCCTCCTCATCGCTATCGTCATCAAGGTCAGGTGCAAATGCTTCATCTGCCATTTTAGCATCATCCGCACGAGCGCTCTTGTGCGCCGCTTCAAGCTCTGCAATTTCTTTCTCAAGGTCTTCTGTATTCTGTCGTGTTGACACAAAGTCTCCACTCTTCATTACCGCAACTTTCTCAGCCATGTTAACTCCTGTGGTCTGGGGGCCGTTTCGGGTAGCCCAGCAAAGCCCATGCCTACACTTGGCAGACATGGGTATTCAATGTTATTTCTTGTAGTTGGCTACTGCTGGTGGGACGACTAGACCGCCCTGTTTGTACCCCATACCTTCTGCACCAGCAACTCCTTCAGCAGAACCAGCCCCAGCAGAACCAGCGGCTCCCATACCACCCTGACTACTTTCTGCTTGGGATGTATCACTATCTTTTCCAATATTCTCGGCAGCGCTAGCAAAACCAGAACCGTCATTTGGGTCTGTATCATCATCGTCAGAAAGTTCTCCGGGTTTTGACTCATCAGCAGGACCCCCCCAGCCTACATCAGTTTGCTCAAATCCAGCATCTTCCATAGACAAGTCAGGCAACCCTAGAGGAACCCCCATAGACCTTGCTATTCTGCTAATTAATGCCTTAGAAGTAGGTATACTACTGAGAGCCGTTTTTGCCCCTGCTACTTGACCATGCTTACCAACTAATCCTTTGTCGTTAGCTTGATTTGATACATGTTCTTTTTGAGCATCAGTCAAATCATGTTTATCTAAATTACCTAGATTAAATCCGTTAACTGCCATGTCTACCGCAGTTGCCGCAGGGATGTCACCATAATCCATCGTGTCAGGATTGTCATGGTCCCCCATACCTCCCTGATTCTTCATGTTAGCAATGGCAACATCATAGTCCGTATTCGTCCCTACCATTTTACCGTCCTCAGTCTCACCGGGACGCAAATCTGCTGCCTTCTTACCCTCAACCTCATCTTCCTTCTCGGGTTGCGTGTTGCGGCGAACTGTGTAATCATAAAAGTTAGGGTTGATATGTGGGCCGGGATAGCCACCCCAAGCCTGTGGACCAAGCTGATACGGGTAGAACTGATATGGGCCGGGATTCTGGTAAGGATTGTATCCTTGCGGGTAGGTCACCTGACCCCCATTGGCATAATTGCCCACTTGCGGCCCTGCATGATATGCCTGATTACCTGCTCGTTGGGCATGTGCCATTTGAGGACCAGCAACAAAACCGCCATTTGCCATAGGTAGTCTTTGGGGTTGACCCTGCTGCGCCATGGGAGCAGGGCGCTGTTGCATTTGTGCCATTGGTCCCCGCTGTTGCATTTGCTGCATTTGCGGTGGTTTCGGTTGGCCCTGTTGCATGGGTTTCATCTGTGGAGCAGGGCGTTGCTGTTGTTGAGGCATCTGAGGAGTTCCCCCAATGCGACCTTGTTGAGCGGCTGTGTTCAAATCCTTTTTACCAGAATCAACAAGCTTGTCAAAAAATTCAGTACCTTTCCGACGAACTACCTCCGCTGGAATTACATATTCACCGGGAGACAACTTCGCAGGAATGTTGTCTGCTTTATCTTGCGGCATAACGCCGGGGGGTAGTTTCATGTTGTTCATCATTCGCCTCGTTTGTATTCGGCTTCCCAAACACTGGGGTCACGCGAGATTTCGCGACGGAGCCGTTCCAGTGCTGTAATTCCTCCGTTAATCATGTGTAGTCTGTCAACAGTACAAGACTCAGCTAATTCTTTTGTGTAACTACGAATGCAGTTGTTGACAATGGTCTCAATGTGTGCTACTGTGCGCCTGTCTTTTGATACTTCGTGGTAAGCTTGTGCTACGTCTTTTATCATTGTGGTGTGGCTCCTTGCGGCGGTTGCGGTCCTTGCTGTTGTGGGTTACCAGTGAATCCCGGCATTCCCGGCTGTTGTGGCATGCCTACTCCCGGTACACCACCTCCACCACCTTGTGTGTCAGTAGGGCTAGTTCCCGGCGCTTGGGGTCCTCCAGCACCTTGCTGGCCTTGGCCTGACATTTGCATGATGTAGGCTTGCAGCATGGTTTCTTCTGCGTCGTTCAACATTTTGTCAGGGTCAAGGTCCATGCTTTTGGCAATTTCTCGAAGCAAGTAAGGCCAGCGTACATGCGGAGCCATAACAGGATTAGCTGCCTGTTGCATAAACATTGCCAGACGCTGGCTGCGGATTTCATTGGTCAGCAGGGCATCCGTGCCTCGTGCAGCAACAACGACATCACCAACAGCCTCTTCGTCATATTCAAACATCATGTTGTATTCAAACAAAGCACTGGCAAGGTTTTCCAGAGTGTTGTCGTAGCTCTTAATAATTGTCTTGATGTTTGTGGATGCGGCTCCCATCAACATGCTGATACCAGAGGCAGTACGCCCGACACCTGTTACCCCTGTCTGTCCATGAGCAAAGCTGGGGAAGCCTGTGCTTTCGTCTGCAAGCTGACGCATCTTATCAAACATCAACATGTTCTCTTGCGTGGTGTTGTTCCACTTGATGGCAGTGATGGCTTGTCCAACAGCCCCTGACTGACGGCGGAATACTTTTCCCGGCTCCAGAGTCAAATCCTGCCCCGGTACAAGCGCGTCCTCATCAATTTCCACAACAATGTCGCCAGATTTGTTGGCATTGTCTACTGCCATGCGAGCAAAGCCGTTCATGAGGAGTTGAGTATCTGCCATGTTTTCAGCAAGACCAACACCGTAGAAGTTGTTAGGATTGTACTCATAGCGGAATACATGGAACGGTACTCGTTGTGGGCGATACGGGTTGAATGCGAACTTCAATACCTCACCGTTACAAATCCAAATGCTGACAGCAAACTCATCGTCATCCTCATACTCTTCTGGAATGTTAACATCTGCGAAAACATCCATATCATCCTCAAGAGTGTCTCGACCAATCAGTCCCCAATACTCGTACACAGCGTACCGTTCATTACTGGCCTCTACATCATCATCCTGAATGGAGTTATCCCACCACTCTTCGCTGTAATCTGGTCCTGCGGAGATGGCATCATCAATTGCATTCGAGCGAAATGATACGCGCTTTTTCAAAGAACGAAGGTTACTTGCCGACATTCTGCGACGAATGACACAATATTCCATGTCAAAATCACCATATGCCTCTGGATCAGCATAAAAGTCCCAAATGCGAACATGTTCAAAGGAAGGAACCATTTTCTTTTTAGGAGCATACACTGCCTTGCCGCCTTCCTCTTCTGGGGCGTCCCAGTAAGGATATTCTTTCTCGACAGCATATGGCCCCTTCATGACCCCCGTACCATACAACACAGAATCAAACAAAGCCCTCTTCAAAGATTCATGGGCTTTACCTTCTGTGAACTGATCCTGCATTTTCTTGTCCATGCGGCGGGCTGCTTCTTCAGCAGGGAAGAAGTTCAATGCGGAGGGAGTGTTACCTGTTCCCTCTTTCACTTGCCCCATGATACCCTTGAACATATCCTTAATGGCCCCCAGATTTATGGTCGCACCGGGGGCAGGGTCTTTACCATCACCGGGGAATCCATATGGGCTTTGTGGCGCGTCTGTGTCTTGTTTAGGGGCCTTTGGGTCTACATGTACAGACTCCTCTACACCCTCTGGAACAGGTGTCGGTTTCACCATGATAGGGAACTTGTTACCATTGTTAGGGAACATGATCTCATGAATAATGCCATAAGCAGCAAGAGTTTTGGTTTTGGTGATCTTCAAAAAGAAGTCACTCTCCTCAACAGCCCTATACTGGGTGTTTGGGGTGTTCTCACCACGATAATTTACATAGGCCTCAAGCCAGCGCTCTTCCATTTCACGGCGGGTCTCTTTGGCACGATTAAATCGCCCCATGACAAAAGACTCAACACCAGCAAGGTCTGTTTCAAACTCCCCACTGTCCTTGTCGTCTAAGGCTTCAGTTTCAAATCCTGTCTCTTCGTTCATGGTATTCCCTTAATAAAAGTAGCGACCAGCGCCAGAGCGTCTTTCATTACGCATTTGAGTGATGTTATCACCAAAGTCGAAAACTGATTTACTGCGTGGGCGAGACATAATCCCGTATCTAACAGCATCATAAACGTGATCGTGTTCGTACTTTGTGTCAACATCCTCGTTATTATTCTTATCCAACGGGATGACAGGCAGGTATGAAATTGTATTCACACATGTGTCAAATATCAACAGCTTTGGCTCATCAAGAATAGGATCATCTGCTAACATTTGGTGTATCATGTTCTTCCCGGCTACTCGACTGCCTTTACTGCGGTCAGAGGGCTTCCAACGACAACCAAGCTTAATCATGGTTTCGGCAATACTTTGCCCCACATCCCCTCGTTTTGCCCAACAAGAACTATCCAGAACCCCATATGACGGTTGCCATTTCTTGTCGCGCTCATTCACCATATGGGCAAGTTCTACAGCGTTGACTTCCTTGACATATAGTTCGTCAACAATTATGATTTGACCACTAGGCATAACTGCCAACCAAACCACAGCAGAGTAACTACTGTAACCATAATCACAAGCTCTAAAGGTTTTGACACCTGACGGCAATTCAAAAGGCTCAATGACATGCTTCACCCTGCTGAACTCTTTGAAAGCAGCCCCTTCAGCAACATCCCAACTTCCGTACAACAAAGCCTTACGTTTGTCTTCTGGAAGGGCCAACAGACTTTCAAGATACCCACTGGTTGCCAGATAGGGGTTGTCAGAAAGCTTGCTAGGGATGAAGCGGCGCTTAAACAGTGGCTGTCCTGTTTCAGGATTAAGCAATGTTTCACCTGTCTGAATATCCGTAGCATCAAAGGCTTTACCCCATGGGGCAGGATCAATAAACATCTTCTTGACCCAAGAATGTCCCGGCCCACCGGGGTTGGTTGTTGCTCTCATGTATGGAGTAATGTTTGGGTTGGTTGTCCGTAAACGAGAGCGCAGGAAATCCCATGCATAAGGAGTAGGCCAATACGTCAACTCATCAAAAGCAATGTAACTAAATGCCTGACCATGGTATCGACCAACATCATCATCGCGGTCCAGATAGGTCATCCATATTCTTGCACCAGAACTAAATGTCCATTCACTATTCTTTTCAGACCATCTAGCACCGGGGTCAATCTTGGGGTACATCTCCTTGGATTTCTGCTTCAGTTCGCGCAATTCGTCGTTTGTGCGGCGCAGGATCAAAGCAACATAATCCGAATAAATAACCCCCCGCATACAGTCTGCCAACAGTGCATAGCTCTTTCCGCCCCCTGCTGCACCACCAAAGAGTACTTCCTTCTCAGGAGCAGCCAGAAACAAGGTTTGGGGACCGGGGTTAGGGCGGAAGACAACATTGTCCTCATCATCCCTAGCAATGTTGTTCTTGTGATCCTCAAGAAGCTGTTCCTTGATATCCTGTTCTTCCTGTTTGGCTTTCTCCTCCTGAATAGCCTGTTTCAGCAACTCTTTCTTACTGGGCTTCAACATCAGTTTGCCACGAGGACTGCGTGTTCCTCTTTTTGAGGAAACTCCCCTACTCCACGATTTGGCACTGCTTCTACGATTTTTATCTGTAGGGTATTCAGCCACTATTACTCTTCTTCTGTTTGGGGTGCGTCTTTAGGAGGTAAAAACATCAAACCGGGACTTACCTCAACTGCCATCTTCTCTACTTTTGTGACACCAACGCCACGGTCCAAAATATTGCCAGCAGCAGCCATTCTGTCACGAGCGGAGCCATCACTACCGGGGACACCGCGCATGATGTCTATCATCGTCTGAGCGGCCTCTGGACCTCCTTCTACCAACAGGTCTTTGGTCATCTCCGTGATTTCATCTTTCAGGCTGCGAGCAATCTTCATTACATGATTGCTTTTTTCGTTGATGGAATAGCCCGCGCGAATAGCTGCTTCGCGGTACTTATTGGAAACAGACGGTTCATTCTGAAGGATGTCGTACAAATGCTCCAAGAAAGATTGCTGTCTTTCAGTCAATTGTCTAGGCACGTTTTGTCCTCCCTTTGTTTGCAGGTTGTTTCTTTCGATTAGCAGTTTTGCTAACAAGGCGAACTCCTTTTGAGTTCTTGCCGTTGAATTTTTTATCACCCTTAGTTGTGTGATCCACTTCCATCCCTTCAGGAACCCTTTTCAGGCCTTTTGCCTTCAACAAGGCGCGTTTGTCGCGGGTACGCTGGGTGTTGGCCTTTTGGTTGCGTTTGCGATAAGCGTTTTCCTTGTCGTAATCCCGTAGTTGACCTTTTGAGTCGCGCTTTTTGCCTACGGTGGTTTTAGGTGCTTTTGGAACAGCCATTAGGTGCCATTCCTTTCAATCAAACTATCCAACTTAGATGAAATTTTTTCTGTTTGGCGAATAATGAAATCTTGTCCAGCCTCTAATCTGGCAATGCTGTTACCCATAGCAGTAACCTTACCTTCGAGTTCACCGACTCTATCCCAAACGCGAACACGTTGTTCAATCTGAAATGTCCTGTTTTCAGCAACTACATTTCTAAGGGCTTCAAGCGCCTTCGTGTTGCTTTCCACACCTTCCTGTAATTGGGTGTAACTAACAACTACCCCAACAACAACAAGCACAGCAGTAAGAATGTTACCTAAACTAACTCTAGGCTCAATTTGTACAGGCATTTTTATCTTCCACCCCAAAGTTTATTTTCGAGTTGTTGTACTCGACGCTCCAGAGACCTTACAGTCTGTTTTAACTCTCCGTACTCTTGAAATGCCTTGGGATCAAGGCGTTTTTCAATAGCTACAATGCGATCATGGTTCTGCTGTAGGCGATACTGCCCAACGGAGAAATCCCCAGCAAGAACAACGATTGCCGTGATAATGAACCAATACTGCTTCAGGAATGTTGCAGCACCGCTTTTAACTTCATCAACCATGCTAGCATTTCCAACGTTTACGGGCGGCTTTTCCTCGTTCACCTGTCCAGCCGCTACTTCGTGCACAGAAACTCTTCTTACGAGCCGCATCTTTCTTTGTTTTTGGGTTAGGCGCAGGAGCCTTTAATTTGCTCCCCGTCTTTGCGTTGTATTTTGCCCGCCCCTTTGCAGTCAAACCTGCTCCCTTGCTGACGGGAAGTTTTTCACCTCTGCCGACAGAGAGGTTTGGTCCCTTTTTACGTTTAGTTGTTGCCACAGACACACTCCCCATTTACACATTTGCATACGGGCTTATTGCGGTTTGGGTCCATAGCCTCAAGACGATTCAACTTGCGCTGCATTTCTTGCAATTCACGACGCATACGGTTGATTTCCTCTTGAATGATATCTTTATTTTGCGTCATGGGGAGCTTCCTTCCATTGGTAACCACAATTGTTGCACTTACGCAACATGGACTCAGAAGTAAGAATCTTCTTGTATTCTACACTCACTGTAGAAGAAGAACACTTTGGACATTTACCTTGGGCATTGTACTTTTCTAATTTCGCCATAATAAAACCTTACTGTCCTAGAACAAAGGACTCATAACTAGCGCCTGTAGGTAACTTTACATAACCTAGAGTGGCAGAACAATCCGTAGCACCAGTAACGACCATATCCAAACGAGCGTTAACCCATCCCCGAAACTTACCAACAACAGGGAGAACAATGTTGGCAGGTGCATCGTTACAAAACACCTTAAAAACTGTAATAGAATTTGTACCGTCAGTAAATTGAATTTCTACTGAACCTCCTGTTCGTTTTTCAGTGTTTAACACAAGGTCGGTAATCTGTATGCACCCACCTGATATAGGGGTAGTAACTGTTGTTGTCCCTGCGCTACTACGTTGCACGTTTGTGTAGGTTCCGTGGGTTTGCATAGCATTTGTGCTAACAAGAAATACCTCATTTCCGCTGATAGTTTCTGTCTCTCTCCACAATTCTTCAAAATGGAGAGCCTGATGATTCTTTGAATCAACTAAAACAGCATTTACTGTCATGTCTAACCTTCACCAAATTCCGCTAGATTCAACACAACAGCATTCACACTAACCCCAATCGTTTCCCCGTTTGTAGCGTTACCTCCACCAACACCTACGGTAGACCACCCGAGCAACCATGTGGTATCAGGGGTGATGATATTTGTTGCGCGCATATTGCGTTGCTGGCTGGCGTTGCTGCCAAGATAGAACGCGTGGGATTGTTGTCCACCTGTGTAGGTCATATCAGAGGAACCATCACTGACAACAAACGTAGCAGACAAAGCGTCAGGTTTACCAAAGTTTTTCTGAATAATACCATCAGATGTGGAAGAAGTTTTGTCTGTGCCGTTGCTGACAGATGCAGGTTGCTTTACTTGTAAGATTTTGACGGGGGTTGTGAGGGTGTGTGCGTCAAAGTAAATTATGGTAATAAGGATGCTGTCTGTGTTGGAAGTGTTCTTGATGTACAACAAACCGCCAGAAGAGGCTGCTGCTAGGTGGCATTCTGCATGAAAGATGTAACTGTTTCCTCGGATGGATTCAATTGCCTCTTCTGCAAAAGACTCAGAGCGTACAGAAAGTTGGTTGTAATTTGTTACTCGTGCTAGAGTACCATCCGTGTTGTTCTTGATGTTAAATTCCATGATAACAGTACCCCCCTATTCTTCTATCTGTGCTTGATATGCGAACACAATTGCCCGAACAGTCATGTTTGTGTTACCAGAAGGAGGGATACACCCGATTGCAAAAGTGTTATTGCGCTCCAACACAAATGGCCTTGCCGCTTGTTCAATCTCTTGGCGGCGTGTAGTGCTAGATAGAGTCACAATGCCCACGTTAGTGCCGTCAGTGAGTGTGCGGCCTTCTTGACCAACATAAGCTAGTCCCGGCATGACATCTGGACCGGAGAAATTACGATTACGCACTGTAGCATTTGTTGCGCCGCTGACAATAGTTCCTGATGTACCATTTTTATACAGTGTAAATCGAGTGTCGTTTGTGCCGCCCCCCGTAGAATCACCATTGGTGAAAATGTAGTTTGTGATAAACAGTTTTGTGTTACTTGCGGGTATATACTTAATCCACAACAGTATGGATTCAGAGTCAGACGTAAGTGTTACATCTCCAGTAAGAATAGTGACGTGGCGCTGAAAATAAGCGGTGTATGCCCCCGGCGTAATAGACTCAGAGATAACACTCAACTGATTATCACCAAGCACCTTAACAAGTTTTCCGCTAGGTCCTTCAAGCATTGTATTAGACATTAGTTATCACCTTTATTAGATGGCATTACTGACCAATGCCTTTCAGGAGCAGATTAGTGATCTGTTGTTCATGTATCAACGTATGTAGCAGATTGTTAGTTTCCCGCAATTCTAAAACCAATGAGGAATCAATGCGTGCGTCTACCTCAAGTGCCCCATCATTTGTTAGTTGAATAGGGACACGTTTTTCCCCATTTTGGATAGTTCCAAGGGCGAGTTGTCCCCGCGTTGTATCCACTCGTGGATGACGACCAGACATTGTTAAACAAAAACCCCAACAACAACCCCAACAACAATTGCAACAACACCAACAATTGCAACCCATTTGAAGTTGCTACCATCGTCCATCTTTGCAGACACTTTTTGGTACTCAGAGTGGACTTTTGCTTGCACCTCTGACGGCACTTCGTCAATCTTTGCCTCAACACTGTCGCCAAACTGTTTTGCGCGCTGGTAAGCCGCATCTGCCGATTCAGTTGCACTCTTGCGGAAAGCTTCCGCCTTTGCTTCAAGATCAGGATGGTATCTAATGGTCATCGGTTCTCGTCCTCTATTTTCTGGTTGGCGATTCTGTC
>Ga0208542_1000342_pt1 | contig 21882 bp, 22 predicted proteins | sample DEB08_DNA_3_FD_185495 | JGI IMG/M metagenome (GOLD analysis project Ga0208542, IMG submission 185495) | Aqueous microbial communities from the Delaware River and Bay under freshwater to marine salinity gradient to study organic matter... | ecosystem: Environmental > Aquatic > Marine > Coastal ... | reverse complement strand
ACTGATGAATTCGCGCTCTGGCACGCCCACCAAGATGGTCCTGACCCTCCAAACCGGTTTCGGCGAAGCTTCATTGGTCTTTAAGCGCGATGCCGCGTAGCCCCCTCACCGATAGCGACGCAGCGAAATCTAGGAGCGCAGTTATGACATCGATCCGTAAGCGCCTACTGGGCGCAGCAGCCGTCACCACCCTCGTCGCCGCGTCCACCGTGTGGGCGGCACCGGCTGCCCAGGCCGATGGTGCCTACTACGGCACCTGGACCCTGACCACGTTCAAGATGGGCCAGAAGAGCATGAAGTGCGATAGCCCTCCCAACGATGAGGGCCTGTGTGCTGCAGGCATGACGTTGGACCTGAAGGACAATTACCGCTATAAGTCAACGATCAAGGGATTCAACCTGCTCATCGCGCCTGGCAAAGGCGACTTCGTCACCGCCACCGTGCCCGGCACCGGGTCACACGTCATCGTTCTCAACCTCGATACGTTCCCGACGTTCCTTCGCTCCTGGAACGTCACCCTGAAGGGCACGCGCTACGGCGCACCTCAGAAAATGGTCCTGTCAGGCTCCCTCGGTGAAAACCCGGAGGACCCCTCGGACGATGGCATCGTCAAGTTGGTCTTCCAGCGGAACGGCAAGTAGTCATCACTTCGCGCGAGTGGCGGGTTGTGCACGCGGCACGCCGTAAATGGGACGCACAGCCCGCCACTCGGGCTAGCTAGATCCCAGCGGAGAGGCCGAAGTCGATCGACCAGTTGGCGCCGGTGACACCCGCCGCTGACGGCTGCGCGAGGAACCACACCACCTCGGCGACCTCTGCCGGTCGCAGGAAGCGCGCACGCTCCCCCTGGGGGTACGCCGACCTGAGCTTCGCGTAGTAGGCCGCTGTTGCCGTAGCCGCGGCGAATGTCCACCCCTGGTCCCTTGAGTGCGGAAAGGTTGCGGGCCTTCAGGCCTGCCTCCCAGCGCCGCCAAACGCTGTCGCCCAGGGAGGTCAGCGCCTCCTGGTCGAGGGGCTTGTCCGAGAGCAAGGCCGCGTGGATGTGGATGTGCCAGCCGTGGGTCCCGTGGGGAACCCACAACAACGGTCGGAAACCGGAGGGGTTCAGACGATGGTGGGCCAGGGTTCCGCCGGACGTCCGGTCTCCTCAGCACCGAGGTCGGCGTCGGCGCCACCGGAGTGGCGCAGGACCCACTCCTGCGCCTCCAACGGCAGGTAGCGGTGCTCCGCGCCGCGGATGATCATGACGTCGCCGGCGATGACCTCCACCGACGCCACTCCCTCGGGCAGTTGAACCTGAAGCAGGCCGCGCCCCCGACGGGCGAAGTGGATCTCATGTCGGGCATTCACATGCCAGGCGCCCATCCCGGCGAACTCGTCACCCGGTGACGGCGGTTCGGCGACGACCACCGCGCGAATCTGCCGCTCGTCTGGACCTAGGTGCGCTTCGAGCAAGGCGACGGGGGTGTCATCGCCCGGGGCGTGCACGAAGTGCACGCCCACGGCGGCGAGTTCGGCTTCAAGATCTATTCCACCGGGTCCGCTGATGATGGCCATGAGTCCTCCGAGGGTTGGTGCTCCGTCCTCACGCTACTCGGTTTGCGACCACGCCTCGGCGAGAATGTCGCGCGTCTCTTCGAGGATCTGCGGCATCGTCTTGGTGTGGCCGATGACGGGCAGGAAATTGGTATCCCCGCCCCACCGCGGTACGACGTGCTGGTGCAGATGTCCGGCGATGCCCGCGCCCCCGACCTTGCCCTGGTTCATCCCGATGTTGAAGCCCTGGGCGCGCGTGGCCTTTCGCAGGGCCCGCATCGCGTGTTGCGTAAGTTGCCCAAACTCGAGGACCTCGGCGTCGTCTAGGTCGCTGTAATCCGGGATATGGCGGTAGGGACACACCAGCAGGTGCCCGGAGTTATATGGGTAGAGGTTGAGAACCACGTAAGCGAGATCACCGCGCGCGACGATGAGATCAGCCTCGTCCGACCCAGCGGGCGCGCGGCAGAAGGGGCACTCCTCCCCCGGTCCATCGTGAGCGGGGCGCGACTCTCCCTTGAGGTACGGCTGACGGTGCGGAGTCCACAATCGCTGCCAGCGGTCGGGCAGACCGCCGTGGTCAAGCACCGCGTCGTCGGTCATGCCGGAGCAGACTCGACCTGGATGCGATTACGCACGGCGGACACGATGTCGGAAATCGCCTCATCCACGGGCACGCCGTTGCGCTGACTGCCGTCGCGGTAGCGGAAGGACACAGCCCCGTTGGCGACGTCCTCGTCCCCGGCAATGAGCATGAAGGGGACCTTGGACTTCTGCGCTGTACGAATCTTCTTCTGCATGCGGTCGTCGGAGGTGTCCACCTCGACCCGAATTCCCTCCGCCTTGAGCCGCTTCGCCACGTCGTACAAGTAGTCGTTGTGGTCATCAGTGATGGGGATCCCGATCACCTGGACCGGCGCGAGCCAGGGCGGGAACGCGCCCGCGTAGTGCTCGAGCAACACCGCGAAGAACCGCTCGATGGATCCGAAGAGGGCGCGATGGATCATTACCGGGCGCTGACGGGTTCCGTCGGCAGCCTGGTACTCAAGGTCGAAGCGCTCCGGCAGGTTGAAATCGAGTTGGATCGTCGACATCTGCCAGGTCCGTCCGATCGCATCCTTGGCCTGCACGGAGATCTTGGGCCCATAGAACGCCGCGCCACCCTCATCGAGGACAAGGTCAAGTCCCTGCTTCTCAGCCGCCTCGCGGAGGACCTCGGTCGCCTCGACCCACACCTCATCGGAGCCCACCGACTTCTCCGGGTCGCGCGTCGACAGTTCGAGGTAGAAATCCTCGAGGCCATAGTCGCGCAGCAGGTCGAGGACGAACGTCAGCAGCTTGTCGAGTTCGTCGGCCATCTGCTCGCGGGTGCAATAAATGTGTGCATCGTCCTGCGTGAAACCACGTGCGCGTGTCATGCCTTGCACGACACCGGACTTCTCATAGCGATAGACGGTGCCGAACTCGAAGAGACGCAGCGGTAGTTCGCGATAAGAGCGGCCACGGGCATCGAAGACGAGGTTGTGCATCGGACAGTTCATCGGTTTGAGGTAGTAGTCCACGCCCTGTCGGCGCACGTGGCCATCCTCATCGATATCCGAATCGAGTTGCATGGGCGGATACATGCCCTCGGCGTACCAGTCCAGATGCCCGGACTTCTCAAACAGCGCCCCCTTGGTGATGTGCGGCGTGTTGACGAATTCGTAGTCGGCTTCCTCGTGGCGCTTGCGGGAGTAGTCCTCCATCACGCGTCGGACCACACCACCCTTCGGGTGAAAGACCGCGAGCCCCGAGCCGATCTCGTCGGGAAAACTGAACAGGTCGAGCTCGGCGCCGAGCTTGCGATGATCGCGCTTCTCCGCCTCCTCAAGGAAGGTCAGGTAGGCGTGCAGTTGCTCCTTGTCCGGCCAGGCGGTGCCGTAGATTCGCTGGAGTTGCTCGTTGGCCTGATCGCCCAACCAGTACGCCGCCGCGGTACGCATGAGCTTGAAGGCGTTGGGGACGATGTAGCGGGTGTCCGGCACGTGCGGGCCGCGGCAGAGGTCTCCCCAGCAGGTGGACCCGTCCTTCGCCTGGATGTTGTCGTAGATGGTGAGTTCGGACCCGCCCACTTCCATGACATCGGCGCCCCCTTCGCTGCCGATGAGTCGGAGTTTGAAAGGCTCGCCGGCGAGCTCATGGCGAGCCTCGGATTCGGTGACCACACGCCGAGCGAATCGCTGACCCGACTTCACGATCTGCTGCATGCGCTTCTCGAGGACCTTCAGGTCCTCGGGTGTGAAGGGATGCTCGACGCTGAAGTCGTAGTAGAACCCGTCCTTGACGGGTGGGCCGATGCCCAACTTGGCTTCGGGGAAAGTGTCCTGAACCGCCTGCGCGAGGACGTGAGCCGTGGAGTGCCGCAAGACGGCAAGGCCCTCGGGGGACTCGACCGAGACAGCCTCGACGGTGTCCCCATCGGCGAGGTCGGTCGCGAGATCCCGCAGCTCACCGTTGATGCGGGCGACGACGACGCTGCGATCACCACCGACGAGGTCCATCGCCGTCGTGCCGACGGCAACCGAGGCTTGCTCGGCTCCGGCAGCGGTGACGAGGGTGACAGACAACTCGGGCACGGCGTACTCCTTTGTACGTAGACCCCCGATGCTACCGAGCGCACGCGTCCCACCCGTCTCCGCTCGCCACCTGACGGGTCGTGGGGGTGCCTTGGATCCGCGCAGGACGGCGGCTCTCTGGATGATCACGGGGGAAGAACTGGTGGGCGATACTGGGTTCGAACCAGTGACCCCTCGCGTGTGAAGCGAGTGCTCTACCACTGAGCTAATCGCCCGGCGGCGCTGCGGCGCCGGTATTCCGGACCGCGAGACTACCGCACGCTCGCCTGTCCGGAGGAGCCCAGGGAGACCTTCGGTCAGGGATCGAGGTCGAGCGCACTGCGGCGCTGGAACTCCTCGCGCACCGCTCGCGTCACGGAGCCCGGAGCGCCGAACGCCTGGTCGTCAATCCGATGAACGGGCTGAACATCGCGCGTCGAGGAAGTGATGAAGACCTCCTCGGCGTCGTGCAGCGCCGACATCGGGATGTCGGCTTCCGTTGCCTCGGACCACTCCAGGACGAGAGCGCGTGTCACTCCCGGCAGGCAGCCCGTGTTCAGCGCGGGTGTCAGCAACTCTCCATCGATCACAAGAAAGACATTGGATCCGGTCCCCTCACACAGCCGCCCTTGCGTATCCGGCATCAGTGCCTCTCCGGCACCGTGCTCGTGGGCGCGGGCCAGCGCGAGGACATTTTCGGCGTACGACGTCGACTTCACCCCGGCGAGTGGGCTGCGTTCATTGCGGGGCCACGGGACGGTCACCACCGCCGCGGAGTCCGGCCACGGCGTCATCGCGGATACGGCGATGACCAGGGTGGGTCCCGCCTCGCCACGGTCACTTCCGAGGGCGGCCACGCCCGCGGTGTACGTGATCCGCAGTCGCCCGAGCGGGCCCAGAAGAGGGGCATTGGCACTCACCGTTTCCTCCACGGCCGACCCGACGACATGGGGGTCCGGCTCTGGCAGCCCCATCGCGGCCGCACTGCGTGTGAGACGCTCGAGGTGTCGCCGGAGGGCAAAGACCTGGCCATCGACAACCTTCAGCGTTTCGAACACTCCATCGGCGACCGTGAAGCCGTGGTCGAGGACAGAGACGCGGGCATCCTCGCTGTCGACGAGCCCGCCAGAGTGGGAAACCCAGAACCTCATGACGTCACTTCCTTCCCTGTCCTGACGGCCGAGACTGCTGGGGCGTCATTGCTCGCCTCGACGGGCGGCCAGACTCCGCCAGCGACCTCAATGAGCCGGCGAGCCTTGAGTTCGGTCTCGGCCCACTCGCGCGCTGGATCGGACCCCCACGTGATCCCGGCTCCGGTACCGAACTTCAGCAATCCGTCCGACTTCCAGAATGTCCGGATGGCGACCGCCAGTTCAGCGGTCCGCTGATCTGCGTCGATCCACCCGACGGCACCGCAGTAGATCTCGCGTGGTGTCGCTTCGACCTGTTGAATCAAATCCAGGGCGGCCAGTTTGGGTGCACCGGTAACCGATCCCGGTGGGAAGGTCGCGGCCACGATGTCGGGCCACCCCACGTCGGGGTCGAGATGACCACGAACCCGCGACACCAGATGAACCAACCCCGGATGCTCCTCGATCTGCAAGAGCCCCGGAACCGACACCGACCCCGTTGCGCACACACGCGACAAGTCGTTGCGCACGAGATCGACGATCATGACGTTTTCGGCTTCGTCCTTGCTGCTCAGATCCGTGCGCACCCGCCCCGTCCCCTTGATCGGGCCCGACTCGACAACGTCGCCGGAACGACGGAGGAACAGCTCGGGAGAGGCCGTCGCTACTTCGACGACGCCGGGGATCGACACCATCCCGGCATACGGCGCAGGGTTGCCTGCGCGCAGGAGGGCGTGGAGCCCGCCCATGTCTGCCCGCGCTGGCTCCGGCAGTGGCGCGCTGAGCACGCGGCACACATTCGCCTGATAAACCCCACCCTCGGCGATGACCTCACGTACCCGCTCGACTCCGCGGATATACGACGTCTCATCGGCCGACGATGACCAGTGGCGAGGCCCCAACCACGGCCCGGCGAATTCACCCGGTCCGGACGGGTGCCACTCGGCAAACCGAGCCAGGACCGGTGATCCGGCATACGGAAGAACCACCGCCCACCTGCCACCCGCATCGAGAACGGCCGGATCATCGCTCACCTCGACGAGATCGGAACCGAGCAGCCCACCGAGATGGGCGATCGGAGTGCCTCGGTGCGCCATGACCCCATCCTGTCGCGTTCGGGCCCTGTGTTGAGGGCACTCTGACGAGTCGGCTATCGTCTACCTCCTGTCGGCGGCCAGCCTGGTCGCCCACGCGGACGTAGCGCAGTTGGTAGCGCATCACCTTGCCAAGGTGAGGGTCGCGGGTTCGAGTCCCGTCGTCCGCTCGAAGGGTCCAAGAGACCTTTCGGTGGAGTGGCCGAGAGGCGAGGCAACGGCCTGCAAAGCCGTCTACACGGGTTCAAATCCCGTCTCCACCTCGAGGCACCACCCGCACGGGCGATTGGCGCAGGGGCTAGCGCGCTTCCCTGACACGGAAGAGGTCACAGGTTCAAATCCTGTATCGCCCACGCAATATCCCTCACAAGTCGGGGCCGGAGCGCGCAAGCGCATCGGCCCCGACTTCGTTGTGTCACCCAATCTGTCACCCAATCGGATCGCAGACCTGTTCGGCAGTGCAGAAGGCCGGTGTTCGCCGCACAGCGAACACCGGCCTTCTGTGGTGCGAGGGCAGGAGGAAGTTTCGGCCCTCGCACCGGGCCCACCCTCACCCGAATGTCGCGTTTGCGTCCCAACCTGGGGAGCCGACCCCAGGTGAGACTTCGCCTGCGATCCTGGAATCCCCACGAACAAGGAGCGATCCATGCCCACATTTCTCGTATCGGGGTCCTACACCCCAGAAGGCGTTCGCGGCGTGGCCGCCGAAGGCGCAGCCTCCCGGCAGCGGGAGATCGCCGGGCTCGCGCAACACCTTGGTGGGGAGTTGGTGAGCGCCTACTGGACCACAGGTGGACCGGACCACTTCCACGTCATCGTCACGGCACCGGCAGGAGCCGATCTTGCCGCCCTGTGGCTCACCGTCGATGGGTCGGGCGGTGCCCGAGTCAACTCGGTCACCGAACTCCTCACCGCTGCGGAGTTGGATGCTGCCCGGGCGATGGCACCCGGATACCGAGCTCCAGGTCAGTAGACAACTGTCACCGGGAGGCGCGCCTAGCCGACCGGTATGGGCCGAATGTGAGGCAGAACGGGAGAACGTAGGACGGGAGTGCCCCCTTCCGTGTTGCTGACCCGGAAGGGGGCACAGGTTCAAATTCTGTATCGCCCATCAGACCGAAGGCCCCCGCTGAGCCGGGGGCCTTCGACGTTCCCAGCCCCGTTCTTTCGTCACATCGCAGGGCTCAGCCCGCTGATCTGACGAAAGAACGGGAGCCCACCAGCCGCTCAAGAAGCGCTCATTGCCAAGGCGGGGCATCATCGAGAGCATGGCCACCGTGATCCGACTCGTCGGCGTCTACGACGCGGACGGCGGACTGCTCGGCGAGGCGTCGTGGGCAAGATCGCCGGACGCCGCCCCTGCGCGCTGTGCGACATCACCCATTCCGCGGTTCGACGACGTCGAGCCTGGATCGACTACGCCGAGTCGCTCCCTGTCCCCTTCGACGTCGTCCACCGCAATGAGCGGACCCCGGTCGTTGAGCAGGCGAGCCGCGGACTCGAACCCTGCGTCGTGGCCGAACGGGAGGACGGAACAGCCATCATCCTTCTCGGCGCCGACGAACTCGAGTCCGCTGCCGACGTTACCGGCCTGGCCCTGTCCGTCCAGTCGACGATGGCGCGCGCGGGCTTGGTCTTCGACTCGCGGGCGGCTACGACTTCACGCTGACGGCGTGCGCGAGCTGATCCTCGGTGAAACCCGGCGCCACGGCCCCGGTGGTCGCGTAGCGGTAGAGCACGACCGAGAAGATTCCACGCATTGTGCCCAAGACGATGCCGCCGATGATGAGCGCGACAAAGCCGATCACCGCCAGCGGTACTCCGAGCGGCCAGGCGCCGAAGACGGTGAGCATGACTCCAACGATCAGAGCCAGCATGGCGGGCAGGATCACCAGCAGGCCGATGAGTCCCCCGATGCGCACGCCACCAGAAAGTTGCGTGCCCCATCGCTGCTTGAACGTCGATGCCGACTTCTTGATGGCGTCAATGAGACCGAGGTTGTCAAGCATCATGGCCGGCATCACGAAAAACGTGATGAGCTGCCACATGATCCCGGCGGCGGCAGCCAGCACATTGCGGAAGATCACCTCGACCAAGCCGGCATTGTTATTGCCGCGCAGGGCCGAGATGAGCAACGTGACAAGGGTGCTGACGAATGCCCACCTGCTGAGTACGCCAAGGCGGCCGAAGGCCGCGCCCATGCCGTGGCCGAACGACGTTTCCTTGCCGTCAAGCGCGGCTGCCGCACTGACGACCAAACCGGCCTGAAAGAGGGATGCGACAAGAGTGGCCAGGTAGATGCCCACGACGATGAGCGCCCAGCCAATCCAGTTCTGGTTGTCGGCGAGGAAATAGACCCCGGGCACGAGCACGATGAAGGGGATGACGCCGAAGACCGTGCCGATCAACGGGTACGCCGTCAGCCCTCGGTTCTCCTTCAGGATCGCCCAGGACTGTCGCGTTAGTTCGCGACCCTGCGCCCAACTACTCAAGGAGAACTCTTGCGGAAGAGCGCCGCAACGATGGCCACAAGCACGGTGGCGATGAGGATCTGGAGCAGGAAGGTCACCCAGTTGAAACCCCAGCCCAGACCGAGCGCGTTGCCCGCGGCCGAGCCGAGAACCGCACCCACAATGCCGATGATGATGGTGAGCAGGCAGCCGATGGGCTGCATGCTCGGGACAAGGATTCGCGCGATGAGGCCGATGACGATGCCGACGCCGAGGGCGCCGATGAGGCTGCTGAATTCCATGCCGCGACTATTCCACGCCGTCGCCCTCCGATAGTGGAGTTTCGGCGGGGTGTTTGCCCTCGCGGGTGAGGGCGATGAGCCGCGAGAGGGCCCGCCGATACTTCTTGCGGTAGCCCCCCGCCAGCATTTCCTCGCTGAAGATTCGGTCCAGGGGAACACCCGAGGTGCGGATCGGGATATCCCGGTCGTAGAGGCGGTCGGCCAGCACGACGATCCGCAGCGCCTGCACCTGATCGGTCAACGTGCGCACCTCGTCCAGATGAACGGCTGACACCCCGTCGAGGAGAGCGCCGTACCGGGATGGATGGATCCGCGCGAGGTGGCGCTGCAGATCACTCCACGAGTCCCAGGTCGACCCCGGCCAGTGCTCCGCACTCGCACGCACCTCCTCGGATGTCCACGGCTCGGGCGCCACGGGCAGCCCGCGATGGCGGTAGTCCTCACCGTCGATACGCAGGACGTCGAAGTGCGCGGAGAGGCCCTGAATCTCGCGCAGGAAGTCCTCCGCGGCGAACCGCTCCTCCCCTAGCTTTTCCGGCACCGTGTTCGATGTTGCGGCCAGGCGAACCCCAGCCTCTACGAGACGGCCAAGCAACGTCGACATGAGGACGGTGTCACCTGGATCATCGAGTTCGAACTCGTCGATGCAGACCAACATGTGGGTGCTGAGGGCGTCCACCGTGGCAGCAAATCCCAGTGCGCCCACGAGATTGGTGTACTCGACGAAGGTGCCGTAGGCCTTCGGTCCGGGTGCGACATGCCACAGCGAGGCCAACAGGTGCGTCTTGCCGACACCGAACCCACCGTCGAGATACACCCCGGCCCGCGACTCGGGCGGTGCGGCTCGACGACGCCATCGACGCGCGGGCGGCTGGGTCAGCCTGCCAGAGAAGGCCTCCAGGGCAGCGACCGCCGCGGCCTGGCTCGGTTGCCCAGGATCAGGTCGGTAGGACGCGAAACTCACGTCGGCAAAGTGCGGTGGTGGTAGCAGATCTGCCAGTAGGCGATCCGCGGGCACCTGGGGATCACGACTTGCGAGACGTCCAGGCACCTGCCGGATGCTACGCGCGTCGTGCCACCATCGCCTCATGGCCACCGACCTGCCACTGATGGGACTGCCCGTGGAACCTCCGGTGGAGCCCATGCTCGCCACCGGTGGCGACACGCAGGTGCCGACTGGCACGGACATCACCTACGAACCGAAGTGGGATGGATTCCGGGCACTGATCTTTCGCTCAGGGCCGGAGGTCATCATCCAGGGGCGCGGCGGGGATGACTTGGCCTACGCCTTCCCCGAGATTGTGGAAGCCGCCCTGACCGGTCTTCCCGACCGTGTCGTTCTTGACGGTGAACTGGTGATCATGCGCGACGGCGTGCTCGACTTCCCGGCCATGGGCTCGCGCATCCGTCCCCGCAGCGAGGCCGGTGGCACAGCGATCACGCAGATGGCTCGCGACACCCCGGCCACGTTTATCGCCTTCGATCTGCTCGCATTGGCAGACCGTGCATTCCTCTCGGAACCGTACGTCGAACGCCGTGCGGCGCTTGTCGCTCTCGACGTGGCGACCGAGCGCCTGCGCACCACGCCGGCAACCACCGACCATGCGCTCGCGGAGCAGTGGTTCGATCGATTTGAGGGTGGCGGTCTCGACGGGCTCATCGTCAAAGCGCACGGCGCTCCGTACTCCCCGGGCAAGCGCACCCTGCGCAAGGTCAAGCACCTGCGTACCCTCGACGCAGTCGCTGCCGGGTGGCGCGGTCACGCCAAGAACCCGGACGAAGTGGGGTCGCTCCTGCTCGGGTTGTACGACGGTGACACCTTGCACCACATCGGCGTGGCCTCCGGGTTCAACGCTCGTCTGCGCGTCGAACTCACCGACGAACTCGGCGCCCTCACCCTGCCGGAATCAGCCGACCATCCCTGGCGAGGTGAGACGGCAGCGGAGCAGCGACGACCCGGTGCCGTCAACCGGTGGTCACGTGGACGATCGAGCGACTGGCACGCGCTGCCGCCGGAACGGGTCGCTGAGGTGACGTTCGACCAGTTCGAGGGCGACCGCCTGCGCCACGTCGCACGCTGGGTGCGCTGGCGGCCGGACCGATCACCGGTCTCATGCACATTCGCGCAGGTACCGCGGAGCGAGCCCGTGGACATGGCGGTGTTCCTGCAATCACCTCACGACGAGCCGTGATAAGTCGCCGGGAGCCTTCCGAACCTTAAGGATTCGTCAGGAATGTCAGAGGCACGTAAGGAACTCCTCAAAGGACGCTTGGCGGGGCGACATTCGAGGTCGTGACGTGTCAGCGTGTGGTCACCCGATACCCACGAGGTACCGCCGGAGACAGGAGTCATCATGAACGGACGACGCACCATTGCGGCCACCGCCGCGGTCATCATCCTCGGGACCGGCGCGGTCGCCGGCGCCTCGGCAGCCCAAGCACATGAACGCAATCCCGGTCAGGGCATCGGACAGGGCAAGCGCCCCGGACCGGGTGGGCCGGAGACCGGACACAAGAGCCAGGTGAAGGACCGCTGGCTCGAACAGCGGATCAATCGCACGGTCACCGAAACCGCGAAGAGCGATCTGAAGGCCGCCATGGCTGCGGCACGGACAGACTTCAAGGCTGCCCTGGATGCCGCCGGTGACGATGCCACGGCGCGCGCCGCCGCGCGCGATGCCTACCGTTCGGCGGTTGCCGCTGCGATCCTCGCCTTCGACACGGCCACACTTCCCGCTGATCAGCTCGGTCCGGTGACGGACTACCGCGCCGCCGTCGAATCGGCCACCGAGACCCTTCGATCCGCCGTGAGTTCAGCGAAGCAGGACTTCAAGGCGTCCACGGCTGACGCCCAGGCCACGTTGAAGGAGGCCCTGGCCGCCGCCACGAATCGTGATGAGCGCAAGGCGGCCTTCGCGGCCTACCGGGAAGCCATCCAGCCAGCTCGGGAAGCCGAGCGGGCCGCGGTGAACGCAGCCACGAACACATTCAAGGCGGCCATTGAGGCGGCGCGCACGGCACTGCAGTCGGCCATCCCGCAGGCGTAGGTCCCCCCGCCACCATCATCGGCAGGCCTCGGCGCGGGTCACAGCGGGAATACCCCCCTCCCGAATGCGACCCGCGCCGACCCATGTCCGGCGTTCCCCTGGTAGGGACGACCATCCCGGCGAGCGAGCCTCCCGTGGGAGCATGAGGCGACTTCCTGGGAAAGGGGCATCATGCAGGTCGACGGATTCGAGTTCTTCGGGCACATCATCAACAACGAGGAAGTTCCTTCCCTGGATGGCTCGACGATGGCGGACATCGATCCGTTCACGCGCGAGCAGTGGGCGACCATCGCTTGCGGTGGCAAGGCGGATGCCGATCGTGCGGTCGCCGCAGCCCGCGAGGCCTTCGACAACGGCCCCTGGCCGCGCATGGGTTTCGAGAAGCGGCAGCAACTCATGCATCGCCTCGCCGACCTCATGGAAGAGCACGCGGACGAACTCGCGATGGCCGACACCCTGGACATGGGCAAGCCGATCAATCAGGCTCACCACGACGTGACGCGTTCCGTGCTGAACATCAGGTTCTTCGCCGACCACGCGCGTATGTCCACCGGTGAAGCCCTCCCGATGGACAGCGGACATCACGCGTACACCGTCTTTGAACCCGCGGGCGTAGTTGCCGCCATCTCCCCGTGGAACTTCCCCCTCATGCTCGGCACCTGGAAGGTGGCTCCTGCCCTCGCCTGGGGCAACACCGTCGTCTGGAAGCCGGCTGAAGACACCCCGACCTCCGCCACCATCATGGGTCGCCTTGCTGTTGAGGCTGGCTTCCCGCCCGGCGTTCTCAACATCGTGCACGGCTACGGCCCCGATTCGGCCGGCTCAGCCCTGACCGAGAACCCGGACGTGGACCGGATCACGTTTACCGGCGAGTCCGGCACCGGCAAGATCATCACCGCGGTGGCCGCGCGCAACCTGACGCCGGTCAGCCTCGAGCTCGGCGGCAAGGGCGCCAACATCGTGTTCGACGATGCCGACCTTGATAACGCCGTGCACTGGGCCGTCGAAGCGATCTTCCGCAACGCCGGTCAGGTGTGTCTGGCGGGCAGCCGCCTCTACGTGCAGCGTGGGGTCTACGAGGAGTTCATGCGCCGGTACAAGATCGCGGCCGAAGCGCTTGTCATGGGCGACCCGAAGGATCCCGCCACGCAGTTCTCCGCAGCCTTGGCCAGCCAGGAGCACTACGACAAGGTGGCGAGTTACCTGGGCACCGAGGCGCTGGGCGGCGGGCGGGTCCTCACCGGCGGTCTCGGTGAAGGATGGAGTGTGAAGCCGACGATCGTCACCGACGCACCTGGCGATGCGCGCGTGGTGAAAGAGGAAATCTTCGGCCCCGTCACGGTCGCGACCCCGTTCGACACCGAGGACGAGGTGATCGCCATGGCCAATGACACTCGCTACGGACTCAATGCCATGGTCTTCACCGAGAACCTCTCCCGCGCTCACCGGGTGTCGAACAAGCTCAAGGCGGGCACCGTGTGGACGAACTGCTTCTTCATCCGCGATCTACGCGCACCTTTCGGTGGTGTCGGGGATTCGGGCCTTGGCCGCGAGGGCGGCAACTTCAGCCGCGAGTTCATGACCGAGCCCAAGGCCGTCGTCATGCAAATCGACCGCGGCTAGTCGACCCTCTTACGGCTCGGCTGCACCCGCGGCGGCTCCCCCGGCATCTTGGGGTAATCGGGAGGGAAGGGCATCTCCCCCAGCCCTCTGTCGGCAAAGTCCTCCTGCCACATCGCCAGCGCCCCATCAAGACTGCCTGGTGAATCCCCCAGCCGTTCCCAGGGATCACCCAGCGCCGCGAGCCGGTCAGGGACCGTACCGATCGTAAAGTCGCTCGGATCAATCCCCCCGAGTTCGTCCCACGTCAGCGGCGTCGACACCGGAGCACCCATCCGCGGACGCAAGGACCACGCTGAGGCCATCGTCCGGTCGCGTGCCATCTGGTTGTAGTCCACGAAGACCCGCGCACCACGCTCCTCTTTCCACCAGGCGGTGGTCACCAAGTCGGGGCGGCGTCGCTCCAATTCCCGCCCGAGGGCGATCGCCGCGTGGCGAACCTCAAGGAACTCCCAGCGCGGCTCAATGGCGCAGAACACATGCAGGCCCCGTCCGCCGCTGGTCTTCACGTAGGGATCCAAACCAACCTCGCGGAGGAGTTCACGCAGCGCCACTGCCGCACTGACCGCCTCGGCGAAGCCGGTACCGGGCTGAGGGTCAAGATCAAGGCGCAACTCGTCCGGATCGTCAGGGAGCGCGCTATGCACGGGCCAGGGGTGGAACGTCACACACCCTTGGTTGGCCGCCCACACGATGGATGCTTCATTCTCAGGACACAGTTGCACGCCCGTTCGACCCGACGGAAACGTCACGGTGGCCGAATCGACATACGCGGGAGCCGACTTGGGCAGGTGCTTGTTGTAGAAAGAGTCGCGGGCCTGCCCCTCGATGATGACCCCATCGGGGAAGCGCTGCATCGTGGTGGGACGACCCTGCAGCTGCCGTAGGAGTACCGACGCCATCCTGCGGTAGTAGCCGATGAGGTCACCCTTGGTGATGACGTCGGCCCCCTCAACCCACATGGGCCGGTCGAGGCTGCTGACACGCACCTCGATGCCGTTAACCGAGACGGTTGAGCCCGATCCCTTCGCCGCTGCCACAGACGCACGGTACCGCCGCTAGGGTGTCTCCCGTGTCCTCCACTGTGCTGATCTTCTTGTTCCTCGGCATCTTCCTCGCCCTGTTCGGCCTGGGCTTCACTCTCTACGGGATGTCCAGTGAGAAGGCCTACTGGTTCCAGCGCGATCCGCACGGCAATCCCTCGCGCGAAGCGACCCCGTTCCGCAAGGTCTACACCCACGCGTTCGTCATCGCCTTCAGTGATGATCGTGCGCCGCTTCGGATTGCCGCGATCGGCATCGTTCTGATCTATCTGGCCGTGATCAGTTTGGTGCTCGCAGCCATCCTCGCCCTGGTCTAGCCGTGCTCCGCCTCCCCGAGGCCGTTGGGCGATTCATTGAGAACCACCCGCGACTTCGCACTCCGATCCGGCTCGTGATCTCGGTCATGAAAGAGCAATCCGTCGAACGCATCAGCCTTTCTGCTGCGGCCGTCGCCTTCTGGGCGGTTATCGCAATCACTCCCACACTGATCGCGCTGAGTTTCATCTTTGGCCGCCTCATCGACCCTCAGACGCTCGCGGACGCCGTCGACGAGTTGCGCAAACAGGCACCCGATTCGTTCAGCAGTCTGCTCGCCTCACAACTACAGGCCGCCTCGCAGACCTCTCTGTCCACCGCGTCCTGGGGCCTTGCGATCTCACTCGTCACCGTTCTGTGGGCGGTTTCTACCGGGGTCTATACGTTCTCCCGCGCCGTTCGATTGGCGTACGGTCAGCCGCCGAGTCCCTACCTCGCCACACGGGCAATTGCCTACGTGGGCGCGATCACGACGGTGATCGTCCTCGGCATCCTGCTTCTCGCCGCGGCTGCAATCTCGGCGTGGGCCGCATCTCTTGACGCTCCGCTGTCCGGGGCGATCTTCGGCCTCGAAGTGCTCGTGGGGGTTGCCCTGCTCACGCTGATCCTGTGGGTGTTCTTCCGACTGTCCACCGGGCGCGCGCACGACATCCCTTATTGGCCTGGGGCGACCTTCGGTGCGGTGGCGGTACTCGTCATCGTGGTGGGCTACGGCATCTACCTGCAGTTCGCTACCTCGTATCAGGCGATTTACGGCGCCCTAGCGAGCACCGTCATTCTCAGTATCGTCAGCTACGTCGCGATGTACGCGATCCTCCTCGGTGCAGTTGCCAACGCTCAATGGCCGAAGGTTCGCGCTCAGCCTCCTTCAGTGAGCAGTCGACCGGCGTAGTCCGGCACATAGCGCGTGAGATCCCTCGGCGGACGCTCATAGCCGTGGCCGTCCGGACGCTTGGGCAACTTCAGCGGTGGGCGGTGGACCGCCTCAAAGGAGATGGTGGACAGCAGGTGATGGATCATGTTGATCCGGGCACGCCGCTTGTCGTCGGCCTCGACGTCGAACCACGGCGACTCCGTGGTGTCGGTGTGCACCATCATTTCGTCCTTGGCGCGCGAGTAGTCCTCCCACCGCGTGATGGATTCCAGATCCATCGGTGAGAGCTTCCACTGCCGCATAGGGTCGTTCAACCGCGAGGCGAAGCGCTTCTCCTGCTCGCCGTTACTCACGCTGAACCAGTACTTCCGCAGCAGAATGCCATCCTCGATGAGCAGTCTTTCGAAGATCGGCGCCTGGTGCAGGAAACGTCGGTATTCCTCGGGCGTGCAGAAACCCATGACTCGTTCGACACCCGCACGGTTGTACCAGGATCGATCGAACAGAACGATCTCGCCAGCGGCCGGGAGGTGCTCTACGTAGCGCTGGAAATACCACTGTGTGCGCTGCCGCTCGGTCGGCGTGGGCAGCGCCACAATGCGCGCAACGCGGGGATTGAGGTACTCAGCGACCCGCTTGATCGTTGAGCCTTTGCCCGCAGCGTCGCGGCCCTCGAACACGATGACCAACCGCGCCCCAGTGGACTTCACCCACTCCTGCATCGTCACCAACTCGCCCTGGAGGCGGTACAGGGTGTCCTCATAAAACTTCTTGGGCAATCGCTTCACTCGAGTATGAGGTTCGGAATCTGGGCTGGGAGAGGAGCCGTCCTTGTCCGCCATGGAGTCATCCAAGCACGCGGAATTAGCTGCTGTACGGCAGTCAGGGTGTCTGCGGAACACCCGATCGTTGGGAGCGGAGGCCCGCGGCAAAGACCCGATGGGCCGCCAACGCCTCAGCGGGGGTGGCAGTGCCGAAGCGATCCCCCAGTTCCCCGACTTGTTCTGCCAAGTAGCTGGCCCACATTTGCAGGAGTGCATCTCCGAACCCGAACTCGAAGATTCCTCCGGAGACGGTGGGCCACGCCGAGATATTGCCCGGTTGGACGTCCGCCCACACCTGCTCACCGGACTCGACGGCGAACCGGGTGAAGTGGGCGGGCGTACGCGTGCTGAAGCGCACTCCCCCATCCATGCCTGTCGCTTCAAAGAACCACGTGTTCATGTGTCCGGGCGCGATGCGCCGGGTCTCCCACAGCATCGTGAAATCACGATTGCCGTCACTCGGCGTCGTGTCGCAGACGAGCATGGCGTTGTCCCAGGTATCGCACACAACCATCTGCCCATCGGGCCCGGGCCGCTCGTTCACCACATCGTCAAGTCGCCCGAACACGCTCGTGGGTTGCCACCCAAGCCGCAGCGGGACGTGGGCGACGTGGAGACCGAGATCTCCCATGACCCCGATCTCGCCACAGGTCTCCACCCGGCGCTTCCAGTTGATCGACTTCGCGCGATTGAGATCCGAGGAGTGCCAAAAGCCCGATCGCACATCCAAGATGTCCCCCAGGGCACCGGATCGCGCATAGTCGTAGGCGCGCAACGCGCCGGGGTAGAACGGGAACTCACTGCTCACGCGGACGAAGGACGACCCTGCATCAATCGCTGCGACGATATGTTCGGCAGCCGGAAGGTCGATGCCGAAGGGCTTCTCCGCGAGGAAGTTGCGACCTGCTTGCGCGGCGGCGACGTACATCTCCTCGTGCAGGTGATGCGGTACGGCGATGTAGATCGCGTCAAGGGATTCGTCGTCCACGACACGGCGCCAATCATCGGTGAGGGTCTCGACCGACGCGACGCGCTCGAACCACTCCCGCGCCGCAGGCGCGGGGTCGGCGACCGCGACGACCTCGGGTCGCACCGGATGGTCGATGAGCAGGTCCCAGCGCCCACAGACACTGACCAGTTCGCGACCCATGAGCCCCGCCCCCACGATCCCGAGGCGCACCGGGCGGGGTGAACTCATGAGGTGCGCAGGATCTCAAGGGCGCGGTCGGCGTCGGCCCCGTCGTGCAACATGGCCATCAGGGCGCGCGTCATCGCCGCAGGGTTCTCGTGCTGGATGATGTTGCGGCCGTAGACCAATCCAGCAGCACCCTGCTCGAGCAATGCCTGCGTGCGGCGGAAGACCTCTTCATCCGAGACCCGGCCTCCGCCGCGAATCAGCACCGGGATTCCTGAGGCTGTCTCGATGACCCGGTGATAGTCACTCGGATCGTCGGTGGGATCGGCCTTGATCACGTCCGCACCAAGTTCGATGGCCTGTCGAACGATCGGCACGATGAGATCGACATCTCCGTTCACGGTGTAGGGCCCGGCCTCAGTCTCGGCCATGACCAACGGCTCCACCATCAGAGGCATGCCGTACTCGTCGCACTGCTGGCGCAGCTCCATGACGTTGCGGATACACGCCTCGCGAACCTCGGGACGGCCCGGCAGGTCGAGGAGATTGACCACCACGCAGGCGGCATCGAGACGTACAGCGGTGAGGACCGGCTCCGGAGCGATGGCGCTGAACATGTGGTCGGGCAGCACCGAGCCGTAGACGTTGGCGACGTCCGTGCGCATCACGAGGGCGGGACGCCCGCGCCCACCAGCGCGCTGCAGGAGTCGGGCCTGTCCGGGCGTCAACTGGATGGCGTCGGGGCCTGCGGCCGCGAGCACCTCTACCGCGCTCGGCAGATCTTCGATCCCGGACAGGAAGGCACCCTGCCCGAAGTAGCCGTGGTCCACCGCAATGTCGAGGCAGCGCCCCGAGTCGGGGTGGAAGAGGCGGCGCATGCGGTAGGCGTTGTCAGCCACGAGAACTCCTCAACAGGTCAAGTCTGACGGTCGCCGCGGCCCCCGGCTCGCGGTACTTCCACCCTACCGCCCTGAGGAGTGCCAGGATGGGCCCGTGACTGTCTCCCCGGTACTGCTTCCCGTGAACCAGTTCGACCACTTCTATCGCGGTGGCGATCGCATCGGCATGCTGCGTCATGGCCCCGGCGGCCCGAACAGGCCCGAGGAGTGGATCGGATCAACAACGACGCGGTTCGGCGAGGAGCTTCAAGGCCTGAGCGTCCTGCCCGACGGCGGCCTTCTGCGCGACGCGATCATCGCTGATCCACAGGCCTGGCTCGGTGCCGCCCACGTTGCTCGTTACGGCACCGACGTTGAGGTGCTCGTCAAGTTCTTGGACTTGGGCCAACGCCTCCCCGTGCATCTCCATCCCAATCGCGAGTTCGCTCGAACGCACCTTGGACTGGCCCACGGCAAGACCGAGGCGTGGTACGTCGTCGATGCCCCGCCCGGCGCGACCGTAGGAGTCGGCTTCGCCGAGACCATGTCCTTCGCGCGGATGGCCGAACTCGTCGCCGCCCACGACAGCACCGCCCTGCTGGATTCGCTGCGAACCCGCGAGGTACGACCCGGGGACGCCATGCTCGTACCGGCCGGCCTCCCGCACACGGTTCAAGAAGGAGTGTTCGTTCTGGAACTCCAGGAGCCGACGGACCTCTCCATCCTGCTCGAGTGGCAAGACTTCGCGGTGGACGGTGACAAGGATGGCCACCTCAATCTCGGCTTCGAGACCGCTTTGCAGGCGGTTGACACCGCGGGGGTGAGCGACAGCGACCTTGATCGACTGGTGGTTCGCCGGGAGGACATCGAGGGCGCCGGCTTGCATTCGGTACTTCCCCCGCAGGCGGACGCCTACTTCCGCGCGCAGCACCTCGACACTCGATCGGCACCGGTGACGGTCGATGCCGGATTCGCCGTCATCGTCGCTCTCGACGGCGCCGGCACGATTACGGCCGACGACGGTGTTCATCCCCTCGCCAAAGGCGATGTCCTCCTCATGCCGTACGAGGCCGGAGCCTGGGTCGCTGACGGGGCCCTCACCTGCGTGGCGTGCCGCCCGCCCGCCCCCGACGCACCCGAGGCCGCTCGCTAGCGATGGAGCTGCTCATCGGCGTGGACGTCGGCACCACGCGCATCAAGGCGCTCGCGGTCACGCTCCACGGTGAGGTGGTGGGCGAGGCCGCGGCCACCACGCCGTGGCGACACGACGGGGCCTGCGCAGACGTCGATGCCCGACTCCTCGCGGATACCGCGATGCGCGTGGCGGACGCGACCCTGGACGATCCGCGGGTCAGCGCCGCTGCCGTGGTGCGCGGGATTGGGGTGACCGGCATCGCGGAAGCGGGAGCGCTCCTCGATGCGGCGGGTGAACCCTGCGCACCGATCATGGCCTGGTACGACCCCCGCGGACTGGACGGCCCCATCCGCGAACGCGTTGGGCGTGAGGAGTTCTGGCGCTCCTGTGGGATTCGCCTGAACTCCAAGCCGTCGCTGGCCAAGGTCCTCTATCTCTACGACGCGATCCCGGGGGCGCGGGAGCGGTCGGCGCGACACCTCGGCGTCGCCGACTGGGTCGTCCACGCACTCGGTGGTGAGCAGGTGGCGGAGCGTTCCCTCGTCTCCCGCTCGGGTCTGTACGACGTGTTGGCCGACGACCGCTGGGAGCCCGCCATCGATCTGGTCGGCAATCTCGTGGCGCCCCGGATCATCTGGGCCGGCGAACAGGCCGGCACCGCTGGCGACTCCGCACCGCCCCGGTTGCGCGGCGCTGCGTTGACCGTGGCGGGCCTCGATCACGAGGCAGCTTCCTTCGCCATGGGTGCGATGCGCACCGGAGTTCTCACCGACTCGCTCGGCACCGCGGAGGCACTGCTGCGGCTGTTCCCTCCCGTCGATGCCGACACCGTGGAACGCTTCGTCGCCCGAGACATCGGCATGGGCTGGGGCATCGTGCCGGGCTACCTCTGCCTGGTCGCGGGTTTGCTCACCGGCCTGTCCCTGGAGCGCATGTCCGCACTGCTCGGCCTCACCGACCGCGAAGCGCGCCTGCAGGTGGCGCGCGAGGCCGCGGCCCTGCCCCATCGTGATGCCGATTTCACCATCTCCGCCGTGAGCCATGAGGGGCTCACGGTGAGCGGTGTCACCGAGACCCTCACCGCACCCCTGGCATGGCGCAGCGCTGTGGAGGATCTCACCGACATGTCCACCGACATCATCGACTTCATCAACGGAGAACTCGGTCCGCATAGCGAGGCCATGGTGACCGGCGGGTGGTCGCACGACCCGATGGTGGCCCTCGCCAAGCACCGACAGCTCGGTGACTACACCACAAGCGATGTGGCTGAGGCCGCCTCCTTGGGAGCGGCCTTCTTCGCAGGCATCGCGGCGGGCCTACTCGACAGACCCGGCCCGCAGGAGCGGCCAGCCTGGCACTAACGGCGCAGCCGCCGCTCGAATCTGTCGTGCGCGGACATAGCCCGCACCCGGGAAAGCGAGCGCGATATAGCTGGCGGTGTTACGGATTAGTTCCCGTAGGTGGCATCAGGAGCCCTCGAGGGAAATGCGATTTCTTTCTGCGTGAGCAGTTCATAGACCTGTGGATCCCGTTGCTCGAGCTCTTCGGCCGTTTCGATACCCCACTCGTCTCCGTTGCCTTCCCTGTCTCTCGGAATCCCAGTGACCCGGCCTTGCATCATCCCGGCCAGAGTGATGGCAGCCCAGTGCACATACTCACCCGCGAGGCAGCCATACTCGCATTCGTCGTACCGGGTATACCAGGCTCCCGCTGGATACTGTTGCGGGATCTCTGCAAAGAAGCCACCCCGAGCCTTGTCCATAGCCTTGGTCAGTCGAGAGGCCCCCTTCAGCGTTTCCTCCCCCTGCTTTGTGAGGTGACACCGATAAACACTCGACGCGTACTCGGGAATGCCCGAAATCGCAGGCCAAAAGTCAGCCGGGTACACACCGGCAAAGCCAACAT
>Ga0208542_1000340_pt1 | contig 21912 bp, 27 predicted proteins | sample DEB08_DNA_3_FD_185495 | JGI IMG/M metagenome (GOLD analysis project Ga0208542, IMG submission 185495) | Aqueous microbial communities from the Delaware River and Bay under freshwater to marine salinity gradient to study organic matter... | ecosystem: Environmental > Aquatic > Marine > Coastal ... | reverse complement strand
CTCTGTGGTTCCATCAAGGCGAAGGCGAAGAACAGCATGAACAACGTACCTCTCGCCAAGATGTACCCCGAGGCTGCGAAGAAGCGTACGGCTGCGAAGAAGCGTGCGGAAAAGAAGGCTCTCGATAGGAAGATTGCCGCCAACTTCATGAGGAACATGACCACCAAGATTCCCGCACCCAGACCCAAGCCACGTAGCCCCAGTCTGACCGCCGTTGTGCGTGCTAGGGCTAACGCTAAAGAGGTGCTACAAAACCGTGTAGGTAAGGTATACCAACCTAAAGCTGAACCTCTGGTCATGATTGTCAACCAGTCGTCTCCTCGTGCAGCGATGCGTATTGCTCGGGAACTTCGTCGTCTTCGCTAAGGTCGTTATAGACCTTCTCCTCGGTATCGTAGAAGGCTTCGCTGTCCCCAATCATCATCTCCTTCACAGTCTCGTATAGGACTGTGGTGAGGGCAAACTTATAAGCGAGAAACCCCACGAAAGTAGCTCCATAATCAAAGTCAAACGCGAAAGGTGCGTTATTCCACGACACTTCAAAAGCAGCGGCACACAGTGGTGCCAAGAACTCCTTCTGAATTGCCGATTTTTCAAACTTGTCCACCCTATCCGATAGAAGGGTCACATACGCGTACGACGCGGCGGCTCCCAAAACGGCCGACACACCTTGGTCTGCCCCCTGAGTGATGAAGTAGGAAGCACTCAGAGCCGTACCATATCCAGCTGTAGACCTCTTGAGGGTTGTCTTGAGACGGGAGTATTCAGTGGGGACGACGGGCTTGACGAACGCGTAAGTGAGGGACATATTTAGAATATACAGTGTTCAATTCTTTATTACAAATTGTAATGAACTCGCAAGTAATCTTGGCGAGCCTTCATATCTCTGATCTCAATCTCCAAGTTCCTCTTCAACTCCATGACTTGGTGTTTCGTCATTTCGATTCGGTGATTTTCAAACATCTTATAGTCCTCATAAATTTTACGCTCAAACTTTTTGCTCACGAGTTCTTTACGTTCCGGTTGTGATAGATGAGTAAAATCTGTGAGTCGAACATAATTCTCAAAGGTGGCTTCACTTGAATCGGTATCTTCGAAAATATTGGTATCGAAAATTGGTGTATGACTCGTGAAATGTTTCATGGCAGCCTCCTTGACCTTCTTGGTGATTCGTTGGATGGGCTTCAACGTCCTCAATTTAGCATTGGCAACTCTCAGATCACGTACCAATAATCGAAGACCTTCATCATTTTGAGCCCATTCATCATACCACCCGGGATGCCACGAATCATCTTCATCACTTTCACTCTCACTTTCAGAGTCCGAATCACCGAAATTTAGGACAGGGGCGAATGGGACACCGCGGTTATCAGTCACTGGTGGATCATCATTCTTGGGGATGTTATCATGAACTTGTTTGAGGTTGTCACACATTTCCAAGTAGGTGCCTTCGGGGATCATCTTGGAAATGTCGTCTAGACATTGCATGAGACTGCGGAGATTATCCATTTTTATATATTATTTCTGACAACTTCAATTCCACTTAGGTTTTCAACTTTTTGATTGCGGCTGCGATAAAAAACATGATCGGTGGTACAGAAAAGGAACCAGCCGTTGTCATGAAGGCAGCACTCGCATCTTCAGGTGTTTTGATTTCACCATTGATGACCTTTGAAATAGAATTCTCCATCAGTTTATCAACTGTAGTATCGATGGGTTTCACGATGAGAGGTATCGCGAGGAGTCCTACGATCGTGGGTACAAAATGTAAGTCATCATTCGAAACAATGTTTGCGGATAGATTCACAATCACCCGGATGATCGATCCGGGCCAGAAGACGGAAGCGAGCATCTGCCATGTCAGAGTTTCCGTGGAAATTCGGAGAGTGTCAATGATTTTGTCTTCTTCTTCGGCAGCATCAAACGCCTTCTGTCCTTTGTCAATCGTGTCGAACATGACATAGGATGCGGCGACACAGTAGGATGCGGGAAGACCCCACTCTGGGAGATACGATGTAAAAGCTTCACCAAGCTCATTCGCGTACCCCATGTACCGTAGGGAAGTTTCACGGTAAGGGTCAACATTCTTATATGCTGTAGCGTATACTTTAAAACGCTTCGTGTGTTTTGGTGTGAGTATTGGTCTGCAACTAGCTAGAGCTAACATTGTGAGACACGCGTGTTTAAACTTTATATCTCCTGTAGATTGTCGTTTGAGTCTTCGAGCCAATATAAACGTTTGACGATCGCATCTCTGTACCGACTTCTAAAATCGTTTTCGAGTTCCATGTACTTTTTACATAATTGGGTAACAGTCTTTTTATCGAAATGTCCAGGGTCGACGTCATGAATCCGACTATAATGTCTCAGTACCCTCTCACGCATGGGTTTGGATGTGCGGCGTATGGGTTGATGACTAGACAGTTCACCTTCGAGATAGTTTATCTGTAACTGATTAAAGTCACTGTCGAGTTCAATCGATCTGTCAATATAATAGTTATTGAAATAACTGACGACACGCTGATCGTCACTCGTGGGGATGATATGAAAATTATCATAGTCGAAAAACATAACTGGATCACTCCGTTTATTGTAGGCACTCTTCAAGTTGTTACAGATTTCCAGGTAATCACCCTCTGGTAAGACCTTTGAGTGTTTATCTATTAGTTGCATAGCCTTCAATAAATTTTCCATGCTTAATCTTTCTTATTTTAATTTGTCTAAGTAACTTAACGAATGTACAATAAGACCGAATGTCAGACTGGTATTGTTCATATAGGGTATGGAAACTTTCACAGGGCACACCAGGCGATGTACATTCACGAGTACATGAAGGAAACTGGAGATCTTCGTTGGGGTATCGTAGCTGTTAACTTAAGAAATGAGGGTTTCAGAGAGATTGATGACTACATATTGAAAACACCATCGAAATACATGATGATTAGATCACATCTTGACTACATCGACTGGACCAAAAATAGGACGATCGCGAAACATATGCTTACTTTACCCAGTGTTCATCTCGTCACTATCACGGTAACAGAGAGTGGTTACGCACCAGGGTCCCCACTTTTTGAATACTTGGCATGTGGTCTTCGTAATCGTAAAAGTCCTATAACGATCCTATCATGTGACAATATTCGCCAAAATGGTCTCGTTCTCGAAACACAATTTTTAGCGTATCTATATCATACCAACCAACACGAACTCGCTGTGTGGGTCAGGGAAAATGTCAAGTTCCCTTCGTGTATGGTCGACCGCATTACACCTCGAACGACGGACGCACTCCGTCAGGAAGTCGAGAATGTATTCCCTGGTCATGGTTCAACTGCTGTGCAAACTGAAGAATATACACAATGGGTCATTGAAAATAAGTTCGCTACAGACTTCCCCGATCTGACCAAGGTTGGTGTCGTCATCAGTGATGATATTGGACCCTACGAAGAGACGAAGATTAGGATTCTCAATGGTGGTCACACATCACTCGCCTATATTGGTGTTCTCTCTGGTTACACGACATTCGATCAGGTTATGAATGACCCATCACATCGTAAACACTTCAAACAGCTTCAACGAGAAGAAATTGCCCCCTCGATTGACACTGAACTACCCTTCGATGTATACGACTACATCGATACTGTCGAGGAGCGATTTTCGGATGCGACGAACGTCGATGAGTTGGATAGAATCTGTATGGATGGGTTCACAAAGTTTCACACCTTCGTGGTACCTTCTCTCCGGAAGTGTCTCGAGCAAGGGAAACGACCTATACACATCTATAAGAGCATCGTGGCATGGTACATATATTCGAGAAGGTTTGCTAGGGGGTGTACAAAAATCCGATACAACGAACCAAATTGGACTTTACTTGAACCCTTGTTGAGAGATGGGGCTATTGACGCATTCGTGTGTTCGGAGCGTTTATGGGGAGATATACCAAGAATATACATTACATTTACTAGAGACCTGAAATCCCTGTTACTCTCTCAAACCTATGAGAAAGAAATTGACTTGCTAACAGAAATGAGCACGTAACCTGTCAACTTTCTGTATCGCCTCATCCTCCTCGTCATCATCTTCGCATGCTTGGCAAGGTGTGTCAAACATGTGACAGGTGTGTTCACCATTCTCAACCATCTCACGAACATCGGGGTCGTGCACGATATCATCATCGTCATCGTCAGGTGGATCCAGTACAACTTCTTCATAATCGACGCGTGTGACCTTTTGGGACTTGAGTTCCCTGACACGCTCTCGAAGCCTTTTGATTTCCCTGTCAAAATCCTCTTCGGTCCAGTTATCAAACTCATCTGGGGAGGGCTTCATCTCAACGAAAATACCGGGAGGGAGTGGATGGCTTCGGGTAGAACCCATTTTTTTCTTGAAAATATAAATTCTGAGCCTCACTTAGGTATGGAACACGTACGAAAAATCATGGATATCATGGATGATGAGATGTTCCCAACAAAGAGAGAGTGGGTGTATGTGAAGATATGCAACGAACTAAAACAAATACATATTCAATTACAGGAATTATCTAGACTAAAACAACTACACGCACCAGGGACGATAGATCCTTCCGCGTGTATTGAAGTACGATCACTCCCTAGACCTGACCCCTCCGCACCGCCCTACCATAATACCTGAAATCACGTTGTGCGAGTGTTCCCCTGTGCACAAACCACATGAGTTCCTCACATCCATGCGTTTGGTTAAGTTCTCTCCAATATAGGTTAGATGCTTCTCGAATCTGTTTATAGATTGCTAATTTCACTTTATCTGTTGGATCTTTTTCGTGTTCTTCGAAGGCGTCTCGGAGAGCTTCCGTACTTCTGATCCACGTGTGGCATTTATTGAATGCATCTGATGTCATGATGAAATCTTCACCAACCACATCAGGTGTAACAAGTAATCGATCCCTGCTTTTGTACATTTCTTTCAGTAATCGACACATTCGGATATAATCACCTTCGGGTATTTTATGGGAGTTTTTATCGATGAGACTCATAAGTTCTTCCATTGTTTCTTAAAATTACAAATGTCCCTATTCACTTAGGTTTCGGACCACTCTTCATGTAACTCTCGTAAGAATTCATTTAAACCTGGGTACTCAACTTCCCTCCATCGCTGATGAAGCTGTTCTCTTTCTCTCTGAGCATTGGTATCGGGATCACTCGGTAAATGTAGGGGTTGGTTCTGATTCAACAAGAACGATGGTGGCTTCACTTGCTTTCGAAGTTCTTGTATAGTGTCACACATCTGGAGATAGTCCCCATCTGGGATCCTCTCCGAGTTCCGGTCAATAAGATCGATAAGTTTATGGAAGAGATCCATTTCATCTTGAAATTTTATGTATTGTGAACTACTTAGGTTGTGATATTCAGTTCTATTGACAAAAAGGTAGTGCATGAAGGTTGGGATGTCATGATTATATACATCTTCGGGTTCGAGTGGAATCCATGAGTATCGTAAAATAAACTCCATGGCATCACTCGTAACTTCTGGGTAACTTTTCATCGTAAATGTATATCTATCCTGTATGATTGACATACACTGCAATAAAAAGGGGAAATACTCTTCAGTACAATCAAATATCAGCTCATCAATAAACTCTGTGTAAAGTTGATGACAACGTTCGACATTCCATTGCTTTTTTTTGTGTATGATATTTCTAAAACACAGAGATTGTCGACACATGGGACATGTCGCACAACCCCGGTGTTGAAGATACCATTTCTTTGTACACGAAGCACAAAGAGTATGCCCACACGTCAACTGTACAAGATTCGTATCACAGTAACACACGGGGCATTCCATTATTCACCATTGTATTAAACCTCTAAGTCGCTAAGATTCATCGATGATCTAGAATTTTTTTTGTATTTAGAGGCATACACGTTAAATTCGTCATACAGATGTGTGATATCGTCATTTCTATAAAGGGCAAGTCTCACCTTGTTCGTCAACTCCATGATATCATAGAACGTATCACTATCAGATTCTTTCTCCACTACGAAGGACATGAGTCTTTTGCACTTCGTAAGGAGAACATCAAGAAGTTCTCGACGCTCTGAATGAGGGTTTTCAGATACTTGAATGTAACGAACTTCGTTACATTGATTGATGGCCCGGATCAAAACTGGTTGACGAGTGTTCGTCCTCACCCCGACAAACTCTAAAAAACTTTTAAACATTTTTTTTGGGTGCCGGTGGGCACTCGGGTTCTTGGATGCAGAGATTCCAAATCTCTCGTTGAACGTCGGTGCAGAGTGTGTTCGTAGCCTGACAAAAGGCCAGTGCAAAGTCCTGTGTAAACATCATTACTTGTAGATTCTCCAGAACCGACTTAGGAATGCATTGATCAATCTTTTCTGTTCAGGTTCAGGCTCAGGCTCAGAAATACGTTTCAATCGAAGGTATTCCAGCTCAATATCAAGGTAGAAACGCTGAGGGGCATCCCATAAAACTGTCTTAGTCATTGTGCATAGATTACCCAGGTAATGAGGAGTCATGTCATATAGAGTACCCCAGATGGCTCGGAGGATCAGCATCTCTTTTTTGTTTACATAGACTACACCCTTTTAACTAATTTAAAAAATGTACACTTAAAATAGGTATGCCCTGCCAACTGTGTCGCAAGAAGTGTGGTGTTCCCATTGATTGTCAATATTGTGAAGGTAGCTTCTGTCCAAGTTGTATCAACCTAACGAAACATGACTGTCAGGGTGCGGACATTAAGAAACTTAAACAGCGTCAAGAACTAAAGGAGAAGACAGCCTTTGAACCACCGCCAAAGTGCTTAAAGATTTAATACAAATATAAGATATATTAGCTGAGATGCCCGAGTTGGTCTAAGGGGTACGACTTAAGATCGTCTGTGCGTTCGCACGCGTGGGTTCGAACCCCACTCTCAGTACTATCTTCCATAGCTCAGTAGGTAGAGCGGCAGACTGTTAATCTGTAGGTCATCGGTTCGATCCCGATTGGAAGAGATCACGCTCCTATAGTGTAGTTGGTTAACACTGTGGACTTTGAATCCACCACCCCAAGTTCGAATCTTGGTGGGAGCTTCCCCTCTCTTAGCTCAGTTGGTAGAGCAGTGGACTGTAGTTCCATTTGTCACCTGTTCGATTCAGGTAGAGAGGACCATTCCTTCATAGCTCAGTTGGTTAGAGCGTGCGACTGTTAATCGCGAGGTCATCGGTTCGATCCCGATTGAAGGAGGTATTTACCAATTAAAAATCCGACGACGTTCGTCACATTTTCACCCACTGAATAATGCCATGTATGTTCTGTCGAGTTCTTGATACCGAGAGCACGGTCTATGAAATTTTCTTGTTTTGGTTTACCGCCATACACCTTACGAAGCCATGGAGGACCTTCATCCCTCCCTTCGTATCGTCCCAAACACCCACCGAGCTTTTTCACGATGTCTGGTCTACTCGAGAGCCAGTATTCGAATAATTCCCATGCGAATCCCAGACCTATCCATGTCTTGAACTTGTCCGGGTACAACATTCCCGCAATCGTATAAAAGAAAAGGTGTCCATACTGGAACCCATAAAATTCGGTTCGTGCACACACGAATCGCTCGTCTGTACACGAACAGATGCGTGCATATACGAAGAACCATATGATAAATAGTACTACGAGTATCATCTGTTAGTTACGATTATTTCTTTTTGATGAACATCTGACCGTCATGGATACCACTCTTGTCGATGTCGATGACGTTCCTGTATCCACTCGCAAATGCCTGTAAACCCGCGGTTGGGTTCACAGGGTCGGGACCATAGTCATCGAGAATCATCCATCCCCCCGACTTTAATTTACGCCACGAAAGAACGGCGTCTTCCAAGGCCCATTCAGCTTCGTGGTTTCCATCAACAAAGATGATATCAAATGTATCATCTTCCAGAGTCGGAATCACGTCACGAGAAAATCCGCGATGAATCTTGAGTTTATTCTTTACTTCAGGTGAAGCATTGTCCAAATTTTTTAGGAACTGATTATAGATTTTATCCTGATCACCGACATACTCGTCGTATTCATCATAATCAACCCATGGGTCAATCGCGTGCATCTCCGTATCTGGATGTTTACAATAAGTGTCTGCAATCTCCCACAGGTTCATACCATAGTGAACTCCGATTTCAAGGTATTTGATGGGCATATTTAAGAATGGTAATCTTTATACACTTAAAATAATCTCGTGTAAGTAAAACACAATGTCTTCGGTTGGCCTCATCGGTCTCGGTGCTATCGGGGGTAACCTCGCTCTCAATCTCCAGCGTTCTCGTGATGTCCACGTGTATGGTCGCACAAAAGAAAAGGTTGATGCAGTAGCGAACAAAAGTGATGCGATCCATGGTCACACCGATATGGATACCTTCATTTCGGAAATGGATACTCCACGCACCATTTTCACAGCTCTCCCAAATGGTGAAGCCACTGACGGAGTTGTCAAATCCCTTCTTGGAAAACTCGACCTGAACGATACCATCATTGACTGCTCCAATGAGCATTATAGGACATCGAGAAAGAGGGGATCCAAGTGTAGGTCGAAGAACGTGAACTACGTCGGAACTGGACTATCGGGTGGTGCATTTGGTGCCCTTTCGGGACCTGCTTTGATGATTGGCTGCGACGAAGATGTGTTCATTAAGAATACCGATCTCTTTTCCAGTTTCTGTAAAAATTTTACGTATATGGGTAATGATTATGGGGTTGGTCATTTTACGAAGATGGTTCACAATGGTGTGGAATACGGTATGCTCCAGGGTGTCGCTGATGTATACGCATACTGTAACCAGGATGCGTTTTACATGAAACAGGCACTTGACGAAGCTAAAAAGACTGACGCTGATGGGTACATCGTAAACTCAGCTCTTAAAGTGTTGAGTGACTATAACGTTTCTAAGATCCTTGATGTCGCAGAAATGAATAACACTGGATCATGGACTTCACAGGTTGCTACCGAGTATGGTATTCCCACACCTGTTCTAAATGCTGCACTTAATACGAGACTCACGAGTCGTGATGTCAAGGCGGTTAACGTCAATCAGCATCTGAATTATGCGTTTGACCCCTACATTGCAACTTCCACGCTACGTTTCGTATTTGCTATGGCACTCATCGAAGGTTTCAATGTCATGAATACTCGTAACGTCGAACGGCGTCGAACAATCAATGCGTGGTCATCTGGTACGATCATTGAGTGTCCTATGATTGCGGAAAGTTGCTACGACATCATCGAACAGACGGCCGAAGACGCGAGAGTGTTTGTTATGTACTGTACAGCAACGGGTATACCGTGTCCTTCTGTACAGGCTGCTCTTACACAGTTTGATTTTATGCATCAACGCCGAACGTCTGTAAATTTTTTGATGGCCCAACGTAATTACTTTGGTCAACATTCCATTATTGAAAAGTGATTCCATAGGTCTCTGACTTCTTGTTCATCGATGCATGAGGACAGGTCGTTCATCTTAATTTTTTCCAGAATTGTTTCATACGCACAGCGTCCGGTATTCATGTTGTAGTTATCCTGATCATTGATCGATATACTTTTTTCGTCCGGTACCATCTTTGAAATATCAGCTTCAAGAAAGATATCCTTATATTTCATCGATACGCGACAGGATGTTGGTGCTGTACCCACGTAGAGATCACTCTTTGATATATGTGTGACATGAGGCTTGACAAATTTGAAATCATGTAGAATTTCTTTCCTCGTCTGCTTAAAGTGTTTAGCCAACAGGGTCGCGAACAACAAGACACAGTGACTCTGGTACATATCTAAAATTATACCGACACTATCAAAGTATTCGATTCGTTGATTGATATCGGGGCTTTCATGGAGTGTGATTTTAATTTTTTCCAGGTTGTCAGGTAACTCAATTCGATCGAGTATATTCTTTCCGAGATAGTGATCATTATAGAGAACGTTCATATCATTTGTCTTTACAAACGATTGTATTCTTTCAAAGTCTTCTAGTGAATGCCCGTGAGGTTTTTCCAAGATGTAGGTTGGGTTGACGACATTCATATAGGGTTCGACGTTTTCACAAAAATTGTGGGTTGGAATAGACATGTAGGCGACAACGTTTGACGTATTCTCGAGATGTTGTAGATTTGAAACAACACTCCGTGATATAGGTGTATGTGGACATTCCAGTTTGTTCAGGGCTGGGATGATCCTCGTCTGTGCCAGGTGGCCCCGGGCTCCGAATACGAGACAGTGATTCATCTAATTAAAAGGTAGAAATTATAATCAAATAATGATATTCATCGATCGGATTTTGCGTTACATGTCGAAGGATATCTACTTACCATTGCGATGTTATGCCACCAAGAAGGAGTGCTTCTCAAAGACGAATCATTGTCGTTGTAAAAACTTTTGTAAATACCCACCAAATAAGGGTTTACCTGAAGCGAAACTAATCCTCGTGAAGGAATATAAGGAGAAGTGTCGTTTATAAAATACAATGTCCCTTGGGGTCAAGAAACTGTCCTATGATTCTATTATTCCTACTCGTGGTTCCGATGGTTCTGTGGGTTATGACCTCTACAGCAATATGGACTGTGTTATTCGTGCGTCGGAAAGAGGGCTTGTCTCCACGGGGATCACAGTTGTTCTCCCATCTGGAGTATATGGACGCGTCGCACCACGATCCGGACTCGCCGTCAAGCATGGTATCCAGGTTGGGGCTGGTGTCATTGATCCAGACTATACGGGTGAAGTCAAAGTCGTTCTCTTCAATCATGGGGACAAAGACTTTGAGGTTAAGAAGGGTGATCGCATCGCTCAGCTCGTTCTTGAGAAGTGTGAGACACCGCCTATCACTGAGATCAATATCGTAGAAGATACTGGCCGTGGTTCGGGTGGTTTCGGATCAACGGGTCAGTGAAAGAAGTGCAATGAAAAACATGCATATACCCCCGGCTAAAATGTAGTATAAGACATTAGCATTCTCCTCAGCTTCTTTCGTTTCGGGGATGAATTCTTCCATGGGTTCTTCTGGTGGAACCGGTTCGTACAGTTCCGTGTCATCAGAAAAACATTCATCATCTTCATCCGCCATGTATCGTTCAATCTCCTCTTCTGTACACTTAGATGGGTTGATACAGAAAGAGCATGGTTTATCAGGTTGGCATTTGCAGCACTGATCCAAAGATTTCTTGGGTTTCGTTATATTCTCACTCGGGGCCATGAAGCCAGATTTGCACACATCGGGACTAACTGGTCTACACCCCATGGGTTCTATTTCAACATTGTTTTCGCGTTTCGATTGTCCGACGATACAACTCATTATATTCTATCTACATTTTTATTGTCACAGTACCAAAAGTCTTCTGATTGAGGCATGAAGAGGACACCTTTGGTCATTGTCATGTAGAGTTTGGCCTTATTGACATCGGGGTAGGACAGGAGCATCCACCGTTCCCAATACTCTGCCCTGAAAAAGTCTTCCCAATCTTCCTTCTCACTTTCATCTATAGCCAACATACCCCGATGAATTTCATGGTGATTTGTCTCTACCCGCAACTTCTTAGGAATGACAGCTCCTTTCCTAATAAGGTGTGCACGCATGAGACGGGCGTCACCATGATCAGTGTAATATTGGACACCCTTCTGACCGAAATCGATGGCTCTTTTACTTGGTAGGATGACGCGATATTTATGTGCAACAGATGGACTGGGTTTAAGAACGACGTGCATTTACTGTACCGTGACAATTTCTTTGAGTGATGTTTTACTCGTTATATTCGAAGGAAGTCGAATTGATAGGACCTTTCTACGTATTCCATTGGGTGCCACTTGAGCTATGTTTTGGAGCTTGAGACGCTTATTTTTTTCATCCGTGACGACCATGTAGTATTTGAAGTTTGTGACAAAATATTCCCATTCAGGCCCCTTTCGCTCAGACATCGGTGTGAATTTATGAACCAGACCCCATATGACCTTTTTAAGGAATGGAAGACGGTTACGTGGATCTTTAGGTCCGATGGGTGTACCGAGTGTTTTGTGCATGAGCATGACGAACGCTTCTATGTAACAGAAATGGTGTTGAGATAATTCATCGTATTGTGATATTTCAAAGGACTTCATGAGCATTTCGTTGGTTTTGAAGCGAATCTTAGCTTTCTGGTTAAATTCGGTAGGTGTATTATATACGATCCCACCAGAAGGTTGGAGGGGTAGACCCTTATAGAACCTTTTATATTCCGGGAATCGTTCCTGTAAATCCTTCTTGAATTCAGGGTTTTTACTACCCATTGAATCATAGAGTTCTATGATTTTATTGTTGTGATTCACTTTCGCGAGTGCGAAGTGACCTTCGCCGGTATCGGGGTAGTGCTTTTCGAGATGGATATATTCGACACCATTCGTTCGTCTATGATTCAGTTTACAGGAAAAATCGAAATTTTGCTGTGATTCCAGTTTAATGGCTTCTCCTATTGCATCGAATGTGTCACCCTTGAATAAGAAACGTTTGGCAAGTTCAGAAGCGTTTTCGATAGCCATGAGTTTTTTTGCAACCGTGTTCGTCTCTATACGACTTTCGAGATAATCCGTCTTATCAATACTCGGATTATCTTTCATCATTTTTAAAATCTTCTTTTTGACACCCTGATTTTTAAGGAGTTTTACAGGAACGAGATCCATATATAAATATAAGGATTAAATTTTTATATAAGAGATGTTGGAATATACTGCCTCAGGTAATATAGTTGTTAGAGTTGGACAGAATGCAAAAGAAAATGATCATCTCACAAACATGAGTGATCCCCAACACTGGTGGATGCATGCAAGTGGTTACCCGGGGTCACATGTTGTCATCTGTTATGAAGGACAGGGACTTCCTAGAGACGTCAAACGAGATGCTGCTGTATTAGCTTTACATCATAGCAATACACCCGAGTCCAAAATGTCATGGATTGAATTGACACGCGTCAGAAACGTTTCCATGATGAAGCAACATGGTCAAGTGACATTAGAAGGTAAAATTGACCAGGTTACGATATTTATGCAAAGAGAAAGAGAACGCTTGGAAAGAATCTTAAAAACGAAACGCTATATCTAAACAGATGAGTCACCAGGACTGGACTCCGGTTGTCATTCATGGAAAAACTGTCAGACCCCCACCCAAGCACTATGAACGTACTAAGGAGCAAAAATTGGAAGATGAGGAGATCGGTACCCATAAGAAGGTGACACTTTCCATGGCCAAGATGATTCAACAGGGGCGTATTGCTAAAGGTTTCAAAACACAAAAAGATTTAGCAATCGCAGTCGGAGTGAATGTGAGTGTCATTGGTTCCTACGAATCGGGACGAGCCATCCCCGACCCCGCGGTACTCCAAAAGTTGAGGAAAGTCTTGGGTGTCAAACTAAAGTAAGCTCGAGTAATGCCCGGCGATGTAGTAGACATCTTCGAACCCAAGTTCTTCCAATGTCTCTGCCGCAAACCTGGCCCGTTGCCCAGTGTTGCAGTAGACGAGTAACCCCTTCCTGGGAAGTTCCGTGGTTGTCTTTTCGTCCATCTTATTGACGGGGATATGGAGTGCCTTTGGATAGTGTCCTGTACGATATTCGGTGATCGTACGAACATCGATAACCTTCTTTATCTTACCCTCGTCGATGAGCCGCTTGGCTTCTGAGGCGGATATGAGATTCTGTCCCATAAAGGTGTATGCGAGGGCTCCGGTGAGTGCACCAGCTATGAGAAGGGGTATCATTTAATATCTATAGGGATTTTTAAGTGGTATAAAGTGTAAGGTCGTCCATAGTACAAATGAACAAGAAGCCCGTCGATGTGTCCACTCGTATCACTCCTGATCAACTTGCTAAGCGTTCAATGGATGGTCGTATAGCTGCTATGGAGCAGGCACTTAAGAATGAAAAGGTTCGATACAAGTCTAACTGTGACTCGGACAAGTTCAAGGAGTTCCTTGAAGACCGACTCACAATTTGGGAGGGGGAGAAGAACAACACCTTCCACGGGAAGAAGATGTTCGAAAAAACTAAAACTTTGATTGACAACTGGAATTAATTGCGTTTGGGTACGCGTACGTGATTCATTTCATAACAACATTGTGCAAACCCATCATATGTCTTACCACACGCCCGACAATGTACTAAACTGTTATTGTTGTTATTGTTACTATTGTTAAATGTGAAAGGGCGGATGTTCTTGGGGACAGTCATAACATTTTTGTTGTTGATGTTCACCCTATTACCGTGACCCGAAACTGGCTTTATAAAGGCCGCTGTGGGGTTGTATGTCCTATTCCCCTTTGAATTTTCTGTGTAAAGAGCACCTCTTCCCGACAACCTAATGCGACGCCCCTTTGTGTCCATATAAGGGGTAGGTCCTGCCGACAGTTTATTGAATTCATTGCGGGCGTTTTTCGCGGACATACTTATTTATATGAACTCATAAATTAATTACCGAACGCAACACCGGCCATACCATTCTTGATACGAAGAATGTTATAGTTGACTGCGTACATACGCTGGTACATGTTACCACCGGACACATTCCTGAGTGTCACCTTCGCCGTATCGATGCGAGAGAAGTTCAAGGAACCGGAAGGCTGAGACTTGCCGATGTTGAGGCAGAATGGCCACGTGTACACGGGAGCGGTCTGGAGGAGATCGTCGGGAAGAGCCTGGCAATGCATCTTGGGAACCACGTTATGGTGGTAATCCTTGGACATGTTCTCGGAGAGAGGTGTGCCGTTGATGTACAAGGTGGCATCGTCGAAAGCATACGCCGTATCCCACGTCGCACCCACGTTAGACGACACGAGGTGAAGAGCACTCGTAGGGTGGTTGAAATACGTGAGATCGATGTCGGTGTCCGTCGAACCAACCATCTGGTACTGTGTCTGTGTTATGAGAATCTCATGCTCGTTGTCCGTGAAAAACTTACGCTCATCGGTGTCGAGGTAGGCATACATCGCATACACCTTAGGGGTTGACGAAAAGCTACCGTCACGGCACTTGATGCGGATCTCAACGTCGTGGTACTGCATGGCAACAAGAGGAAGGGACTTGGTCCAGTCCTGACTGAAGAAGAAGGGAATCACGAAGTGATCAGCGGTACCCGCGGCATTCATCGCATTCTCCTTAATCTCAGCTGTAGACACAGCTGTCGACGCACGAGCCTGTGTTTCGTTGTAGAGTACGTTGTGAACACCCTGGACGTAGAGGGAATCGAGGCGGCAGACCTGCTGACCACCCACATAGAGAAGGAACTCAGTTGGGTTGGAATCCTTGGAGAAAAGACCCGTCGTGTTCGAACCCGTGGCGGCGATGCCGGGGGCTTCGATCCATACGTAGCTCAAAAGATCACCCTTGGACTTGATGGGGATGGTCACTTCGGCACCCGAACTGAACGAACCGATGTAATCGATACGCTCAGGCTTGATGGAGAAGTTCGTATGACGCTTGTAGTTCTGACGAAAAAAACTGACTTCGGGTTGACCAGTGATGTAGACATCCTGGGCACCCTTGGACACGAGGTCAATCAAAGCGGCTGACATTTACTAGTAAACGATATTAAAATTTTGGCTCGAAGTGTACATAAGGAAGGATGGTTGTATTTCAGGCACTCACATGGGAAGCACGTGACGAAGACGAGGATCACTTGATTAGTATCTTTGGTAAGACAGAGGATGGGAAGTCTGTGTGTGTAACTACTACCTTTGAACCATACTTTTACATCAAGCTTCCTGATATCAAGTATGCTCGTGAAATATACGCTCACATCAAAGACACTTGCACGGGGTACACCGTCGTTGAATCGAAGGATATCTGGGGTTTTCAAAATAATCAAAAATTCTTGTTCATGCGTATCACATTTTCCAATCTGAAGAAGCGGAGAACGACTGACTACTTCCTGAAAAAACCTCTCAACCTCTCGAGTGGTCCATTTCCCCTGAAGGTGTATGAATCCAATCTTGATCCAATGCTTCGTATGATGCATCGAACAGGAATTCAGTCCACAGGGTGGTTGGATACTGGCAGTGAATGTGTTCGATCCAATCTTGCACATGTCAACATCGACCTGTTCTGTAACAATTGGGAAACACTCACACCTGTCAAACGTGATGACGTGGCACCCTTCGTCGTGGCATCCTTCGATATTGAGTCGAATAGTTCTACTGGAAAGTTTCCTGATGCAGACATAGATGGCGATGCCTGTTTTCAGATTGCCTTGACTCTTTGTAAACTTGGATCGGATGAACCCTACGACAAGACGTGTTTATGTTTCAAACAAACCGACCCAAACCTGGAAGGTTCTACGATCATCAGTTATGACACAGAACGGGAAATGCTTGAAGCATTCAGAGACTACATCATCAGGCAGGACATCGATATTATGACGGGTTGGAACATCTTCGGGTTCGATCTTGAATACATCTACAAACGAGCTGCAAAGGTTGGGTGTAGCCACTCTTTCTACAACCTTGGGAAGTTGAAGAATGTCGATTCAGAAATGGTATACAAACGTCTATCGTCGAGTGCTTTGGGTGATAACATGTTGAAGCTTCTTCCCATGACTGGACGATTCATCTTCGACCTGTTCCACGAAGTCAAGAAGGGTTACAAACTTGATAGCTATAAGCTAGACAACGTTTCGAAACTCTACCTAGGCGATCAGAAGATTGATATGCCTCCCAAGGAGATGTTTGCTCGCTTCGTTGAAGGTGACCCCGTCAAACTCCGAGAAGTTGCCGAGTACTGTATCAAGGATACACTGCTACCCCACCGCCTCATGAAACGCCTTTGTACACTTCTGAACCTCCTGGAGATGGCAAAGGCTACATGGGTCCCCATCTCGTTTCTCGTCGAGCGTGGACAGCAGATTAAGGTTTTTAGTCAGTTGACCAAGAAGGCTCGGGAATTGGGTTTCATGGTCCCGACAATCCGCTACGGTGCGATCCCCCCTGAACCCTATGAAGGTGCGACCGTTTTAGAAGCTCAGGGTGGTGCGTACTACACACCGATCACAGCACTCGATTTCGAAGGTCTATATCCGTCGATCATGATGGCCCACAATCTCTGTTATTCGACGTTCGTCATGGATGAAAGGCGTTATGGGAACATCCCCGGTGTTAATTATGAGACGTTTGAATTGAATGGTGGCACCTACAAGTTTGCACAGGATGTACCCAGTCTCCTTCCGAGTATTCTGGCAGAACTTAAACAGTTTAGGAAACAGGCAAAGAAGGATATGGCTGCTGCGACAGGGTTCATGAAGGAGGTCTACAATGGTAAACAGCTCGCCTACAAGGTGAGCATGAACTCGATCTATGGATTCACTGGTGCTGGTAAAGGCATCCTTCCATGTGTACCGATTGCCTCGACGACAACCTTCAAGGGGCGTAGTATGATCGAAGAGACGAAGGAGTATGTCGAAAAGAACTTCCCGGGTGCGAAGGTGAGATATGGGGACTCGGTAACTCCTGATACACCCTTACTCATTCGTCGAAACGGGGTTGTCGATACGTGTAGAATTGATTCACTCGTAGATTCATATGAAGAACGAGATGACGGTAAAGAAGTGGCTACGATTGACGCAGAAGTTTGGACTGAGAAGGGTTTCACCTCCATCCACCAGATTGTTCGACACAAGACGACGAAGACGATCCATCGAGTCTTGACACACACAGGTGTTGTCGACGTCACTGAAGATCACAGTCTTCTTCTCGAAAACAAGGAGATGATAACACCTAATGAAGTGACTCTCGGTACGAAACTTCTTCATGGTGATTGTGTGAGGGGTATCGAATGGGGTGATACATCTGTATCCGTGGATGAGGCAAAGGTTATGGGTTTCTTCTTCGGAGATGGTTCATGTGGTCACTACGGTGATAAATATACATGGGCATTGAATAATTCCAAACTGGAATACCTCGTAGAAATGCAAAATCTTTGTCCATTTGAGACTTCTGTCTATGATACTATTGAAAGTTCCGGAGTTTACAAATTGAACGCGAAAGGTGATGTGAAGAGTATCTCGGAGAGATATCGATCTCTATTCTACAACACACACAAAGAAAAGGTTGTGCCACCCTGTATCCTGAACGCACCAATTGAAGTTGTGCAGTCGTTTTGGGATGGGTACTACCTGGCTGACGGGGACAAGGATGATCATGGATACACGAGAATGGATATCAAGGGTAAAGAGGGATCCATGGGTATGTTCATTTTGGGGAGACGTCTTGGATACAACATCTCTATCAACACTCGAATGGATAAACCTACTGTTTTTAGACAGACATGGACGAAAGCACTCCAAAGAAAGGATCCAGTCGCAATCAAGAAACTCAAAGTTATCGGCGAGACTGATGGATACGTCTACGATCTTACCACTGAGTGTCATCATTTTCATATCGGTCCAGGTGATTTAGTCGTACACAATACCGATTCAGTAATGGTCGAGTTTGATGTTGGTGGTCGAACGGGAATGGAAGCGATTGAATACAGTTGGGATCTGGGCGAAAAGGCTGCCGAAGAGTGTACGGCCCTATTCAAGAAACCCAACAATCTCGAACTCGAGAAGGTGTATTGTCCGTACTTTCTGTACAGTAAGAAGCGTTACGCTGCCAAGCTATGGACCAGGGACAAAGAGGGTGAGATGAATATGGACTACATCGACATCAAGGGACTCCAGGTTGTGCGTCGTGACAACACAGTGTTCGTTCGTGAAGTATGCAAGGAACTTCTGGATGTCGTACTAGAAAGTAGTGATCCAGGACCCCCGAAACAATTGGCTCTTGAGCGAGCGATCAATCTTCTAGAAGGTGAAGTTCCCGTTGATAAACTCATACTTTCACAGCAGTTGGGAGATTCCTATAAAAATCCGAACCTGCCCCATGTTCGGGTTAGGGACAAGATGCGTGAAAGGAAGCCTGGATCCGAACCACAATCTGGTGATCGAGTACCGTACATTCTTGTGAAAACGGATAACCCGAAGGCGAAGGCTTACGAAAAGGCGGAAGATCCGGTATTCATGAGGGAAAATGATATCCCTGTCGATTACCACCATTACTTCACCAACAAGTTCTTGAATCCAATTTGTGATCTTCTGGAACCCCTCGTGAAAAACCCAAGGACTGAAATCTTCGGTGACTTAATCGCTCAGCATAAACCACCACCCAAAAAGAGAGAACCAGCACTGAGTGGTATGAAGAAGGACCAACTCATCGAAGAGTGTAAGAAATATAATCTCGATACTGTGGGTAAGGTTGCCGAACTTCGAGAAAGGATCAAGGCTGCTCGTTCCGACAAGTTGACATACGATGAGGTATTTAAAAATTACGATTGATACAGTATTAAGATGGACGAGAGACTTAATGCCTTGTTCCGCGACGAAGTAAAAAAGGCTGTCGAAGAACAAACAAAGATCATTAAGGGTGAGTACAACGAACTTTTGAAAAAGGCGAAAGAGGAATACAAAAATGAGATTCTGAATCACAAGAACAATACCAAGGATGCCACTAAGAAGATCATAGACGACCTCAAGGAAGAGCATCAAAAGCAAAGGTCTCTACTTCAAGATGAAATTCGAAAACTCAAGGAAGAACAACGCGAAGTATCAAAGACTTCTAAGGCTGATTTGGTAGAAGCAAAGAACGTGTTTACAGAAAAGGCACGATCGATTCATGGTTCTTATAGTGATTACCTACGAGTCGTCTCCGTGAATTACAGTATTCCGTATAGTGTTCTGTTACGCGATGCTCCCGTTGAAGAAGATAATACGTGTAGGGGTCTGAAGAAGAATATGTCTAGATGCAATCTCAAGGCAAGGTGTGATGGTTACTGTAAACATCACCACAGTCAATTGGTTCGAAAACACACGATCGAATTTATTGATGAAATCTCATCCACCACGTCAGGAGAGGTTGAAAATAAGGGGCTTATAGATTTCAATTCTGTATTATAGAAGACATGAGTAAAACAGACATTCTGCTATCTTCCGTAAACGAGTTCTATTCCGATGACAAGAATAAATCTACATTACTGGGTATCCTAGACAAGTCCGGTGGTATATCACTTAGAAACATCGAATGGTTCATCACGAATTATGCGAAAAAAAATCATACTTCCTATACGACGTCCAATGGTCGTCTATTCACTGTACACTGTGCCTACAAGTCGAGTCTTGATGGGTACAGTAAAAAATTGTTTGACCCCTTTGCTCGGTCTGAAAAATTCACATATACGATTCCGGGGACATCTCATGAAGTTCAAACGACTATCGCTCAGTTGAACTTCATCAAATGGTGTATCAAGAATCGAATCATCGACTACATCTCTAAAAATAAGGATACCCTTTTTAGTAAACGAGTGACATGAAACCGTTTTCGAAATTGAATGTCTGGTAACCGGTGTAGTAGATGTATAGTGTGTATACGTCAGTAAGATCAGGTTGAAGGGTTACTTCGAGGGTTGTTCTTTCTGATTGGATGTCACTAAAATCCAGACTTCCGGATGGACTGACATTGATGGGGTTAATCGCGAATGAGTAGGTGTATATGTTCCTCACGGGTTTAGATAGACGTTTTTGATATGGTATCATGTATTTGTAGTACGAATCTGTAGTACTTGAAATATTTGGTAGATCAACTCCCTGAATAAAAAATTTAGCACCTTTCATGACTGGGTTGAAGAAGGTGAAGGTTTCGTCGAAATCCGGTGTCGTCGAAAAGTTGAATCGATTCTGAATATAGTAATAGTCTGAGAAGTTTGCGTTCGGTACTCTGAATACGGATGTATCGAGGTCGATGCTATAAGACTGAGTAAACGTTTCCTGAGAAAGGCTTACAAAGTTTGTAATTTTTTCGGATGTCATGAGAACTTGAGGCTCGTCATTTTTTTTGATGTCGAATCCTGGTATATTCGTGAATCTTTTTCCATAGGCATCCGTCGATGATGATGATTCAGTGTAAAACTCAAAGGTGAATTTCTCTATAAAAGAGTTTGTGGGTAGCTTTACTGTTATGATTGGAACATTTGACACTGGAACATCTGTCCATGGTACGATGTTGTATTCCGTTGAAAAAAACTCTCCAACCTTTTCGGTCCCGGCTTCGTTATTACCTGTTACCACAGGTTCTTCACTGAAACCAACACGAGAGAATGTAGTCACACCCCCCTGTGTCAGAGTGGTAAAAAATGAAATATTCTTTAAGGTGAAAGGTCCATTCCAATCTCTGGCATATATTTTAAAGATGTCGAATTCTGGTTCAAAGGTGGCTATGTTTACATTTTCAAATTCCGTGTTTCTCAAAAACCAGTGCAGTGATTTGACCCGGTTATTGGGAACAAGATTTGTTCGTATACTGTCAACACCTGCAGTAGTTTGGGACGTTGGGTGTCTCTTGACTACATCCGTGATCATCGTATATGGTTGGTTCTTTAAATAGATGCGTTCATCTGGGTCGATTGTAAATTCTTCTGTGACAATTTTGAAATTATCGAGAATGATCGTAGTTGGTGCCGACGTAAAGAACGTTTGTGTATGGAACTCAAACTCGAACTCTATTTTCTGTTTGTGAATCGCACATAATGGGAAGAAAGGTCTGTTTGGTTCATTTGTCGGATATTCGTCACTGGAGTATTTTCTTGAAAAAAAGAACGGGAGAGGGATGATGACTTCAGAATCCAACGCCGCATAGGCACCATTCGATGTTGCCGTGTCAAACCCTAACATACGATTCAGGTTGAAACGGTTCGCAACCTTTTCGGAAACCTCGAGGTACAACTCGTCGTGTATGACCATCCAGTCATCATAAATCTTTTCAACTTCGATCTCGTCTACACGCATGGTAACCGATTTGATGAGATGACGACCGACCTGGTCGGCATAATTTTGTCCAGTTGTTAACCCGGGA
>Ga0208542_1000337_pt1 | contig 22093 bp, 30 predicted proteins | sample DEB08_DNA_3_FD_185495 | JGI IMG/M metagenome (GOLD analysis project Ga0208542, IMG submission 185495) | Aqueous microbial communities from the Delaware River and Bay under freshwater to marine salinity gradient to study organic matter... | ecosystem: Environmental > Aquatic > Marine > Coastal ... | reverse complement strand
TAACCTTGAGGCAGCTTCACAAATTGCCTTATATGAAAATGGGCATTAAGGGAGAGGAGCAAGCCAAATGACAACCAAAAGCGCAGAGGAGCTTGAGACAATCTATAAAGATTGCAAGGGGCGTCAAATTAAGGAGGGGCATATATTAAAGGTCTTTCATTTTATAGCTGCTAAGCGAAGGCAGAAATTTTTTATGTATAAAATCTGCGCGGTAAAAGATGGGCGTATGGTAGCTATGGATATTCACGAACTTTATAGCCTTGGAAGAGAAAAGGCGCATACTTGCCGTATGGAGGCTTTGCCAGCAGATACAGAAATTATTTCAAGTTACGGAGTTTAAGCGATGACAACCAAAAGCGCAGAGGTGCTGGCAGCGGAGGAATGGGCATATAAAAACAATGCTGCCGATTGGGGAACGCTAGTTGACCCTGTATCTGGTGCTATAGATGCCTTCCTAGCTGGCCGCGAGTCGGCGCTGAAGCCTCTTAGAGAACATGCCGAAATGCTTAACCGTGAAATTGTTTACGGTCGCATGACGGATAAGAACTGCTATGTGGATTTTTGTAATTTAATTACGATGTTATTAACTACAACAAAGTTGAAAAAAGTATGAAACGCACACCTTGCAACAATCCAGAGCACTATTGGGATGAATATAAATTCTGCGGAGAATGTAATGCGGTCGTGCCGAAGGAGCTTTTGGAGTGGGTGGAAAAGATTAGGAGTCGAAGATATATGATTGACTACGACGAATTAGAAAGAATCTACCCAAAGGAGGAAGGCAAATGAGCAGCAAGGGGATTGAGCAGATGTTGAGAGGGGAGGAAGAATGACAATCCTTCAAACCCTCCGCACCGGCTTTCTTCTCGGCTTCTCCGGCTATCTGGGCGTTTACTTGGCTGTTTGGCTAGTTACGAGGTTTTAGGATGGAGTGGGATAGCACAACCCGTCTTGGCGTCTGGCCTTTCTCAGTAACGCTAGAAAAACACCACCCCTTCTATTACATTGTGGCCGACCACGATAGGGGCTATGATGAAATAAGGAATGGCACCGCCACCTTCACCCTAGCGGAATTGGATCGTAACTTCCTAAAAAACGGCCTCTTTGCCGCTTGGCAGTATCCGCTAGCGCTTGATAGGTTCTGGGTAAGGCAGCAGGTCTGGATCGCCTATGGCCTCTGCCGCGCTTGGGCTAAGTATCAGCGCCCTGAGCTAGAGGCCTGGAGGCCCGGAGATCCGCCACCAGTTATTAAACTAAAAAAGGAGAACATTGTACTATGAAAAAACTACTACTACCCCTCTTGCTCTTCCCGCTCCTGGCCTTGGCCCAACAGCCTGCGCCAAACCCAGAGATCGAGAAGCTCAGCACCACCGAGATTGAAGCTGCTCTATTTCGGCTTAGGATTCAAGCTGACCGGATCAACGCTCAATTGCAGCAATATGCGCAGGTCTGGGAGGAAAGAATCAAGCAAGAGCAGGGAAAGGAGGGGAAGAAATCCCGAAAAAATGATTGAAACAGCTCGCCCCTTTAAGGCATCGTATAGAGCGATGCCCGTTCGGGAACCCACCTTCACCACCGCCATCTTCGAGACTGGGGATGATGCCCAAACCCTCGCCTGCAAGCGCCTCCTATGGGCCGTAATGGATCGGGCTATTAGAGATGTTATTACTCAAAGCGCCGATGTTAAAACCCTAGATAGGCGCAGCGCCCAAATTTGGATTAGCGAGGATTTGTGTTTTCCAGGCTCGTTCCTTTGGGCGTGCGACGCCCTTGGGGTATCTGCAAGCCAGATTAGGCGTCTTTGCCGTATTTCTTCTTCAGACTCTTATGTAAGAGTCCGATCAAGAGTAATGCGAGGCCGCCGTAATTAACCGGCGCTGCCGTTACCGCATCAGCAACGGCCCCTATGATCTCGGGCGGCAGAATGTCCTTTATTGCGCTTATCCCCAAGATCCACGCGCCGAGCTTGGTCTTATCCCCCGAAAGGGGTAGGGTTTTGTCGAAGAATTTCTTTAATGCTTTAAACATAATTAATCTCCTAATACGCGAATAAACTTGCTATCTGAAATACCCAGCGCGGAAAGCTGGGTGTACTGGTCCATGAAAGGTGCTACCGCCCCGAAACCAGACAAACTCACTGCCAGAAGCCCGCTTAGCTTTCTGCCCTATCTGATAGCCATAGAGCCTAACCCCGCCGGGGGAGCCGGCATAGAAGCGCTTCATATTAGCGCCGAAGGTGCCGCCGTATGGCATTGACCCGATTGGCTGCCCGTCCCAAGTAACGATCTTTACCTCACTAGCCTGAGTTTTGATAATCAGGCAGGGTTTATTCTCGCGGGGGTCGTCCGGGTCCATTGGACCGGATTCTTGATCGTCCTCTGCGTGGCTCTTGTAAAGCTCCGAATCCCTAATGGGAATAGCTTGCCCCGCAAAGGTGGGGGTGGGGGCTATTCCTTGGTACTCTGCCAGGCGCTGGACCGATTCCATATACTGCAGCGAGGGCGCGGCCGTTCTTTGCCCGGGCGAAGGTACCGGCTGCCCCGGGTCGTTTATCTCGCGCAGATTGAACCTGTAGCCCCAAAATAGCTGATAAGCGCCGGCATTCCTCTGTTTCCAGGCCTCCACGTTAGAATCATAGGCATTGGTGCCATCATAGGAAACCATGCCGCCTATTGCACCTGCGCCATGCCTTTCTGTAATGACATTAGGAAGCGTTGCGCCCTGCCAAACTGAATTAACCGGAATGCAGTTAGGCGCTATGTTTCTTATCGTATCCACCCGCTTTTTTACTTCAGCCTGATTGCCCTCCTTGTACTCGCAGGAATGCGAGACAAAAATATCAATCCCCGGATACTCCATTGCTAGCTTCTGATAGGCCGGCAGCTTCTTCTTAAGCTTCTTAAGCGGTACTATCCGATGATCATTATCCCAATGGGCCTGAATCCTGGCGGCTTTAAACTTGCCAGAGTCTAAGCACTTTCTCAGCTTCTTAAGTACTGGCCCAAACGGATCGTCAAAGCAACCGATAATACTATTGGGAGCCGCTGCCTTAATTACCGCTTGCGCCTTGTAAAGTTTGTGAGCAAGTCCTAAATGATCTAACCCCACTAAGCTCATTTATCATTTATCTCCAAAATAATTTCATCTTGATATACGTCCGTATTGCTAAGAAGCGCCGAAACAGTAAGCTTGAACCTTTCCCCCGCCACCCCGTTTTTTACCTGCCCCGAAGCTGTTAGGCCATCTGCATCAACTGTCATGCTGGTGCCGGTAACGATATTGGAAGTAGCATCAGCCCTGGTTCTCAGATTAAGAGCCGTCATGCTAGCCATTGAAAGCGTAACGCTATCCGGCAGCCTATTGGTGTAATCAACCGTTAGTGTATGTTTTTCGCTCGGCTGTTTGTAATGTATGCTCGGATCGGTCGTTCCCCTGTCCATAGATCAAATTCCTTTCTTGCGCTTTAAAGGAGGTGTTTAGCCTCTTTAGTGAAATTGAAAAATCCCTTTGAAATGCTATAAAGGTTGTTCGCCTCACCATTGCCTCAAACTCAGGGAAGCTTGGCCCCGCTAGCAAGGTTTCTTCTACCAGCTTAGGCAAAAATGTTGCCTCTACGATTGCGGCTAATAATTCCGTTCTCCTGACAGCAGTCAGGAAGTAGATGTTAGGGAGAGTGACCCCTAAGCTAAAAAAAAAGATTGCGGCAGGACGTAGAATGTTTCTACATATGACGCAACTGGATCATCGTCCTCTACAACATCCAAGAACCAATAGGCACCGCTTGTCGAATCCGTTGCAAAGCTACCCTTATAAATAGCGCCGCCCGGAACCGTTTGAACCTGGCTAATCGTAATTGTCTGAACCTGAGCGACGCCATCTTTTAACAATGTCTTTGTAAAATCTCCGTCAGCTAGTCCCGCGTTGTGATGCCGGAATGCAAAGGTTATAGTGCTTTCAGTTTGGCCCGTTAGCATTCGCTGTCCTATTGTCCCAAAGTGTAGGCTGCCCGCTCATATTGTCTCGATCATCAACATGCACAAAAGTATCATAGCGCCCAATCCCGCCCCAGAGCTGAAAAGCTATGGCCTTTTCATAAAGCTCGTCCGGGGAAAGGGCATGGCAGCTAAGATCGAAAGCGCACCAAAGATGAAAGGAGTAGCCGTGGGCTGCAAGGCTCCCCCTTGTCTTTCTATTAATTTCGATCACCTCTGAGATGCTGCGAGCTCCGCGCCTATTCATACCCCCAGAGTTACAAATCAGGGGGTGTCCAACAAAAACACGAAAATCATGCAGTCTATCAAGAGAGCGAAAAGAATAAGGAAAGATGCCACGCATATAAAGCGCCAATTGCTGATCTGAGAAGATCTCATCGGGCTTAAAGTACGGCCATCTTTCCGACCAATTAAACGGCGGGCTCATCTAGCGCATCCGTCTCGGCTAGTACCGCTTGCGCCGCTGCCTGCCCCTGCTCTGCCCCTTGCTGCAGGCCTCCAAGCTTTTCAACTAGCGCGTCAAGCTGCTCCTGAGTAACTGGCTGCCCCGCTAGGCCTGTAATAAATGCCCGAATCTCGTCAAGCTTAGCACCAACCTCTGCAAGGGTAGTATTAAACAATGCTATGGCCGCTGCTGCCGCATCAGCCTTTGAGTTTGCTTCCTCTATTGTTGCCATGATGATGGTTCCCTCTAAAATAAAGTTAATAAATTTAGTAATAATACATCTCATCTGTTCTTAGACGCTCTCTCTTTTAGCCTTTCCACCTCCACCTCTAATCGTGCCAACCGTTCGCCCCGCTGGGATTGGATTTCGTGGAACTTGTCTGCGTCGACCCTAAGCCGAAGCGAGATCTCATAAAGTGACTCCACTCGGTTAGTAATCTTAGATAAGTCCTTTTCGATAGCACTGACTGCAAGGCTGATTGTGCTATACCGATCATGGAGTAAATAAGCAGCCAGACCGACAAGCAAACCAATAGCCCCGACGATAAACTTAGCAATAAATTCACGGTTTAGTTTCTCCATTCATGACAGCCTTTTATGAAAATTATTAAATAGGTCTAGCATGACCAAGATGAAAAACCTAAATAGGGGGCGTGTGGTCGCATCGGTATTTCTCCGAAGATCAGCCATTTTGCACCCCCCTATTCTTGAAAGCTTTAGGATCACCTCCTTTCAAAAGCTGTCGCCTCTGAGGGAAATCACCGTTAAAACCTCCTTTCTGAACTAATAGTGTACTTGTCATGCTAGAAATCATTATTGCTGCACCGCTCCCCCAAATTCCGCTACAAATCTATTCAACGCCCCAGTCTCAATTTGATTTAATAGGTTTTGCAGCCCTGCTCCATAGTTACTAGGATTAATTGCAAATTCGCGCGAGCCGAATTGCTGAAAAACACCATTCACTTCTCGGCCAAAAACGAACCGCACATATATCTGTGCAACGTCGCCATACCCTTGCCCCTCTCTAGCAATGTTGGTCCAGTAAAATCCCGCTAGCCTGGCCTCTTCTATCGGCGCTCGTTGATCCAGTCTTATTTTTGCCATGTATTACCTCATCATAAAATTCAATTGTTTCTTTCGTAGATTGCTGCCAAGAAAACTGCTTTGCTTTTTGGCGCGCAAAAACACCTAGCCTTTTTCTCCTTTCTGGATTGTTCATTAGCCACATAATCGACATTAATAAACAATCTGGATCGGGAGAAATAAAATGTGCATCAACATCTTTTTCGCAATATTCTGTGATAGCGTCTACTCCAGTAGTGACAATTGCGGCTCCACATGCCATTGCTTCCAAAACTGCACAATCAAAGGGAGCGCGCCTATGTGGATAAACTGCGACATCACAAGCGCGTAACCACGCACCAATTTCGGCCTGAGACAGCATTCCTGGCATAAGCAGCTTGCCGCTATGCTCTAAGCCTTTTAGCTCAGAGAGAAGGCCATCCTCCATGCACCGGCCGTCCTCTTTGGCCGCCATTGGCCCGGCAATAACCCAATAAATATCGTCTGTCTGCCTTGCCGCTCTAGCGATAATGTCTAGGCCTTTTTGCCCGCAAAGACGGCCATGAAAAAACGCAAGAATACGGTTATCTGGTTTTTGCTTTTCGACTCCATTTACAAAAGAGTCGATATCGACGCCGTTATGAATAGTTCTAATCGGCTTGCCGTGATTAAAAAGCTTTATCCAGTTTGCATAATGCTCGGAAATGGCGATCGTGGCATCTGAGCGCCGAAACATTTCTTGTTCCCACCAAAGATAATAACTATGAAGCTCTTGAAAATGTGGCGTCATAAACTCTTGGTTAAGAGTATTGGAAAGATGCAAGGTTGAGATGCAAGGAGCCCCAAGAAAAAGAGCTAAGTCGAGCGCAACAGGGGCGGCGTCCCACTCGTGGCAATGGATGATATCCGGCTTAATTTCACACTCGGAAAAAAGCTTTGCGACAGTGCGCCTGGCTGCCTCGACTTGAAAGCTGCACTCGTGCTCGAATTTTGGAACATGATAAGCCCAAGGCGTAAAAGCCACTCCATCACGATACTCCGAGGACTTAAGCGGACAAAAAACATTCACATAATGTCCTAGTCGAGCCTGTTCGCGAGCAATATTCCATACATGGCACCCCATGCCCCCGGTAAAAATTCCGGGGATAGCAATCTCAGTAGTAACGTGCCAAATAATCATGCTACAAGCTCTCCTTTTGCTACCCAAATATCGGCAGTAGCATCTAAAGTTGGAGTGCCTGATGTAGTGTCCCAACTAAAAACTACCCTCTCATTAGCATCGTCGATATAAATATCCACAAGATATAAGATGCCTGAAGATGTAAATGCCCCTAGATCTGAAATCTGACTGCTGCCATAGGGTCGCGCGCTCCAAGTATTGGTACTGCTTGACGCAAAACCACCGATGCCGAAAGCCTTGCCCGCCGAATCGGTGAATTTAAACATATAGCTGTGATAAACCGAACTTGCTCGACTAATCATACAAAGGCCATGCGCGAAGCCTTTCTGTGGAAGCGAGAAATAAGTATTTAGCCCTGCAGTTGTTACAGTCTCATTCGAGTCGGTATAGCGTCCGACATAATGATAGCCCTCAAAGTATCTATCTTCTGGAATAACAATCGTCATTTTAGCTCCATTGCTAAGGCTCCGTTCACATAAAATTTTATGCTGCTTGAGCCAGAATCGTAATAAAAGTAGGTGTCGCTGCCAGCGCCTTCTAGGTATACCTTCTGGCCCGAAGTTACCGACAGCCCAACAGAAAAATTATGCGTGCCGCTCCAGGTAAAGTTTGCGGTTTGGTCAAAAGCCAGTGTCCTATCAGCCGACAAATCGCCGCCGCCTGTTATCGGCGAGGTTGTATTAATGGTGCGAGTTGTAGCTACCTTATTATTAAACGTTGTCCAATCTGCTGAAGTTAAAAATCCTTTATTCGCACCACTGGCCGCTTGCCCGTTTGTGTAGTCAATCGAAATGAGGCCAGCGCTGGAGTTAAAATCTGCCGCTGTAAAAGTAGCTGCACCCTTAGTTGAACCATCCGCCGCTGCGTTTTGGATGCCTACCGTGTCGCCTGTCAGGGTTATCGGAGATGTAACAGCAAGATTGGTGTTGCTGCTAATATCAATTGTGCCGATAGCTGTTAGAAGGTCAGAGCTTGAAGCAGTTGCAACTACTCCAGAGGTGGCTTTTAAGATGCCGGTTAGGGAAGTTGCTAGGGTCGTAGTGCCGACTACATTTAGAGCGCCGTCAGCAAATAAGGTTCCATCAACCTCAAAATCACCGCCAACGAAAAAGTTATCTTCAGCCCCTACGGATGTTGACCAATGAGACGGAACTCCGGCTGTGCCAATCTGCACCCATCCGGAGCCTAATGTGTTATCAAGGCCGCCACTAATATAAACTTTTTCGCCAGCATTATCGAAGCTGTCGCCTGCTGCGCCTGATATATACATCTTTAGGCCGCCGCCACCGACCAAGCCGCCAGAGATGTAAAAACCTGTATTTACTATTCCCGTAAGAGACGGAGCGCCATAATCAGTTCCAAAGGTAAACGGCTGGCCGCTTGTCATGATGCGAACGCCATATTTTTCAATCCGCATTCCGTATTCGCTTGAAAAACCTGGGTCGATTAAGGAGATAATTGTTTCGCCATCAACCGCAAAATAAAGGTTGTTAGAAAGGCTAAAAATTCCGGTGTCTGTTGAGGAAGTAAAGGACAAACTAGGGTTGGACACTGACCCGTCATTCAGCCTAATACCTTGCGCAAAAGGGATAGGCGCCGTGGTGGTGCTGGTGCCGTCAACTTTTATCCAAGCGCCACTGTCCAAGCCATCAAGCAGATCAGCATTTAGGTTAGTAACCTTGGTGGTGCTATTAACCGTAAGGGGGGCTGTCCCGGTAGCAACGTCCGCGAAGAAGGTTTCTGCTCTAATTTGAAAGCTGCCAGCGTCCCAATTGGCTGTTAGTGCTCGGCTACCGTCGCGCCTTACAAAAGCATTGGGATCGATCCATTGCTGCGCGTTAGCTATCCCGGCAAGGCAGAAAAGAGAAAGGAGGAGTTTTTTAATCATATTTCGTAAACAATCATTCCACGCACTACCCGGTCTGTCCCTAGCCCAAAATTTGAACCGTCCGATTTAAAAAATTGAAGAACGGCTAAGTCATCTTCAGCCCTAAGATGCCCGTGTGTTGTTCCTCCATCTACTATGTAAGAATGCGCTATATCCACAGATACAGACTGAAGTAGAATAGTCACTGGTGGCGTAGCTGTAATGTACGGGTTTGCGGAGCCTCCGGTTGTCCCTGCTGTTGTTGCCAATTTCACCGTACAGCTATTCCCATCAATTCTAAAGTCAGCGATGCCGGTGGTGACGGAGGTATATGTCATAGAGCCCCCCGCCGCCCAAGTGGGCGAATAGGTGAACCAACCGGGGTAACCAACCGGCCCAGAGGCAAAGCTTATTGCAATATCAGTAATTGCCGAATTAGCTACCGTGTAATCAGTGCCCCCCGTTATAGTTAGCGTTGTAGCCGCAACAGCAGAGGTTACATAATATTTATAGCCTCCACCTTGCTTAAATCTAACACGCATTCCCTTTGCGAACCTAGTTGTGGCATTCGTTAAGACAGTAACGGTTGTAGCGCTTGCATAGGCCCAAGTTTCTGTAAGCTCTACCCAGCCATTAACCCCAAGCCCTCCGGCATAGAGATTGTCCAGCAAATCGGCAACGTCATTAGCTCGCCATGTTCTAGTTCTAAGAATATCTGCAAATGCCATCAGGTCACCTCGTTAGGATGGTAAGGGGAAATTATTCTGACAGTCAGATCCCACCTTGGGATCGTTCCCGCTTGATACTCCAAGTTCTTTTGAATTATCTGACATCGGTATCGCTGCGCCCTCTTTGGGTATTCGCCATACATAGCCTCTACCGGATCGCCGTCATAAATAGGAAGGTGTCCCGCTTCTGACGTTCCGAAGAATGCCGGGAGAGAAGGGCTGGTTATTTCAATTATGTCCATAAGTCTTAAAGCTCTGTATTTCCAAAAGGGGATTGTTAGGCCCACTATCCAGTGGGGGAGATCGTGCTGTCTAAGAATTAGACTCCCAACATTTTCGGCGGTTGTACTGTCGCCTATTAAATTAAAAGCTTCACTGCCTAAGTCTCTGTTTCCAAATAATGCGCGGCTCTGTGCACCCAGCGAATGACTCAAAGGAACATCCTCGGAAAATTGTAGCGATTTACCATAACCTGAAAACCCATCAATTAAAGTACCAGCAAAATTTACAGCAGTTAGTGGATTCTGTTGAAAATACATTTTGCAATTATTTATAGTCGTTTCTGGTTCCAGTATGTTCCAACCAGTTACTATTGACTCTTCCGAATCAATGACAGCGCTAACTTCAGGCGAATAGCCACAGGGCCATGCAGTAATCACCCCAAGCGGATCCTGAATTAAGTTATAACGATGCTCAGAGCATACCAGTCCCATAATATCTTCTGTTGTGTAGTCCTGAGAGACTACCCCTCCCACCAATCTAGGATAGGCAGAAAAAGCGAGGCTGTAGGCTGTTGAGTAAATAGCCCAATCAAAACTAGTATCAGACTCCCAAGCTTCTCCTGTCCATTTATAAGAAAGAGATTCTAAAATATGCTCAGGTCGTTGTATTATTGAATTAGCCGACCCCGTTATGGTCCCATAAGAATCATCCGCTAGGCCGACCCCGCCCATTAAAATTTCAAGCGAGTTTAGATCTGCTAATTTCTGCCCTGTTGCTGGAGTTTTTTGAGTAAAATCTACACAAGAAAAATATAGGCCATCATTATTTGGCCCAGAAACAAACGGAACCCAATTAACAGGGTAAACGGCAGCAAGAGGCCTGTAGGATCCGATCACAGAAACCCATTCCCCATTAGTGTCCCGCTTTAAGAATGTCCCCGTAAGAGTTACCCCGCCCGGGACAAAATCGGTTAGTGACGTTGCAAAATTTTCAACTGTACAAGAAAGGTGCAGATCGTCATAGCCCGGCACCCCGGGAGTCTCTCCGCCGAATACGAATGCTTGGTCAAAGGTAAATTCAACATAAAAATCACTAGCCCCCCTCACCTCTGTTAAATAGGTAGCCTTATCAACTACAGCAATCGCAACGTGCGTAGAGTCGGGCCTAGTAGATCCTGTGCTATCTGCCCCAATATAAAGTTTAAAAACTAAATTTCCCGACGGAGTTATTCCGCCATTGTTTTGGCCACGAAACCAAAAGTGACCCCCGGTAATGATATAGCGCGGAGATCCAACAAGTAATTTAACACAGATTTCACTCCCCCCCTGCGGAGACGGGTAGTTAGATCCGGCGCTGTTTGATGCATAAACGGGCGTAGATGCATCGCTTCTAACAATTTCTCTATATTTACCATCTATGCAACGGCCCCAGGCCTTACCAAGGCCCACCCTGGCCGCGTGAGGGCCATAAGAAGTTATAGCTCGTGAAGCCCAATTCGACCAACTTTGAGCAAATCCAGCGCCATCTAAAATTGAAGCAAGTGGATAAGCAACACAAGGCCACCCATTTTCTAATAAATCTACTATCTCATAACTGCCTAGTGGCAAAGCGGGAACTTTCCCTATCGAATTTTGCGTAAATTCATCACACTCTGATTCCTGTATCGCCCTAAGCATTCGCCTAACCGGTATCGAAACACCCTTGCACTGAATAGAAATACTTTCCTCTGCCCCGCCGCTCTTGCTGGCATTAACGCCCGTACCGCTCCAAACTTGCTCAAAGCTAGGAGCTTCTCCTATGCCAACTTGAGAGGCGTAAATAACTATCGGCTGATTAGCTACTGTATACCGAGCGAGTAAATCAGATACGCGCCGCTCATAGCCTAAGCTATGCGGCAAATCGCTCAAGATAACAGAGCCAACCGACTGCACCGGCATCCCAGATTGACCAACACCAATGCCTAAGCCGCTTAGATCTTCGAGCGCTGCTATGTATTGCTCGCTAGATTCAGGATATGGCCTATCAATAAAACTAATAGTTTTGGTCTGATCTTCTGTGCTCGAAAGCAGAGCCTTAAAGGTAATATCAACCCTAAAGTAAATATCTATCTCAGGGCTTGCCACTAAATGAGTTCCTCAAGAGTTAGCACTATCTCATTGTTGTTGTTCCAAATGGTCTTGATGGTGCTGCTGACAATCCTAGCGTGGAGAGTGGTAAGCCCTTCAAAAATCAGATCGTTGGCATCATACAAAACCACCGGATTCACATCCCTATACTGTAAAATCTTGTCAATAAAATCTGCTCGCTTGGCATCTGTAATACCTTTCCAGGTAAGCGTGTAAACCCTCCTTGCTCGCCTATCCTTTGGCGTGTAGACCGCGCTACTTCTTGCAATTTCATAAACAGGGTCACGCCCGAAATCGAACAGGCTCCCTGCATAAAACTTTGAGAAGGTAAAAGTGAAAGGGCTAGCGCTGGTTACATAAACCCTAATAAAATCCCAGCTTCCCGCTCCCTCAATTGCGGTAAAATAATCCTCACTATTATTGCCGCTCAAGTCTGCTGTTGTTAGCGGGTTCTCGTCCACCGCCGTCCCCCAAGAGGATCCATCGTCGGAAACTTGAACCCGAAGCCGCACCGTCCCCGCATTGGCGATTAGGTCAGCCCTGGCGATAAAAACGTAATCAGTAGATCTCTCTGCCGCTCCTTGAAATCTGACCTCATGCTCCGTATCTTCTGCGCTACTTAGAAACCTATCTCCCCGCGCTCCCGTTACAACATTCTCCGCGCCATAACCATCCTCAGCAACTGGATCCGCCGTGACGGTTCCAAACTCCCAAGGGACATCCGGGTAGGCTATTAGCAGGTTAGTCGTCACCCTTCCATCTCCTGAAACACTACGCGAAGCTCGTTATAATCTGCTATCTGGCCGCTTTGCCTACTCTCTGCGCTCAAAACCCGGCAATGCATCGCGCCCTTACCATCTAGAATTTGATGCTGAGCACTGGTGTATAAAATAACTCCGTCCTTATGCGCGTTTAGCGCTATGGCGTTTTCAAACTCTCTAAGCTTAGCATCTGTGATGCCTTTCCAAGTCATTGTGAAGGTATAGAGCGGGTCTTTCGCTCTGCCCATCTTCACAGCGCCAGAGTCGGCAATAAATACGTCCGTCACCTCTGCGCCCCTATCAATTACAAAGTCGGGGTCTTTTCCCAAATCGAGCGCATCGCCAAGGAAAAGCTTAGAGTGCCTTAGCTTAGTAGGCGCCGAGGGTAGGTAGGAGATCCACCAAAAACGCCCAGTGCCTAAGCCAAATTCAGGAACATCAACAAAATCTGTCTCATTTGACCCTAGCAGAGTAGCTGCAGAAAAAGAGGTTTCGGTATAATCAACGCTGCTTTTCCATTTCTCCGTAAGGTAATCCCTCACATCCGATCTTTCCTGCGCGCTCGGGACAGCATTGCAAGTTATCAGCTCGCCAATTACGCCGCGATGCCCGTTTGTCCCCTCTGAGATTGCCGGCCCCCAGGCCAGGCTAGTGGGATTGCCGGAAGCCCCCGTAGTCTCTACGCCGTTTACATTTAAATAAATAGTTGCTCCATCATACCGCACCTCACAAACAATAACCGTCCCCACGGTCTGCGCTGCCGAAACTGCCGTTTTGACGCTGCCATCGTTAATGCTGGCCGTAATTACCCGCGCTGAAGTTTGATGCAGCCTTATGTAAGAATTTGTAGGCTCTCCAAAAATGCTTTGAGTAAAGAGGTTCGCCCCAACCGTAAAGACACACCAATAACAAAAAGCCCCCGCGGTAAAAAGAGCGCTTGCCTGGATCCCTGTTGCGGCCAAATAGCGCGTAGTTAGGTTAGTAATATAGTTATTACTATTCAGCGCCCAATCGTTCCCATAGGTAGGCTGCCCCCCTGCGGTCGGCTGCAAAAAGCTTGCGCCAGAAGATCCGCCTACCGAGGTCCAAACCGAAACATTCCCCGAGTTTAGCGTTATGCCTCTATTCGCATCCCACCATCCGGTCAGACTGGAAATAGCCAATGGGGAGAAATAGCTAACTGTTGAATGCTGCACCTTGAATCTAGAGACAGAGCTCTGCAGCAAATCAGCCCTAGCGATCCCTACGTAATCCGCCGTCTGAGATGTCCCGGATTGTAGCTGATATTCAAGCGTATGCAGGTTGCTGGAAAGAGTTAAGGTTTCCGCAATGTTCCTGCGCTCGCCACCAATCAGATTAGTAACGCTCAGAATATCGTGGAAGCTTTCGCTTGCAGCAATATCAACTACATCCCTAGATATAGAAGGCCATAATAAAAGTAGGTTGGTCATGCACTAAGATGACCCCCGGCCCTTCTGCGCCTTCTTCTTCTCCTTCTATTTCTGTCGCCCCCCCCTCCTCCGCCGCTGCCAAGCGTGTCCTCCTCATCCCCATAGCCCGGTAGAACCGCATTAACATCAACGCCAAAGAGATCAAGGATGCGCTGCAAAGTAGCATCAATATCGCCTGCGCTAATATTAAGCCTAACGTCAATATCCTTCGATTCTGGGATAGCTGCCAAATCCTCTAAGAGCTTACTTACTCCTGAGCTCGTCTCGCCAAAGATAAAGCCCAAGTCCTGCAAGTTTGCCAAAATGCTTATGCCAGCTTCATCTGACAGATCTCGAATCTGCTCTAGGGTCGTAACGCCCGCATTCTGTAGCGCGATAACAATATCTTGTAATTGCCCGCGACTAGCGCCCCCGGCCAAGCCTGTAGAAATTAGGCTCTCCAAATCCGTGCCCCCAACCTCGAGAGTCTCTTGTCCTAAGCCTCTTAGGGCGTTTAAAGAAAGCGCCCCACCTTGAAGCCCAAGGGTTGAAATTTGCTGCACCAATTGCGCCACCCCGCCCTCAACGTCAGGAAGCCCCGGCCCAATGCTGAGCAATTCCTTTTTAGCCTGAGCCGCTGTGGTCTTGCCGGCAAGAAAGGCTTTGATCGCCTCATTTCGCATTGCCGCAAAGGAGCTGCCGGCCGCAATTGCGGCAAGATTAACCGCCGCTAGGTTATCGCCAAACTCTTTAACGAAATCGAGTAACCCCTGGTTGAAGCTCTGCGCATTGCTCCCCTCACCGCCGCCCAGATCCCTTATTTGCTTATTGATCGCCGCCAGGTCTTTGGCATATTCCCCCGTATTCTTGCCGCCCTCTTTTATTGCCCTGTTATATCTTTTCTGCGCCTCTTCCCGAGCCTTTAACAGCTCCCTTCCTTCTTTATACAGGCCGTTAAGCAGGTCCGTTGCTTGCGCTTCAGTGATTAGGTCGGCATTTAGGGAAGCGAGAACATCCTGATACTCCTTACTTGCCTCAATCGCTGCAAAAATATCGCCTGCAATACCAGATTTCTTTCTCTTAGGCTTGGATCGGCTCGCGGAAGAACTGCCAGCACCGCTGCTGCCGCCATAGCTAGGGGCGGGGGCGGGAGTTTCAGGCGTATTAGCTTGAACGACATCGGCTTGAGAAAGGATAGACAGAACCTGCTCGGCCTCTATTCCCAGCTTATTCAGCTCTTGAATCATTACGGCAATCTGATCGACCGATGCCCCGGCAATATCTTGCCAAGTGCCAATACCGGCAACGCGCAAGCTTTCCAGGAGCTGCTGCGCCTGTGGTCCGAATGTTTGATAGAAATAATCTTGAATGGAAAGGAGATTGGCCTCCGCTACTCGGTTAAGGCTTTCTAGGCCAGAGGCGAATTGCTCTGAAGTGATTTCGCCTTGCTTGAATAGGGCTAAGAGCTGCGCCTTAGCATCTTCTGAGGTAAGGCCAAGCTGATTCATAAACTTGCCGGCCTCGAGCATGGCAGCGTTTAGATCGTTAGTTTCAACTACGCCATCTTTAAAGCCGGTGACCAGAATAGCAAATATCTTTTGAAACTCATCAGCTTGTTCGCTCCCCTGGGTGAGCACAAGGGCTAAGCCCTCAAGTTCTTTCCTCGCTTCCTCTAGAATAGGAATTGATTCATCAAATTGGTGAAAGTCTATGCCGAATAAATTTTGACCGTTGAAGGTATCAGTGCCGGCTAGCCCTGCGATCCGATCTCTTATGTCTGCGCGCTCCCTCTGCCCCGCGCTCATGCCGCCCTCAAGCCCAAACCACTCTGTTTGAGAGCCAACCGCTAGCACCGCTGCCGTAGCAAGAGCTGCCCAGCCCGCTGGCCCCGCGCCCGCTAGCATGCCGCTATACTCTGCGCCACTAGCCACCGGGCCAACATTACCACCAAGCCCTGAAATAAAGCCGCCGGCAGAAGTTCCGCTAAGGAGTCCAGCGCCTCCGGCAAAGCCAGCAATGCCGCCCAGCCCGCCGCTACCGCCTAGTAAATTGCCCGCCAACCCTTGCCCCAAGCCACCAAAGGAACTAAAGCCCGGTATTCCAAGCATTGCCGCCGTCATCTGCGCCGCAAAACCTACGGCAACCTCTTTCAAGGCTCTTGAGAGATCGAAAGTGCCTGTGTGAATAATCTCTGACCAGATTTCCCCGTAGAAATTAACGGCATCCTCATAGGCCGCCATGAGCTGATCGCGGGCTTCGTCTGCCGCTTTTTGAGCCGCCTCAATGCCAATCTGGGCTAGAGCTCTATCAAAGTTGCCAACATCGCCGCCGCCGCTCTTGAATTGATTTCTAAGCTTTTCTATCTCCTCATTATACTTCTCTAGGGTGATAATCCCATCTTTGTGCAGCTTATCAACTTGATTAATCTTACTAGCATACTCACTAATCCCGTCGGCGCTGTTTAGCTTTTCGTAAAGCTCACGCGCCTTTTTAAGCTCCTCATTATGTTTCTCTTGCGCCTTTCTCGCTTCTTCTGCCGCCTTTTCTTGATCTATTAAATTTTCATTCAATTTCTCCAGTGGAGCAACCGGGCCTTGAAATTCTTGAGCAGCTCTTTCCGCAGCCCTTGAAAGTAACAACAATTGACCGGCAGCTTCATCGGTCAACTCCCCCATGCTCCGCATTCTCTTCTCGAGATCTACGATCCCCTTAGCAACAGCCGCAACGCCATCCTGAGAAGAAACTTTCTTAAGCTGCTCCCTCAGTGATTTAAGGCTATTTTGAAACTCTGCGCTCTTAGCTTGAATTTGATTAAACGGATTACTAGCATTTCGAGCCGCAGTTGCCATGCTCGTAAGAGCAGAAGCAGCTTGAGTCGCAAGGCTAATTGTTTTAGATAGGAAATTAATTAGAGGGGTAAAGTCGGTAGTGGCGATTAGAGTTTTTAACTCTTCAAGAGACTTGTTTAAGCTGACATTTTGCTCAACTGCCGAAAAGACCTTATCTTTCGCATCGGTAACGATCTTGCCAAATTGCGCTATATTATCGCCCGCATCCTTAGTTACTGCGCCAACCTCCTCAGTCTTTTTGCGAGAATATTCAAGAATTGCTGTTCTTGCTGCCTGAACCTGGCCCTCCCTAGAGAGCAAATTACTAGCAACGTCTAATTTTTTTGCAAGTTCCGCCTCAGCCTTGCCGAGATCGATCACCCCCAGCTTGTTTTTCAACATCCGCGTTTGCCCAGTTTCAAACGCTCGGCTAAGCTCGTCTAGCGCCTCAACTGTGCTGCCGCCCGCCTGCTCCGCAAGAGCTCGAGAGGCCTTGGCAAGCTCTAAAAACTCCTTTGGTTTAGCACCCGCTCTGACCGCCTCAATTGCTTTTCTTTGTAAATCAAAATTAGCAATCGTTTCCCCAGTGGCCTCGTTAAGATCATTTAGGTAGGTATCGGCTAGCTTGCCAGCTGTGATTGATAGATCTTGGAAGGATTTATTAACATCATTAACCGCCGAACCGCGCTCAAGAGTATCCGCTATCCCGCCGACCGCTTTACTCACCCCAGTAAAAGCAGTCTTAGCCAGCCCCAGGCCTTGATTAAGCGTGATTATGCTTTTCTGAAAACTACTAAACCCGGTCCCGGCGCTCTTGGCCGCCCCTTCAACCTTCTTGATCTCATTTCCTAATGAGTCAAGAATGCGGATCGCTCCGCTGGCATCCACCTTGACTTGGATGTCCATGTCGTTATTAGAGCCGAACGCCATTAGTCTTTAGCCTTGAAATTGCTTTCTAAAGTTATAAATCATCGGATTTAAAAATCCCTGCGCGCGCATTTCGCTCCGAAGATACATGGCCGTTACCTTATTCACCTTCTTTTTCAGCTCCAAATTCTCCTGGAATATCTGCTGAGCAAGTAAATAAAGCTGATTAAACTGCCGAACTAAATCGCCAGGGGATTCGGAAACCAAATAATTGTAAAGATTGTCAAGCCTATCTAGCGCCTGTTTTTCATCCTGCCATTTACCATTGGCCTTGATTTCATCATTAAACATCTTCTCTTCTTCCGCCGTCATCCCTACAAGATCTTGTTCCATTTTTTGTTCTCTCTTACTGTTGACATTCGATTCTTCGCCAAGTACTTGGCGTATACACCTTCGATCCTTAGATGAAAATCGGGGTTATCATAAAGTCCCAGCTCCTCAAAAACTCCTTGCTGAGTTTTTGGATCTTCTGTTAAGTGGTAGAGCGATTTAGCGCGCAGATATTTCTGGCACCATAGGTTGAGATCTATATCACTAGCAAGATCCTCAACAGGGCAGATACCCACCTCGCACTCGGGCGGAATGTTATCGTCCTTTTTTAACTGGTAACAGTGCTCACAGCGCAGATTGGGATAAGTAAGGAGCAGCGCCTCTAGGCGCTGGACGATTCGGGCTTCTGCTCCTTTTTTTCTGCCGCCTCCGGATCTTCTTTCCGCGTCGTTGCCTTATTGTAAGCCTTGATAACCTCCAGCATGAAATCTAGGGGAACGTCGAGCTGTTTCAGGCCTTCCGCAGTTAGCTTTGTGCCATCCTCATACTCGACGCCCACAACATCTAAAACCTGACTTGCAAGCCTGCTATATAGCTCCTTTGTTCCGTCCGGACTCTTTGCATCCAAAGAGGCGTTATCCAAGATTTTGTTTAATCTTGGCTTAGCAAAGGTTATTTTCGCAGGATCTGACCCCTCGCAAGCAATTTCAATTACAATTGTTTCTTTTAGTTTTATCATACCATCTTAGTCGATCTATCATTTTGAACGCGCTTATATGGCAACGTGTCTAACATCCCTGTTGGGATAGAGGGTGCCGCCATACACTTAAATACAACCGTATAGGGATTCTCTGCTCCGCTAGATACATTGTACTCATAATCTTGGATGATTTTGAGTAGAGGAAAGTTGTACTGCTCAAAGTAATAAAAGGAGCCGCCTATCAGGTCAGGCGAGGTAACGGTAAAATCAGCCTTAAACTCTGTCCCGCTGGCCTGCCCGGTGACAAATTCAAAGTCATTTAGCGATCTAAACTGCACCGTAACAGTACCGACAAAGGGCGGGCTGCTAGATAACCGAACGATGCCATTCCCGGCGCTGTTCTTAATCTCCCTGACCTGCTCCGCCTCTACCGATAAGTCGATAGTAATTGACTCGATATTCCGCTTGCTACTATCCGCCAGAGCACCATCGGTGCGCAAATTAATCCGAAACTTATCATTCGGCCTGACCACTATCCGCTTAGAATTTGCCACCGTAGCGGCTGCTAGTGAGGCAATGGTATTTACCTGGCTAGCCGCAACGACAACCTGATCGTTCCCCATTAACTCAAACCTTTTCTTGACGTAATTAGGCGCATTGGCCGCCGTTACTGTGACCCTAGTAGGGGTGCAGCTTGGATACTCGATAAGAGATGCTGTGGTGGCGGTAAAGGCTATCGTGGCCCAAGAGAGCGCCCTATTTGCATCATAGTAAATCGAATGCCCATAAGCGCCTGAACCTAGATTTGTTACCGCTGCCCGGCCTAGCAAAAGCGCCTCGAGTATCTGCCCAGCATCGTTATAGCTAGCGCTCTTTTCAATCGTCACCGTCGGGGTAGTTGCGCCGGCTTGAGCCTCCGCAGTCATATCCAACCCGGAGCCGATCCCAGCCTCTGACAGCTCCTCGGTTCCCTTAGAGTGGTTAATCGAGTCGACCACCATACGATCGCCCGATCCGCCCTGGACGGCAGTCCCGAAGGTGGTGCCCGTCTTGGCGATCAGGTTTGTTGAAGCTCCTGTTACGTTTGCCATAAACTTAATCTCCTAGAAATTTGAAATCGTTTTAGTTGCTAAAAATCTATACACCCAGCGCCAGCATTGCTGCTCTAATATTTGCGCCTCTATTATCTCGGGAATATCTTGCTGCTCTTTGTAAAAATCCACCGTACTATCCCAACTAGTCCCAAGCTCATCCCGCACCGTTTTAAGTAGCGTCCAGATAGCATTTCTGGCTGCAGCAAACGCCACCCCCTTGGTATCTTTCTCTATTGTGTACCTAATTGCCGCCTCGATATTAATCACGCCGCCGGCAGAATTGCCAATCAGGTTAGTCTCCACCGTGGGGGAGATAACGTACTCAAAAAAATTAACCTTCTGCTGAAAGCTGAGCTGGCCCACCTCAAATTCTGAGGCGTTTGTTATCTCAAAGGGGTAAGCTTTATTTGTGATGGCCTTAATATCGGCATGCGCCCAAATGGTATCCTTCCAGGCCGTTTCAATGTCGGTAACTAGCGTCATCTCTGCACTAGCCAGCCCTTGGGCCTTGCCACCACTACCGAATCCTCTTCACCATCTCCATCTTGATCATAGCCCAATAGCGCCGTGTTTAGCGCCCCGCTACTAAGCTCTAAATAGTTTCTAAATCTAATATCGTGCCTATCCCTATCGGCTGTAATTTGATTCATCGCATTGAAAGCGATTGCCCTATAAGCAAGGGCTATCTTGATTTCCTTAAGCCCCCTAAGCCTTGACCAGAGAAAGCCGCGCTTTCTTAGATCGCGCCGGATCTCCTCTTCTGCAAGTAAGAGCACTTCGTCAAGCTGATCATCGGTGGCATAGCTCGAGATCTGCGGGAATACCTTCTTTAGATCGTCTGTTGTAGTACCTGGAATATCTTGCCCGGCCTCGTCCCGATAAATCAGGAAGGAGCGAATGACAGTCTGGGTCTGCTCGCTTGCCTGAGAAATATAATTAACCGCTTCCCAATACCGCACCTCGGCGGTAACGCCCGTCGGATCAGGATCGTCAATAGCCGCTATTGTGTACTGCCAAAGATTAGGGGCGGCCGTTATCTGCGACCAGCTAGTAATGGTTTGCACCGCTCCTGTGCCGGCGCTCGCCACCGTCCTGGTGGGTTTAGTGGTGAATAGGTAAATATTAGGACTCTGGCTAGGCAGGGGGATAAACTCCTCCCCCGGCCTTGGGACAAATTCCCTAATAATGTCCTGCCCGAAATGCGCCGTCATCTTCTTCTGTCCACTCTCTGCATTGATTCCTCTGCTTTCTTTCTGCACTCCTCGTAAGTAGGCTCACGTCCCAGCTTTCGCTCGTGATCTAGAACCATCTTGCCGATCTCGTCTACCGCATTGCGCTTTCTTTCCCCCTCGGGGGTGCGCTTTAGCTGCTGATAATGCGAATCGGCCTCACGCTTTTCCTTGAGCCTTTCTCTAAGCTGCTGCTCTACTAGCTCCAGCTTTTCCTTCAGCTTTTGCATTCTTTTCCTGTTCCTTTGCTAACCTTTCCTCAAGCAAGCTTTTCTCTATCTTCAGCTTCTTAATCTCTTCAGGGTCATAATCCATAGTCTGCTGGCAGAAATTGGCGAGCGCTCTGTATTGCCCAGTGCCCAGCTTGTCATCCACCTCTACCCCAATTTGCCCGAGTTGAACCTCTTGCGCCTTCTCGTTGACTGGAAACCAGTACTTCAGAATCTTATACCCCTTGCCTAGATAGTACTGAATAATCGGAATCTGCCCAGAGGAGCTGCTGCAATCTAAGCAAAACAAATCAGGCTCCGGCTTCATTCTGCCTTCTGCGTCATAATTTTGCCGCTGAAGCCCGAAAAGCACATAGGGGATTTTTCTTCGCCTTTGAAACATAGGCTCTCGAAAGTCTGCTAGCAATTCATCATATTCAGTTTGCATTATTTTCTCCAAAAAAGGGGGCGGGATGGAGGATGAGCCGTTCCCGCCCCCGGGTAAGTTAAGGGTATGTTAAAATTATAAGCCGGTATCACTCTTCACGATGCAACCACCTTCATCCACCCATTCAACAACCTTGTTGAACATATAGGAGGTGATTTCGTAGTAAACGCCGCCAGAGCCGACAAATACAACCTCGGTCTGTACTCCCGGATCGTATCCACCGCCGAAGGCGTTATCAGGGTTGAAGCAAAGGTTTAGATAATCGCCGCCGCTTGTCCCGATTCCCGTAGTGGCGAATAGGTCAATACCTGGCAAGCTTCCCACGTATCCATTCGGGGATTCATAGCCCTGAAGGAGCGATAACATGGGCTGCAAGGTAAATGGCGAGGCAGAAGTATTAATCAGATGCTTCCTTAATTGTCCTGCCGACTTCGAGTGAATAATACCGCGAAGATTACCACCCTTCTTAGCCGCCAAGCTGCCCTGAATGGTGCTTAGCCCATCCATCCAAATGTCAGGAGTGGCAACCGAAGTTGCCGTTACCGACTGACTAAAGCCTGAAATCAGGCTGATAA
>Ga0208542_1000336_pt1 | contig 22157 bp, 20 predicted proteins | sample DEB08_DNA_3_FD_185495 | JGI IMG/M metagenome (GOLD analysis project Ga0208542, IMG submission 185495) | Aqueous microbial communities from the Delaware River and Bay under freshwater to marine salinity gradient to study organic matter... | ecosystem: Environmental > Aquatic > Marine > Coastal ... | reverse complement strand
ATCAGTAAGTGCTCCTTCTAGAATTAGAGATATCTCAGATGTCAGCGCTATTGAGCAAGATGCGCGAATGTATGCAAATGAAGTATTGAAGAAAGGCTAGGGGAGAAGGGGTTATGGGATTTCTTGGAGTAATTGCCTTTATTCTGGCTCTGCTTATTTCAGTGATGATTCATGAATATGGCCATTACATAACTGCTAAACGTTATGGCATGAGAGTCACTGAATTCTTTGTAGGTTTTGGAAAGCGTCTATGGTCAACCCAGCGTGGTGAGACAGAGTTTGGAATAAAGGCGATACCTGCTGGTGGTTATTGCAAGATCTCTGGAATGTCGCCAAATGAGGAGTTAGCTGATGAATTTAAACCAAGAGCTTTTTATCGAGCATCTGCACCTAAGAAGTTAGTAGTTCTTGGAGCAGGATCTTTTCTACATTTTGTCCTAGCGCTTTTTCTTCTCTTTACTCTCTTTGCAGGGCTTGGGACATCACAAGTTCTCCCAACGATTTCTCAAGTACTTCCTTGCGTTCCTAAAGAGAGTACCTGTCAGGCCGGCGATCCAATTTCTCCAGCTAAGCGCTCAGGTTTAATGCCAGGAGATGAAATCCTTGGAGTAAATGGTAAGGAGCTTGCCTGGGCAGATTCAGCTGAGATACTTCGAGCCTCTGCAGAGCGAGAAATAACATTACTAATTAAAAGAGATGGACAAGTAATAAATATTGCCATCACTCCAGCAACCAGAGTTGTTGAAGGAAATTCCAGAGGTTTTCTTGGAATCATTAATGAATTTGGTTTAGTAAGACAAAATCCGATTAAGGCTGCTGCTTCAAGTGTAAGAGCAACTGGAGCAATCTTTGAAGGCTCAATTAAGGCTCTAATTTCACTTCCATCTCAAATACCTTCTTTAATTGGCCAGACATTTTTTGGGCAGGAGAGAAATTCGCAAGGTTTAGTTGGAATCGTTGGAGTTACCAGAGCAAGTGGTGAAATATTTGAAAATGGAGAAATGTCGGGGAATGACAAGACAGTTAGATTTATCTTTATAATTGCATCACTTAATATCTTTGTTGGAATCTTTAATCTGCTACCAATTCTTCCACTCGATGGTGGTCATATGGCAGTTGCTAGCTATGAGGCGATCAGGCGAAGAATTGCAGCTATGAGAGGAAAGACCGATCCTGGGCCGGTTGATGTGGAAAAGCTCACCCCGATTACCTTGGTGGTCTTTGCCGTTCTTCTAGTTCTGACTGTGATTTTGCTAATTGCTGATATTTTCAATCCAATTAATCTCAATCTTTAGGAGAGAATAGGGCCATGGTTGATCTGGGAATTCCATCTGCGCCGCCGCCAGTTCTTGCCCCGCGCCGTAAATCTCGTCAATTAAAAGTAGGAAGTGTTCTAGTTGGGGGAGATGCGCCAGTATCAGTTCAATCGATGTGCACCACACTTACCGCTGATGTGAACTCAACTTTGCAACAGATTGCTGAGTTAACTGCTTCAGGATGTCAGATAGTTAGAGTTGCTGTCCCTAGCCAAGATGATGCTGATGCGCTAAAAGATATTGCCAGAAAATCCCAAATCCCTGTTATCGCAGATATTCACTTTCAACCAAAATATATATTCGCAGCAATTGATGCCGGCTGCGCCGCGGTTAGAGTCAATCCTGGAAATATTAAACAATTTGATGACAAGGTAAAGGAAGTTGCTAAAGCTGCAGGTGATGCTGGAATTCCAATTCGAATTGGAGTTAACGCTGGCTCACTTGATCCGAGACTTTTATCAAAGTATGGAAAAGCAACCCCTGAGGCGCTAGTTGAATCAGCGCTCTGGGAAGCTGGTTTATTTGAAGAGCATGGCTTTAGAGATATCAAAATCTCGGTTAAACATCATGATCCAGTAACGATGATTAAGGCATACCGGCTCCTTGCAGCAAAGTGTGATTATCCACTTCATTTAGGAGTAACAGAGGCTGGTCCGCTATTCCAAGGAACCATAAAGTCTGCAACAGCATTTGCCGTATTACTGGCAGAGGGAATCGGCGACACAATTAGAGTTTCACTCTCTGCCCCTCCAGTTGAGGAAGTCAAAGTTGGTATTTCTATTTTAGAATCTCTTAATTTAAGGCAGCGAAAATTAGAAATTGTCTCTTGTCCATCTTGTGGCCGCGCTCAAGTAGATGTCTATTCACTTGCAGAGAAAGTACAAGCAGGCCTTGAAGGGATGACAGTTCCACTTCGCGTTGCGGTTATGGGCTGCGTTGTTAATGGACCAGGGGAGGCGCGAGAGGCAGATCTTGGCGTTGCATCAGGTAATGGCAAAGGTCAGATATTTGTTAAAGGTGAAGTAATAAAAACAGTTCCTGAGGCGCAGATTGTTGAAACTTTGATAGAAGAGGCGATGCGCCTTGCAGAGGAGATGGAAGCTGCTGGTGTCGCATCGGGAGAACCAACAGTAAACGTAAAGTAATTCGCTAGGCTTAGCGCTATGTTAAAGATGTCATCTCTCTTTCTGCGCACGCTTCGAGATGACCCATCAGATGCTTCAGTTGCAAGCCATAAGCTCCTAGTTAGAGCGGGATATATCCGCCCAATTGCTGCAGGTATATTTTCTTGGTTGCCACTAGGAGTAATTGCTCTTAGAAATGTCGAAAGAGTTATAAGAGATGAGATGGATAAGGCGGGATTTCAAGAAGTTCACTTTCCAGCTCTGCTTCCTAAAGATCCATATGAGAGAAGTAATCGCTGGGAAGAGTATGGACCTGCCTTATTTAGGCTCCAGGATCGAAAAGGTAGCGACTATCTACTAGGGCCAACCCATGAAGAGATGTTTACTCTTATGGTCAAGAGCGAGTACTCCTCCTATAAAGATCTTCCACTCTCTATCTATCAAATCCAGACTAAATATCGCGATGAAGCTCGTCCTAGAAGTGGAATTATTCGTGGTCGCGAATTTATTATGAAGGATTCCTACTCATTTGATTTAGATGATGCTGGACTTGAAGTTTCATATCAGAAACATCGCGCTGCCTACATTGAAACCTTTAATCGCCTAGGACTTAAATTCAATATCGTCTCTGCTGTCTCTGGCGCTATGGGCGGGTCAAAATCTGAAGAGTTCTTAGCTCCATGCTCAACAGGTGAGGATACCTATGTGCTCTGTCCTAAATGTGGTTATGCAGCAAATGTTGAGGCGATGGTTAGTAAGGTGAGTAAGCAAGAGATAGCAAAAGCGCCAGAGATGGAGCTACTTGATACCCCAGATACTCCAACTATTGAGAGCTTAGTTGCAGTGATGAATCAGAAGTATCAAGCAAATGTAAGCGCATCTGATACTTTAAAGAACATCTTACTTGTGGCAGATGGGCAGGTAGTTTCCATACTAATTCCAGGAGATCGCCAGGTTGATTTAAAGAGAGTTGAAGCAAATTTTGCTGGAGTTAAAGAGCTTCGCTTGTTTGAGGATACAGACTTTGCAAAAAATCCTGGCCTAGTAAAGGGATATGTTGGCCCGCAAGATGCAAAGAAATTAGGAATTAAGCTCTATGCAGATCCATCAGTTGTGGTTGGCTCACACTGGATAACAGGTGCTAACACTAAGAATAAACATATGCGCTATGTCACCCATGGTCGTGACTTTAACGTTGATGGATTTATTGAAGCAGTTGAAATTAACCAAGGCGATCCTTGTCCAAGCTGTGATAGCCCAATAATTATTGATCGCGCAATTGAAATTGGTCATATTTTCCAGTTGGGTCGAAAGTATGCCCAAGCACTTGATTTAACTGTCCTTGATAGCCAAGGAAAGTCACAAGTTGTCACTATGGGCTCATATGGCATTGGTGTTACTAGAGCTCTAGCTGCAATTGCCGAGCAGAGCCATGATGAGATTGGCATCATCTGGCCAGATGAAATTGCGCCAGCAAAAGTTCATATCGTGGCAACGGGCAGAGAAGATGAGCCATTTATTCAAGCAGAGAGAATTGGAAAAGAGTTAGAGGCAAAAGGCATTAGCGTGATGATTGATGATAGACGAGAGGCAAGCCCTGGAGTTAAATTTAAAGATGCAGAGCTAATTGGCAATCCTTATATCTTGATATTTGGTAAGAGCCTGGCCCAGGGTCAAGTTGAATTCCGTATTAGACGAAGTGGTGAGAAGTCAGAGATTGCACTTGGCGAGATCACATCTCACTTAGTTAAATTGCTAGGTTGATTAACTAGTTTCTCGTGGATATATCAGTTGAAGTAATTCTATTTCTCATCCTTGCAGCCACCTTTGCAGGACTTGTTGATTCACTAGCTGGAGGCGGGGGACTAATTCAACTACCAGCTCTTCTAGTTTCACTTCCTGATACCTCACCATCAGTAATTCTTGGAACTAATAAAGTCCCCTCTTTTCTTGGCACCTTAGGTGCTACTGCCTCATATTTAAGAAAGATAAAGCCAGATTTTAAGTTAGCAGCGGTGATGGGTATTCCTGCATTTATTGGCTCAGCTATGGGCGCAAGTGTGGCAACTAAGATTCCAAGAGATGCTTTTAAGCCAATAATTTTATTTCTTCTAATTGTTGTTGCAATCTATACCTATCTAAGAAAAGACTTAGGACAGGTATCTTCTGCAAAATTTGCTGGAAGAAATCGACTATTAATCGGCGCAGCTGTTGGCGCTGTAATCGGGTTTTATGATGGAATCTTTGGTCCTGGGACCGGATCATTTCTAATGCTCGCACTAGTTGCAGCTCTTGGCTTTGCATTTCTTGAAGCATCAGTTACTGCAAAGCTTGTTAATCTTGCGACAAATCTTGGAGCGATTTTAGTTTTTGGCTTTAACTCTCAAATCATCTGGGCGCTGGGATTTACGATGGCGGCAGGAAATATCCTTGGTGGTTTTATCGGAGCTAAAGTTGGCATAAGGGGCGGCTCAGTTTTGATTCGTCGGGCGTTTCTAGCCGTTACTACCGCGCTAATCATCCGTCTGATCTATGACACCTTCCTGCGGGGCTGAGATCTGAGATAGACTTCGCCCTACAACTTAACAACAATTAAATAAGTAGGAAGAAATTAAAATGGCTTTAGTAGATAACTTAAATGAGCTTCTCGCTCCAGTGGTAAAAGCATCTGGGCTCTTACTTGAAGAGATTAAAGTGATTCCAGTTGGACGCTCTCGGATCATCTCGGTAATAGTTGATCACGAAGAGAGAAATCTTAATCTTGACGAGGTTGCTGCAAGTTCAAGAGCGATATCTGAAATTCTAGAAAACTATAGCCAGCTTGGTGATAATCCATTTACCCTTGAAGTGACATCTCCTGGCGTTGATCGCCCACTGGTAAAGGTGCATCAATGGAAGAAAAATCTTGGTCGGCTAATTTCCATAGTCAAAGTCGATGGTGAAAAGCTAATTGGCCGCCTTAAAAACCTTGATTTAGATTCAGCATTACTTGAGGTTAAAAGCGGAGAGGTAAGTGTTTTATTTAGCGAAATCAAGCGAGCAACTGTTGAGATTGAATTCAATCGCAAAGATGGTGATAAGCGATGAATGTTGATATGAAAGTTTTAGAAGCTCTAACCATCGAACGTGACATTCCACTTGATCGCTTGATCACTGCTATTGAGATTGCAGTTAAGAGCGCTTATAACGAAATGGAGGGAGCAAAGCCTTTTGCTCACGCCAAATTAGATTTAGTCACAGGCGAGATAAAGATTCTTATCCCAGTATTTGGCCCAGATGGCGAGAAAATAGATGAGATTAGCGATGAGCCTGAAGGCTTCAGTCGCATCGCATCATCTACTGCGCGCAAGATAATTAAAGAGAAGATGCGGGAGTCAAAGGATCTTGAAATCGTTGGTGAATTTAGCGCAACTGTTGGCGACATTGTCTCTGGAGTAATTCAACAAGGACGAGATCAGAAAATGGTTTACATCGATCTTGGAAGAGTTGAAGGAAAAATTCCACCACATGAACAAGTGCCAGGTGAGAAATATAAACATGGCGATCGAATCAAGAGCTTTGTAGTTGAAGTTAAACAAGGCCAGAAGGGCCCTGAGGTACTTCTCTCTAGAACCCATCCTGCTTTAGTTAAACAATTATTTGCACTTGAAGTTCCTGAGATTAGAGATCGCATTGTTGAAATTATGGGAATTGCTCGCGAGGCAGGACATCGAAGCAAGATTGCAGTTAGAGCTCACCGCGCAGGTGTTAGTCCAAAGGGCGCGCTTATTGGTCCAATGGGAGCAAGAGCAAGAGCTGTTATGGATGAATTACATGGCGAGAAGATAGATATTGTTGATTGGTCTGATGATCCAGCAACATATGTTGGTAATGCTTTAGCTCCAGCAAGAGTCTCTAGCGTCGAGGTAGTAAATGTTGATACTCGCTCTGCCAAGGTTGTTGTCCCTGATTACCAACTATCTCTTGCCATTGGAAAAGATGGGCAGAACGCCCGTCTGGCTGCTCGCCTAACTGGCTGGCGCATTGATATTCACTCCGATGGGGCGACAAGTGGCTCGGAGGCGAGCGAAGTTTCCTAAAAGTAGTACTGCGGCGGTATGGTTGCGCCGTGAGGATCTCCCTTACATATCTGCAAAGCGAAGGCTAGGTCGAATAGGCAATGGCACTCTAATGAGCACTTCACAGTCATGAGTAGGTCAATTTAGGCTTCGCGTTTAAAAAGTAAACGAGGAGCCACAAAAGGAGAAAAGTGGCAAAGGTCCGCGTTTACGAATTAGCAAAAGATGTAGGGATGGATAGCAAGGATGTTCTTGCAAAACTCCAAGAGATGGGCGAGTTTGTTCGCTCCGCATCTTCAACTGTTGAAGCACCTGTGGTGCGAAAGTTTCTAGAAAAATTTCCTGCAGTTGTAGCCACACCTAAGAAAGCTCCTGCCAAGAAAGCCCCTGCTAAAAAAGCCGCAGCTAAGAAATCAGCGCCAGTTGAGAGCATTGAGCAGATTGATGAAATTACTCCACCAATTACTCCAGTAATTAAAGAGAGCGTAGAAGATAAGCCAGCTCCACTACCTGCTAAACCACCAGCTGCTCCTGCTGCCAGAGTTGGAAATAATCCTTTTGCAACACCATCAGCCCCTCCTCGTCCACCAAGACCACAAGGTCAAGGCGGTGCAAGACCTGGAAATAATCCTTTTGGAAATCCTTCAGCTCCTCCTCGTCCACCAAGACCACAAGGTCAAGGCGGCGGGCAACGTCCGGGAGGAACTAGACCTCCGGGTGCGCCAGCAAGAGGTGGAAATATGGCAGGACCCCGTCCAGGTTCTGTTCGCCCAGGATTTGCAGCGCGACCACAACAACGAACTGATGGTTCATCTCGTCCGCAAGATCGCAATGCTTCATCTCCATATCGCAGCCAAGGTGGCCAAGGACAAAGACCAGGTGGAGCAACTGGCGCGCCAGCAAGACCAGGAGCTGGAAAACCAGGTGGCGGTTTTGCGCCAGGAAGACCAGGACAACGCGGAAGTGCTGGTGGAGCATTTGGAAAAAATGCTGGAAAGAAAAAGAATTACAAATCAAAGAAGACTCGTCGCGAAGAGATAGACAATATGCAAGCCCCAACACTTGGTGGCGCAATTGTTCCTCGTGGTGATGGAAATACTCCAGTTAGATTGCGAAGAGGAGCATCTTTAGCTGACTTTGCCGAAAAAATTGGAGCAGATCCAGCCGGTTTGGTCTCAGTGCTATTTCATCTAGGCGAGATGGTTACTGCAACGCAATCTGTTGATGAAGAGACTTTGCATGTATTAGGTAGCGAATTTGGTTACAAAATTACAGTTGTCTCTCCAGAGGATGAAGATAAAGAGATATTAGAACAATTTGATATCGACCTTGATCAAGAGCTCTCTGACGTCGATCCTGATGATTTAAGTATCAGGCCGCCAGTTGTAACAGTTATGGGCCATGTCGATCATGGAAAGACAAGACTTCTTGATGCTATTCGACAAACTGAAGTAGTAAAAGGTGAAGCAGGTGGCATTACTCAACACATCGGCGCTTATCAGATTCATCATGAGCATGCTGGAGTTAATCGCGCGATTACATTTATCGATACCCCAGGCCATGAAGCCTTCACCGCTATGCGTGCTCGTGGAGCAAAGGTGACAGATATTGCTGTTCTTGTTGTTGCTGCAGATGATGGAGTTATGCCTCAGACAATCGAGGCTTTAAATCACGCTCAAGCAGCAAATGTTCCAATTGTTGTTGCGGTCAATAAGGTTGATAAAGAGGGAGCAAATCCCGGGCGAATTCGTCAGCAGTTAACTGAATATAACTTGGTTGCTGAAGAGTATGGTGGAGATACGCTATTTGTTGATGTCTCCGCAGCTAAAGTAACTGGTATTGATCAATTAGTTGAAGCAATTTTGTTAACTGCAGATGCCGCAATTGATCTAAGAGCAATCCATGAAGATGATGCTAGAGGTGTGGCAATTGAGGCTCATCTAGATCGTGGTCGCGGCCCTGTTGCAACAGTTCTAGTCCAGCGCGGAACGCTAAGTGTTGGAGATGCAATTGTTGCCGGTAGCGCTTTTGGTCGAGTCAGAGCGATGATGGATGAGTTTGGACAAGACGTTGAAGTAGCAGGTCCATCAAGACCAGTTCAAGTTCTTGGATTTACCTCGGTGCCAAGTGCTGGCGATAGCTTTATCGTTGCACCTGATGATCGAACTGCAAGACAAATTGCAGAAAAACGTCAGGCCGGAGAGCGCCATGCCGCACTTGCTAAGGCGAGAAAGAAAGTTTCATTAGAAGACTTCCTTGAGCAATCTAAAGTCACCACTCTTAATTTGATTCTTAAGGGTGATGTAAGTGGATCTGTTGAAGCACTTGAAGATGCGTTGGTTCAATTAGATGTCGGCAGTGAAGTTGATTTGAGAGTTATTCATAGAGGTGTTGGCGCTATCACTAAGAGCGATGTCACTCTTGCTTCAGCTTCGGGCGCAGTAATTGTTGGCTTCAATGTTAAACCAGAGGCCCATACTGCAATCTTTGCCGATGAAGAGGGCGTTGAAGTTCGATTCTATAGCGTGATCTATAAAGCAATTGAGGAGATCGAAGCTGCGCTTAAGGGTCTACTCAAGCCTGAATTTGAAGAGGCAGTTTTGGGTCGTGCTGAAGTGCGTGAAGTCTTTAAGTCCAGCAAGTTTGGAACTATCGCTGGATCTCTGGTTTCAAGTGGCCTGATTAGAAGAAATGCGAAGGCAAGAGTGCTGCGCGATAACGCGGTAATCGGCGATAACCTAACTATCGAATCTTTAAAGCGATTTAAAGATGATGCAACTGAAGTTCGTGAGGGCTTTGAGTGCGGAATTGGTGTGGGTAATTTCAAAGATATTCAAATCGGAGATGTATTTGAAGCATTTGAGATGCGCGAGAAAAAGCGAGCATAAGACATGGGAAAGTCACATCGGGCTGCAAAAGTTGCTGACCGGATCAAGGTTGTAGTTGCCTCAGCACTTGAGAGCAAGGTACGGGACCCGCGCCTTGGTTTTGTAACAATTACCGATGTTCGAGTAACTGGCGACCTACAGCAAGCCTCTATTTTCTATACCGTTTTAGGCGATGATGAAGCTCGCCTAAACACTGCCAAGGTATTAGAAAGTGCCAAGGGGCTATTAAGAACTGAAGTTGGTAGAGAACTTGGCACCAGAATTACTCCTTCCCTTACCTTCTTTGCAGATGCCTTAGGTGAAAACGCAAAGAACTTTGAAGATTTGCTTGATCAGGTCAGAAAAAGTGATGAAGAGATTGCAAATCTTCGATCTGGCGCAGAGCCGATAAGCGGAGATGATCCTTATCGCCAGAGCCGCCCAAAAAACTATCTCTCTGGTGAATAGATGAGTTTGCAAGATGGCTTTGTCATCCTTGATAAGCCAGCTGGTATGACCAGCCATGATGTAGTGGCAAAGTTAAGAAAAACTCTAGGAACAAAGCAGGTCGGCCATGCCGGCACCTTAGATCCGATGGCAACAGGAGTTCTTGTTCTTGGGGTAAATAAAGCAACAAAGTTTCTGCAATATATAACTCAAGGGAAAAAGGCCTATCACGCTCAGATTCGATTAGGCCAGGTGACTTCTAGCGATGATGCGCAAGGTGAAATTACTTCAACTTCTGACACCTCAAATGTTAGTGATCAAGAAATTAGAGATTTCCTCGCTTCCCAAGTTGGAAGCATCATGCAGGTTCCAACAAAAGTCTCGGCAATAAAAATTAATGGCCAAAGAGCCTACGATTTAGTCAGAGAGGGTAAAGCAGTCGATATTCCTGCTCGCCAGATAGAGATCTATAAGTTAGATGTAATTGAAATCAAGCGCGGAGATTTTCTAGATATTGAAGTTTATGTTGAATGTTCAGCAGGAACTTATATTCGATCAATTGCAAGAGATTTAGGAAGCTCACTTGGGGTCGGAGGACATCTCATCTCACTTCGAAGGAGCCTAGTTGCTCCATTTTCGCTAAGTGATTGCAGCAGCCTTGAATCACCAGAGATAAGGCCTCTTGCTAGCGAGATATCTAAAGTTATGAGTGTAAGAAATGTAGATCTGCTTGAGGTTAAAGAGTTGAGTTTTGGTCGTTCGCTAAGCGCATCAATTAGTGATGGCCCAGTTGTGGCCCTTGCTCCTGATGGAAAGGTTGCTGCAATATTGGAAAATCGGGAACATGGCGCACAACCTGTGGCGGTCTTTATTTCATGAAAGAATTAAAGCTATGAGTAGCGCTGAAGTAACTTGGCAAGGTGCCCCGCTTCTAGGCTCTGCCCTTGCTATCGGAATTTTTGACGGCGTACACATTGGCCATCAAGTAATTCTTCAAGAGGGAGTTAGAGAAAATCTGCCAGTTGTTGTACTCACCTTTGATCCTCATCCAACATCAGTATTTGCTCCAGATCGAGTTCCAACTCGGCTGCTAACTCTAAATAATCGCATCGCTCAGTTATCGATACATGGGGCAACAAGTGTGGCAGTAATGAAGTTTAGCTCTCAATTTTCACAGTTAACCCCAGATCAATTCATTAACGACGTGTTAAAACCAATATTTGACCCTGCTTTAGTTTTGGTGGGGGAGAACTTCACATTTGGAGCAAAAGCTGCAGGCAATGTTGAATACTTGCAATCTAATTCATCTTTTAAAGTAAAGGCAATTCCACTTTATAACCATGGAAATATAAAGGTTTCCTCAACAAGAATTCGAGAGGCAATTAAGGCTGGAAATATTGAGATTGCTAATCAATTACTAACTAGACCCCATCAATTAGTCGGACCAGTTATTCATGGTGAAAAACGTGGCAGAACTATTGGATATCCAACTGCAAATATTGGCCTAGATTCTTATGCCACAATTCCATCAGATGGAGTTTATGCTGGATGGTTATCAGTTGGAGCTCATCGCTGGAACGCAGCAATTTCTATTGGAACTAATCCCACATTTGATGGCGTACGCGGAAGACAAGTTGAAGCCTACGCACTTGATCGTGATGATCTAGATCTCTATGACCAAGAGGCAAAAGTTGAATTCGGTTGGAGACTTAGAGATACCATCAAATTTGGCTCACTAGATGAGCTCTTGGTTCAGATGAAAATAGATTGCGATGAAGCTAGGAAACTGACTTCCCTTTAGGCGTATTTTTGCCTCGATTTTAGATCTTTAAGCAGCGCTGGTAGATTTACGCCCCTCAAGCGAGAAAGTGTGCGCTCGTGTATTAGACCGAGAGCCCTCGTGAAAGATGTAAAGGAAGAAAAAAAATGGCATTAAAACCTGCCGAGAAGAAAGAAATTATTACCAAGTATGGCGCCTCTGCATCTGACACAGGAAGTCCTGAATCACAGGTTGCGCTTTTATCACGGAGAATTGAAGAAGTAACTGAGCACCTACAGACAAATCAGCATGATCACCACAACCGTCGTGGTCTACTGCTTCTAGTAGGTCGCCGTAGAAGAATTTTGCAATACCTTGCAAAGACAGATATTGCGCGATACCGCGCGATCATCGACAAACTCGGCATCCGCCGTTAGTTTGCTGAACAATTAAATAATCACCCAGCGCATCGCTAGAGGTTTGGTCCTCGGTGGTGGCTTACGGATTTAAACAAGAATGCCGTTGGCTTCGATCGAAGATCCATTCTCTATAAATATGCGTTCGGGTGTTAGAGAATAGGAGAGACCCATGGAGGGTCAAGACGTTAAGTCTGCCGCTGTCACAATCGACAACGGAAAATTTGGAAAACGAGAAATTCGTTTCGAAACTGGTCGCCTAGCGCGCCAAGCTGCAGGAACTGCAGTTGTTTATTTAGACGATGAAACTATGTTGCTATCTGCAACTACTGCTTCAAAGTCACCTAAAGATCAATTCGACTTCTTCCCATTAACAGTTGATGTGGAAGAGCGTATGTATGCAGTTGGAAAGATTCCAGGATCATTTTTCCGCAGAGAAGGTCGTCCTTCAGAGGATGCAATTCTTACCTGCCGCTTGATTGATCGTCCGCTACGCCCTTCATTTATTAAGGGGCTGCGTAATGAAGTTCAGATCGTAGTGACTGTTATGGCCCTTGATCAGAATCATATGTATGACGTGATTGCTATTAATGCGGCATCTATGTCAACGCAATTAGCAGGACTGCCATTCTCAGGTCCAATTGGTGGCGTGCGTATCGCACTTATCGACGGACAATGGGTGGCTTTTCCAAACCATAGCGATCTAGAAAATGCCGTTTTTGATATGGTCGTTGCCGGAAGAATTGCTGGCGATGATGTTGCAATTATGATGGTTGAAGCAGAAGCAACAGTTAAGACCATTGATTTGATTGGCTCTGGCTCTAGCGCTCCAACTGAGGAAATCGTTGGTCAGGGACTTGAGGCTTCAAAGCCATTTATTCGTCAGCTCTGCCAAGCACAGATCGAACTAGCAAAAGTTGCTGCAAAGCCAACCGCTGAATTCCCAGTATTTCTTGATTATCAAGATGATGTATTTGTAGCTGTTGAGAAAGCAGCAAAGGTAGAGCTTGATGCTGCGCTAAAGATTTCAGGCAAGCAAGAGCGTGAAACTGAGATTGAGAGACTATCTACTGAAGTTAAGCAATCACTTGCTGAGACCTTTGTTGGTCGGGAGAAAGAAATTCCTGCAGCATTTCGCTCACTAACTAAGAAGTTGGTTCGCCAGCGCGTGCTTCGCGAAAAGATTCGCATCGATGGACGAGGACTTCGCGATATCAGACCGCTGATTGCTGAAGTTGAAGTAGTTCCAAGAGTTCATGGCTCTGCAATATTTGAAAGAGGCGAAACCCAGATTCTGGGAATCACAACTTTAAATATGCTTAAGATGGAGCAACAGCTAGATACGCTCAATCCTGAAGACCACAAGCGTTATATGCATAACTACAACTTCCCGCCTTACTCAACTGGTGAGACTGGTCGAGTGGGATCGCCTAAGAGACGAGAGATTGGTCATGGAGCTCTTGCTGAGCGAGCCCTGCTTCCAGTTCTTCCTGGGCGCCAAGAGTTTCCATATGCGATTAGACAAGTATCTGAAGCACTTGGTTCAAATGGATCAACCTCCATGGGTTCAGTATGTGCATCAACTCTCTCGCTATTAAATGCAGGAGTTCCGCTAAAGGCTCCAGTTGCTGGAATTGCAATGGGCTTAATTTCCGATGATGTTGATGGCAAAGTGGAATATGTTGCCCTGACAGATATTTTGGGAGCAGAAGATGCTTTCGGCGATATGGACTTTAAAGTTGCTGGTACCAAAGACTTTGTAACCGCTCTTCAGTTAGATACTAAGTTAGATGGAATTCCAGCTAGCGTTTTATCAGCTGCTCTATTGCAAGCAAAAGAAGCTCGTCTTGCAATCTTAAAGGTGATGAATGAAGCTATTGATCGCCCAGATGATATGAATCCTCTTGCTCCAAGAATCATCTCAATCAAGATCCCAGTGGATCAAATTGGCGCTGTTATTGGACCTAAGGGCAAAGTAATCAATCAGATTCAAGAGGAGACCGGAGCTGAAATCTCTATTGAAGATGATGGAACAATCTTTATTGGCGCCACAAATGGCACAGCAGCAGATGCTGCTAAAGCTGCGATTCTCTCAATTGCTGATCCAAAGCTTCCTGAAATTGGAGAGCGATATAACGGAACAATCGTCAAGCTTGCAACCTTTGGAGCTTTCGTAAATCTCCTTCCAGGAAAAGATGGCTTGCTGCACATCTCTCAGATTCGAAAGATGCATGGCGGAAAGCGCATTGAAAACCTTGAAGATGTTATGAATGTTGGCGATAAGGTGGAAGTTGAAATTGGCGAGATTGACCCAAAGGGCAAGCTCTCGCTAATTCCAGTTTTAGATGAGAGCCAGAAGTCAGATACTGCTTCGGAGTAAGTGGAATTAAATGACTGTGCGTAGGACCGTTCTTGCTAGCGGCCTACGCATCGTCACTGAAGAAATTCCTACAGTCCGCTCAGCCGCCTTCGGAATCTGGGTCAATGTTGGATCCCGCGATGAGAGCTTAAAAGTTGCTGGAGCATCACACTTTCTAGAACACCTGTTGTTTAAAGGGACAAAACGTCGTAGCGCGCTTGAAATTTCATCTTCAATTGAAGCCGTCGGTGGCGAAATGAATGCCTTCACATCAAAGGAATACACCTGCTTTTACGCCAGGGTAATTGATAAAGATCTTCCATTAGCTATTGATGTAATTTCAGATCTAATTACCTCATCTCTTGGTAAATCAAGTGATGTGGAGGCAGAGAGAAAAGTCGTACTAGAGGAAATCTCTATGCGCGATGATGATCCGGCAGATTTAGTTCATGAGTTATTTGCTGAGACTTTCTATGGCGACACCACACTTGGGCGCTCAATACTTGGCACGACTAAATCAATAAAGTCACTTTCTAGAACCGTAGTCTTTAACTACTATAAAAAGCGCTATCTACCAGAAGATATCGTGGTTGCAGTTGCTGGAAATATTAGGCATCAGCAGGTCGTAGATCAGATCATTGCAGCGCTTTCAAGGGATGAGTTTCTCGATCGAACTGAGAAGAAATTTAATCTAAGACCAAGCCAGGAATTTAGTAGAAAGCCAAAGAGAAATGTTGGGCTGATAAATAGAAAGACAGAGCAGGCCCACATCGTTCTTGGAATGCCAGGAGTAAATCGAGACGATAAAAGACGCTTTGCCATGGGAGTTTTATCTGCCGCACTTGGCGGGGGAATGTCCTCTAGGCTATTTCAAGAAATTAGAGAAAAGCGCGGTCTTGCTTATTCCGTCTATTCATATGCTCAACAGTTTGCCGGAAGTGGCTTTCTTGCCCTCTATGCCGGATCTACTCCATCAAAGGCTGTTGAAGTCATAAAGATTATGCGTGGAGTTTTAGAAGATGTTGCAAGTAATGGACTAACAAATGAGGAATTAATTAAGGCTCAAGGAGCAGTTAGTGGCTCACTAGTTTTAGGCCAGGAAGATACGGGTTCTCGAATGAGCCGGATTGGAAAGAGCGAGCTGATCTATGGCCAGGTTTTAAGCTTTGATGAGATCCTTCGAGAGATTTCGGCCGTTGATAGCCCAGCCATTGCAAACCTAGCATCTGAGGTCTTGGGTTCTGCGCCGAGCCTTGCGATTGTGGGACCATTTGCCAAGCGTTCAATCTTTGAAAAGGCTATGAAGTAGAAGGTGGAGAAGCGATGAAAATTAAAGTCGCCGTTCTTGGCGCCAAGGGCTGTATGGGCACCGAGAGTGTTAAAGCTATCTCTGCTGCAGATGATCTGGAATTAGTCGCATCTCTTGATCTAGGTGATTCATTAGATTTATTAAAGAGCTCTGGCGCAAAGGTTGTTCTAGATTTTACTCATCCTGATTCAGTTATGAAGAATTTAGAGTATGCAATCAATAGTGGAATTAATGTAGTAGTTGGAACTACTGGTTTTGATAGCAAGAAAATAGAGGAAGTTAAAGCTCTGCTAGCTAAAAATCCTCAAGTTGGAGCAATAATTGCGCCAAACTTTGGCCTGGGGGCAGTATTAATGATGCAGTTTGCAGCAAAGGCTGCCACCTATTTTGAATCAGTTGAGATTATTGAACTACATCATCCTGAAAAGGCAGATGCCCCTTCTGGAACTGCAACTAGAACTGCAGAGTTAATCTCTGATGCCAGAGCGAATGCCAAGAAGAGCGCAATGCCTGATAAGACTAGTAGCGCACTTGCTGGAGCAAGAGGAGCCAAGGTTGGAGATGTTCCAATTCATTCGGTACGCCTCAGAGGTTTAGTTGCTCATCAAGAGGTCCTACTTGGACATCAAGGCGAGACTCTCTCGATTAGACATGACTCAATAGATAGAAGTGGATTTATGCCTGGGGTACTACTTGCTATAAGAAGCGTATCGACAAGACCTGGTTTAACCTTTGGCCTTGAGAATCTGATGGATATCTAGGAGGAAAATGTGAGTACTTCAATAACAATGTATAGCGCAGATTGGTGTGGAGATTGCGTCAGATCTAAGAGATGGCTTGATTCACTTCAAGTTAGTTATGAAATCATTGATGTCGAATCAGTGCCTGGAGCATCAGAGAAAGTTATAGAAATAAACGGCGGAAAGCGTTCTATCCCAGTAATTCTCTTTCCTGATGGGACCCATCTAACGGAACCCTCCGATATTGATCTAAAAGCAAAGCTCGAAGCTTTAAAGATTATCTAGAGGTTATAAACGAGGGCAGAGCTTGCCGCAGCAAGCAACATCATTATTGGAAAGTTTGCTTTAAAACTTAATGCAATAGCAGCAACCAGTAGTCCTACAAGCCTGTGATCAATTACAACCTGCTGCTCAATTGTTAGCGCCTGTACACCTACTAATGAGCTCAGTAGAGCGATAGGTATAAGTGTATTAATCCTTTGAATCGCTGGTCTATTAAGAAGAGATTCTGGGATGCGATAGCCAAGATACTTCAACAGAAAGCAGATCAGAGACGAAACTAAGGTTGCAATCCAGAACTGACTCATCGAGCTGCCCTACTTCCAAAAATTACTGCCAATAGCGCTGTTGCAATTATTGGAACTCCAGCTGGAACAAATGGAACTAATAAAAGCGCCAAAAGCGCAGCAGATATGGCAAGTACTCTAGTTTTATTATCAGTAAGTCTTGGCCAGAGGAGTCCAAGAAATGCTGCCGGAACTACTGCATCAAGTCCCCACGCTGCAGGATCTCCAATTGCTCCAGCGCCGATGGCTCCAATAAGAGTAAAGAGATTCCAGAAGAAATAAACTCCAATACCAGTTGCCCAGAAGCCATAACGCGCAGCCTCATCACCTCGCCCCTCTTGGCTAATTGCAACGCCTGTTGATTCATCAATCGTTAACTGCGCCCCAATCAGACGCTTAAAACCTTTTAGCTTTAATAGTGGAGCCATCTTTAATCCATAGAGACCATTTCGAAAACCGAGAAGAGATCCAGTAGCAATTGCACTAATTGCAGATCCACCTGAGCCCATAACTCCAACAACTGCAAATTGAGATGCGCCGGAAAATAAAAGAAGCGATAAGAGACAGGTTTGAAGAATCGAAAATCCAGCAGCGATTGAGGCTGCTCCAAAGGCTGCGCCATATGTGCCCACTGGAATTGCCACAGCCAGCGAGTCGGATAGGACGCGGCGCCTATTAAAGCTCGGAGGATTTAATGACACGCGCTCATTCTGCCGTAGAAAATCCCAGCCTTGTGCCAGAGAGTAGATAAGGTCGCGCACGTGAGCCAGCCAAGCCATCCAGATATTGTCTTTAGAGATGATGTGACAGTAGAGCTAGTTAAATCTAGCGCTAGTGATGCTGATGTCATTTGGGCGGCGCGAGTTTCAACGGCAGGCGAGAATTCTTTAGAGGAAGTAAACGCAGATCCTGCTCGCTCAACGGGATTAATCAACTATCTAGCAAGAGAGCGCCACGGCTCTCCTTTTGAACATACCTCAATGACCTTTTTTATTAGCGCTCCGATATTTGTGTTTAGAGAGTTTATGCGCCATCGCATCGCCTCATACAACGAGGAGAGTGGTCGCTATCGCGAGCTACTTCCAGTTTTCTATGTTCCAAATAAAGCTAGAAAATTAGTTCAAACTGGAAAGACTGGTCACTATGTATTTGTTGATGGAAGTGATGAGCAGTATGAGATATCAGTTGCTGCCATGAAAGAGAGTTATGAACTTTGTTATCTGAATTATAAGAAGATGCTAGATGCGGGGGTGGCAAAGGAAGTTGCCAGAGCCGTGCTTCCGGTTGCGCTCTATTCATCTATGTATGTCACGATGAATGCTAGAGCTCTTATGAATTTTCTCTCGTTAAGAACAGCCCGAGAAGGATCTCACTTTCCTAGCTATCCGCAGCGGGAAATTGAGATGGTGGCAGAGAAGATGGAGGAGCACTTTGCCCGCCTGATGCCGATTACCTATGCTGCCTTTGAAAAGTCGGGGCGCGTCGCGCCATAGCCGGTAAGTAGTAGCCTTGGCGCATGTCGATTCAGGCGCCATTTGGCAGATTGTTGACCGCAATGGTCACCCCTTTTAAAGATGATCTATCAATTGATTGGGCAAGCGTTGAAAAAGTAGCCGCACATTTAGTTTCAACGGGTCATGATGGAATTGTTCTAAATGGCACAACAGGGGAAGCGCCAACTACTAGCGATGAAGAGAAAGTTGAAATAATCAAGGTAGTGCGCAAAGTAGTCGGATCAAATATAAAAATTGTTGCAGGGGCTGGAAATAACGAAACTTCTCATTCGCTCGAGCAGGCAAGACAGGCAGCTAAGGCTGGAGCTGATGGACTTTTAGTAGTGACTCCTTATTACAACAAACCACCGCAGGCTGGAATTGCGGCTCACTTTGAAGCAATGGCAGGAGCAACTGATTTGCCAATCATGCTCTATGACATCCCACATAGAACTGGTGTTGCAATTGAGCCAGATACGATTGTTAAGTTAGCAGCAAATCCCAAAATTGCAGCCCTTAAAGATGCAAAGGGAGATATTGCTTCAACTTCTTGGGTAATTAAGAGATGCGCTATACCGGTTTACTCAGGTGATGACATTTTAAATCTTCCACTACTTTCAGTTGGAGCGGTGGGCTTTGTTTCTGTCTGCGGCCATAGCGTCGGATCAGAGTTAAAGCAGATGCTAAATGCGTTCTTTTCAGGTGATGTCGCAAAGGCGCTTGAGATTCATCAAAGATTATTACCGGTCTATACCGGAACATTTAGAACCCAAGGAGCAATTCTTACTAAAGCCGCTCTTGATTTAATGGGCTTAAGTGGTGGACGAGTTCGCCTGCCGCTAGTTGATGCAACCAAGGCTCAGATAGACCAACTACGAGAAGACCTTCGCGCTGGCGGCGTGAAAGTTAAGTAATGAATCATCCGCATCCCGATCTAGGGTTGCCGCCAAAACTAGCCGCTAAAACTCTAAGGATTGTTGCCTTAGGCGGTCTTGGAGAAATTGGTCGTAATATGACCGTTTTTGAATATGAAGGCCAGTTATTAATCGTTGATTGTGGCGTCTTATTTCCAAGTGAAACTCAGCCAGGTGTTGATTTAATCCTTCCAGATTTTTCTTATCTAAAAGAGCGAATGGGTGATATCACGGCCGTTTTTCTAACTCACGGCCATGAGGATCACATAACCGCACTTGGCTACCTACTTCGCGAGCGAGAAGACATTCAAGTAATTGGTAGCGCTTTAACTCTTGCCTTCTTAAAGGGAAAGTTAAGAGATCATCGAATCTCACCTATTATGGTTGAAGTTAAAGAAAGTCAGAGCAGAAAAGTTGGACCTTTTGATTTGGAATTTATTGCAGTAAACCACTCAATTCCTGATGCGTTAGCAGTTGCGATAAAGACTCCTGCTGGAGTAGTTCTTCATACTGGAGATTTTAAAATGGATCAACTTCCTCTCGATGGAAGAGTCACTGATTTAGCTCGCTTTGCATCCCTTGGCCAATCTGGCGTTGATTTATTTATGGTTGATTCAACTAATGCTGATATTCCAGGATTTACCACATCTGAGCGGGAAATTTTGCCGGTATTAGAGCGAGTTATTGATGGCACAAAGGCAAGAGTAATTGTTGCCTCCTTTGCATCACATGTTCATCGCATCCAACAGGTGATAGATATTGCTTATAGCAAGGGGCGGAAAGTTGCCTTTGTTGGACGCTCGATGGTTAGAAATATGACGCTCGCTGCAGAGATGGGATATCTACATATCCCGCCGAATACTTTGCTAGAGGCCGATGAAATTGAAAGCGCTGGAGATAAAGTTGTCTTGATTTGCACAGGTTCACAAGGTGAGCCACTGGCCGCTTTATCAAGAATGGCAAATGGTGATCATCAAATTAGAGTAGGAAGAGATGACACTGTAATTCTTGCATCATCGCTGATTCCAGGAAATGAGAATTCGGTCTATCGAGTAATAAATGAATTAACTAGATTTGGCGCTCGCGTTGTACATAAAGGCAATGCGCTAGTGCATGTTTCAGGTCACGCAGCTGCAGGGGAGTTGCTCTATTGCTATAATGTGGTCAAGCCAAAAAACGTTATGCCGGTTCATGGTGAGTGGCGACATATGACGGCCAATGCTGAGCTTGCAATCTCAACAGGAGTTAAGCCAAGCAATGTTGTAGTAGTTGATAATGGCGTCATTGTCGATTTAAGTGAAGGAAGAGCAAAGGTAGTTGGCGCAGTTCCAGTTGGCTATGTTTATGTTGATGGCCAGAGTATTGGAGATATCACCGAGGCATCGATAAAAGATCGTTTAATTCTAGGAGAAGAAGGTTTCATTTCGGTCATAGTCGTTATCGATTCACAGAGTGGAAAAATAGTTGCTGGTCCTGATATCCATGCACGCGGTTTTGCGGAAGATCTTGAGCTATTCAATGAAGTAAAGGGTCGTATTGAGCGAGCCCTGACCGGAGCAGTAGCTGGTGGAATTAATGGAACTCATCAACTCTCGCAAGTAGTTAGAAAGACAGTGGGAAGTTGGGTAGGGGAAGAACATCGCCGTCGCCCGATGATTGTGCCTGTTGTAATTGAGGTTTAGCGGCGCGCCTGACCTTTAAGAAAATTAATTTCGAATACGATTTTTCGTTGTGGCAAAGAAAAAATCCGCTAGGAAAGCAAGTGGCCTATTCTCGGCTATCGGTACTGGCTTGGGATTTCTCTGGAGCGCTATTGCCAAAGCGCTTGGCGCAAGCATCAGGTTCATTACTCGTGGGGCTAAAGATTTAGAACCTGAGCATAGACGCGATGGTATTGGCTTAATTCTTTTAATTGTTGCCCTAATTGCTGCAGCAACTTCTTGGATGAAATTAGATAATGCTTTTGGCAGAGCTGCATATGCCTTCTTCTATGGAGGATTTGGCAGGGTTGCAATACTTACGCCTATTCTCTTTGGCTACTTCGCCTTTCGCCTATTTCGCACCCCACAAGATAAGGGAGCAACTGGTCGAATAACAATTGGCTCACTCCTACTTGTTCTAAGTTCAACTGGCCTAATCCACATATTAAATCCTTCATCGATTAATACTGGTGCTACTGCAATGCGCGAGGGCGGGGGATGGATTGGCTATGGGGTCTCAACGCCTCTTGTTGCGCTACTTACCGATATGCTCGCAATTCCAATTCTTATTCTGACCTTAATATTTGGCGCACTTGTGATTACAGCAACTCCGTTTTCAAAGGTAATTGATTTGTTTAAGAGCCTTATCTCTGGCGCAAGCAATAAAGTTAGTGGCGCACTTGATCAAAGACGAGAGCGAAAACTTGAGCGAGAAGAGTTTGAAATTGCCGATACGCCGCCATTTGAAACTCCCTTAGTTCAAGATTTTAGTAACGCCCGAGAAGAGGGTCTCGAAGAAGAAATAGATGAAGAGAGCTTTGATGAAGAATTTACAGTTGAGATTCCAAGGCCTGAGGTAAGCGCAAAGCCTGCAAGGCCCATTCAATTACTGCTCTCCTCAACTGATTCCTATGAGCTTCCCGCTATGGATCTACTTCGAACTACCCCATCTAGTAAGACAAAGACCAAGGCAAATGATCAAATAGTCCAATCTTTAACTGAAGTCTTTGCTCAATTTGAAATTGACTGTGAAGTAACTGGCTTCATGCGAGGGCCTACTGTAACTCGCTATGCAGTTGAGCTTGGCTC
>Ga0208542_1000335_pt1 | contig 22189 bp, 26 predicted proteins | sample DEB08_DNA_3_FD_185495 | JGI IMG/M metagenome (GOLD analysis project Ga0208542, IMG submission 185495) | Aqueous microbial communities from the Delaware River and Bay under freshwater to marine salinity gradient to study organic matter... | ecosystem: Environmental > Aquatic > Marine > Coastal ... | reverse complement strand
TCGCTGAGTGCCAACCTCCAGTCGTCTTTGGAGAGCAGGTTGCAAGCAAACTTGGCCGAGACTGGCTCGCCGGAGTACGCGCTGACCTGGAAGCATTGGGATATGCAGTCGGGTCCGCCGATCTGTGCGCTGCGGGCGTCGGCGCGCCGCACATCCGGCAGCGTCTCTACTGGGGAGCGGTCAGGCTGGACAACTCCAGCGTCTCGCGACTGGAAGGGTGGCGGGAAAATGCCGCCTTCAAAACAAAATCTGAGCGGCCTTTATCTCGACCAAATGATACTTTTAGCAGGCTGGCCGCCGCTGACTGGCTTGAATGCCTTGACGGAAAAGCCCGCCGCATACCGTCTGAACCCGAACTTTTCCCGCTGGCTCATGGGGTTCCCGGCAGAGTGGGCCAACTGCGCGCCTACGGCAACGCCATCGTCCCGCAAGTCGCAGCGACGTTCATAACAGCTTTCATGGGGGCATTTAATGAATAATAACCGCTTGGAAATCATGGACGGCTTTCGCCAGCGATTGCAGCGGGCTATGGATATCCGTGGCTATTCGCAGTGCGACACCGCCCGCGTGTCTACGCTATCGCGACAGGCGATCACGCAAATTCTGGCCCCGGAGACATGTCATCGGGCTCGCAGGATGGGGCCAAAGCTCTATCAACTAACCAAGTTGGCTGCTGGATTGCGAGTCGATCCGGGCTGGCTGGCGTTTGGTTCAGGCAATCCGCCTGAAGCACTTAAATAGTGCGGGGAACGATTATGCAAATACAGCAGCAATACATGCCACGAGTCACGCAGATGATCCAAAGCGTCTGCGTGCGCCAAATCAGCGACAGCGATGCAGAACGCATGGTGCATGGAGCAATATCCAGTTATGAGCGATGCTTGAGCCTAGCGGTTGAGATACCGCACACCTGGATGGCTAAGGATGTCGTAAGGCCAAACTTTATCGAACTGCCGCTCGACTGGTTCGAGGATATTTATTGAGAGCCATTCCGCAGTCGCGAGTTGCGGGCAAAACTCTCGCAGAGATGATCTGCCGGTCACTTCATACACGATAGTGGCCGGCTTTTCAATTTAGCGTCCCTCAAGCAGAGCAAGCGCCTGCATGTAGGTTTCATCGTTGCGACGCATCCATCCCTTGCCAAAACGATGGAACGTCGAGAGCCCGCCATAAAAGTCCGCTCGCTCCTGATGCAGGCCATCAATCAATCTGCGGGTCTCACAGCGAGCCATAGCGTCCATCGTATTTGGGCCTATGACTCCATCATCTCGCACCATAACAAGCCTCTGAAGGGCTTTGGACGCTGTTCTAGGCCCACTGTTGACCGACCAGTCAAACAACATCCAGTCCAGACCATGGGGCAGCAGATCGGCCTGCACCGGCTTCCAATAGCGAGCACGATAGATCGGCTCGACATCGTCTGGTGTGAGCGCTCGCATTTCATCGACAGTGATACTGCGACCGATCCAATCCTCATAGGTGCGCTTGGTGCAGCCGAGGTTTGTGCAGCCGCCGTCGTTATCCAATGGATCGGCGACGAAACCGCCTTCGTGCTCAAGAAGCCAAGCGAAGCAACGGCTGAAATTGACTATCATTTTGCAACGCCCTTGATCTTCTCTGCCGTGCGCAGCCCTCCCAGGCCGAGCATACCGAGCAGGACCGTCAGCAGGCTATCCATATCAAACGTCGGCAATGGCGGCACCGGATATCCAGACCAGGCCGCGCCAAACGTCACGAGCGGCGCAAGGACGAAATGCCAGAACAGCGCGAGACTACAGCACCATCCCACGGATGGTCGCCAGCCTGCCACAAATGTGCTGCGGCTAGCCGCTTCAACTTTGTTGACCTCGATCTGCGCCATCGCCGACTCGTGCGCCTGCTTTGCCGACATGGTTGCAATCTCATGCGCCAGCTTCGCCTTCGTGTCGGCGTCTGGGATGAACTTATCTAGCAGCCCGGAGATCGGGCCAACCAGTGTGCTAACCAACGCTCCAATCATTTCATCACCTCACGCTTCAACTGATCGACCTCGACACGCAGGCGTTCGACCTCTCGATGGCGGCGCTCCATCGTGTCTGGTGACGACATGCCAGCCAGGATGCCGATCCGGTGCTGTGTCGTATCGACGACGTTTTCCAATTTGTCTACACGCTGGTCCAACTTGCGCAAGCGGGTCTCGATGTCGTGCGCCTGATCCGCCAGCAGCTTTATCTCGCGTTTTGCTATAGCCGCTGCACTGACGACGCTCACCAGCATCCCGGCGAGCGTCAGCATCAGCTTGATATCAATTGCCCCGTCCATAGCGATCTATTCCGCCGGTGGCGCTTCAGGTTCTGGCTCGGAAACTTCGACCTGCCATGGCGTTCCGCTTGCAATGTTCGTTTGCAGGTATTTTGTTAGGCGCGCCGTTGCGCTTGCTTCGACTGCCGCGACTGCGGTTTCGCCCATGGCCGCTTTAGTCCATGTGACTGCGTCCTCAGCCGTTACATTGTCGTATGGGCAGAAGTCAGACAGGTCGCTGATCTGAATGCTTTGTTTGCCACTGGCATTCGCGTTGATGCCAGTCGCTTGGTCGGTAACGATGCAGCGCCAATGCGTCTCAAAGATGACGTTGGATCGACCGTCATGGTCGATCATGTACTTAACGCTCTCTACTACCCAGTCCGAGGTTGTTGTCATTGGATGTGCCTTTTCTTAAAGCGCCGCAATGATGAACGCCAGCAACTCGTCATAGCGAATGCCGTATTGATTGCCATTTGTTTTGCTCTTTACCCTATAGGGTTCCAACCCGAATTGTCCGGGTCGATTTCGTCGAGCCACGCATCACGCAGCTTTGGGTCTTCCTGCATATGTTCCTGCCATTGCCGCTCATTGATCTGGCCGCTGCGGTAACAGGCGATGAGAAGTTCTTGCTCGGTCATCACAGCGCCGCAATCATAAATGCGAGGAGTTCATCGTACCGGATTCCGTAACGCTCACCAGCTTCGATGCCCGGATTAATTACGTTGCCTTCATCGTCTGTTTCTTCTGGCTCCGCTTCCCACGTATCGTGGCACAGCAGCGCATAGCGTGTGGCGTCAAGACCTTCTGCCGCAAATGCCGCGATAACTTCCTGTGCAATCACGCCAACATGAATGCGAGCATCGTCGCCCTTGGCGGCAACCGCATCATTGTATTTGAACTTTTTAACGAGCCCTTTGAACGCGACAGCGACGCGCCGCTCGGCGTCATCAAGATCGGCGATCTGCTGTTTTTCGCGTTCGTCGGATGTGTTGATAGTGCCAGTTCCCGCGTAGACGACTGACCAGCGGTACGAGGCTAATCCAAGCGTCTGCGTGTTGTCAGCGCCGGGACGCACGACACCGCTGCTGGTGATACGCATACGTTCTGTGTCAGCAGTTCCAAACGAAAGACTGCTCCCGGCCTGTCGGTCGGTGACGTAAGACACGCTTCCGTCCTTTGAAATTAACAGCGAGTTGGTGACGCCCGTTGCGTCACCATCAGTTAGATAAAGGCGAACTGAGTCTCCTTCGTCACTCTGAATATGAAGTTGACCGCCGGGATCAGTCAGCCCGATAGCGACCCTGCCGCCCGGGAGGATGCGCATGCGTTCCAAGGCATTGACATTGAACCGCATTGCTTCGCTTGTACGATCCAGCATAATGTAGTTAGCATCTGCATCGCCAAAATTGTCGTGGTCAAACACAATTGCCGGGTTAGCAGCAGCAGAACCTGTATCTGTTCGAATGGCTCCAGCAACGTGCAGCTTCGTGTCAAGTGCCGTATCAACAGTTGTTACACCAATGCCGACCTTGCCATCATCAATCGTAAAGCCTACGCCAGGAATGCTGAAATAATCATTGCTGGTATTGCCAATAATAATCTCATTAGATGAAGTGCTAGATGTTGTTTGCGCTTGCTTACCAATGACGATATTGTTATCGGCAGTAGAAGCGCCAGTAAAATTATTTCCTGCGTCATATCCAATTAGGATATTATAATCGCCTTCTTGGAAATAGCGGCCTGCAAAATAACCTATGCCAATATTGTAAGTCCCAGTGGTAACAGCGCCCAGCGAACTGTATCCACCAACGGCGGTGTTTCCACTGCCGGTTGTGCAAACGCCAAGAACGCCGAGACCGCCCAGCGCCACATTGTAGTTTCCTGTTGTAATATCTTTGCCAGATAAGTACCCAGCGGCAAGATTATAATTGCCTGTAGTCAAGTCTGTTAGCGTGTAAGTGCCAAGCGCCGTGTTGCCAGCGCCCGTCGTCCTGGCATCCAGCGCTTCATATCCCACGCCCAGGCTAGAAATACCATTGGTGTAGATGTTCAACACCGAGTTGCCGGTCATATTCACGTCTTTGAAAAGGTTGTCTTTTGTGACCTTTTTCGTGGTGCTAGTAGAGACATCGACTACCGGCAACACGTCGCTGCCATCGACCGTCGTCAGCGCCGTCAACTGAGTGATTTTTGAGTCGGCCATCGCCTTTACCCCTTTTGCCTGCTGTTGGAGCGTCCCAGCAGGCGCTGGACGGTATCTGTCTCGTAAATCCGGAGCGACAACCAGATGACCGACAAAAGAGCGCTGATCGCAGGCAGGAACTCGAAGAAAGTTCCTGCTGCAATCGTCACAGCGGTCCAGTCGATTATGCTGCGCTCGTCCTGCATCATGCCATCATTCTATCATAGACGGATTGCAAGTCAGCCGTGCTCCCGGCAAGGTCGATCTGCTCCTGCAAAACAGCATATTTCTGCCTGATTTGACTACGAGCAGCCTCGGCGGCGGAAGCGCTTTCGCCAGGGATCTGTGCGGCTATGATCCGATCATGCGGCTCAAATTCTTCAGACCGCTTGATCCGGCGATGCGTATGCGCAATGGTTTTTGCGGCCGGCAAGTCAACATCGACGCTGCTGCCGTTTTGCCGCCAAGCGTCGCGGAATGTCCGGTCGGCCGGAAGATCATCAGCGCTGACAATCGTGTATTCCACCCCGGCTGGAATATCCCTGGCCGCAATCTCCTCTATCGTCATCGCTGCGAGCGCTTCTGGCGACGGGATGACAATCGAGACGCCGCTATCGGTTTTATAGACGATCCTCTGCATGGCTCACCTAATTATGCTCAATGTTGCGCGTAGGGGATCGACAGTGGCGGAATAGGTCGTCACCTCGCCCACCGTCTGTTCCAGGATGACAACGGTTTGGATCCGCACGCTGCTAGTAGTCGGCGTCGTTCCATATTTGATCATACCAACGGGCGGCAGAGTTGTATATGGCGACACAGGCTGTCCGCCAAACGCCAGCGCATAATTCGCATCGGTCAGCGTGCTCGTAAAATTGATCGTATAATCGCCCACCCCGTGGTCTGTGATGCTGCTGACATTCTCACTAGCCCTGATCGCGACGGTGCCAGTGCCGTTAAAATTAACCCAGGCAACGACATTGTCGGCGGTGCTCAGGGATTGAAACGACGGCGCGGTGCCGCTGCCGGTTGAGGTCAACACCTGCCCAGCGGTTGACCCTGCGGCGCTGATCTTGGCGACCGTCACCGCCGCGTCGGCAATGCCACTCGTCGCAAGCTGCTCGAACGCAGCCAGTGATGAGCCGTTGGAAACCAGCGGGTAATTATTAGTTCCCGCCGCAACAACTGTCGGAACACCGCTTGCATTGTAAGCGACTAACTTGCCGGCGTTGCCTGCGACCGTGGCCAACTTGGCAACCGTGACCGCGCCATTGTTTATCTTGGCCGTCGTCACCACGCTATCATTCAGCGTCACCGCAAAATTGTTGGTGGTCGCATCGACCGTGCCGATAGCGATATCGTCCGACCCGTCAAAGATTCTGATAGTCCATGGAGAGGATGTTGTATCAAGCCAAAGCGTGCCGGCCACGGCATAACTTGGCCTTGACGCGCCGCTGTGCAACGAATGCAGCGCCGTCCGCCATGAGTTTAGGTCGCTGGCCAGGGCTATACCAGATTTGGTAGATGCGTCTATCGTTCCGAAATCATATTGGCTCATGCTTTTTCCCGTCCATAGCCATAGGCCTGATAGTCAAAGGTCCGGCTGATGATGCTGCCACTACTATCACGGAACGTGATCGCGAAGCCAGACCTAGATTTGCTGCTGATCGTATAGTAGTCGCCAGTTGCCATGTCTTGCGGCAGAATTGTGATTGATTTGAGGGCGTAAAACTCTGGCGCGAACGTGACGTTATAGGACGAAGTCCCCGAAGAAATGTCCTCTTCGCTAACGATAAGATCCTCTAGCTGCATAGCGACCGAAGCCGCCTCTAGCGTCGGGCTATAACCGCCGTCCCTTGTTTCCAATACCGCCCTGAATTTCAAATGGCGCGCGGTGTATTCCCCAACGACGAATTGTTGCCATGCCCCATAGGAAGGCGTGCCGCTGTCCACCGTCGATATCGCCACCTGCATTGTCACCTGAACCGCGTTGGGGCTGATGCCGCCGTCAAGAGTTACCACCGACGCCAGCGTTGCCCAATCTTCCATGAATGAGCCCGTCGCTAAGATGTTAGAGCCAATGTCAGCTTTCAACCTAACGCTTGTGACCATACCCAAATCGGTCGCCGCGGCGAACTCGTAGTATCCGATGGGCACGAAGTCGCCAGCCGCATCAACATCTAACTCTATATCGCCATCACCGTTTAGGACCGTATCGGTATAAGTGCCGCCCGTCAAAGCGTCCGTATTCGTCGCCGCGGTATAATATGCCTTTGGATCAGACAATCCTACGTTTGCATATAAAGCCGTTTCAGAGCGCGTGCCGTTAACGTCGATAGCCTTAATGGCGTAGGTGCCGTGCCGCGACGGCACCGCATAGGAGCGAGCGTCGCGAGGGATGTTAGACGCGATGGGCGTCATAGTCGCCCAGTTCGTCACGCCTTGGCTTGAGTGGTAGCGGATTTCGTAAGCGATCACGTCAATCGGGATATCATCATACGACCAGATCACATAAGTTTGATCGCCGGTCGTGTTAACGACAAAGCTGGTCAGGGTCGTTGGCGCGGCTGTCGTTCCCAAAACTGTCTGATTGAGCGCCTCCGTCCAGCTACTGCTTGCGCCAAACCGGTCATACGCTTGCACGCCGATGTCGTATGACTCACCATTCTCAACGCCCTGGATCAGATACGCCTCAGCATCCTGTAAGAGCGGGCTGTATGAATATCCATTTTCAGCGCCTGACTCGCGCCACCTGACGCGGAAGTTCTCAGCAAGTGCGTACTGCCTGCCATCGTTAGCTGGGTCGCTTACACCGCGCCGGAAGAAAACATTGATGCCGGGGAGGATGTCGCCGAGGGCAGTCCTGGTTAGGGCGCGCTCGTCTAGCACTACATCGGTAATCTCCGGGTTGGCCGGGCCTTTCATCGAGCGAGTATTGACGATGCTGACCTTGCTATCGAAAGCCGGAATAGACGTAGCCGCGTCGAAGATCTCCGGCGAATATGGATAGCACTCAATGGTCGCTGTCAAATTATCGCTTGGCCGGATGCTATGGATAATCAGATCAAATGTTTCCGCTCCCACCGGCCCGAACATGAACAAGTCACCTATTTCTGGAGTGTCGGTGATCGGGTCGGAATTGCTCAAAGTCACTGTCGTGTACTCGCCGACCGTGAGGACGACGGACCTCAACAGCGTTTCGCCGTCGGCCAGCCGGAAGCGCATGGAGTAGTTTTTGCCGCTCTCCATAATAATAGCTTGGTCGAGCGTGATAACTTGGCCGCTCACGCCTGACACGCGGCCATAGCCTGTCCCTAACAGCGGCACGTCGTGATTTAGAAGAACGCGATCACCGCGCGTTGCGACCAAACCTTCAATATCGACATCAAATGTGTGGATCTCTGGCCGCAGGCGTGTGATGGCCAAAAATTGGCGAGCGATAACATATGCTTGATCGGAGTTCTGTACGCCTGGGAGTTCCAGAGCCTCGAAGATCGACGCATTGCTTACGTCGTAGCCGTCGTCGTAAACGGTCATCTCGTCAGTGATATAGTCGCGATCTTGGTTGACAAAACGGACCCGGAAGCCATGCGGTTGTTCCGGCCACAAACGCTGGCCGGTGTAGTTCCAGGTGTTGCGAGGCGTGAAATGCTGCACAACTGTCGGCCTGTAGGTGTCGATGATGACACCCCACTTGCTATCGACGACACTGGGTGTGGCGCGGCCAGCAGATGCTATCTGGACGAGCAGATCCCAGATCGAGATGTCAAAGTCGATGACGTGGCCATAGGTGAAATTGTTGTCGTCGCAGAACTGCCACCACGCTGCCAAGGCGTCGTCATCAATACTAGAGATGCCAAGCGCTCTTTTGTTCTCGTCGGCGGTTAGAATGTAACGATATATGTCTGCCGGGTTGCGACTATAACCAGTCGTGAGCCAGTTGCCGCCGCTGTACACCGGAATGCGACGCTCAACGATGGCATTAATCTGATCAAGCACACCATTGAGTTGGTCCGTGGCCCGCACTCGGATCGCTGTATAGGAGAGCCCGTCAAGCTGGATCGGGTCTTCGTTCTTGAACGACCTCAATGCCGTCCATGTTGCGTCAGCGCGGACCCTGTCGGGGTTTTCCAGCGCCGCACTGATCACATAGCGATAGCGCACGCGAACATCATATTGATCTCGGCTTACCGTTGTGCGCCAGGATCGGCGCAGCGGCTGGGCAGTATGCGCGACAACATCTTCATCGACGAACGATGTCCACGACGCCGCGCCGGCCACGCTGTATTCAGCCTGCACATGCGTCGTGAAATCGAGGCGCTTGCCGCTGGATGAGTATCGCGTCAAGCCTTGTGACCAAGTGACGGTGATGCCAATCTCATCAGTTTCAATTGGCGTTGTGCGCTCCTGCCAGTCACTGTAGTTGCCCGCGTCATCTTGGTTGAAAGCGATGGACAAATCTTCCTGCCGAACTTGGTCAGGGTACAGCGTGACGGCTGTCGCCCCGCCGTCGTTCAGCACATGCTCATACTCAATGTCGTCATAGTCGTCTATGGCCGTCTCACCAATTTTAAGACTGCTAATCCGGCAAGTGCCATAAGACCACACCACCAGCAGGCGTAGATATTGATCGTTATCAACAATCTCGGTGTAGGGCAGGCCGGCATAAGGCGGCACGAAGCGCGCTTTGCCAAGGACGCTTGGGATGACGCCAAATGGCTGGGCTGAATTTCTCGCGCCGCTAATGTTGTAGACCGTCGGCTCATCAGGGTTGCGAGCGATCTCTGGGGCTTTCGGTGCCAGTAGAAGCGATGAGATGAAACTCAGCGCGGTTGAGATCACAAGCATCGCGACATTAACGATGATTGTTGCTGTAGCCGCGCTTACGCCTAATGCGGTTGCTGTCAAAGCGGTTAAGCTGACAGGATCGTGCAGCGTCGGCTTCAGATATAACGTCGTCCCCGCATTTGGACGTATGCGGTGCAGCTTGGTCGGATCGAGCGGCTGGTCATGTATCCAGGCCTGATAAGTCATATCGCGCGGCAAAGCGACGTTGGCTATAGCATCAGCTACAGTGCAGTCAGGCGACAAATTAAACGTGACGTTGCGCTCAGAGAACGGGCTGGTGCGCGCTACAACGCGGTAAGTGGTTGGAGTGGCCGCAACTTCTTGATCTACCTTGGTGACATTCATCGCCCCGGCCTCTGATAATAGCGTATCGGTCGCCATGTATTCGGCGTCCGCGATACATCCATAATAACAGACCCCACGCCTTCTTGCACATGCAGAATTTTATTCTTGCGACCCACGACTATCCCAATGTGGTTCTGAGTTTTTACCCCGTCTCTCATCGACCACATGTGCAAGACATCGCCGTCAACCGGATCGTCGGTCGGCTGCGTTATCATCTGGAAGTCGGTGCAATCAATTGCTTCGCCTCGATGAGCAGCGAGAAGATGATGACGATGATGCTCTAGCCTGATTCCAAAGATTTCTTGGTACACCAGCACGACAAGCCCCCAGCAATCGACGCCGTCGCGGCTCGTCCCAAGCGGCGACACCGGCAGGCCGATGTACTGAGTTGACCAATGCATCAGAATAGCGCCGGAAACAGATTTGGGGTGAAGCGATTGGGTGGGAACGGTTCCGTTAAAAAGTCCCCCAGAATTAGATCGGCCTGGATGGCCAAGGCGTCAAAGCTGATATTACGAAGCTCATAGTTTGAATACGATCCGACGAGCTCGACAGGCTCGTCCTGTACAAGTTTATCGCCGTTTTCCAGTAGCAAGAAATCTCCAGTCTCAAGCAACAAGAACTCTGTCGTGACCTGACCCGACATCAAGATGTGGAAGTCGATGCGAATGCGCTCGCTGCCGCCGACCGAGCGGATCTCGTCCATGATCTCCCGCGTCACGTTTCCGACAACAAGACGCGCCTGTGGCGCACGTTCTGCATTGTCGTCGGGGAGAGTCAGCGCGAATGGGAACGGCTCATAGGTGTATCCGTTAGCGATCACAGGGATCGGATTATTAACAAAGTGGAAAGTGGACTCGAACTCGCTGTGAGATATATCAAGCAGTGTCAAGAAGGCCTTGCTTGTTTGCTGGGCTAATATAGCCTCTTTCGCAGCCGTGGAGAGCGATCTTGCCATGTCTAAGCCGGAAGTATCTCAAGTTGAAGATCGACGCTCCAGAGCGACGCCGCGGCTCCTGGGGACCCTGTGCCGCCTCCATTGACGGCCGTGAATGCTGGAACTTCAACAAAGCGCATACTGACGACAGACCCGTCCACCGGGTCGTACCAGTCAAATGCGTCTGATCCATATCCGAGCGTTGAACGGTAGAACGTGTCAAACGTCTGCCGCTGCGCCTGCGTCAGCAGCATCGTCCCAGATAGATAGCGCGTAGCGGCGGTGAAGCGACCACGCTGCTTGTATGGGCCAGCATCCATCTGCGTGCGTAGAAATGCCTTCTGCGCGGTCTCGGTCGCTCCTAGATGCAACGCCTGCGGCAGTGTCCCAGGCCAAGTCGCCATCGCCTATCTCCTCGTCAGCCGCGTGCTAGTCTCGAACCGTTGGCCGATGGCGCGATAAATCTGTCCGCCATTTGCAATGTCAGACGTGACGGCGCGACGGATGATGACATCAATGTCCGGTCCGTTTTGCTTGGCCTCAACATCCGCCCCAGCCTGATTGATGATGTTGACGTTGACGTTTGCGCCGCCGCCAGCGACGCCCAACTTACCGTCTGGCCCGCGGGTCAATGGCATGATCGCTTCCGGGCCGGCCTCACCCATCAGGCCTGCGCCCTTCGCCATCGGGAACAGCGTTGGCTTGCCAATCACACCGCCGCGGGCGAAGGGTACAACATTTCCATGGCTAAAAGCGCCGCCCTTCGCCATGCCTGGGCCGATGAACGGAACAAAACCGCCACTGGCCATAGTCCCCAACCCGGTCCTGCCGAGCGCTGCACTTGCGCCGTACCCGCCGCCGAATAAGCCGCCAAGGCCACTGAATAACGACCCAAACAGGCTTGCAGCGGCTTTCTGAGCCATCATCTTGGCGAAGTCGGCAAGGATCGAGCCAACCATTTCTTTGAACGCCTGCGAAACGCTCTTTGTGCCGTTGACGATGCCGGTGAATGCCGTTGTGAACGCGCTCGACACTTTGTCGAGCACGGTGTCGGCAAGTTCTCTAAACGCCTCTTGAAGACTCTGCACGGGCGTTTTGAGTTGCTCTAATTCTTGCAGCTTGGGGACCAGCACCGACATCTGCTCATTAGTCAAGCCGACCTGAACCTTTAGCTCCGCAGCTTGCTTCGCTAGTTCAGGGCTGAAGCCACCAGTGTTGATAAGATCCATGGAGAGCCGCGCAATATCAATCTGCTGCTGCACCTTGGTGATTTCCGCTAAGAACGGCCTAATTTCAGGCCGAGCCTGGGGAACGGGGACTCTGCCGGTTCTAACGCCGCCCATGTCCTCTCGCTTTGTTAACTCTTCTGTGATCGCTTTTTGAGCAGCAAGGTGCGCTTCGACCGCGGCCCTCGCGCGCTCAACCTCATTGCCAACCCCAGTAGCCGCTATTCTCTTGGCTTCCTCGTGAGACGCACCTTGCCGCAGGAGTTGATTGATTTTCTCCTGGATATCCAATTGCCGAATCAACGGCTCAAGTGTGCCTTTGGTAGTATCAAGCGGCTCAAGTTGCGCCAGCAAATCCTTCGTGGCTTTAGTTAATCTGCCGGTTGACGACGTGGCCTTATCAACCCTACCCGCATATTCGTCCATTTGTGCTCGGGCGCGAATAGCAGCGTCTACTAAACCCTTAGTGCCGAGAATTGCGAGTTGCTGCTCTGGCGGCAGTTCCTTCACCGCGGCAACCAAATCAACAAGTATCGAATCAAAATTTTGGCCGGCAGCCGCAGCAATTTTGAACTGCCTGAACAGATTGTCTACCTCGCGTGCCGCCTCTGGTATCTTCTGTTTAAGATCCTCTATGGCTTTTTTTTGCTGCCGTACAGCATTTGCAAAATCAACTGCGCTTTCCCCGGCCGCTGGCGAGAGGACCACATCTATCCTATTTAGTTCTTCAAGGTTCCTCCTAATATCAGCCGGCAATGCTTCGCGAAATTTACTCAGCGCATTTATCCCGGCAGTCTTTGACGCCTGCCTTTCAACCTCTCGCTGGGCGTCAAGGAAAGTTCTTAATGCGGCTGTAACCTTGCCGTACCTTTTCTCCGCTTCCTCTAAACTGGATGCGACGCTTGTATCAAAGGTTGAAGCGACCCTGTTGCCAGCGGCGTTTAATTGCGAAATCGCATCGCTGAGGTCTTTTACCTTTGGAGTATTTTTCTTCGCCGCTTCCCCAGTTTTTTCAAACACAACGGCGACAGCCGCAAAGACAGAAACGGCTGCGCCGACAATCGAGCCAATCGGACCAAAGATTTGCAGAAGCTGCGGAGCCTGCTGGCCAAAAGCCTGTATCGCAGACGTGCCATTGCCGACCTGAACGGCGAAGTCGCCAACCTGATATCCAACTTGTTGTAGCCCAGTGCGGAAGAAGCGATTGCCGCCGCCCTTGCCTTGCAGCAACTTTTCCATGCGGGCAAGGTTATCATTTGCCGGCTTAATGGCCCGGTCAAGTTTCTTTACAGAGTCCGTCGCTTGGTTAAGGCCGCGTACAGCGGAGCCGACATTGGCGGCGACTGCCAAATTAATGTTTATGCCGGCGGCCATTCTTCATCTGCTCCTGTTCGATCCGAGTGAACGCGATCCACTCGTTCAACTCATCAATCGAAATCTCTTCGATCTCGGCGATGGTCTTGTGCAAGCGATCCGCAAGCGCGATGAGATTGAAGCGAAGCGGATCGTTCCTTAGTTTTTTTCATGTTCCTCGGCGCTAGTGGCGTCGAAGATCGAAGCGAATACATTGCCGATGACATTGACTGGCTCACGCAACAGGATCGGCTTGTCCTCCAGGTCGAATGCATTGTTGCCGTCGGCGTCTTTGCACTTGACGACGATCAGTTCGACCATTGAGTCAGTAGTCGGGCTGCTCAAGAAGTCTTTGTACCTCTTTTGCACACGGCTGATATCAGCACCCGTGACCGGGCCATAGTAAAGTTTAAGCGGACCTTTGTCGTCGCCCCACTCTGGGACTTCAAGCACGCGCATCTCATTCGACGCGCGTGCTGCTGCAATCCGCTGACCAAGAGCACTCATTAATCACCTATGATTAAGACACTGTCGCCGACGTTAGGGCTCCATTGCCCTGGATGCCGATGCTCATCTCGACCATGCCGTCGTAAGACGCAGTGATTGAGCGAGAAGTGACAATAGCGCTGCCGGTGTAGTAGACATCGCCGGTCGTCGATCCTTCTGGATAGACTGAGAATGTGATCTCGGCTTGAACCGTCAGGGCGTCCTGACCGCCAACGTCGCTTTCGACCCAGAAAACATCCAAGCTGCCATCGAACGATTTCAAGCTTGGTTTGTATGTGCGAACCACCGAGCCCATGCTGCTGTCTTCTAGAACGTCGGCATTTTCATTCAGCGTATACGAACGAATTTGCGCGACAGCGGTCGAGCCAATCTTAACAGTGCCTTCAGAACCTGTATGCGTAGCCATTTTGCAACTCCAAGCTATTGGTCAAGCAAACGGACAGGCATGTCCATTTATAGCGTCTATAACACATAGAAAATTTTGTGCCAAGACAGCCGTAATCGTCGGCACTGTTGTCAGTAAGTGTACACCAACTTGTCGCCGCTCTCCAACAACATATAGTCGGAATACAGCCTGAATATTGAGCCTGAGCCGCGCAGCGTCGTCATCGCGCCGTTTCCACATCTGTCAGCGAGGTCACATACTGTACGGAGTAACGTAATCGCGCGACGCCAATTGGAGCCTCAGCGTCCCCAGCAAGCTGGAGGTCTGTTCCATCAAGAACGCACCGCTTGGCCAAGCCGTTCAGCGCGAAGTCATTTCCGAGTGCCTCTTCGATCTCGATGCAGATGTCGTCGATATCGTCATCGATGCTGTCCGTCGCGCTCACATAGACATCAACCATGATGCTGACGACGCGGTCGCTGGTCTTCGTCGCGATAGTAATCAGAGAACTCGACTCAGAGTCAAACGATATCGTTATGGCTGGCAGTTTCAACGCGCTCAGAGAATAGACGCGGTTGGTGTAGACGCGGCCCGCCACGGACGCAGCGCCCGCGGCGATGACGCTCTGCATCCTCTCACGCAGTTGCTGCCGAACGTGCGCCATTTATTGCTTTTCCAGTCGGAGTTGCGTTTCGCCAGTACCATCGTCGGTTACTTCGCGGACAAGATATTCAACCGCATCAATGACCAATGAAGCACCGTCCATCGTCGCCTCATACGCCGAGATGTCTACCGACCTGCAAGTGAACACCGGAACGCGCATGATAACAGCGACAGCGCCATCTACTTCTTGCTCTTCTAGCGCCTTATCGAAGATCCCGCGCAGCGCGATGGACGACCCACCGACAGGCGTCAACGTCGCCGATATGGCGAAATCGTTGACGTTTATCAGCATTGCTAGGTCGTCGTTAAACGATATCGCCATCTTCTTCGATCTCTGGCGCGCTTACGGCCGTGATGGAGCGATCAGCCTTGGGCGGACGACCACGACGCTTCACTTCCTCCGCGTAGCCGCGCGCAATCAGTTTCCGCGCAATCATGTCAACAAGGTCAACCTCTTCGCCGGCCATAAGATTGCCACCAGTTCCGGCAAAGCACTTTTCGAGGATCTTAACTCTCATGTTATCTCCAGACGGTTAGGGGAGGCAGTTGCCCACCTCCCCCTTGGCTACTAGGCCACCGACACTTCGTTAGTGACCGCGAAGCTCTCGCCGTTCCGAACAGCAACATCGACCTCTTGGAGGACGGTGATGCGCACGGTGCCAGACTTGTCGCCGGCATACGGGTTGACCATGATCGACGGGCTGGAGAACAAGCCGATCATCATCTGCGAGAAGTCGCCGAACACCAAAGCCGACGCATCGTTGCCGCCGTCACCGGGGTCAAGGTTCGTCGGGATGTTGCTGGTGAACGCAGCGCGGTAGCCGTACATCGACGCCCACGGATCGTTCAACAGCATCACGCTGTCGGTGCCAGACACCTTCGCGGTCGAAGCCAATTTGGCTTTGACTGCTGGGTGCGACAGCCAACCGAGAGCGCCAGCGTTGATGACACCGTTCGCCTGCTCGACAGTCTTCACCAGAGCGACGATGTCGGCCCAGGTCAGGCTGTCAACGTCAGTGCCGGCAGAGATGTCAACGTCGCCGATGCCGGAGGTGTTCAGCAGGCCAGTCGGCTGACCGCCGGAGCCGGTTCCGTTGATCGCGTAGTATTCCAGGCGATCAGCCATCGACGCCAGCAGGTCGTTGCGAACGATCTGCTCAATCGAGGGTACACTTTCAAGCGCTAGCAGCCTAGATATTTCTACGTATGAGCCGAAAGTGCGGGGCTGCAAGCTAATAGAGGAGTCGGTCTGGCTTTGATCCGAAACGTCTCCGCCTTCCTCAACGAACGCGGCCTGCGCGCCCGACAGTTTCGGAATGCGGATGCGGTTCGTCAGGCCACCCATATAGGTGACGCCGAGGCCACCGAGCACCTGACGAGCACGCAGGGCTTCGATGAACAGATCACCGCGCTGGATCGTCGGGACGAAATTGTCAGTGACAGCTTCGCCAGAGATCGCACCAGTCGCCGCGGTCGTCATCACGCCAGAGCGCCATGCAAAGTCAGGAACATAGAAGCCCTGGCTTTCCTTGCCGGTGCGGCGCACGATTTCCTCGTGCAGTTCGCGCTCGTAGCCAGCGTGCTTCCAGTCACCGCTGACTTGAGCGCGGATCAGGTTGCCGATGGAATAGTTGCGCTGCTCTTTCGGCTTCACATCGTGCGAGAGCGGAGCGACATCGAGGGCTTGACGCTTCTCAATATCATTCAGCAGTTCGCCGCGGAATTGCTCGACAGAGATGCCACGGCCGAGGGCGGCTTCGCCCAGGTCGCGACGGTTGAAACGGGCGGCAAGGTCGAGGATCGCCTTGTCGTTTTCGCGAGCGGCGCGGACAGCTTCTGCCTTGGCCACTTCGACATCAACATGGGGTTCCATGCTTTCAGTCCTTTCTTTAGGAGTAGATGTTGAGGAGGTAACAGGCGGATGCGAACGCCCTACGCCGACTTGATCGGACATGTCAGCCGGAATCGAGACAATCGACACCTCAAGCGGCTTGGTTTTCACCCGATAGTACTCCTCGGGATCGTCCTTCCGCTCTACTCGGCCATGAAGTTCATAGCCGACACTGATGTTGCGACGAATGCCGTCAACAACATCATCGAACACTTCAGAAGCGAGCGCGCCCTTTCCAAAGCGCACCATTGCCCGCAGACGGCGGGTTGCCTCATCGAGTTCGATGTTCTCTACGACGCCGATTACTTTGGACATGTCGTGATCCAACAGCAACGGCGCACGACCAGACCGCAGGAACGTCAGGTCCATGCTGTCGGCGCTGTGATCAATAACTTCCAGGCCAAACGACCTGCGAACCGGCTCTTCAGTGCTAACGCCGACCGTGATGCGTCGTGCGTCCGCGTCAATACCGGGCTCTTCCATCGTAATTGCGCGCTTGACCATGTTCTCGCGATCAAATCGTTGCTCAATCTCGACGATTTCGTCCGAGATTTCTGATGGAATTTCTGTCGCTCTTTCTTCCATAGTCGCCGCCTCAAAAGTAATGGGATCAAAGTCGTGATCCATCAACCATTCTTTCGCCTCTTCCGCAGTCTGGATCGAAGCATCGAAGCGAATGCTCTGTATTTCGCTCTTACCATCTTTGATGCCATAAATAAAGTCGATGCCTTCTCCGCCAGCGTTTGCTTCGCGACGGAAATCATCAAACTGATCAGGATCAGCCAGACGTGCAGCGTGTTCATTCGGGTAAGGGCGAATCTCATCCATCGCTCTGTACTCCTTGACCTTCTCATCAGCAAAGCTCTTGCCTGCGTTCCCCCCCCACAATGACCATGCAATTCTTCCATTGCTAGGATACCCAGGCTCACCTGGCGAGAAACCTTCAGCCTTCTTGTCTACCTCATGCCTGGCGAAGAACGAATGCATCCGTTTGATCGTGCTGGGCGACAAGGTTTCGTTATTAACAATGTCGCGTGCGCGTGCAATGCCGACCTCGGTCCCACCGCGCCCGAACTCCTTACGCCAATCAAGGCCACGCTGCGCCTCCGCACACATACCAGCCGTCGGTTTATGGCCATCCATCATTCGCCTCCATCAACAATCGGAGCGGCTGCGCTCTTGTCGCCGAATGGCTCATGGGCGAACTTCAGACCATATTGCGCAGCCAGTTCTTTATCCGCTTGCAGCGAGCCCAGAAGTTCTTCCACGTCCTTACCATAATTCGCCGCGATGTCCGAAAGCGAGATGATACCATTCGTGAGAGCCGTGACATTCGCGTTGATCTCCTTCTGCGGATCGACCCAGGCGTAGCCTCTGCCACGCCAGATGACGTTCTCGCTGAACTTGTAAAACTTGTTCGCGGGGATCGGGAAGTTGTCGAACGACAACAGTGTTTCTAGCCACTGCGAATAGATGGGAGCGCACATATGATCAATCATAAATGATTGCAACATACGGTAGTAATCGCGGTCTTCGATGGTTCCCTGCCGGATGGAAGAATAGCTGACGCCCTCCAGGTTCTGGCTGAGGCTGGTGTAGCTGACGTTCAGACCAGCAGCGATGCCTCTGAGGATCGCAGACTCGAAATCAGCGTATGCTGTAACAGGATGGGTCGGGTCGATGAGTTTCAGATCGTGTCCCGCCGGCAACTGATACATGGCCCCTGGGTTCATATCGATGATTGGAACGTCATCGACTTCATCATCCCCGGCAAATTCATCGCCGCCCGGCGTCGTAATGACGCCGAACTTGGCCGCAGCCGATCTGGCCGCGATCAACTCGGCTTCGCGATAACCGTGCAGCATTTTCAGCGACGCAATAGCAGGCGCCATAAACGGCTCGCCTCGCGTCTGGAATGGCCGCGACGGCATATAGATGTGCAGGATCTCGTCCGCCGGCACACGAATATGCTTTCGCACATTGCTGAAGCGAGCGTTGAGGGAGTCGCCAGGATGGGCCGTCAGAACATAATATGCGACAGCCTTCTGGTTGCGATCAACCTCGACGCCCATCCTGATCTGATTGCCGTTTTCGGCAGTGCCGGTCTTGTCGTGATCAATCAGATCACTCTCTAGAAATTGGATGGCAAAGTTGTTGTAGTAGCGCGCGCCACGCAGAAGCCTGATAAAGACTTCGCCGTCGCGCGCCAACGTCTCAACCGCATGACGCTGACAATCAACCCAACTCATCCGACCGCCTACTTCGGCGCGGCCCAGCCGACCCCACTGTTTCCAAGCGGTCTCGATAATATCGTTCCCACTGATATCGATGCTGCCATCTTGATTTCTCGCGCGGACCTGCAACGTGAACCCGCGTTCGCCGACGACGTTTGTCTTCATCAGTGTTAGAAAGCGTTTCGCATACTCGTTGTTTCGCGCCAAGTCTCGGCAGCGATTGCGCAGCAGCGGCAGGGCTTGGTTTAGATCGCCATCCGCCGTGAACATCGAGCCAGGAAAGTCCGCAAACAGTCGCCCTTGGTTCGCCCCGCCATAGTTCCGGCGCTGCATACGACGCTGTGGCTGCGGCTCCATATCTGGCGAGCGGCGAAAGAAATCTAGAAGCCCCATTACACAAACCTCGCCAAAATGGTTGCTCGGCCCTTTTTGCCACGTTTAATGTCCATTTTTCGACGATGAGCCGTAACCTCCTGCCGATAGGCGTCGCGCCACTTCATCAACTCTTCTGGCGTCATCTTGGTCAAAGACCGGCCAGCGATGGCATAGCTATTAATATCGCCGTCAGCACGGTTCTCCAGGACTGACTCAATCTTGTTGAGCATGATCTCGGCGTGAGTGCGCGGATCGGACTGGTTCTCATCAAGATCGACAACAGCGGTGAACTCGCCTCGGTCAACAACAAGGCGATTGCCGGTCGAAGTCTGAGTGATCTCAAGTTGCCAATGATAGCGTCCCGGCGAGAACGCAGCGCTGGTAGCGCTATCGACCTCAAACCAATAGTATGTGCTTCGCTCAGTCGCCAAAAACTTGATTTCGTTCGAGCCGCCGCCAGTGATCCTGGCTACATACTCGGCGCTGTAGCTTGCGGTCGGGTAATCAGCGACAAGGTCGGACCGCTTCCAGGAAATATAATCGCCGACTACGATCTCTGTCGGCTCGCCCTCCGGCGCGTTTGCTTCGTCGAATAAGTTGGCCATCAAGCGTACCCCGTCACAAAGTTCCTGCGCGGTGAAATCTTAGTTTTGCGCCGGCTAGTCGCATTGGGGTTGTGTACTATATTTTGCATGTTTTTGTAAAGCGCGTCCAAGTTTATGTTGACGATGGCCAAGGCCGCGATTGCGTAGACCCGACAGTCAAGCGCCTCGTTGCGCGTCCGGACCTTAACCCATTCCAGTCTTGGCCTTCCCTTGTAGTACTTCGTCACTCGCCTTTCCGCCGTTAGCATCCTGTAATATTCTGCATCGCGATCCGCCGGGAAATGACAGTAACCGGGTCCATCGGCCTCGATCTTCAGTCGCGCATACACCAACTCTTTACAGGTGTTGACGCCAACGCTGAACAGGTTGATGCGACCAATGTTGTTGCGGCTTGGCCTTGAGACGATTGGCCGACCATCGCCGCCGACACCTTTGATGGCGAATATGCGTTTACCTGTCTGCTGTTTGACAAACTCATACGTCTGCTGAGTGTAATGACCGCCAGTGTCGATGGCGATGCCGCGCGGAACCATGTCGCCTGCAATAGGATGAGCCCATGTTTTGCCAAGAGCGATAGCTAGGTCGTTCCACAACTGCTTGGTCGATGGATCGCCGAATATGGTTTCATACGCGAGTGAATAGCTTTTCTCCCCTGGAGCCCAACCAACGACTTCATACGCAAGATAGGCATCCTGAACGTCAACACCAATGGTGATGGCGGCAACATCCTCTGGCAGCATCTCGCCCCAGTTGTGCGCCCTCGCCATTAAGTCATGTTCATCGACGCCGGCAGCTTGATCAATTTCCTCGAACGTCTCGCCCAGAAACGTGTTGACCCACGCTCTCAGGCGCATTGGGTCGCCCTTACTAGCGATGAAGTCACGAACGCCATCCTCCAGCGTCGCCCATGGCGAGTACAGAGCGTTCAAATGGAAGCCCGCTGTCTTGCCATCGCCGGTCGATGTTGCTCGCCATTCACCGTATCGAATGGCTCGATAGCGAGCGGCGTCGTTCCAGCAAGATCCGCAATGCTCGCAAACGTAATGCGCGGTGCCGGGTAGATCCTTCTCCCACTGCACCTGCGACCACTTCAGGTGCTGGTATTCAGTGCAATCCGGGCATTTGACGAAGTATTTGCGCTGGTCGCTCTCCTCATATGCCGCCTCAATCCGCGACGCACCTTTGGTCGTCGGCGTGCTCACGAGCACGATCTTGCGGTTCCAGAAGGTTGCCGCCCGCCGTCGAGCAAGAGCGACAGGGTCGCCCTCGGCTCCAGCACTGACAGGGTAGCGATCAACCTCATCGCAGAGGATTAAGCGGCATGGCCGGCTTGCCAATGACGACGGGCTGTTCGCGCCGCAGGCGGTTACATGGCCTCCCTTGAAGCTCTTATGCAGTACGGTGTTTCCACTGTCGCGAGACTTCGGATCGGATATGACGTTGCGCAATGCCGGTGTATCGCGGATACAAGGCGCAAGCCGATCCTTGGCCCAGGTCTGCGCCATCTCCAGAGTCGGCTGTACCACCAAAGCTGGACATGGGTTCTGAGCGATATGGAAGCCTATGACGTTGTTAATCAGTTCCGTCTTTCCGACCTGGGCTGCGGTCATAAGGACGACGGTCTCGATTGCCGGGTCGGTGACGGCATCCATCATGCCGCGCTGGTATTCCGCTCTGGATGTTGACCATTTACCGGCTTCTGCGCTGCTTTCGCTCGACAGATACCGGTATTGGTCAGCCCATTGGCTGACGGTCAACTTAGGCGGTGGTCGCAGCGCGCTTGCAACAACATCCGAAAGACGACGACTAAGCTGCTCCGCCTGCGTCTTCCTCGTCTTCTCGTCCCAGTTCATCTAACGCCTCCAGCACCGCTCGCTCGATGATGTCCTGGACTTCTGGGACGGTTTCGACGGCATTGCATTCTGGCGCGACCTTCGTTGGGATGACAAGCAGCTTACTCCTGACCCGGTAAAGCTGTCGCTCCAGTTGCGAAGCAACGTCCTTAATATAGACAAGTTCACCGCGCTCCACTTCGTTCTGCATCTCTTTAGCATCTGCTTGTTCTTTTGCCAATCTTGCACGCTCGTTGGCTAGATCAAGACCTTCGCTTGTCATGCGGCTGGCGGCGACTTCACGAATATGGTGGATGTAGGCCGCTCGAACTTCGTCGATGTCATATTTACCATTTTGTTTCTTATCTATTATCCCTTTATTAATCATAATTCTTATATTTTTTTCGTTCATCTCAAGATGTCTTGCGCATTCAGCTATAGTTGCCATGATAACCTCGAATATTTGGCGGATGCAGCCCTTATACACAAAATTACACTAAAAATCAAAAGAGCTTCGCCGCGGACC
>Ga0208542_1000332_pt1 | contig 22269 bp, 25 predicted proteins | sample DEB08_DNA_3_FD_185495 | JGI IMG/M metagenome (GOLD analysis project Ga0208542, IMG submission 185495) | Aqueous microbial communities from the Delaware River and Bay under freshwater to marine salinity gradient to study organic matter... | ecosystem: Environmental > Aquatic > Marine > Coastal ... | reverse complement strand
ATCACGCGCACCCGTCGCTCGGCTCGACCACGATTAAGCGCGCGCTGACGCATCCCGAACGGATGACAGCGCCAAGCGGTATCAGCCGACAAGCGGCCGACGAAGGGAACCGCCTGCACTGCGCGATTATCGAACCGGAGGAGATTCATAATCGATACGTGGTGGCACCGCGGCCAGATGATTACCCGCACGCGCTCAAGACGTCCGACGACCTCAAAGGCGCGCTACGCTCCGCGGGCGTCAAAGGGTACTCGGGGAAGAAGCGCGAAGAGCTCGCAGCCATGGTCCGCGAATCGATCCCCGGCGCCGTTCTTTGGTCTGACATTCTCTCGGAGCATGGGGCCAGCGCAGCGAGCAAAACGTTTGTTAGCCAAGATGAGTGGGACGAAATGCACCGATGCGCCGACGCCGTAATGGCTCACGCGTTCGTTAAGGGTGAAGGACTGTTCTCGGATGGCGTCGGGGAGCGCTCGTTTTTCGCAGACGTCACTTACAACGATCCCGGCATCTACGGCCGCAAATGGCCAATGAAGGCCCGGCCGGATTGGCTTCAGGCGACCCGCGTCACCGACGTTAAGTCCTGGAAAGGTGGCGCCGGTCGGAGCGCATTTATCGCGCAAGCGAACCGCTTGCACTACGACCTGTCCGCCGCGCTTTATCTCGACGTGTTGCGCGAGCACGGGCACCGGTCGGACGTGTTCACGTGGGTCGTTGTCGACAAGTCGACCCTCAAGACCGGGGGGCGGGTGATCATTCATGCGATCACAATGTCGCCGGCTTTCATCGAGCAAGGCCGGGATAAATTGTCTGAAGCGCTGGACCGGATCCACTCGTGGGAAACGTCGCCGGGCATCTATAACCGCCAGGAAGAGATCGAACACATCGCAGAACCCCCCGCATGGGGATGGAGGTAGTCAATGCAAAGCGAATCAATCGGAGCGCTGGTATCAGCAATCGGCGCCGTTATGGCCGAAGTGGGATACGTGCGAGGCACGGGCAAGAACTCACATCACAAGTACAACTACACATCGGACGAGGACCTTGCCGCGGCCGTGCAGCCGGCATTGGTTAAGCACGGGGTCGCGATTCTTCCGGTGGCGTGTCAACTCGATCGGAGCGGTGATCGCTGCGTCATCGTTCAGACGTGGCGAGTTGCTCATTCGTCCGGCGAGTGGATGCAAATCGAGATCGCGGGCGAGGGCGTAGACAAGCAAGACAAAGGGACGGCAAAGGCTCTCACGGGCGCCAGGAAGTACCTGCTCCGGCTTCTCTTCTGCATTCCCACCGGCGACGACATCGAGCGGGAGGCCACGGTTGCACAGAGCAACGCCCAGTCCGCGAACTTGTCGCCGTTCGTCTCTGGTCTTCTCGACCAGATCGAGGAGCTCCAGCGAAACGGAGTGAAGAACGCGAGCGCCGCCGCTGCCAAGTTGCTGAAGTGTTCAACGCTTTCGGATGACGAGATCCGCGAGACCCAGAGCAAGTTGATCGAGTGGGTCAACGCGCAATCCAAGGGGGGTGACGATGCCTGACGACGTCGATAAATGGGCCGAACGCGTCGCGATCGTCTTTGCGAACTACCGCGCGCGCCGACGCACCGCCGAAGGTTTGAGCGTCCTCGAGGAGCAACTCGGAGCGCACTACCTAAACCGGAGCGTGGACGAAGCGCGCCGAATTGTTGAGGAGTTCCACAAGTAACGGCCGGATTTCCCGGCCACCCCTGGGAGCGCGGAGTGGGCTCTAGGCTCCCGGGGGACACCATTCAGGCGCCAAACGGCGCAACACATGGAGGCACGTAGCATGAGCGTAAATAAGGCCATTCTTCTTGGAAATCTCGGGCAAGACCCCGAACTCCGTCACACGGGCAGCGGTAACGCCGTCTGCAACTTCACGCTGGCGACGAATGAGAGTTGGTTCGACAAGCAAGCGAACGAGCGGAAGGAAAAGACAACGTGGCACAACTGCGTCGTATGGGGCGCATCCGGCGAGAACTGCGCCAAGTACCTCCGCAAAGGCTCCAAGGTCTTCGTTGAAGGCCGGATCCAGACCCGCGAGTGGAACGACAAGGACGGAAACAAGCGCTACACGACGGAAATCGTCGCGAACTCGGTGCAGTTCCTCGACTCGAAGGGCGGCGGCGGATCCTCTGGAGGATCGAACGCGCCGACTGGCGGGGGCGCATCGGGAGGCGGCGGGTTTGGTGATGACGAGATCCCTTTTTAAAACCTAGGCCCGCCCACGCCGCTAGGGGCTAGCTACTCGGCGTCTGCGCCTGGAAAGCCTTGAAGCAACTCGATAACGGCCTCGCGCGCCGCTGCTTTGCGCTCCGCTCTCTCCTCTTCGGTTATCTCATGAACAACGGCGGGAGTCTGCGCATCGTGGCCTACATGGTGAAACTCGGACGGTAGCTTGCCCGTCTGCGCCACCCACCATGAACCGCCGACCGTCAGCGCGGCCAGCATGCAAAGGCCGACCAGCGTCGCCATTCTGCCGATCGTCATTTCGTCCAGAAACATCACCAATTTCGGTTTAACGGTCGACATATTGTCTAGCCTTTCGATGATCGCGTCGTTTTCGCCGCGGCACTGCTCCCGGTAGTCGTTTACCCGATCGGAAAGGTTCGAGACGGTAGCGGTTAGCTCAGTAATAAGCCTCGCATGGTCTTTCGATTCTTTCCGCTGTTCGCGGATGTCCTCGCGGATGGCTCTGATGTGTTCCGTCACTTCTTCCCGATTCGGTGTGGTCATCGCTGGAGCCCTATCCAAAGGACGAAGGCAACGACTACGAGGAACACGCACACGCCGATCGCGATTTCGTCTCGTAGGCGCTGAGACATTACTCGGCTGTCAACGCGCAGCCCGCGTTGAACGTGTCCGCGGCGAGGTTGACGTATCCGGTGTGACGCTGGCATTTCTCGCTATCGCCCCCGAGCGCCGTGCAGACGAACGCAGCGACGCCGGAGAGGCGCTGGACGTGTTCGGCCACCTTTCCGCCCACGTCGCACGGATTGCCGCGCTGAGCGCCTCCACACGACAGAAGCGCGACCGATACCGCAGCGGCCAGAATGAGCGCATCAACGCGTCTCATTCGCCCGACCCTTCGCCGCTGCCCTCGTCGACCTCGCCCGACCCTTCGCCGCTGCCCTCGGGCTTCGCGGTCGGCTCGTCGACGTCCTCAAGAGCCTCGCCGCTGCCGTCGTTGATTCGCTCCTCTAGAGCGTCGACGAGCTCGGCGGGCGGCTCATGTCCAGCCGATTGGAAAAGAAAGATCGCCGCGGCAATCGCAGCGGTTACGAGAGCGCCGATCCAGGTGTCGGCGGATTTCAGTTTGTCGATCATCATTTAATCACCCAGGGCAGCGGTAACGGCGCAGTCCTTCGCCTCTCGCAGTTTGCGGAGGGCGGTGGCCGTTTCCATTCCAGAGAACCGGGAACCACCCGCGCGCGCGGCGACCTGATGCGCCAACTCGCAGAACGGGCGAGAAATGTCTTGAAGGTGCGGCGGGAGGTGATCCCAGCGCATCGCCTTCAGGATTGGAAATCGCTCTTCCATCTTCAACACTCACAGTCAGGAGATAGGCGCCGGACTACTTCGCACTCGGCCCATTCTACAGGCAAGCACTCGTCTCCGACACAGTGCGCCGGCCTCTCCCCGTAGGGGATTTCAGACCAACATAGGAAAACATCCGCGGCGCACTCGGCGCTAAGGTATTCGTAGCAACCCACGCGGACGGATTCGCACCCATCGGCGCACCCGGCAAACGCTACGGCCGTGGCGACTAGTACGACCATCGACGATGCCCGTGAGGGGATTGGACGCCCAAGTGGACCACGGTTTCACCGATGCCCATCGAAATATCTAGATCCTTGGCGTGGAGTTCGTAGAGCTCCAGCGCCATCGCGTGGGCCGCTTTAGCGTCGCCGCCCTTCGATAGATCAAGATCAACCGCTGCGGTCTGGGGATGATCTGAGGCGATGCCAGATCCAGCGACTTGCTGATTGATCCACCATGGCCGAACGCCGTTTCGCATAATCACGGGTGCGCCGTGTGCGCGCCGGATCTTGTCAGCAAGCAAGACCACGGCGCCCATTGACGGCCAGAGCCACACCGGCAACACCAGAACGAATTTTCCGCGGTAAAGAGAACGGTCGGAGCCCGTCTTAGCCGCGACCTGCTGCGACGACTTCGAAGGCGTCGAAACCTCGAGCGCCGTGAAGTACTCAACACCGATGGCGTCAAGATACGCCTGGAGCGCCTCCAGATAGTCGCCAATATCGCCGCTTTTGCCGATGCCAGCCACGTAAGGCCACGGGTCGACGCAGCCCGTTAGGGCATAACACGCGGCCATTCGCTGGGAAGGGGTCATCAGTCGATCCCGTACTTGATGACCTTCGCGACGTTGATATAGACCGTCTTCGCGGTGCCGTACATGTACAGCCCCTCCAGGTCCGAGCGCCGAAAGTCCCCAATGAGCGCGTCCGTCGTGCTGACCTTAATTAGCTTCGCGGCGTCGTTGTCATCGTCGGAGCCGTGGCCGGCCTCACCTAAGTTGATGTTGCCAGACGCGGTGCGGAGCCAAAGCCGGTAGATGGTGTCATCCGACGCACCGGCGTCCTCGAGGTATCCGCCCTCGCCATAGTCGGCGGCAACGACAACCGCGACGCCGGTGGTGGCGTTGGTCGTCTTCTGCTTGATGGTGTTCGCTTGGATTGCTGGCATGGTCTAGCCTTGGTTGGTGGTGTATTTTCGCACTAGGGGGCGACGCTTGTCAAACTGGGTTCCCATACGGTCCAGCCTCGAATGTAGCCGTTCGATGCGCCAGACGAACGCCACCAGATCGCAACCTCGTAGTCGTCGCCTGGGGCAATGCCGGACGGAAACAAGATTTCCAGGTCCTTCCCGGTCCAACTCGCGGTGGAATGCGTGGCCGTCGAAATGACCCAGGATCCGTAGGTGGTGGACTGTCCGTAGGAGCCGCCGTGCGTGACCTTTCGGATGCCGATCTTCACCTGGGCGCGGTAGATGAGCACGCGCGCGTTAAGAGCGCCCCGCGTCGTTGCACTCCCTCCACTGCCCGAACTGGTACGGTTCTCAGAGCCAGGAAGGGTGTCGGGCGGCAAGCGGAAGTAGCCCAGCGCCAGAATCGACCAGTTAGACGACGATTTCGACCAGAGCGCCGCGGTTGGCTCTGTCTGCGTTGTCTCTTCCTTCCGAGCTCCAGACATCAGCACCTGAAACCGGTTGCCGTAGATGGTCCGGTCCGCGTGGATGATGTCTAGCATCGCTTGCGTGAGCATCTGCCCCGACATCGGAGCACCACCGCCTAGCAGCTGTTCGAATGGGATAACGCCGGGGATTACGCTGTAACCAGTCGACGCGTCCGAGGACGTGTCTGCATCGTCCGAGTTGATGCCGTAGGCCGTCGCGTTGCCGAGGTAGAGCCGCGCCTTGCTCGCCACCGTTCCCACGTCGCCAATCGTTAGGTCGGTGATGATGTGCGAGCTTGTGCTAGTGGCTTTCGCGTTCGTCTCGCCCGTCTGCACTGCAATCGTCGAAATGAACTCAGCGAGGGAGTCAACACCGGGGCAATCCCGACACGTCAGGTTGTACGGTCCAACGTCGGCGTATCGGTCCGCAATCGCGTGAACGTCTAGCCGGTCGCCGGGGTCAAACCTCGCCAACCTCCGCCCGATGATCCCCGGCGTAATGCTCTCGGATTCGGTCACAGTAGACGAAAGGTTGTCCCACTCTGAGTCAGCGGTCAGGGGCAACGGCTCAATCGAGTCCTCGAGGATCTCACCGCTAGGGTGCCGCAGTCGGCCCGAGATCGTGACGGTATACGACGGCCCGAATTGCTCCATTACGGGACCCATAAACGCGCCCGCGCTCGCACCGTCTAGCGCATCCTCGTCGTCGTCGCGCCAGAGCCCGTGCGTCGGGTAGTAGGGCAGGTCCCATCCGCCAACCGTGACGTATGCGTCTGAGTTCGAATCGTGAGCAGTGGGACGCATCCCGTAAATCGGCACGATACGACCGCCCATGTGCGCCAGCGGCACCACCAGCGCATTGACCGAAGCCGCAGACGCACCGACGCCAGTCTTGCGCTGGGTGTCAGCCGCGGCGGATAGTGCTTGCTGGGGGTTTAGAGCCTTACTCACGTGCCGAGCTCCTGGATGCTGACGGACTGGATCGTTATCTCGCCTACTTCGTAGATCTCAAAGTCTGCATCGGTCCGCAACGCCGAGTCTAGGCCGATTGGTGGATGAATCACGAACGAGGAGGTCGACGAGGAACCGGGGTTGTCGATGTCTCCCGGCCGTCCCTGGAGCACCCCGCGCCACATCGGGAGCCATGCGTCCGAATCCGTCGAGACTTCCGAATCAGACGTGCCGGGGAACTTCACCCAGCGATGGAACGGGCCGGGGTTCAGCCCCCACGTGCTATTCCACGCGACCGAACACGTGATGCGTCGCCCTCCCTCCTCGAAACTGTCCACCGAACTTTGACCCTGCGCCGAGTCTTGCGAACCGACAGACGAGAGCACGCCGAGGAAGAGGCGGCACACGTGAACCGTGTCCGTGGCACCCGCGTATCCGTAGTCAGGGCGATAGCCGCTTAGGTCGATCGTCAGGACAACCGGCTTGCCGTTCTGCGTTCCGGCCGACGGTGTAGACGTTCCCACGGTCGCGTGCGCGTCAAGGGCGGTGATCGTCGAGTTGAACGAGACAACGCCCTCAGAATCGACCTCGAGGCCAGAAAGCGGCGGTTGCGGGACAATGCCGCCGTCGATCATCGCGAAGGCGTAGAGGTCAACGTCCGCGTTCGCAGTCGTGCAACTGACGACGAAACGAAGGGACGTAGCACGAGCGGACAGCGGCCACGCGCCGAGAGGAACCGCGATCGGCATAGTCGGCGGCGAACTGAGTTTTAGCCCGATCGCCTCTGTGTCGCTGGTTGCGGAGCCCGCAACGTCAAGGGTGGGGCCGACTAGCGTCGAGTCGCCGACTGGAGGAGTGCCGCCGCTCGTCGAAGTCGGCCCCAGGTTGTAGGTGATCGAATGGCGCTTGAGACGACGGGCAAGGTTGTGATCAACGTTGACCTCCAGATCCACGCCAATGCCCGACGCTAACGGCGCTTCGTTCGCGGGGTAATCACTGTCCTTTATCGGTGTCCAAGTCATCGCCAGAGGTATCCAGGTGTAGAGGTCGACAGCCAGCCCCACTTAGCGGCCTCGGATGCGCTCTGATTCGATTCTGCGGCAAGCGTGATCTTATCGCCGACGCTGGGCGTCACATCGCCACCACCGCCCGCCGCGGCTACGCTAAGCGTCACCGTATCGCCGGCAGTACTCGACACCGTGCCGGGCGTTACAGTGGATCGCAGGCTCCAATTGGTCGTGTAGATGTCGACGTCTACGCCATCGGCGAAGCTCGCCGCGTCGCTGGCGTAGTCGGAGCCCGAATAGGTGTCCGTCTCGAGGTCGAAGACGAACTTGGACGTGACCGACGCCACGACACCAGATGGTGCCCACTCCCGCGGCTTGTCGGCAGCGGTCACGCCGTAGGCCAGCAGCGTTAGTTCATCGTGCGGATTTTCGCCAACCGGCCGGGAGACGTGGATTCTATCCACGATTCGGCACAGCGCCCCGCTCATCGCGCCCGAATCTTGCGCGTTCGGGAATGCGGGGAGCGTAACGGCGACGGTGTCCCCGACCTGCCCCGTGTAGCCGGGATCGACGTTGCACGTGATTTTGCCGACGACGCCGTTGGTTTGCGCAATCATCCGCGACCAACGGATCCCAAGACTGTGGTGCGACGTTGGATCCACTGACGCCGCGAACCACGGCTTGACCGACACCCGGCGACCACGCGCGCGGTGTAGCGTCTCCATGAGACCGCCCGAGCCTGCTTGCGCGATTAGCGTCTGGTCGTGGTCCAGCCTTCCTGGACTGACCCATGCGCGCTTAAACTTGATTGACACGCCCGCGACCGCGTCCGCTGCGCCAATCGACAGACGCGCCCCGCCCCCGACGAGATCCCCCTCGTCTAGCGTTAGCGAAGTGTCATAGTCGGTGAACGTCAGGTCAATCAGGCGGATATCACCCGAGGTCGTCGTTGCAAGCGCGAGCCCATACGTTTGCAAGAGCACGTCCAGGCGTTCGCGGAGCGACTCGCCATCCTTCAACAATGCGATCGTCCCCGCCGTGATCGCCTCGGCGTCAAGTCGGTTGCCTACGGTCGTGAACGACGCCGAATCCAGTTGCTCAACGTCAATCCCCAGCCCGAAGACATACGGGCCATTGTCGTGGTTCCCGTTGAATCCGTGCCCAGTTGACGTCAGGATTTCTAGGACCGCATCAACCGGGTTAACCTCGACCATCCGAGCCGCGCCGAACCGGTAGGTGGTCGTGTTTCTCGATCTTGCCCACGTCGTAGGAAATACCACGTGACACATAGGCATTGCAGCGTAACGCCCTTCATCATCCACGTAGGCCGGGGGCGCCCAGATGCTGCCGTCCGATTGCATCTGCATCACTGGGAACAAGGTAACGTTCCCGCTCGTGTCGACGAAGACGGGGCCAGCGCCACCGGCCACGCCGCGATCAGTGTTGAACCGCCTCCACGTTTCGACATCGGGCGCGGGCTTCACCATCGGGAGGTCGGTTTGTACCTCCACCAAAACGCCCGCGTCGTAGTTCCATGACTCGGTTCCGTCCGCGTGGACGTCTACGGCGACAGCGGACGTGCGCGTTAGGTCCGTGGCGCAATAGCCATAGGTGAGGCAAAAGCCCCAGTTCGAGCCGTCCGACTGTTTGGACTGCCCAGGGGCGGCACCGAGACCACGGCCAGCCCCGAACATGATTTCAGCGACGTCATCGGAGATCCCCGATCCAGTGAACAGTGCAGACGCTAGCCCGACGGATTGCGCCGAGCCCCCCGCCTCGCTGGGATCGACGAACTCAGCAGTCCCGCGCGAAACCTCTGTACGGTCGACGTGGGACGCGTGGCCATCATCGTAAACGTAAGCCCGCGAAACCTGACCGACAGGCGTTGGCATCACGCCAAAGACCGCGGTTGATTCCGCGTGAGGTCGGGCAAACGTCCGCAGCACTCCGCGCGTCACCCATGTAGCCGAGCCGTCATGCGTAAGGGTGTAGGTCGTAACGCCGGTCGTCGTGTCCGTGTCCGTGATTGCGCCGCGAACGTCGATCGCCTCAGTGCCCACCCATGCGGGCTGTACGGGTCCCGTTGGCGATGACGTCGACTCACCGGCGTAAGGCACGGCGCTCTTCGTGACGATCGTTGCCGCCGACCCATCTATTGCAGACCCGAGGACGACTGGCCCTTTCGTGTCGAGTAGATAGGTGTCTGCCAGGATTGCGGCGAGCCCTTGGCGACGGGCGGCGGTGAACTCGAACCCGTCGACCGTGGCAATCCCGCCCAGCGGCTTAATCGACTGCCCCGCGGATTCAGACACACCGACCAGGTCCCGATACCACCGTGCCTGGGCATTCGATCCCGTAACCCAGGACGGCAGGGAATCGCTGATCTTAAAGTGGTCTTCGATGCGAGCGAGCCCCGTCACCGCCGAGATCGTGACCGTCACATCCGCAACGGCCGCTTGCATTGTGAATGTCGTCTCCGTGCGGGCGGTCAAGGTGTAGTAGCCGTCGGGGATTACCGCGTCGCAGTCCTCAACCCAGATCATCGCACCGTATTCGTCCGTCCCCGGCGGCGTCCCCGCAGTGGTCAGCGTGAACGTACCGTCCGCGAATCCTTCGGCGTCAGTGATGGCGATTGCCGGCCCAACCTCGCCCCATCCATCGATCTCAATCGAGTAAATGCTAGCCATTGTCTCGCATGGTGAATGAGACCTCCCAGATTCTGCGCGCCGACTTCGAAGAGCACCGCCCATCTAGGTCGGTGATTTGCCCCTGGTCGAGCCAGTAACAAGTGCGATAGACGCCCGCCGCGGTGTAGACGCGGAAGGCTCGCGCGTTATCCGTGCTCTCGGGCTCCCTCGCAGCCTCAACCATGTTCTCGAGGAGGGAGTTGGGGTCTGACGTGTCGCGTTGGGCAGCGGCCGCCTGGGAGCTTTCCGCGGCGGCATCGCTGCGAATGTTGGCGACGAAGACAGACGGCCAGGAGAACGCGCGGCTGGTAAGGGTGGATCCCCACGTCCGCAACTTGCGCGAGCTCCCATCGATCGTCTCAGTGACGCCCACGTTGGGGTTGACCTCCCATCGTTCGTCGTAGCCTCCTCGACATGACGGTTGCCAGTGGCCGGCGTCGGTGAAGTGCGCGACCTGGGCGGTCAAGGATACGATAGTAACGGTGGTTGGGTTACCCGAGGGGAATCCGAATTGCTGCGCCGTCGCGTCAGAGTCGAATGTCAGAACAACGTTGCTGCCGTGGTTGATCGAGTAGCTCGCGCGCGGGGGTGCCGCATCGCCGTCCGGCCACGTGTAAGTTACCGAGTAGGCGGAAAACGTCATTGCATCGTTGAGCCGCTCTAGTAGCCGGTCCTGGATGCTGTCCGTCTGCGCAATGTCAGACCCGTCTGAACTCCAGCCCCAGTAGCTAGACCCGATTTGTGTCGCAAGGTCGATCGTGCCTGAGACGACGCCGTCGTCGTAGTCGACCGTGCCCGTGATCGTCGGCCGCCAACTGAAGACCGGGTGTGATGGGTAGTTCGTCGCCATCGCCTAAACTCCTGCCTCGACGGCGCTTGACACTTGCTCCAGCAACGCCCGCGACTGCCCGCGTCGAGACATGCCCGCGCCTAGCGTTACGTTGTAGATCGTCGTCTGCGAAGTCTCCCGCGCCGAGCCCGCGCCGTCGTCCGCTCGTCCTCGGGATGGACCACTTCGGCCACCCCCGCCCGTAGCAGCGCCCAGCCCAGCGCCCGCGGCGATAGCAACGGCACCGGCAGCGGCAAGGGCAGGGGCGGCAGCGGCGGGACCGACGAGCGGTTGAAGCGCCGGGAACACGTTACCGAGTGCCGCGACGCCGGCATAGACGACAGCCATGGTGCCGAGTTGAACGAGCATCTGGCCCAGCGACTTGCCGAACTCCTTAAGCGCGTTTCCGTCCTTACGGAAGAACGCCGCCAGCGAGAGTTGAGAGATTGCCGAGGTCAGCCCAGAGAACGCGGATTTGCCGATGCTCGCGAGTTGCCCGAACTTGCCGGACATGTCTTCGGCTGACTTGTCGACGGTTTCGCTCAACTCCAGCAGCCGCTTTTCGTAGTCGAGGATCGCGGCGTCCTTTGCCTGAATTGATTCCTCCAGCGCCTTCGATTCGGCCAACTCCGCTTGCGCTGCGCGAAACTCGCTGAATAGCCGAGTCATCCCGGCCGCAACCTGCTCGTTGTGCGTGTGGAGTTCGGCGACGGAGCGAGATGCGTTCTTTGCGGCGAGTGAGTACTTATCGAGCGCCTCGGCTGCCTCGCGGGTCGGGCCAGGGTCGGGGTCGAGCGCAAAGTTATCCGCGTGCCGTCTCGCCCGCTCGACCATGCTCGACAGTTCGCCGAACGACTCGCTAAGCTGACGCGGCCCGCGCTCATCGTCCAGTGCGCCAATCGCCCCGTGCATCACCTCCAGATTCCCGACCGTTTCCTGGATCGATTCAATCTGCCCTTGGATCAGGGAGTCATCGATGTTCCGCGCGCGGAAGATGTTGAGGTAATCAATCGCGGAATCCTTCATCTCAAGCCACGCTTGGCGCAGCCCTAAGATGCCCTGCGTAACGCGGATCCCCGCTTGCGCGACGACAACCAGTGCGCTGATCATCGCGTCCAGACCTTCCCTGGCGAGTCGGCCAAAGTTCGCGTTTGACTGGCCGGCTCGCATTGCGAAGTCGGTCAGGTTTGCCACCACGTCGCGCATCCGCGGAATCAGGTGGGTTGCCAGTTGATTCGCGAATCCGGTGGCGATGCCCTTCAGCCGGGTTAGGTCGTCGTTCAGCGCCTCCGCTGCGTGCGCCGTCTCCGTGGAGATGACGATGCCCAACTCGTGCGCCTCTCGACGCATCTCGGCAATGCCCTCGGCTCCCTGGTTAAGAAGCGGAATCAGCGTTGCGCCAGACCGACCAAAGAGCTCCATCGCGCGAGCCGTCTTCAACGACCCGTCTTCCATCTGAGCGAACTCGTCCGCGATATCCGCCAGAACGTCGTCAACGCTACGCAGACCGCCAGTGGCCGTTAGAGCCGATACACCTATCCCGTCGAAGGCATCAACCGCCGTAGAGACGCCCTGCGACGCATCTAGCATGTTACCCGACAACCGGCGCAGTGCTGCGCTAGCCTCTCCGATGTTGCCACCGGAAAGCTCCATTGCGTGCGAGAGTTCCTGATAAGACTCGATCGTTACGCCGATGCGCGTCGAGTGCTTCGCAATCTCGTCAGCTTGGTCGGCGATGCGCTTGGTCATCACCAGCAGACCGCCAGCCGCCGCCGTAATCGCAGCGCCCGCAACGGCAATGCCAGTGCCCAGCCCGCGAAGCCCGCGCGTTAGCTTATCAGTCGACCGAGCCAACGCATCGCTCCGACGCGTCGCAGTGGCTACCGAATTGCTGTTGATGTCGATATCAAGACCAACCGTCGCCTTAGCCATTCGTCAACCTCTCGAATTCGCGAGCGACCCACGCGTCGTCTTTCTTCAGCGCATCCGCCTCGCGACGAATGGAACCGAGAAGCCGCGCCCGGTAGTCAGCAATCGCGTTGTTGATTTCGAGGACGTCACGATAGGTCACAGCGTCCACCCCGTGCAGGTCAATCCAGCCGTCGCGCAACGCCTGCAAGACGTCATAGGCAGAGTCCCAACGCTCGAAGCCGCCCAACTCCCGACGAGGGCACGCACACTGAGCCGTCCCGCAAAGCGGTGGCCTAGACGCGTGCGGCTTTCGTCGACAGTCGTCACCTCTTACGTGCTCCCTTGCCCAGGTTCGGAGTTTCCCTCCGCACCTTCGCCAATCTCGGAAAGGCCGAACGACACGCCGATCGCCTCGAGTTTCACCGGCAGCGGCAACAGCCCGACGTAGAGCTCGCGCGCCACGTCGTCGACTCCCTGCCCGTCGACCGTGATATTGCAGGAGACGAGCACCGCGTCGACGGCGTCATCCATCGCGATGATGATCGCTTCCTGGTCGTCCGTGGCACGAGCTCGGTCGACGCGCGCCGAATGGCGGATCTTCTCCGCAGCAGTCGCAACGCGAACCACTCCCGTGATCTCGTGGCCTTCGTATTCCAGGGCGAAAGGTTCCTTGCTTCGTAGTTCCATGCTCCTCCTCCGAGCTTGGGGGTTTACGCGGTGCCGTGAACGTACACCACCTTGATCATTGGCTGCGTCGTGGGGTCCGTTCCTCGCGCCTCTCGCACTGCCGAACCCGTCACGGTGAAGGCTCGCGCCCCGTCCGAGTTGGCGCGCTCAGCGTCGTACTGAATCCGCGGGATATGGTATTGAATCGTTTGGTCCACAGTGAACGACGAATCAAGCGTCAACGTCAAATCGACTTCCACGAACCCGCGGCCCGACTTCATGCCCGCCATGATGGTGCCAGCGGTGACGGATCCATCGTAATCCGCCTCATCGGCCATCTCGAATGTCACGCCGACCGCGCCATCGTAAAACACCGGCGACACCGCGAAGCCTTCATCCGCCGTCGGGTCTTCGATGCGAACGATGTTCGGCGCAAGGTCGATTTCGAGGTTGCGAATCCGCGCCGGCGTGATGGTCGTCCCTCCAGAGTGCGTATCCTCGTCGTGGTATTTCACAACGAGCGTCGCGCCCTTGACGACGATCGGGATATCGCCCTGCCCTGATGGCTCAGTCGCGAACCCCGAAAGATCCGTGTCTGTCACGTCGAGGATCAAGCCATTCTCGACCAGACCGGTGATCTCCGACGTGTAGAGAACGAGCCCGTTCGTGCCGAGGCTGATCTTGGTCGCGAGCACCGCGCCACGAATGCCCGTCCACTCGTCCGCCGTGTTGTTGTCGATCAGGCACTCCATCAGCGACATCGACGCCGGCGACCGTGTGCCGCCAGTCTCACCCGGCCAGTTGGTCAGCGCCTTCGTCGACGGAATCAGCGTCAACGTCGGGTTACTGTACGCCGAAGCCTCGAAGCCGGACGCCAAGAGTTGCTTGACGTGCGTCGGGAAGACGTTGGTCACCGAGTTCGCTCGGAGCTCCGTGACGAGCGTTCCGCCCATGCCGATGGCGCCACGGGTTCCCGCGATGCTTCCGGCGTATCCGTCGAGCGCCTCGGAGTTGTCGATCAACTCGGCATCCGTCGGTAGAAACCGCGACTCGGCACGGGCCGGGAGTTTCGGTGCGCCGGTGTCCGTGCTCGGGTCGGTCCACTCGAAAGTCCCAACCACGGCCTCCAGTTCGCCGACGATGAACCGGGTCTTGTCTTGTCTCACTCCACCAGAGTTAGCCATTGCTCACCTTCTTTGCTTTCGCCTTGCTCGGCGGTGATTTCTTCTTCTTCGGCATCAGGGACGCCACTACGGAGGGGGTGGCCCGTAGCCCGTTCGCCAGCAGCACGCGGCGGATCTTGGTGGGCGTCAGAGGACCGGGGATCCGCGCGACGAGTGCCGCCGCTTTCTCCAGCGTCGCCTTATTCATCGGTCGTCGCCTTCTTCGCGGCAGGCTTGCGCTTGCGGGTCGTCTTCGGCTTCGCAGCCTTCGCTTCGGCTTTCGCCTCTTGCCGTTCCTCGCGCTTTTCCTGACGCGCCGCACGCTTCGCAGCACGCTTCGGGGGCTCGACGATCTCCACCGCGCAACCCGAAACCCAGTGCGCCAAAACCCAGAGGTCCTTCGCCTGACAGTCAACGCCAAGTCTGACCAGATTTCGCGCGACCATCTCGCCGCCTTCCATGTTCTGAAGCGCGCACGTGTAGCGCGCTAACCGCTCGTGGTATTGCTCAGCAGTCATTAGCTAACACTCCATGTAATCGCCCAGGTGGCGAGGGTTCGGTTGCCGTCCGTTCCGTCGTTCGTGACCACGATGATCCAGCGGTCGCCGTCCAGGACGTTATAGGTGGCCAGGGTGACCGTGACCGCGCTGTCAGTCGTGCCCGATACGGTCGCGCCGTGGCGCTGTAGGTAGATGTCTACGGTGGAGCCAGCGCCCCACGAGAAGGCCGGCGACGTGTCGACGTGAACCGCAGTAGCACCCGCAAGCGCTGCCGTGGTCGTCGTCCATGTCGTTGCCCGGTTCGCCGTCGCAGTGCCCAGCCCCGTGTCGGCGTCGAGCCCGCTCGTGATGTCCGCAGACTGTACGAACAGCTCAGGATTGCCGGGATCAATCGTCGGGTCCGCGTAGGTCGGAGAATCCGCGAACGTCGCACGCGCGAACACCTCAACCTGAGTCGTGGCAATCATCGTGTAGTGGCGACCGTTGCCAGAATCGAGCGTAGTCACCTGGGCAGACACCGGCGAGGTGATATCAACCCGGTAGACGCAGCCAGCGCCGCCGCTTTGGTCGCGCAAGTACTGCTCGAGGATCTCCGCAGCTTCCGCCGCCAGTCCTGACGCAGACCGCGCAGCCGCGCTCGGGTCGCTCTCGTCGTATTGAGAGATACCCGCGACCTCGTAGGTATAGACCGCGTCGAGGTTGTAGCCCGTCACGTCGTAAGCGCTTTCGGCGTCCGTGCAGTAGAGGTCGACACGGGGGAGCGTGTCTAGTGCCGTCGGTGGCAACGTCGTAGGGTCAAGGCCAACCGCGATGCGCAACGCGTCGAGTCTGTCAGACACGCCGGGGATCGACATCGACGACAGAGACGATCGCAAGTAGCCGTCCCAAACGACGCGCGCCTTGTCTTCAACGTGGCGCTGCAATGTCGCGACGCCAGTCATCTAGGCAACCCCCAGTTCGCTTCCTTTTCCAACTCTCGCAACACCATCGTTTCCAGGTCGCGAACACCGACCGGTGTCCAACCCATGACGGTCGAGCCGAGGTATTGAATATAGGGCACCTTTCGCTTCGGAACGTTCATGTAGATGCGCGACTTCGTAACCCTCGGCTTTAGCAACCACGGCGTCGTCGCGTGCTCTTTTAGTTTCCCGGTTTCGAAGACGTCGTTTAGCCGAGTTGCTCCAGCCTCCTGCCCAGCCCATCGCCCACCGCTTGCACCGCCGTTACTCGCCCAGTTCTGAGCGTTGTTCCGTGCGACGATCTTGCGGATCTTCTTCATCGTCTCGGCGTTGTAGCCAAGTCGACGAGAGAGCGTAGCCGCTCCCTTGAAGCCACGCGCAGCCCGACGGATGTCCGCGCGATATTGGGCAGGTGTGCGAGAGCGTGCCACTACAGGGAACCCCCGCCGACGATACGACCGGCACCCGTCAGATCCCAGGTGTCCTGCCCGTTGGCGTTGCCCGTTCTCTCGTGCCACTGGTCGACCGTCTCGACGAGGTCAGACGACGCCGTCGAATCCACCGTCTGCGGCGCGAGCTCCAGACGCTTCCAGTCAGCATCAGCCTGCCGACGCCACGCCTCAGACTCTTCACCACGGCCACGGGCGCGCATGAGAGCCGCAACAGCACGGTAAATCAAAATACCCTTGAAGACCCCATAGGCATCATCGGACGAGGTCATCCCGTCCGTGCTGATCCCTCGCGTCTTCGCCATTCCCCGAATCGACTCCGCCTCGTCCGCGATGATGTCAGTGACATCGGTCGTGGACGGAGACGAAGCCGCGGAGATTGTCAGATCCGCCACACGCCCGGCGAGCGTCGCAGCGGTGACGCCGAACGTGTTAGCAGCAGCCATCAGACGGTGATGGTGATCTCGTTGCCGAGGTTAGAGTCAACCGTCTTGATCTGGTACTCGGCCTCGATCATGTACGCGTCACCCGGCTTGAACGGCGGGGCGAGACGGCCAGTGATGACCTTGATCAACTCCTGATAGGGGCTGAAGATCTTGAGGCACGAAGGACGGCGACCCGGCGCAGCGTGACCGCAGAAGCCCTTGAGGTTGAACTGCCACGCCTGGGTGCCAGTCTCGTCCTCGTACGACTCATCGATAAGCACCGGCGTGATGCCAGCCTCGGCAAGAACCGCGCGAAGGGCAGGAGCCACCTCGAGGCGACCCGAGCGGTAGTACTCGCCGTCCGCGATGCCCTTGGTCGGGTATGCCGATCCAAGGTTCTTCGCGGCCTCTCGAACTTGGTCGAGCGCGAGAAGCGCCTTGTAGACCGTCGGGCCGAAGGCGAACACGTTCGGACGGTAGCGCGGGCCAGTGGCCAGTGCGACGGTGTCCGAGTACGTCCGGAAGTAGTCGACGAGGTCGAGCGACGAAGTCCCGAGCGCGAGCGTCGTGCCGTATGCGCTGAGAGCGTCAATCGCCGTGTGCAACTGGTTGTATAGGAACCCGCCCATTGCGTCGGACACGTAGTCCAGCGCCTCGGTCTGAGCGTTCAGATCCGAGTTGCCCGCCATCAGCGCCTCGCGCGTCCGGTCGTCGACGTAGACCCAGTCGGTTGCGTACTGCTCCATCGCAATTGCGACTTCGCTGTAGTTGATCGGCTGGACTCCGCGGGTAGCGCCACCGGCCGACGTCTTGCCGACGTTGCCGCGCTTCTCGCTGTAGCCGAACCGGGTGTCGCGAACCTGATACGTGCCGTTGCTGGAACGGTGCGTGTTGAGCGGTGCAACCTGGAAGAATGGAGCAAGCGTGCCTTGCCCCGAGGTGTACGCCTTGAAGAGTCCTGGGAGGATCTCGCTGAGCGCTTCGCCGTGATCGAATGAACCCATGGGGGAACCTCCTTACGAGTTGTCGTAGGTGTTGAGGAAGGGCTGGCAGACGCGGACCCGGCACATGTTGTCACCGGTCGAACCCTCGTCGGCGGTGTCCTGCACTGCCGTTCCGATGATCCACTCCACCGCGGTATTGCCGGCAGCGTCGACGCCCGTGGCGGTTGCCTCCGCGCCCTTGCCGGCAGCGGTTGCGTCCGCGATTCGGATGAGCTCGCCCGCGCTCGGGGTGTTGCTCGTCTCGATCACAACGTTGACAACGCCGCCAGTCACGACGACCGGGATATCACCGCTCGCGGTGTCGTGCATTACGACGCCCAGCGGAAGCGTGGTCGGCGTGTCTGCGTGAATGATGGTGCCAGACGACATGGTCACGATGTGACCCGCCGTAAGCGCCTCGCCGGCGGCCTGATTGCCGCCCCAGTACTGAAGCTGCTCGCTCATGGGCTAAGCTCCCTTGTAGTTTTGGGCTGCCTTGACCGCGTTCGCGCGATCGAAGCCCTGGTTGCGGAAATGCAGGACGCGCGCGCCGAACTCGGCGGGAACGTCGGGGACAGTCGGGGTGGTCGCCTTCGTGCCGCGCAGACCAGCCTTGACGGCCTTCGCGCGCTCCATTCGCTCAAGGCGGTCGTTGATGTCGTCGAGACGCTTAAGCACCGAAGCGGCGACCTCTGCGGCCTCCTCCTCGTCGTCGTCGTGCTCGCCTTCCATTGCGGCGACGGTCTCACCCTCTGCGGGCGACTCGTCAGCGGCTTCGACCGGCTCAGCCTCTTCGGCATCCTCGGCTTCCTCTTCGGCGGCGTCCTCGACCTTGACGAGTGCGCGGATACCCTCCGCGAAGTCCTCGTTAGCGAGAAGCGCCGTCATGATCTCTTCAATCGTCATGCTTGACTCGGCTTGGGGTGACTGCGCGGGAACCTTCATTGTTGCCGCAATCGGAAACAATCCGTCTTCGATTGTTTCTAATTCGGAAACAGGGCTTTGCGCAAGGGAAAACTGTGGGGTCGACGTGAACGAGCATTCAACGATGCGCGCCGTGGTCGGTCGGCCGTCTGCTCCAACGCTGCCGAACTGCCAGAACGCGGAGACGAAATCGCGACCGTAGCGAGCATCGACGCCCTCGGCCCAGAGGTCGACAACCAGCCAGATCCCGGCGTCGTCGAGCTCAGATTCGCGGACCTTTCCAACCGCACGAGACGAGTACTCGACGCCCTCGCCGTGGTCGACAAGCTGCGGGATGTACGTGTCGCCGCGCTGCTCCATATCCGCCGCGATGCCGTCGAAGTACCCCGGCACGAGGTCGGGACCGCCAACGACGATCGTCTCCCCCGTCGCTGTGATGAACTCCGTCTCATCCATCCCGAGGATATGAACGCGTACCGTTTCGACGATCTCACGCTCGGCGGCGCTGATTCCTGCCATCGCTGCAACGTCAGTCATCGGAAACCCCCAGTTGTGCGCGGAGCCAGTCGTTCGTGTCGTCAGTGGCGAAGCCGGGCAACTCTGCGGCGAGTTTCGCGACGAGCTCCAGGTGCGCGCGGCTCTTCTTCTCGTTGCCGTCTGCGTCCCACTTGATGACGATCTCAGGCGAAAGGTCGGGGTGTTCTCCCTCCATCTCCGTGAGCGTCCGCATGAGCGTCCCGCAGATGTGATGGTCGCCGCTCACCGTCTTCATGTAAAGGTCAAGGTGGCCTTTAAGCGCCCTCATGTCCGCGTCTTGCACGACCTCCCCGAGAGAGCGCGAACCAACGCCACGCATCCCCAGATTGTTTAATGCCGAGTGCGCCGCCGCCTGCTTTCGTTCCGCCTGGAATTGCGCCAGTGGGCCGAACTGTTGCATAGCCGGCGTCTGGCTCGCGAGGATGTCAGGCTTAATCTTGCCCGCAAAGTAGGCGATGTCGCTCTTGCCTTTAAGCAAGTTGCTCATCTGCTTCATCGCGTTGGTCTTGTCCGCGTCTGTCAGCGGACGACCTGCGAAGTCTGCGTCTGTCAGATACGGGAAGCCCATCGAGTAGCGGATCGACTGAAGCAGCGCCGAGTAAAGCTGTAGCGTCGTCTCCGAGGTCGCAAGCATGCACCGAATCGCTGACTGCCCGCGGAACTCTCCCGGCTCGGGATTGCGCGCGATATACGACAGTTTCGACGCGTCGATCGTCGTCTCGCCCACTCGGGTCCGCGCCTGGATGGCCGTGAAGCCCCGCCCCGTTTCGTCAGGGTTGAACGCGCGAATCAGTCCTGGCCGGATGTGCCACAGGTTGAGGCGGTCGAACTCGTCGAGCGTGATCTCGTCGACGCTGTGACCGCTCGTGCTGTAGTGGTCGTAGGTCTCCGACATCCACCACGACAGAGACGTCCCCGGCATCGAGTCGAGTCGAGCACCAACCTTGATCGCCGTCTCAATCGCCCGGTAGTTTTGACGGAACCGCGCCCGAGGTCGTACCTCGTACGTGAGAGACGCCATCATCTCCCGGCGGGAATCCATCGCCGGGGAAATGACGTCATCCGTCCGGCGGATCTCTAGGAGCTTGCCGGGCGTCGTCGTATTCCCGTGGAGGTAGTCAACGGTAAACTGGGCGTTGGACTCCAGCCACCCGGCCGACGCCCCCCAATCGAAAGGGAGCGTCGACTCGAGAGACGCGGCCGACTCCCCGACGACCGCGCGATCCGCCTTCTGCTCTAACAGTGCTGGGCTAGGACCACGGGCAGCGCGCACTAGGCGCGTCCATAATCCTGGTTTGGCGTCCGACATCGTTTCCGCTCAGGGAACAAAGACGGGCGCATTGTTGCGCACCCATGGACAATGCGCAAGGGGGTTCTATACACTGCGCCCACCACAAGCACCCAAGGACCATGGCAAAGATGAACGCCAGAGAGGCGAGAGACTACGCAATCGGACGCTTCACCGACGGTGCGCCGCACCTGCTCATCCTTGACGAGCTCACCACCGAAAAGAAGCTCAGCGAAAAGGCCGCAGCGAAAGCCGTGGCCGACGCGAGAGCCATCATCGCGCGCGACCTCGACGAGCCTGATTACCATTTTATCCGCTCGTGTGCCTTCGCCGCCGACTCCTACCGTCAGCACCTTTACCGAACGCGGATTGCCGACCTTCTCGAAGAGCAAGATGTGTTGAAGGGGGACGCCCAACTTGACCAGGAAGTGCGCATGCGGCTCATCCTCGCGTGCGATCGGTCCATGCAGGGGTGGGCGACACTCTCCCACCGCGGCCGGCGTGACCTCCCAGTCGCGTTCGCGCCAAAGGGCGTGCTTCAGAACCAAGCGCCTCCGACCGAAGATGACATTGAGGACGCGATCAAAGGCGCGCTGTGACGCCGACGCGTCAACGCGTCTTCGATTACTGGTGGAATCACAAGCTAAGGCGCAACCAAAAGCTCCTAATCGACGCCATCGCCTCTCACCGCTACGTCGCAGTTCTCGGAGCGCGGCAAAGGGGCAAGACAACCGCCATCGGCTTCGCTGGTGGCATCCTCGCACAAGGAACGAAGTGGACAACGCAGGAGGGAGGCACCGTCACCCTGCCCGCGGACGACGTTCAACTTGCATCGCAGACCCTGAAGCACGCAAAGGACTTCGTTAAGCGGGCGGGGCGTGTCCTCTCGACGTTCAACACCGGGCTATCGATCGCCACTGACGACGGAAACGTCTTTGACACGACGCTAGGCAGTACTGAGCGCATCGCCCTCGCCAACGGAAGGGAAATCAAGGCGCACGCAGGCAACCCCGGCACCATTCAAGGCATGTCGGGACACACCATCGTCGACGAAATCGCCAGCAACAAGCACGACCAGGAAGAGATCTTTCAGCAAATGGTCGCGGTGTCGTCCGGTGCCCCCTGGAGACGCGCCGTTATGGTCGGGAACTCGTCGTATAAGGGCGATTGGTGGTGGCACTTCTGGCATGGGTCTGGCCCTATCCCCGACGATCCCGGCATGACCTGGGAGCAACGCCGCGCAGGCTTCAAGTTGCTAAAGCTCGACATCTGGTCGGAGTTCCCCGACGGCATTCTACCGCCCGACCTCCGAGAAGTGCGCGAAATCATGGGGCCGGCAGCGTGGGCGCGGTGGTATGAATGCGAATTCGCTGAATCGAACAAGCGCGCGGTTGCTGAAGAACTCGTCATCCGCACCGGCATCACTGGATCCGTAACGCCAGACTTCGCACCCGTCGTTATCAGCGTTGATCCCGGTCTAAACCGCAACCCAACGGGCGTTGTTGTCGCTCGCGTCGGCTCATTCGGGATCGATGTACTCCGCGCCGAATATTGGTACGGCCCGACGGAGAACGACCCGGCCACCGCTCGAGGATGGATCGGCGCCCAGTTGGAGCAGGTCGATTCCCTCGCGTCTCAGTACCTCGCCTCGCATATTATCTGCGATTACTCCAACCTCGCCGCGGGACTGGGCGACGCACTGGAGGAACGATTCGGGTCGATGGTGAGGAAGACGCCGACGACCAGGGACCGCATTCAACGCCGATGGGGATTACTGCTCGCCG
>Ga0208542_1000328_pt1 | contig 22378 bp, 35 predicted proteins | sample DEB08_DNA_3_FD_185495 | JGI IMG/M metagenome (GOLD analysis project Ga0208542, IMG submission 185495) | Aqueous microbial communities from the Delaware River and Bay under freshwater to marine salinity gradient to study organic matter... | ecosystem: Environmental > Aquatic > Marine > Coastal ... | reverse complement strand
TTATGAACGTCACCCGGTGTTGTTGGCCGGGTTTATCTCACCTAATAATGGAGAATAAGGAAATGAAAAAGGCGTTGAATAGAATCCCGTGTGGGGTTACAGGTAACCGCTCTGAGCTGTTCGGTGACTGCTCTGGGCTGCGCGGTAACCGCTCTGAGCTGTTCGGTAACTGCTCTGGGCTGCGCGGGGACTGCACTGAGCTGCGCGGTGACTGCACTTGGCTGCGCGGTGACTGCTCTGGGCTGCGCGGTGACTGCTCTGGGCTGTTCGGTGACTGCTCTGGGCTGTGCGGTGACTGCTCTGAGCTGTTCGGTAACTGCTCTGGGCTGTTCGGTGACTGCACTGGGCTGAGCGGTGACTGCTCTGAGCTGAGCGGTGACTGCTCTGGGCTGCGCGGTGACTGCTCTGGGCTGTTCGGTGACTGCTCTGGGCTGTTCGGTGACTGCTCTGGGCTGCGCGGTGACTGCACTGGGCTGCGCGGTGCCTGCTTTGGGCTGTTCGGTGACTGCACTGGGCTGCGCGGTGACTGCACTGGGCTGTTCGGTGACTGCACTGGGTTGACAGGCGACCTCAACGCTTGCGAGTTGAGCGAAGAGGAGCGTGAACAAGGTGTTGATATTAACGATTTGATAGGAGAGTAGAAAATGAAAAACATGCATTATACAAGAAAGGGCCCGGGGAGAATACATCGCATTAAGCCAGTACGAATCGAGTCCCCTGAAGGCGGGTTTGATAGTCTTGTACAGGAGTGGCTCGCAAGGCATGCGGTGAAAGGGGGTTTAACACAAACATTCCTACGCAAGTACAGAAAACACTACCATCACGAAGGGAGAATGGAAAAATGAGATACAAAAAACCAGAAACATACTACAACGAGAAAACCATACGTTCCGTGTATCGGTACGATGGGGAAAGCGAAATAGTTACCGACGAGGGTCAGCAAGTATTCGGCTACGTCAACAACACCCCCTACACGGCGGTTCTTGATAGTCACGGTAATTGGATAGCGGGCGATCCAGTAGTTCCGAAATATTGGGCGAGCGAACCGACAGAACACTCGCTGATCCGCAGGATCTTCTGCCAGGACGGGGAGTTCGACGCTCCATACTACAAGGTCGTTGACAGTGACAACTTGATCTTGTGCAAGTTCGTTTGGGACGATGGTTGCTGGCGAACTTCGGACTGGAACGATAACTGGCAATTCGGGCCGGAGTATATGCTCGCTGTGAGCAAACTACTGGACGAGCTGGACATACCGCCGGATTCTTGGTCTTGGATACATGAGGTGGTACTATGCCCGACCAGATAATACGCGGCGTGCCCCCCGAGAGGGGGGTCTTGCTAACCGAGGTTGTTGTCGAGGGGGAGCACTGGGCCGTATACCTGTTGCGCGAACATGCAGAATACCCCTCTTTCAAACTGGTTGCCGCGCACCCGGTTCCGATCAAGGCGAACTATCGGCTGTACTACGATATCCGCAGAGGTCGGTACGTGCGTACAACGGACTGGATCAAAATAATCAAACACCGCGATCGGTTGATGGCGGAAACAGAATATTTAATAAGGGAGGCATTTAAATGATTACCAGCAGAAAAATAGTTGACTTACATCCGCACACCGCGAAGCTGTGCGAGGCGTTCCTGATCGCGTGCAGACATCATGAGATCGACGTGATCATCACTTGTACGTACCGCGACGACGAGGCGCAAGCGGAGCTGTATGCTCAGGGGCGCACGAAACCAGGGCGCGTAGTGACGTATGCGAAACCCGGACAATCTATGCACAACAAGCGGCTCGCATTCGACGTAGTCCCGCTGCGTGCCGGCAAAGCGGTCTGGGGCACGCAGGGCGAAGATCTCAAATTGTGGCAGAAGATCGGTGCTCTGGGAGAGGCTCAAGGGCTCTCTTGGGGCGGTCGTTGGAAGCACCCGGATATGCCTCACTTTCAGGATGATACCGTGAAAGATTTTTCTGATATCGAGTTTCTGAAAGAGCAGGCATTATGAGTAAACGCTCTGTTTATGAAGCGAAAGCTAAGGCCGCACAGCAGTTCCGTAAGACCGCTCATGTTTTCAAGGGCAAGATAGTTAGTTGGTGGTACTGCACCGGCTGTGGGTTAGTGGCGTTGAACAATGATGCTACCAGGAAACGTATGCAACAACCATGTGAGTCAATGGAGGATTGAGAAATGTTAGAAACAATAGGAAAAGTTAAGCGGTGGGCACACGAGCGGAACCTGATCGAAGGCAGCAATAGCGCCGCTCAATACCTAAAACTGGTTTCGGAATTGGGCGAGCTGGCGGACAACATCAATAAGAAGCAAGATGTCCGGGATTCGATCGGGGATTGTCTGGTAGTGTTGCTAATACTGGGCGAACAGAACTACGTTTCGACCAGCCGGTATATCAAATGTTTCGCGGATATCGTGCACGGCGACGTCGCATACCGTGGCGAGCAATCGCCAAAGGTGCACTTTATGTGGTTGGCGGACGCTGTTGGGCGTATCGGAAGACAGTTATCGAGAGATCGCTGCATTGGTGATCAGATCATGGACTGTATAGCACACTTGTCTGCTATCGCCGATCTATCGGGCGGTTACACCCTAGCGCATTGCCTTGAGCATGCGTACAACGAGATCAAAGACCGTCGAGGTGTTATGCTCGACGGGGTGTTTATCAAAGAGGACGATGCCGCTTACGCGAACGCCGTTGCTATTCTGAGTAAGGATACTTAGTTATGAAACTGGACGATCTTATAACCGTTAGGAATATAAAACATGCTAGGGATTTGTCCGATAGCGGAACCTCGGTGGGTTTTCTCGACGACAGTTTGTACCGGGTTTCGCTGCATGTGTCGCATGATTTTATCAACCAAGACCCCAGACTGTTGGAGGAGTGGGTCTTATTGTCTAAAAGGGCAATATACCACCGAGTTTATAGCGGGGTGGAGGCAAAGTTGTATGAACTTGAACGTGCGATATACTACACCGTTCCTCCGTCAACAAGGGAAGGTCTGCTTGATCTTGTCCTCGCTGTACGTAAAGAGATGGAGGCGGACCCTAAAACTCCTATTAATATTCTTTAGGGTACACCCTTCTGGGGCGCGTCTTTTTAGGTTTCGACAGTTTAGTTTGGGGGTTGGCTAGTAGATAGTCCAGCCCCCAAACTTTTTGTTTTTGTTGTATTTCTGGAGGGACATCAGGGGACATTTGTCTCTTGATGTCCGCTTCTATTGCGTCCGCTATCTCGTCTTCGCTTCTAAAAATCTTTTTGATCCTGAACGTTTCTCCGCTTGGTAGCACGTATCCGACGAATGCCTCCTCAATTATCAAGCGGCGCAGGGCAGGGATTCGGTCCCACGTTACACGGGTCGGGCGCAGTTCGCGGGTAATGATTCGGGCATCGGCTCGGCGGGCTAACATTACCAGCAGATCCTGCGCGTTCTCGTGGCGGCGCAACCCCAACACAGGGTCATAGGTTTCGTAGGTAAAAATATCCCAAATCATGCCAAGGTTAGTAGCACTAAGGAATATGTTTGTCAAATAAAAGCAACACTACGGTATATGAAAAGGTATAACCAAGCCTGTGGATAACCTGTGGATAACCTGTGGATAACCTGTGGATAACTTTTTAATTTGGCAGGAGCGAAATGTCGTCTGCTGCTCACAGATTTTTTTGAGTTGTGAGCAGTGTGAGCAGTTTGGTACTCAAACCGTTATGGCGCCTTGCTCGCAGCGTGTGAGCAGCTGTGAGCAAAAACCGTCATTTTCCCCGGTGGTGGGTGGGGGGGATGTAGGGACGTAGTCCCGACTACATCCTACCCCACACATCCCCCCCCCGGGGTGGGAGTGAGTAGTGAGTAAATTTTAACCGATCGGTGATAAAAAATATCAGAACGCGGTTTTGAGTGGTAAAAGTACCCCCGAGACGGGGTCTAAAATCGATTCTTTGGTACCTAGAATCAATTTTTTTTCTTTTTGGAATGGTTTGGTATGTCCTCGAGTTTTTCAATCGTTTTTGGCGCATCCTAGAACTCCGAGCTCCTGGGGCGCTGCGCGTAGACCCTGATTAGTAGGTAGAAGTTATTGATTTATAAGGCAGAAAATATAGGGTGGATACCCCTCTTAAAATTCTCCTATATATTAGGCGAGATTTTTTCGATCATGCCCGTTCGTAGGAAAACGACGGGGATCTTGATGTTAATAAAAACATTATATGATATCCGCTAAGTGAGAAAATCTGGAAACCCGCATGGATATTGGGTTTCCGAGTACGTGACTAATTGCTCAAAAATTAGGCAATTTTTGTCGTTTTGCCTGTGGATAACTTTTAAAAAATGGACGAAAAAATGGGTGTTGTAAGAATGCAACAACCCCTCAAAAATAAATCCGCAATCGCATTAGGGTCAATTTATTTTCGTTTAGCTATTGCAAAACTTTTTTCGTCGGTGCTAAAATATGGGTTCCAATAACCAATCAAGGAGAAAAGAAAATGACAGAGGAAGAACAGATCAGTCAGCGCTTGGTAGTGCTCACAGCACTCACCGCAGCGCAGATCCAGCACGGAGGTGTTAAGAGTGTAGGCCCTGATGCGATGGCTACGCTGGGGATGCTAGCCGGCGCATTGGTCTATACAAACCGCAAGAACCAACAGGTGTTTTCGAGGGCCATCGAAGAACTAGAGGCTGAAGAAAGCCACAGGAGAGAGGCCGCAGCAGCAGAAGCGGAGGCCGCAGCCCAGGATATCTTCCGCAAAATGAAGGGAGGCGAGTAATGGACGACGAACAGAGAGCAAGCCTTGAAGAGCTCTTCCACGACGCGGAGGAGTATGGCTTCAAGACTGTCGATATCACTGTTATACAGGAGGATATCGGCGCAAAGTGTACGATGACAAACGTTCCGGTATCCACCTTACTGGCAACGTTGAATTTTGAAAGATTGACTTTAGTAAGTTGGAAGGCGACTCTGCCGCTGCGAGCTACACCGCAGCAAATTGAGGCTGAAGCGAAACGGGTAGGGTTTACCCATGTTAACCTTGTGATGCGCGAAAAGTACACCGACCGCAAGGTGGCCGTAAACGAATACCCGGTGGGTAAGCTGTCCGAATTGGAGGGAGCCGTGATAGAAAAGTGGGAAATATCGACCTTCGGGGACGCCGAAACAAAACCCCACCCTCACTACTTCAAAGATGTCCGGCACCTGGGTTTCATTGACGTATACCGAGTGCTCGACCTGTTTGAAGTTACAGACCCATGCATCACGCACGCGGTCAAGAAGTTGCTGGTGTCGGGCAAACGAGGTGGGGGCAAGGATAGGGATCGCGACATACAAGAAGCGATCGATAGTTTAGAACGATACAAAGAAATGAGGAGAGAAGAAAATGGAAAACAGGACAGGTAAATTGTACCGGGTCGTAAAGGTGGACTCTGCGGTAAGTTGGCATGTAAAAGAGGGGGACGTCGTCCAGTTGGTGTACGACGACGGCTCAGACCGCCCAAAGTTCCGCGCGAACGGAGTAGAGCTCTGGATATACATGAGCCAACTTGCGCCGTTGCACGAGGAAGCGCAACCTTTTGATCCGGTGCCGTGGTTCTGCGGCGCAGTTTTAATAACGTACCTTATCGTTGAATATATCGGAGGGGGTATTGGGTTATGACACCCGCAGAGAAATTAGGGTTTGTGGTCGGTGGCACCTACGTGGTCAAGGAGGGTAATCCACAGTTAGACATAAAACCCGGGGACAAGCTAGTGTTTGATGATGACGACGGGACAGAATACCCCTGGTTTTATCGGAGCAGGGCAACAAGGCTCTTCTCTGGCCCTAGCATCGTGGCGGTATCACTAACCTGTTTCGAGTCACATAATGATTTGACGTGTAAGTAATTTGGTAGTAGTCTACGCGCATGACAGTGGACTACTACCGAGACGACGACGACTTCGGCGATCTGTTCGGAGCGTTACCCAATCAGCTATCCGCCGAAGAGGCTAGATGGCTCGACGTATTTAAGAAAACTCGCGGCGATAAGGCCGCAGCCGATGCAGCAACAGGATACCCTTTCCGCACAAAGCAACCAAGCCAGCGACTCGAGTACGAGATCCGCGAGTATCGGGAATTCCACCGAACTAATCCGTTAGAACGGGTGCGCAGGATCGTTGACGAGACTGCGGACATAGCGTTCGTCGATATCCGGGAACTGTTCGACGCCGACGGTAATCTACTACCTGTGCATAAACTGCCGAAACATGTCGCCGCAGCCGTGGCAGCGGTCGACGTAGTCACATCTAATGGCGGCGCAGCCGTGCTCAAATACAAGTTCCACCCAAAACTCACCGCACTAGAGTCGTTAGCGAAAAAGGAAAATCTGTACAAGGACAACAACAAGATCGAAGCTGAAATCAAGACCGAGGAAGTCGGTGATAGCAGCCGCGATCTGGCTCGCCGGCTAGCGTTTGTGTTACGCAACGGACTCGAGCAACCGAACTCGCAAGAGTGAAGCACCGTAGCAACTATATAACTTCATAAAGGAGCATCACCATGTCACGAATATTAAAATCAGTTGTAGGCCGAATGCTCGGCCTCGATCACAACAAGGCGTTGATCGTACCGAAAGGGCTGATCAGCGGCGAACACGGTAAACAATTAGCAGCGCCGGCACCGAACAAGGTTGTCCTATTCGACGACTTCACAAACGGTCTCAACACCGGCACTTGGCTGGCAACCGAGGGCACTGACTCAGCAACATCGGCAGCCGCGATACTGTCCGGTGGTATTGGCGGTGTATTGCGCCTGACTACTGGCGATGCTGGCACTGGCCTGGCGGCAGATACGGAACAGATCACGCAAAACTCATTAATGTGGCAAGCCAGCAACGGCGGACTGGTGTTCCAGACCCGCGTAAAACTGTCAGCTATCACTGAATGTTACGTGTTCCTGGGTTTCACTGACACGGTAGCGGCAGCGCTTGAAGCGCCGATCATGTCCGCCGGATCCGCTAACACGCTGACATCGAACGCGACCGACGCTGTCGGGTTTATGTTCGACACCCGCATGACCGACGACAAATGGTGGGCAGTTGGTGTTGATACTGACGTAGACGCAACCGCGTACAACACAACTTACGCACCGGTAGCAGATGACTACGAAACGTTCCGCATCGAGCTCGACACGAGTGGCAACGCAACGTTCTTCCGCAACGGCCTGCAGGTGGGCCCTGTTATGAGCAACGCGGTTGCACCCGGCACCGACCTGACTGCAGTGGTTACCGTGTCGAAGACAGCTACCGCAGCCAGCATGACCATGGACGTAGATTACATCCACGTTGCAATGGATCGTGCAGCAGACGGCGGCGCAGTGTAATAGCTCCCTGACCCCCGAAAGGGGGTCTTTGCTGACTTATTGAGGGCACAATAATGGGAAGACCGAAGAAAATTATAGCAACAGATGCACCACTGGAAACGAAGGAAGTCCTACCGAACCCGTTCGGCACCGAGGTCACGCTGATCTGGATCGAAAGGCTTGAGCGTTTGTATCAACTGCCGCTCAGTCACCAGGGCGTACCCGAGCGGATCCAGGTCTATCTTGACCGAATCGAAAGGGAAACCGGCACCAGGCCGACAACGTGGGAAGCGTTGCAGCAACTTAAACAGGATATCAAGGGGTAAATATGAGCGCACATCCAAGACAGCGCAACGGCGTTATAAACGTCATTGCGAACCCCGCCTCAGCGGCTACAGCGGAGCTAGTAGCAGCAGCAGGGTCGGGTAAAAAGATAGAAGTGGTGTCGTTGAAGGTCGTATCGACCGCAGCGAACACCGTAACATTCAAATCAGCAACGACAGCAATCGGTCCAGCCGATGACCTCGCAGCAAACGGGGGTTATGTTTTGCCGTACAACGAAAATGGCTGGATGCGTACCGCCGCGAACGAGGCGCTGAATGTAACGTTATCAGCAGCTAGTAAGGTCGCGATACATCTTCAGTACAGGTTGACGACATAATGGCTACGACACGTATAGACGCGGTGCTCGACGCCGTAATCAACGATACACAACCCAAATCGGAGTTACAGGCCCATCCGGTAGAAGTTGTTGTTGGTAAGTCCCTGCACGCGGTCAAAGCACTACGCGCAGCCTCGCGACTCTCGAGGCTTATGACAGCGCCGCGCACAGCCGCAGTAGACCAAGCGGTGAAACTTCATCAGCAGATCCTGTTCGATCTAGGTTTCCGCAGCCCAGCAACTCTCAAAGAATGTAACGAACTACTAGCGAGATTAGGAGGTACTGAATAATGGCTACTACGTTAAACTTATTCGACAACTGGAGAAAGATCGTGGCCGACCCAACACGGGCGGCAGCGATATCAGGCACTCTTAAGATGGCTTTATTTGCCTCATTCTCGCCGAACCAGAACACCTACGACTATTACGACGACTGTACACCGGGTACGAACGAGGTAACGGGGTCGAACTACACAGCACGGGGGAACGCGCTGGCGACTCCAACATGGACAGGACCTGACGGGTCGGGCGTGTTGACTTTCGACGCGACGGATCCGACAACCTGGAGTCAACACGCATCGGGGTTCAGCAACGCGCGGCGAGCGATAATCTATTACGACACCGGCGTTAATAGTACTTCGACTCTGGTAGGGTATACCGACGACTTTGGCGCGGATGTGGGTAACGTCGCGGGAGATCTCGCTATAACTCTCAACGCCTCTGGCATCTATACGTCACCACGATAATGGCTAACATTACATTTACAAAAGTGTATGAGTGTGCAGCAGGAGATCATTTACGTCTTGCTGTCACAGGCGATGTTCCTGCTCAGGATGTTAGTATATATTTACCAGATCTAACTGGTTCTATTACAGATGAAGAAAAACAGGCGTTTCTTAAAGTGTTATTACGTGTTGCACGTATTGGACGCACACAAACCCAAATTAAAACTGCCTTAACTAACGGGTATACCCTCACAATATGAGTCAATTACTAATCCCTGGAGGGTTAACTCGGCTACCTACTGTGCCGTTTAACGGTGCAGGTACTAATGCTACAAGTACACTCAATGTTACCGGAGAGACTTGTGTATTTGCTAGTAGTATTATTTTAGAAAACCCCCTAGGAGGTAGTAAAACCATTTCAGCAGCAGGGGGAGGTAGTATTGTTTGGTCGGCTGGGCCAGTTACTTTTAGTAGTGGCAGTAGCACATTCAAAATTGGGTTACAGGATGTAAGTACCGCGGCATCTCCCACACAAGGAGATGGAACTTTTGATGTAGTAGCTAGTTTTACAGGTGGCGGTGGGGGAATTACAGCATCAGCAGTTAATACCTCAGTTATGACAACAGGCACAAAAACAATAGCACATGGAGATTTAGTTGCGATAGTTTTTGAATTTACCGCAAGAGCGGGATCCGATACTATCGGTGTCAGAGCGATAAACACTGCTACTACATGGATACCAAGTAATGGCTTCCCTACGGTAACTGATAATACTGGGGGAACCTATGCTAGAGTTTCTGGAGCAATACCACTGGCACAAATAGTATTTGACGATGGAACACTTGGTTGGTTTTATGGCGCATCATTTTTTAATTATAATACGACTCCTACATCTGTAACAATTAATAGTGGCACAGCTACCGCTGATGAATATGGAACCTATCTAAATTACCCGTTTACTTATTACGCTGTTGGAGTGCAATGCTTTGTTAACTTATCAGGAACCAGTGCAGATGTAGAATTGTTGTTATACTCAGATCCATTAGGAACACCCGTTGTTGAGCGGACTATTACACTAGATGCTACTCAATCACCAGCCGTAGCAACACAACTAAATAATGTGCTCCTATTTTCTACACCCATATTGTTAAAAGCCAATACACCGTATGCAGTTACTCTACGGCCTACCACAGCCAACAACATAACTATGTATTATAGAGAAGTGGGCACTGTTGCCCAAGGAGATGGTTCTGAGATTGGAACATATTGCTATGCAGTTCGACGATTGGATAATACAGGAGCTTTTAGTGATTATAATGGTGGTACAGCTAAAACACGTATTATGTCTATAGGTTTAGTAGGTACTCAAATGGAACAAGGAGTTAACATGTGTAGCGGACAAGTAGGAGTGTTTTAATGGCTAACAGTAATCCACCAAAGAAAAATCAGGCATTCGTCACTTACATTTGTTTACGAGATGCAACTGACAATCTTTCCCTAAAATCTACTCCAACAATAGCTGCGGGTGATTTTAAAATATCAAAGGATGGAGGCGCATTTGCTAACTTAGGCACCTTGCCTACTAATACACCAGCTTCCTCTGTATCAGTAAAACTTGATTTATCAGCAACAGAGATGAATGCTGATAATGTATTAATAACCTGGGTAGATCAAACAAGTACCAAAGAATGGGCTGATGGATGGCTTGAGATAAACACCACGGCATAGAAATTAAATGGATGGCATATATTTTGGTAGTTATGTCGCCCCCTCAGGGGCAACGACGATCGATTTGTCGGCGGCATCTTTTAGCTTCAGTGCCAAAACTATACAGAATACTCTCACCGCAAGTGTAACAAGTCCAACGTTTACTTTCAGTGCCAAAACTCTACAGAATGCGCTCACCGCAGGTATGTCGGCGGCATCTTTTAGCTTCAGTGCCAAAACCCTACAGAATGCGCTCACCGCAAGTGTAACAAGTTCAACGTTTACTTTCAGTGCCAACACCCTACAGAATGCGCTCACCGCAGGTATGTCGGGACCGACGTTTAGCTTCAGTGCCAAGACGCTACAGAATACTCTCACCGCAAGTGTAACAAGTCCAACGTTTAACTTCGACGGGCAGGACATCGTCCGGGGAGCGGTTTGGTTCTTAAGCACGGCTTCCTTCGGGTTCGACAGCACGAATGTAGCAATATCCCAGACGGTAAAACCGTCAGCAGCAGCCCTCAACCTATCACCGAACGCGCAAAACCACACGGTAAGTGTGCAACAGGATTCCCCACCGACGTTTGACTGGGTGGGGCAGCCCCTGCAGAACACAACGATGCTGCCGCTGTCGGTTCCGACTTTCGGCTTCATAGGCAAAGCGATCGAGTATGTTTCGGGGGCAACATACCCGCTCACCGCAGCAATATTGAGCCTTTCGGCGAAAAACCCAGTACCTACCCTGACGATACAGCTGACGGCTGCTACCTTAAATATGCAACCGGCGGGTAATCTTGAATTGTTACAGGATGGCGTTCCAATGGTAGGACCGCTGCGTTTACTGCCGCAGGTCGGAGTAGGGCTGTAACATGCGCACCGACGACCTATTATCGATACTGGACAATCTCAACCCAAACGACCGCAAGGAGGCGATATCAATCGCTACAGCGGTCACGGATCACATGCCCTGGGTACCAAACCCTGGGCCGCAGACCGAAGCGTTCTTCAGCAAAGCTGACGAAGTGTTTTACGGAGGCCAAGCCGGGGGCGGTAAAACTGATCTGCTTCTCGGGCTGGCGCTTACCGCTCACACGAAATCGCTTGTGCTGCGACGCACGAATCGAGAGGTCAACGGCCTTGTGGAGCGTATGACCGAGATCCTGGGCGCACGCGAAGGGTACAACAGCCAAACAGGGTTGTGGCGCTGGCGTGATAAACTGATCGAGCTCGGCGGATGTCAGCTCGAGGAAGACAAACAAAAGTACAAGGGCAACGCAAAAGACCTGTATTGTTTCGACGAACTGTCAGACTTCACCGAATCACAATACGTGTTCATTACCGGATGGAACCGATCGACCTTACCCGGGCAACGATGCCGGATCATAGGTGCAGGGAATCCGCCTACGAGACCTGAGGGGCAATGGGTCGTGCGCCGTTGGGCAGCATGGCTCGACCCAAGGCACCCGCGCCCCGCAGAACCCGGTGAACTGAGATGGTATACGACGAACAACAAGGGCGAGGAGGAAGAGGTGGACGGCCCAGGACCGCATTACCTCGACGGAGACCGCCCGCTGTATGCACGTTCAAGAACGTTCATACCGGCGCAACTGGCCGACAATCCGGATCTGATGGACACCAATTACCAAGCGAGTCTCGATTCGCTACCAGCAGAACTCAGAGCGGCGTACCGTGACGGTAATTTCCACACCGGGTTCGCTGACGATCCTTACCAACTGATCCCGTCGGACTGGATCAACGCGGCGCAGATGCGCTGGCGAGAACACCCACCGGCTGGTATACCAATGTGTGCGATCGGTTGCGACGTAGCAGTATCAAAAGACAAATTCGTCATCGCTCCGAGGCACGATTCGTGGTTCGCGAAGCCTGTCGTGATACCTGGGCGCGAGGTAGCGGACGCAAAACAAGCAGCCGGCAGGATCATCGCGCTACGACGGGATAACGCAAAGGTGATCGTCGACGTGGGCGGGGGATGGGGTGCGGATTGCTATGGCCAGTTGACCGCGAACGGCATTGATTCGCTTGCATACATGGGGGTGAAAGCCTCGAAGCGCAAAACCCTGGACGGCAAATTCGGATTCGCAAACGTGCGTACTGAAGCGTTGTGGAAACTGCGCGAGGCGCTCGATCCGTCACAACCGGGTGGTGCTACGATGCAACTACCACCTGGATCGACACTGCGTGCAGATCTGTGCGCGCCGCACTACGAGGTACGGAAACAGGGAGACATGGTGATTCTGGTAGCCGAGAGCAAGGAAGATGTCCGTGATCGATTAGGCAGATCTCCGGATGAGGGCGACGCGATCGTCATGTCCTGGTATGATGGCTACCGTTCGCAGAATATACAGGGCGGCTGGCAGGAGAACATGACAAATTACGGTAAGAGACAAGTGTCAGTCAACCGCGGTAAGAGGTATAAATAAAGGAGAGCTATGAAGGCCTTAAAGATCATAACCTTAGCGTTATTAGCGAGCGTCGCCGCCGTAGTGCTTATGGCGCTGGCATTCACTTTTGGCTCGTTTCTGACGAGCGTATTCCAATCGATATAGGAGGAAACAAATGGGCGGAATGTTCAGTAAACCAAAGATGCCACCACCCCCTAAAGTAATCCCGATGGCGGATCCGATGGCGACAGCAGCAGCAAAGCGTCGTTCGATACAGAAACAACAAGCGGGAAAAGGGCGTCAGTCAACGATCCTATCCCAAGGCGATAAACTCGGAGGATAAAATGTCTCTCGAATTCCTGCTGCACCAAGGCAACAAATTGTTTGAGGAGAAAGCCCCGCTGCTCCGGCTGTGGCAGGAAATAGCGGAGAACTTCTACCCCGAACGCGCTGATTTTACAACCCAACGCAGACTTGGTACCGACTTAACCCCTGGCATATCGGCGAGCACGCCTTTGTTAGTACGTCGGGAGTTGGGCAACGCGATCAGTACCATGCTGCGTCCCACGAATAAGAGCTGGATGCACCCTCGGGTGCAAGGCTACGATAAAAAAAGTCACGAGGCCAAAATCTGGTTGGATGAAGCGGAGCGGGTGCAACGCACAGCGATGTACCACAAACCTACCGGGTTCGCGAAGGCAACGAAACAGGCCGACAATGATTTCATAACCTTCGGGCAAGCGGCGATGCAGATCACGCTCAATCGGAATCAAAGCGGGTTGCTCTACAGAACATGGCACTTGCGTGATATGGCGTGGTGCGAGGACGAAGAGGGGGTGATCGACACTGTCTACCGGAAATGGACTGACGTAACCTTGGCGTCCCTCAACCAGATGTTTCCTAAGACGATGCCTCAGCAATTGAAGGAAAAGATGGCGAAGTCGCCCTATGACAAGGCAACCATCTGGCACATAGAAGTGCCTGCGCATATCTACAACGCCAGGGATAAACGCGGGGATCGGTTCCCGATGGTGTCGCTTTACGTCGAGATGGAAACTAAAACAGTGTTAGAAGAGGTCTGGATACCTGAGTGTACATACATCATCCCGCGTTGGTATACGATCTCAGGATCTCAATATGCGTTCTCACCGGCAGTAGTCATCGCAACACCGGATGCGCGAACCCTGCAAGAAATGATGGTGACTTTGCTCGAGGCGGGGGAGAAGGCGGTGACCCCGCCGATGCTGGGCGTGCAGGGCGCTTTGCGCAGCGACGTGAACGTGATGGCCGGAGGTCTGACTTGGGTTGACCGTGAATACGACGAGCGCCTGGGCGAGGTTCTGCGCCCGTTGACACAGGATACGAGCGGGATCCCGTTGGGCTTCGAAATGCACGACAGGATCAAAAACGATCTGTATGAAGCGTTCTACCTTAACAAGATCCAATTGCCACCACCGGTGCCGAATATGACAGCATACGAGGCGGGAGAGCGGGTGCAGGAATACATACGCGGTGCATTGCCTTTATTCGAGCCAATGGAAATCGAGTACAACGGCCCTTTGTGCGAGAAGAGCTTCACCCTGATGCTGCGCAATGGTGTGTTCCAACAGTATGTCGGACCTATCCCCGAGGATCTGCAGGGCGAAGAAGTCAAGTTCGAATTCGAATCCCCACTACACGACGCAATCGAGAAGGCCAAATCCCAGAAATACCTGGAAGCTATCGCAACAGTGGCGCAAGCAGCCTCGGCAGATCCGGCTGCGATCCACTTGATCGACGTACAGAAAGCTACCCGCGAGGCATTGCTAGCGTCAGGAGTACCACCGGGATGGTTGAGATCCGAGGGCGACGTGGAAGATATTGTGGCCGCAGAACAGCAACAACAGCAAATAGCGCAGTTATTGGAGCAAATGAAGGTCGGATCCGAGATCGCTAAAAACGTCGGAACGACGCCGATGCCAACCGGAACAATGGGAGGGGCAAACGCTGCGCCGAACGTAGGAGGAGCACTGTAACATGAAGAAAATTCCGGAGGCGTTCGCGCCCGCTACCTGGGAGGTGGCGGACGTGATGGCTGTGCAAGCCTGCGTGGCGGGCACCGCTACACCAGAGCAACAACAACGGGCGATCGATTGGATCGTCTACCGCGCAGCAAACACCGATGAAGTTGAGTACCGACCGGACGAACGCGATCACGTATTCGCCTCTGGTCGACGATTCGTCGGCCTGCAGATTCGCAAACTGATGGCTTTGAAACCACAGGTATTTATGAAACAACAGATAGGAGGGTAACATGGCAACACCAGCACCAGCCGCACCAACGACATTGTTAAACACCGAGGAGCCAAATGCTACGACGCAGCCAGCAGCAACGACAGAGACGACGAACACAGCACCTGCTGAAGCAGACAGTTCACCAAAACCTACAGACGCCCCATCAACAGACGCAAGCGGCGCAGGAGACGGCGAACCGGATAGTAAACAACCTATCGCTGAAGACTGGGACGCCATGCGAACCCGACTCGCGAAAGGCGATGATAAGTTACTCAAACGGTTGTCTCGTTACTCGACGTTAGACGAGTATATACGTGCCGGATACGAAGCCCAGAATAAGCTCAGTTCGATAAAAGCAAACTCAGCCCCGGGCAAGGACGCAACACCAGAGGAGATCGCTGAATATCGTAAGGCAAACGGTATCCCCGAGGAGGCTACCGGTTATGACGTAGCGCTTCCTGATGGTCTGGTACTGGGCGAGAACGACAGGCCGATCGCCGAAAAGTTCATGAGTGTGGCACATAAAAATAATTTACCAAATGCTGTAGTGAACGATATCATCGCAGAGCACCTTAGGGTGCAGGAGGAAATCGTCGCACAACAACAGGAGGCCGACGCGCAGATGTACGAGCAGACGCTCGAGACGTTGCGCAGCCCCGATGTGTGGGGGAGTGAATTCGTAAAAAACCGCAATATGGTTATCAACCTGCTGAACGAAGCGCCGCCAGGTGTCGGGGATTTGATACAGGGCGCGAGACTACCAGACGGTAGCGCACTCGCCAACAACGCCGAGGTGTTGGTATGGCTGAACAGCCTTGCACGTAAGGTTAACCCAACAGCCACGTTGACAGACGGCAACAGATCGATGCCGACAGACCAGATCGAGAACGAGATGTCGCAACTCACGAAGATGATGGGCGACAGTAATTCCGAATACTGGAAAGGCCCGTTGGCAGAGAAACATCAGAATCGCTACCGCGAATTGGTAACCGCCTTGCAAGGCACGAACAGATAAGGTACCATGGCGGTTCAATGTTTCATTTTTTTCCTGTGATTGAGTAGTTGGTCTTCGCCCCTGGTTTTTCAGGGGCTTTTTTTGTTGCAAATAAAATACAGTTGTGGTAGATTCGCCGTAATATTAAGTGAAGGCCCTGTGTAGGCTGCTTCCGACACCCTCCTTCCGGAGCCCGGAAAGCGCCGAGAGGCACCCCCGAAACTTGATCGAGTAGTACTTTTACTTTATCAATTTTTTATAGGAGTGCCTGATAATGGCTGAATCCGCATTTCAGATTCAATACCGGCAAGAGTTCATCGCCGGGTTTGAACAAACACAATCCCTAGTTCGAGATACCGTAACAACCGAAGCCGTCATTAGCGGCAATCAAGCGACCTTCTTGGTTGCAGATTCCGGTGACGCAACCGCAGTGACTCGTGGCCTTAACGGTCTGATTCCTGGCCGTGCAGACAACCTGAACCAAAACACCGCGACTCTGGTTGAATGGCACGACAAGCCAACGAAGACGAACTTTAACATCTTCGCATCGCAAGGCAATCAGCGCCAAATCATGCAGTACACCTCTATGGCCGTGATGAACCGCAGATTAGATTCGGACATCATCAACGAGCTGAACGGTGGCAGCGTTACTCAAGATACCGGCGCGGCTGCGCAAGCCTCTCTGGATTTGACTATGTACGCACTGACGATCCTGGGCAACAACGCGGTTCCGCTGGACGGCAACGTCAGCGCGCTGATCACCCCAGCCTTCTGGGCGTACCTGATGCAAACCAAAGAGTTCACCAATGCGGAATACGTGAACAACAAGCCGTTTACCAACAGCTTGACCATGTTCCGTTGGGCGAACGTCAACTGGATCGTGCATCCAAACCTACCGGGTAAAGGTACCAGCGCTGAGAAGTGCTTTATGTACCACAAATCCGCCATCGGCCACGCTATCGACAAGGGCGGTATCCAGTCGAAAGTCGGGTACAACGAAGAGCATGACTATTCATGGGCTTTGTGTACAGCGTACATGGGCGCGAAACTGTTGCAGGCTGAAGGTGCCGTGATCATCAATCACGACGGCTCTGGCTACGCTGCTCAGTAATCCGGTCAACGAACATAGGAGTATTTAAAAATGGCATACGCAGCAACTGATCCTTTGATCTGCATGACAAACGCCGCAATTGGAGGCTCTGGCCCCCGCTTGTGGTATCACGAATCGGCTGACGCATTGGCCGCTGTTAACACCTCCGGTTTTATTACCGACGGGGGTAGCAAGGGCTTACGTGTGGGCGATCTGGTGTGGCACCGCGACACTCAGGCTAACGGCGACATCAGCATGCACTACGTTGTGACAGTGAGCTCGACCTATCCAGGCGCAGTCGATCTGTCAGATGGTACGGCGATCTGTGAAACCGCTAACGCTGACTAAGGTTGACCCAACCTTAAATTGGTGACAAAATTAAGGGGTTGCGGTATCCACTGCAACCCCTTAAATTTTAGGAGATTCACATGCCGGAAATGAAATTATTGCCAAACCAGCTTAAAGAAGCCGCGTATCAAAGAACTGTATTCTCTGCAACACCCGCCGTAGGTACCACCAAAGAAGACATTTTGAACAATGAATACTGGACGCACGTAGCGCGAAAGGTGCAACCGGGTAGCCTGATCGAGGTAACTCCTGAAGATCTCAGCTTTTACGCATTGCTGATAGTAACCTGGGTAGGCCACTTTGATTTGCGCGTCAAGTTATTGAATTACGTAGAGCTCACCGAGGAAGACGGGGAACTCGCAAAGGGAGCGGACTACACACCGGTTTGGCGTCAAGGGCGAAAATGGTGTGTTCTCCGAGTTAAGGATAATGTTATAATCGCGGAAAACCTACCCACCAAAAAAGAAGCGCTGGTGTGGATAGCTGACCGCGAGACTAGCCAAATGACAGGGCAATAAACTTATGGCCACAAAACTAGGGGTATGGAACGCAGCGCTAGGCGCACTCGGTCTGCGCATGGTCACCGCGTCGCAGGTGACAACGCCGAATGATGAACCGAGCAGGGTTCTCGACGAAAACTACGACCGAGCGGTGCTATACTGCCTAGAACAAGGCCATTGGAAATTCGCATCTGTTACGGAGGAACTCACGGCATCTCTAACAGAGGTGCCGACCTTCGGGTACACAAACGCATTCGCAAAACCGGCGAACTATGTCCGCCTGAACCGCATCGCCACCGACGAATATTTCAACTCCCCTCTGTCGCAATTCGACGATAGAGGAGCGTTCTGGTACGCGGAGGAAGACACCCTATACGTCGACTATGTTTCCAGTGAGGAGACCGAGAGAGGTTTGTACCTCGCCGGTTGGCCGTCGACCTTCGAAGATTATGTGGCGCTACACTTAGCGCATAAAGTTTCACGCCGCCTGCAGCCCGACAAGGAAGACGATGTGGAGGCCAAAGCCGCGAGGGCTAAACTCAACGCCTTGGCAAAAGACGCCGTCCTGGGGCCAACGCAATTCCTGCCCCCAGGCCGGTGGTCTTACGCACGCAGCGGGGTAAGAAAACCACGACATTCAAACAGCTCACTGTATGGCAGCTAGGGACTACCAAATCGCCTTTAATCGAGGCGTCGTAGATAAGAAAGCCACCGTTCGGGGCGATGTTAAGCGCATCGCTATGAGTGCGGAACAGCAGATGAACTGGGTGCCCCAAGCCCTCGGAGCGATGACGCTCCGACCCGGGTGGGAATACCTCGGGGCTCTCGCCACCACCTCCGGCGCAGTAAAACTAATACCTTTCATCTTCTCGGTTACCGACACCGCGCTGGTCGAGGTGACGGATGAGAAACTACGTTTCTGGGTGGACGAGGCACTGGTGACTAGAACTTCTGTCGCTACAGCGTTTACCAACGGTAACTTCGACACCAATTTGACCGGGTGGACCGACAACGACGAGGGCGTCGACGCAATATCCGACTGGTATACCGGTGGGTATATGCGGCTTACGGGAGGGGGTGCAAACGGTGCGAAACGTTCTCAGACGTTGACTATCGGAGCCCCGGATCAGAATGTAGAGCACGCGATACGAATAGTTGTGTCAGCCGGATCTTGCCTGATCCGTGTCGGCAGTACTACCGACCTCGACGATTATATTACCGAAACCGAATTAGGACAGGGAACGCATTCCTTAGCGTTCACCCCAACCGGCGGTTCGGCCTACGTGCACCTGATCAATCGCAAGACGGTATACTGCCTGGTCGATTCCGTCGCAATCGAGGGCGCTGGCGTGATGTCTATCACCACAGGACTGCTACCAGAGGAGACGCTCGACGAGGTGCGCTATGTACAGTCGGGTGACATATTGTTCATCGCCCGTGGTACGACACGACCTCCCGTCAAAATCGAACGCCGCAGCGCGACCTCCTGGTCGGTTGTGTTCTATTACAGCGAAGACGGGCCTTTTATGCCCGCCAACGTTACCGGCACTACGATAACGCCTTCGGCGATCGTATCGTCAGCGGCAGCGCCAACGATAACACTGACCGCGTCAAAAGGCATCTTCAAATCGACGAACATAGGATCCTTATACCGGCTGACATCTAAAGGGCAGACGGTATTCGCGGACAATGCCGCTGCGGCAGCAACCTCGACGGACTCGATACGAGTCTTCGGTATCACCACCGGCAGGACTTTTACAATCACCTTGACCGGTACAGGTTTCACCGGAACCGTCGATCTCGAACAATCTGTCGGCGAAGAGGGGTCGTGGACGGTAATCGATTCGTGGACAGCAGATACTAACGAGACATACAACGACGGATTAGATAATCAGGTTGTGTATTACAGGCTGACACTCAGCGCGTATACAGCGGGCAGTATCGACATGACGTTGACCTATTCTACAGGGTCGATTACGGGAATCGCCAAGGTCGTAGCGTACACAAGCCCGACAGTCGTCACCGCAGTGGTGCTCACGGATCTCGGATCCGTCGAGGCGACAGATGACTGGGCCGAAGGTTCCTGGTCAGAGCGGAGGGGCTACCCTTCGGCAGTGGCGATATATCAATCCCGGCTGTATTGGGCAGGAAAAGACAAGGTCTGGGGTTCGGCAGTAGATAACTACTACAGCTTCACCGACATCGAGGAAGGTGATGCCACCCCGATATCCCGCAGCATCGGCAGCGGGCCAGTCGATTCTATAAACTGGCTAATGCCAACGAGACAACTGATCGTCGGAGCACAGGGCGCGGAGATAATAGCTCGTTCGAATTCCCTCGACGAACCCCTCACCCCTTCGAATTTTAATCTTAAAGAGTACAGCACGAACGGCTCCGCACCGGTCGACCCAATGAAGGTAGACACGTTGGCATTCTTTGTAGATCGTAGCCGCCGGAGAGTATTTCAGATCGACGCTTCCGCTGACATGGGCGCGGAGACAAATGAGCTAACCATACTAGCGCCAGAGTTGTGCTATCCAAGCATAATACGCACCGCTGTTCAGAGGAGACCTGAGACGCGGCTTTATATGCTGCTCTGCACCGGCACGGTTGTTGTGTGCACCTTTGACCGCGCAGAGGAGGTCAAAGCTTTCTGGACTATAGAAACCTTGGGACTGGTCGAGGACATAGCAGTAATCCCAGGGAACTGCGGGGAGGATCTGGTGTATTTCGCCGTTGCGAGAGAGGTGAACGGATCGATCGTGCGATACCTAGAACGTTCGGCAAAAATGACGGAGGCACGCGGCGGAGCTATATGTAAGATCATGGATTCGTTCAAGGAATACAGTGGTGCTTCGACAGTAACCATAACCGGGTTGAGCCACCTCGAGGGCGAGTCTGTGGTCGTGTGGGGGAACAATAAAGATTTGGGCACGTACACGGTAGCCAGCGCGTCGATAACACTCTCGGAATATGTAACCAGCGCCTACGTCGGGCTGCCATATCATGCGATGTTTGTCAGCAACAAACTAGGTTTCTCGACAATAGGCATACCAGCACTAGGGCCTAATACCAGGGTGTCGGATTTGTCCCTGATACTGGTTGATACCGATGCAGATGGACTAGAACACGGAACGGACGAGGATCATCTCGATGGGTTGCCGACAGTCGACGAGGGTACCGATACAGCCACGGGGTACTTGTGGGATTATTACGACTACCCACCCGTTCCGGTAAATGGTTCGGTGAGCAACAACACAAGATTGTATTTGAAAGCGACGGCTCCAAGACCTTGTACGGTATTGGCGGCGAATGCTAAAGTGGAGGGATTCTGATGCTGACAGTGAAGAACGCGGACAATCATGATGCTGTAAGATTCTTCGGACAGAATCTACCGTTCTCTTTTAGAGGAATCACTGTGTTGGAGGACGATACACCGATCGCTATGGCGGGCGTGTACAACTATTGCGGAAAACGGGTGGTGTTCTCAGACTTGAAAGACGCGGCACGTAAATACCGAAAGAATATTGTAAGATTTACCCGACAATTCTTGGACTCGATACCCGGGGAACTGTACGCGGTGCAAGACCCGAACGAACCAACATCCCCACAGTTCCTAGAACATTTCGGGTTTGTGCAAGTTAAAGAGAACATTTATCGGAGGGACGCATAATGGCTATGATGATGCCTATACTCGCCATCGCGGGGGCAGGTATGTCCGCCCTCAGCTCGATATCGGCAGGCAGACAAGAGAAAGCCGCCGCGAAGTACGAGGCGCGGCAAATGGAGTACAACGCCAAACAGCAGGAAGCTGCGGGGCATCAGGAGATGATCAAGGCTAGACGCGAGGCCGACCTACTTGCATCGAGGGCTCTGGCCGTAGCGGGGGCGTCAGGAGCGGGTACGGTTGACCCGAATGTGCTGAACATCGTCAGCGGAATCCACCGTGAAGGGGAATACAACGCACAAATGGCACGGTACAACACCCGTTCACAAGCCGAGAGTATGAGGGCGCAAGCTGGCGCAAGAAGGTTAGAGGGTAAGAACGCGGCTAAAGCTGGGTGGATAGACGCCGGGAGCACAATCCTGAGTGGCGCAGCCACCGCCGGGGATATGTACTTCGGCATGACTAGACCGAATGCTTTGAGAGGAATTTAATAATGCCTGTATTACCAACAGCAGCGGATATCACGAGAGCACCAGCGAGACCGTCTTCAGCGGTTGCGCAGTACAACCCAGGTGCAGTTGAGGAAGCGACAGCCAACTTAGGGCGCACGATAACCCGCACGGCAGATGCTGTTGTCGACATACAACACCGGCTGGCGCGGTTGCATGCGCAGGATG
>Ga0208542_1000324_pt1 | contig 22441 bp, 22 predicted proteins | sample DEB08_DNA_3_FD_185495 | JGI IMG/M metagenome (GOLD analysis project Ga0208542, IMG submission 185495) | Aqueous microbial communities from the Delaware River and Bay under freshwater to marine salinity gradient to study organic matter... | ecosystem: Environmental > Aquatic > Marine > Coastal ... | reverse complement strand
ACGTTGTTAAAGATTTTGAGAAATTCTTTTTTTTATTTTTATTTTTCATAATTAATTATGATGTTAATAACCAACCTTGGCCGGTTATTTTGTGAACCCATCTATAAAACGGTTCATTGATATTTAATGACCAAACTCCGTTGTAACCTAAATGATTGGTTGGATTTTGGTTATTATGGTCATTATTATAATTGGCAAGATGTGTCCAATTAGGTATTATATCAAAATCTTCAATCTTTAAAGATTCGATAATTATTCCGCTGATCGGAGATTCCTTGTAATTTTTATTTTTAAGTTCAATAGAGATTGATAAATTTGAAAGTAATTCGATATTGTGATCTATATTTTGTATAGAGTTTAAATTGTTGTCAAATAAAACTTTGTCGTTCACAATAATAACTGCGTCTGGCGACTCGGCGTTTTCGCATGGTTTAACTTTTATAGAAATATTAATATTCTGCTGATCGTAAAAATGATTCATACTCTGGTGCATAATCCAATATCGAATTTCCTCTCGAAGTTTCTAATTTTTTAAGATAGTTTACAAGTGCTGGCCAACTGTGTGTTTCGTCTGGACCATTTCTCAAATACTCTACATAACTATAGGCGTCTTGTAAAATGTAAATTTTTGACACATTGGGATCTCTGGTGTTAATAATTTTTTTATTTTTTATAGTTGTGTCTTTGGTTAGTATCCAATCTTCTAAATCCTGAGCGATCTTTTGTCTCACATCTTTTGGTAATATAGTCATTCTCATAAAAGATGGATTGTGTAAAAAATTACAACTTTCTACACCTATGTTATGTGTATAAGCATATTCGTAGATAGTGTGTAGATGTGCTATACTAAAAACTGTAGGAGTGATACGAAACTGTATTAACCATTTTTGTTTTTGTCCCACATCAATCCAACGTTGCATAATTTCAAATACATCATCTATCTTACTAGGCCATCTTAGATAATCATTGACTGGATGAAAACATTCCACACTCATTCCTAGGTTAACTTCTTTATACTGTTTTAATAGTTCAATAATTTCTTCATCCCACACAGTTAGATTGGTTGTGAAACCTATTGATATATTTTTGTTTAGTTTTTGATCTATTAGTTTAATAAGAATTTTTTTAAAGGCAGGTGTTATAATTGTTTCACCTCCTAAAAAATGCAAATACGTTATTTTTTTAGATTGCGATAATATTTCAATAAATCTATCAACAGCCGATTCGTTGTCAGTCCAATTTTTAGGAGGCAGTTGGTCTATTAATCCCAATTTTTTAAATTCTACAGCAAGTTTAGAGCTGTAAACAGGTCCACAAAATATACAACCACTATTACAATAATTTCCTAAATCGATTTGCCAATCTTGAGGCCATAGATCTGTATCTCCTTGATTATTAGAAGATTTTTCAAACTCATTGTAAAATGTACTAGATCTAAATGTTTTTGTAAAATTGTTTAATTTAATTCCAACTTTTAATAATTGTTTTTCTCTGCCACTAATTTTACCGTGTTCTTCCATTCGAAAACACTGGTCACAAGCAGATACTGTTTCTCCTTGCAACATTTTTAAACGAATATCTGACATCTCTTTTTGAAAGAAAGTTAAAAAATCTGTTTGATTTAAATTACTAGATAAAGGATTTTTTTTATCTTCCATCCAACGACAATAACGTAATTGTCCAGATGGCAAAATACGCATATGAAACCATGGACTTGAACAAAAAGTTTTTGAATTAGGGTGTGACATTGGCTTAACGCCTATTTATTGTCCTCAGTTCTACTAGTGACAACTTTATCGGCAAGACCATATTCAACAGACTGTTCTGGAGTCATAAAATTATCTCGTTCCATGTCTGCGGCAAGCATCTCATATGTTTTGCCTTTGGTATTGTGTTTAACGTAAATTTCTGTGAGATATTTTTTCATTCTTGAAATTTCATTTACGTGTATCTGTAAATCTGTAACTTGTCCTCTTGCACCTCCTAGGGGTTGATGTATCATATGTCTTGCGTGTGGCAATATCAATCGTTTACCTGCTGTTCCTGCTTGGGCTAATAAACTTCCCATCGAACAAGCCTGACCTAACACCACAGTTCGTATATCACATTTAACATACTGCATTGTGTCGTAGATAGCCATACCAGCAGTGACTGATCCACCTGGTGAATTAATATACAATGTAATATCTTTCTCTGGTGCTTGACTTTCTAAAAAAAGAAATTGTGCTGTTAATACAGATGCTAATCGTTCATCTACTACATCGTCAAGCATTACAATTCTATCTTTTAACAGTCTTGAAAAGATATCATAACTTCTTTCGCCTTTGGATGTTTGTTCTATTACTATTGGTGTAAGTGGCATAATAAAAACAATTATAGCATAATCTTCTAGAAAGTCAAACTAAAAAATTTTGGTAAAATATTATTCATTTAAATAGAGTTATATGGAATTAAATTTAGAATCGTTTTGGTTGCCTTTTACCCCTAATAAACTCTTTAAAACATTACCAAAAGCTAAGATTATCGATCGTGCAGACGGAATGTATTACTATACTATCCATGGGGATAAAATATTAGATGCACACGGCGGGTTATGGTGTTGCAATGCAGGTCATAATAGAAAAGAAATTGTAGAAGCAATACAACAACAAGCATCTAAATTAGATTTTGTTCCTTCATATCAAATGAGTCACCCTGGTACATTTTTATTAGCAGAAAAATTAGTTTCAATGCTTTCAAATGATTTACAATATGTTTTTTTTACTAATTCTGGTTCAGAAGCTGTCGAAACTTCGTTAAAAATTGCATTAGCATATTGGAGATTGCAAGGACAAAAAAATAAGAAAATTATAATAGGAAGAGATCGAGCATTTCATGGCACAGGATTTGGTGGTATGTCTGTAGGTAATTTAACAACAACAAAACAACAATTTAATAACTTTTTACCAGAAGTATTACATCTATCACATACACACAATTTAGAAAAAAACTCTTTTTCAAAAGGACAACCAGTTCATGGAATAGAGTTAGCTGATGAGTTATTAAAATTTATTAATGTACACGGAGCAGAAAATATTGCCGCTGTAATTTTAGAACCCATTTCTGGCACTGGGGGTGTACTGATTCCACCTGTTGGATATCTTGAAAAAATAAGAAAAATTTGTACAGAGAATGATATACTTTTAATATTTGATGAAGTAATCACTGGATTTGGACGATTAGGAAAGCCGTTCGCTGTTAACTATTTTGGAGTTGAGCCAGACATGATGTGTTTAGCAAAAGGATTAACTAGCGGAACTGTTCCAATGGGTGCAACAATGATTAATAAAAATATTTATAATTCTTTCATGGACTTAGAAGGAATTGAGTTGTGGCATGGATATACTTACTCTGGACATCCGTTGGCTTGTGCCGCGGCACTGGCTACTTTAGATGTATATCAAAAAGAAAATCTTTTAAACACCGATCAAGAATTAATAAGGTATTGGGAAGAAGGATTGCATTCTTTAAAGGGAGAAAAACATATTATTGATATAAGAAACATTGGACTATTAGGAGCAATTGAATTAGAATGCAAAGAAAACAATCCTGTTAGTCGTGCAATAGAAACGTTTCAAAAAATGTTTTATAAACAAAATTGTTATGTTAGAATAACTGGGGGCAATATATTAACAATGTCTCCGCCTCTTATTATTAATAAATTTGAAATTGATAAAATTATATCTAGTTTTAGATTGGTGTTAAAAAATATTGATTAAGCGTTTTTGATTTTATCAATTAATCCTGGAGAGAAGACATCTTTAAATTTATCATAAACCACTTTAGTTTTTTCTCTCATTTCGGCTTTTTCTTCTTCAGACGGCTCAACAACATCAACACCTTCAGCGATTAATCTTTTTCTGGCTTCTTCACCATCTAGTATAGTTGTTTCTCTTTCTTTCCGCCCAGCTTTAATTGCCGCGTCTTTAAGAACTGCTTGAACTTCTGGAGAAAGTTTTTCCCAAAAATCATTTCTCATAATCATTGCTGTTAAAAATAAACTATGTTGTGTATCTAAAACAGATTTAGCTACTTCGTTTTGATCTAATGGATAAATTCTGCTGTAAACTGTTTCGCCTGCATCGCAGTGTCCTTCTTCAATTGCTCCTTTGAGTTCTTCAATTTCACAAACGTGTCTATGTTCTTCGTCAAACCCTAATGCTTCGAATGTTGCTTTGGCTACTGGATTTCGGTTGGTTCTAATTTTTGCCATACAAGATATTTATGTATATGATAAATGAGTCAAAAAAAAGGGTGACCGGAAGCCACCCTTTTTAATCGCTTAATAGTGATTACTTGTTTAAATCTTTTAAAGATTTAGCCGCTTTGTTAGAAACTACGTTTCTAAAACCACCTGAATAAGTGAATGCCATACCTCTTACATTTGAAGTTTCAGTGATTTTGTTTAATAACTCTTCACCTACTTTACCTTCAAACACTCTAGTTGCATGATCGTGATCAGCAAATACGAATGGTAAGTCTAATGCTAACATATCTTGACTGAACTTTTCAGCTAACCAAGTTGTGTACATTTGTGACATTTCGATTTTACCTTGTTCCATAAGATCAAGTAAATCGTGTTTAGTTACGACAACACCGTTATTGTACTTTTCAGAGTACTCAGATAATGTCATAACTTCAACTTCTATTTTTTCAGCAGATTGAGCCGCGTTCACATAGTCTTGGAAATCTTTAGCCGCTCTTACGAATAAAGATAAAGGCTCGTGTGCAATAACCCATCTAATTTTAGTTGTTTTAGTCATTTTTAGTTGTCCTTGTTTTTAACGTTAAAATAACAAATTAAGGTAATTTGTTATTATTATTTATATTTGATTTACCAAATAAATTAAAAAAATGAGCTTAAAAAAATTAAAACCGTTTAATTAGGTGTTTTTTGAATGAAATCTATTGCTTCATTAAGATTATGCAGTGTTAAAGGCAATAAATGCTGTGGTAACTTTTTAATTTTAAATCTATGTCCGTTAATAATGTTTTGAACCTGTTGATCAACAGTACTTAAAGAATGGTCTAATACCCATTCTGTTCTGCCTCCAGAGGGTTCGATATAATCATAGAAATGTGTTTTAACAGCCGCTTCTAAATTTATAATTGCTGTAGGTGATCCATAGTATATAGAATCGAAAGAAGCTGTGTGTTTTCGATTGCTGTAACTCATACCGTATACTTCTAATCGAATTCTGGCATTGGTCGTAAGTCCTATTTTACAACTGTTGTCACCTAACGGACACGGGAATATATAGAATAAAGAAAACCGTTTCATTAGTCTGCGTCTTCGTTTTTCACAGTCCATATATAAGGACTGCTAGGTAATGGAATTCTAGCTATTTTTTGATTGTATAGATTAATAAGTCCACACATTACTCGAGTCTTATCGTGATCCGGGGGTGTGCCTTTTCCTGTATTATCGTGATATGCTCGCCAATAACTTTCTTTGATGCCTGTTTGAATGCTGGCAGGATCTCCCCACATACTAACCAGCAAGTCGGTTAGTTCGATGTCAAATTGTGGATCTAGTTTGTACCCTTCTAATCCGGCTCTTTGGTATAGGTATGCTAGTGGTCTAAATATTTCTAATTCGATACTAGCCATCGGCCATACTTGCCTGTGTACGGCAAGAGCACGATCTAAGTATTGTCCTTCATTACCGCCTCGACTATCTGTTAAATCATAACATTCTTCTGCACTCTTAATCTGTGTAAGTGCTCCTGGTGCTCCTGGGTGTCTTTTAAAAATACAATTGTTCTTTGAAACAATATTATTCATAGCTAATGCTTTTGAGTCACCGGTTTCAATCTTAATCATAATTTCATCATAGGCGGCAAGTTTTCTTTTATTACGACTGTTAATCATAATCATATTGTTTCCTGCTCTCCATTTTCCATATTTGATACGACCCGGAATATCTATAGAGAATCCTGCTTGTTCAATTTCTGCTTCGCTTACTTTATCCATATCTACGTACCAAACAGGAAAATGAGTATATCCTTGTAATCTTAAAACTTGAGTTGTGTGATGACCATCCCAAATAAAATACCAAGTATGGCCGGCCACAGTCATTTTGATTGCACAAGGCACAATCACTGCTGAATGTACAAATTCTCTATCAATTTTAGAAATATGATTAGGCGCAACATCTCTTTGGAAAGTTGGATCTAGTGCTAGTTGAGACCACTCTACCCAAGCAAACTGTGGTCCACCTTTTTGAGGATCCCAATCGCTATGATCCATTCTAGGCGGTATCTGTGTTAATAACAGTTGGTTGATGTCTTCTAAAGGAATTATACCATTAGGATAATTCTCAGCCATAGTTCTTAAATCTATAGCATCTGGTTTAACATCAAATTTAATTTTGTAATTTTTTTTAACTAGTGCTTGGCCGGTTTGTTTGCGACCTGCTTTGGTTTTGGTATTATTAATTACCGAAACGATCTGTTGCATCATTGCCTCCTTATTTTTTACTTTGTCTAAGATCTTATGATCTTAACGTTTCAATTGCCTACTTAATTTCAGCATAGAATTATAATATAGCACAGAATGTTGTAATTGTCAACTGTTTAGAACAAGAAAGACTCGTCGTCGGGTATAAATCGTATACGTTTGGAGCGTAATTTTTTCTTAAAGTACTTTAATTCTTTTTTTAATTTAAGATACTCTTCATGAAATACTAATTGTGCGGAAGGTATCTGGAGTTGTAATAGCATTCTATTTTTATTGCTCTTGTATGTCCATAACTCTCCTCGAGTACGATCTGACAGGGAGACCCAACCCCAGTAACGGCAACCTTTAATAGTATTAAGATTAATCCACGAATCATCGATTGGATCGTGACTCATCATATCCACTGGATAATGATAGAGAAAACAACGTTTTCTTTTTTCAAAGAAACTGCTCATTGATCGATATCTATTTTGAAAAGTATAACACACTCTAGGCATATAAAAGTATTTAGAGCGTGTTATATGTTAGTAATATGACTGCTTTAATTTGCCCAAGTATCGTACATTCTTTGTACAAACAGATTAACAGAATCTATATCTTGTGCTGTTGGTTTTGAATTAACTGAAAACACAGATGTTGTTGTATATGCATTGAACTCTCTGCTCTTCTTTAACATCGAAACAATTTTGTTTGCAAGATTTTTATCAGCAGTGTAGAGCACTGTGTTGATTGAAAAATCTGGTATTGCTAATCCCGGAAACCCGTTTCCTAAGAATTTTTTTGTTTTGTCTGTTTTGTCTGTGGTCCACTCACAAAAAATTTTGTCTTTATTTTTATTTGCTAGTCCGGCTCCGATCCATCCCCATTCAATGTCTCCTGCTAATAGAGACTTTAACACTGTGCCGGAACCACTGTAAGGAATAATCTGTACTGCTCCATCACGTGAATGACTGTTGAATTGATTTTCGTGTTTTTTTACAGCATACATAGATGCCATTCCTAATTTAACTTTGTCTCGTTCTAACCGTGTGGTGTTATTAGGCAATTTGCATATGTGCATAGGTGTTTGAGCTATCATCACCACGTGAACATTTTTTGGTAGTTGGCAGTTTTTTAATTTCTTATTCAATGCCGCAAAGGCCACACTGCTATTGTAAACAACTACAGAATTTTTTATATTAGTAAATGCTGTGTATCCTTGTGAACAATCACTGCTTTGGTACCAATCACCTCCCACTGCTTTTTTCACTGCTTGAGCAAATACTCCAGCCGGCGATGCTGGAGAGCTCATGTTAATTACTGTTATTGGAGTTGTTGGTTGTTTAGATGTATAATATGAGAATGTTAGAACCAACAGAACTGTTACCACACAGATTGATATTATTTTTTTCATAAGTTATACTGTAGTTATTATGGTTTTTAACCAACAATAAAATTTATGGTTTGTACTCCTAGCCACACAAACTTGTCTGATAGAACCACTGCGAACAAGAAGGGTATAGGAGACAGTTTAAATGCTCGAAGTAAAAAACCAAATGCAGTAAAACCAAGTAATAGATAGCAGTATCTGATCGCTGTTATTTCTGAATATTGTAGATCTGCTGTGATCAACAGCAATAGTATAACGGTTACTATCCATTTCATTTTGCTGTGTAATACTTTAACTGTATCAGCGTACCAGTTGATAAGATGTGTGCTTAGCCAAAAATACAGAGCAAGAGCACAGATCATAACTAGAGTAAGCGGAGTGATTACTCGGAGTATTTCTTCAACTATGCTGAGACTCTGTATGTCCATTATGTTTGACATTAATAGTGTGTTTTGATTTATTGGTAGTCCTAGAATAAAGAAAGGTATAGCCACAATTACCACTGCGGCATTGTTCGCTGTTTCTGCGGCAAGTATTTTGTTGTACGGACTGCTGTTGCTTTCTTTTTGAGTATTGTAGGCCAGCGTGGTAGCAATAGAGGCAGACGGTCCCGGTACTAGTCCTGCAAAGATTCCCCAAACTGTGGATTTAATAATAACCCAAACGTTGGGGATTTTTGAAGTTGCAGTATATTTTTCTACTTTTGAAACTGTGTCTATTGGTGCAAAAAGACTAGGGATAAGAATTGTGCCTAACACAACCATGTACAATGTGTATCCATGAAATAAAAAAGTTATGTCATACCATAGATTAGGTAGAGCATAATTTTGTTTAGGACCAATTGCAAGTCCTAATAGAATCAATAATACTGCGGCCCATTTTGTTTTGTTTGTTACTATTAATAAAAATATAGCAAATAGATATGCCATTAATTGTATTTGATAACCTAACAACATTGGAAATATATTTGGATTGGCATAGGTTATTACTGTCCAAACCAACAGTATGCTGATTGTCCCTGCCACAAACGATCCAGTGGCTGTGTCAAACAACAGTTGTTTTTTCTCTTCAACTCCTAGTCGATCAATATCCGGAAGATATATTGCGGAACTTTCTTCTCCTGGGATTTTGGTTGTGATGGTTGCTATACTGCCAAAGAACTGTGTGCCAGAATAACTAACCATCCAAAATATCAGTAAATGGAGTACAGGATAATTTTCATTCACAAATAGATAGAGAATCATTGGCCCTGTGAATACTGGCAGTGCTGGTAACAATCCTGCGGCAACGCCTACAATCATTCCTAATAATGTTACTAGTATAATTGACATAAGTTAATGTTAGCTCTCTTTATATTTTGTAAGAATTGCACGTAAACAAAGTTGCATTTTAAGATTGTTAGTAATTGGTTTAAAATCTTTATCGTACCCTATAATGCCACCTTTTTGTAATTTGGTTGTTGGCGAAGGAGCAGATGTTTTTCTTTTATGAGAAAAAAATTTAAAATTTTTGTCAAACTCGTATATGTATTCTCTGGGTTTTAATTTATGAGTCACTGCTGGATTAGATCCAACTAATTCTTTTAAATTTGAATAAGACCAATTTTGAAAGTCTGCTGTGTTAAAGAATATAGTATCGGCATAATCTTTTTGATTTTCTACTGGTATTCCTGTTTGATCTAACGGTGATAATAATGTATTAAAAAAAGGATACAAACAGACATTCCATTTAAAATTAAAATAGTGCCACCACCAAAGATCAGACACACTACTGATGTAATCTGCTTGACCACTTTCTTCTAGTGTTCGAGTCACAATATTGACCCACCAGTTGGCTATTCCGGGTTCTATAAAACTATCTCGATCCATTGTAGGCTCTAAGTATTCTATTATTTTAGTCAGATGTTTCTTCCACGGCTCTAAGTGTTGATTGTTATCTACAAAATATCGATACATTCCAGAGGATGGTCCAAATATTCCATCTCCTGGGTCACCGTGGACTATTAAATTTTTATTTAAAAATTCATTAGTAGCAGAAATGTTAGTTATATTAACTACATTAATTCTTTTATTATTTGAAAGAAATTTTATATAATATTGAGTGTTTGTTGCTATAGTTTGAGAGGTACAGGCTATCGTTATTAGTTCTTGATCAGCTAGCGAAATATTTTTTAAAAATGCTGTCAGTATAAAGGTACTGTCGATACCGCCACTCCAACATATTATAATTTTTTTATTAGTACGTTTAGCAATGTTTGTTAATTCAATAGCTCGTTGGTCTGCAAGATCATTAAGAGATGTTGTTATAAATTTAAAAGGAGCAGGTTGATACCACGACGGAACTGTTGCTCCCCATGGATTGTTGAATGTTCCTATACGAGCTCGAACTTCATGAACTCCAACTAATATATGAGGTAGATAAAGATATTTTTTTGCGTCTGGTGAAAGCGTCTGCATTTCAGCTGATAACATTGGTGTTATTTTAAGAACATTCATGAAATTACTATTTTTTATAACATCAACGTATCGAATATACTCTCTTATTTGATTTCTTTTTGGTTTAAGATTATTCATATATATTTTTTAAAATCTTGTTTAATTCGTAATCTAGAATATGTCTAATTCTATTAGATTCATACGATGGCATAGATGTTGGGTTGTCTAATAGAGTTTGGTCAGCAATTGAAGGTAATTTTGAAGATAACGTTAAAATTATATTTTTAATCGACTGGTCTAAATCTAAATTATTAATAAATTTATAAACTGTACCGATATATAATCTAATTGTTTCTTTTCGTAAATATTCAATTTCGATATCTCTTTCTATAACTTTTGAAACTTTAGTATCGTTTGGATAGCATAATTCAAAATGTTCTTTGTATATTTGCAAACCGTCTAAACTAATATTTTCTTGAAGACTAGCAAATTGTGTTAGGTAATCTGCTGTTGCTTCTAGCACATAAACCAATCTACGAATTAAAAATAATTTTTCTTGTAAGTTTGAATCAAAAGATTTGGGTTTTTCTGTATGTTTTATTATGTTATCTCCCAATTGATAATGATTGCGATCTAGACCTATAACATAACTCATGAGTCGATTAAGTCCAAAAAGAAAACAGTTATCGTTGTTAATTGTTTTTTGTATCTGACTAGCTTTTTCTTCTGTGTTATTAATAATGGCCGCCCGAGCAACGTGGTTATTATGATTATCTGTTAATCCTTCAATTTGATACTTGTCTAATATTTTTTGTGTTTTAGAAAGAAATGTAAAAAAATGGTCAATGTTTACAATAGTTAGTAATTCGTACTCTAACATTGCTAACTGAACATTTTTTAATACTTTAAAATTATTATCGATAATATAAAAACAATTATCACGAGGATGTACTAACCCATACCTCTCTGTGGATGAATTGTAAGAACAATTATAATACAATGGATGTTGAGTGTTTATTAACATGGTGTTGATTACCTCTTTTCTCTCCATTTTTTTACAATCGATTGTAATATTGCTGTTGCTCTCCAGTCATGGTATATAGGCAAATAGTTTTCATCGTACCCATATATGGATGTTCTCATTTTTTTAAGTATAGTTGGAAATGCTGATGCTGTTTTAACTTTGGTTTGTACATATTCATAATCTTTAGTGAATTCGTAAATATATTTTTTTGCTTCTGCTTTAATACTTTTAGATACGGTTATTCCTATTAATTTTTTTAAATTCGAATAAGACCATTGTTGAAACTTTTTTGTGTTAAAATACGTATAGTCAGCAGATTCTTGTTGATATTCTATAGGTAGTCCTATGTTATCTGTATTCGATAACCCAAAAAAGAGCAGACGCTGACACGAGAAAGACCATTTAAAGTTATAATAGGTCCACCACCAAAGATCAGACACACTACTGATATAATCTGATTGGCCGCTTTCTTCTAGTGTTCGAGTCACAATATTGAACCACCACTTTCCTGCATCTATATTTTTATGACCTTTTATTTTTAAAGAGTTTTCTAGTAACTCGATTATTTTCTTTGAATGTTTTTTCCAAGATTCTAAATGTTGTTTGTTGTCTGAAAAATATCTATATGCAAATTGCGATGGTCCAAAAATACAATCGCCTGGATCTCCGTGTATTATAATGTTTTTATCTAAATATTCTTTTGATACTACTAAAGTGTTTGAAGTTTTTATTTGAATATTATTGTTAGGAGAAATAAATTTTAAATAAAAATTTAAGTATTCTTTGATACTTGTGGTGTTACAGCAGACTGTTATTAATTTTTGATCAGCTGGAGTGGTGTTTTTTAAAAACGATATTAGCACTGATGTACTATCAATTCCACCACTCCAATTTATTACCAGTTGTTTATTTTTTTGTTTAGCCACATTTATTAATTCAATTGCTCTAGCATCAAATAAATCGCTAAGTGTATCATTTATAAATTCGAAAGGAGGTGGTGCATACCAGGGTTTTACTGTTGCACCCCACGGATTGTTAAATGTTCCTATACGAGCTCGTATATCGTGAACTCCGGGAACCATGTCACGAACACATAAAAAATTTTTAAAATCGTTAGAAATATTATCAAATAGATGTAATCTTTGATTAATAAAAATAATATTGTTATTTTTTATTCTATTTAAATTAGTTATCATATGCTATTCGAAGTTCGTTTATCTTTCTTTTAAAAGAATTTATAAAAAGACTGAGTTCTATCGAGCGATAAGAATTTGGTTGTGCATCATAGGTGGGGTAAAACTCATCTTCTAATAAAGCAAGTAAATTTAATATAATTTGTTTAGTTGATTCGCTGTAATCTAGTTTGTTGAGCAGTTGCATTATTGTTGATCGATAATTAAATATTTCAGAATCAATACCGTTATAAAATTCTAGTTCGTCTTTTATTATTTGTTCTATTTTTGAATCGGTTGGGTAGCATAGTTTAAAAAAGTTTCTGTATTCTATTGTTGCTTGTTGATAAAAGTTTTTTTGTTGTTCAGCAAGTACAGTATGAAATTCTATAGAGCTATCTATATGATAAAGAATGTATTGAAGTAAAAAAATTTTTTCTTGAATTTCTTTATTAATATCTGGTATTTGTTTGTGTTTTATAATAGTATTTGACTGACGGTCTGCTATTATATCAACATCTACATATGATTCGTTGATTATTATTGGATCTTCTAATCCAAAAAGAAAACAATTATTGTTGTTGATTTCTTTTTGGTATTTGTTGTTTGACGACTTTAGGTTATATTTTTTTAAATATTCGCTGTGCGCCGATGACGGCAAGTGTGTGGAATATGTTTTGGCAATTTTTTTTATATCGTCTAAAATATTAAAAAACAGATCTATCTGTGCTATAGGTAATCTCTGATATTTGGTTAGTAATAATTGAACAAATTTAAGTCGTTGGAAATTGGTATCTAAGATGCAAAAAAAATTACCAGTTGCATTGTACAGTCCGTACCTTTTGGTATTTTTGTTATAGGAACAATCGTAATATAAAGGTGTAGTGTGAAACATAGACACGGTATTTAACTACCGTGTCTATGTGTTTGATTTTTTATAGTTTTGATGCTAGTAGTACTAATCTAGGATCAATGCCCATTTTTTCTAATGTGCTTATTTTGTAACATTTTTTAGATGCTTCTTTTAACTCAGCAGTTTCTGCTTCAGTAAGAGATCTGATTGTTAAACCTCTTTCTTCTGCTTCTGCTTCGATTCTCGCCGCATCTTCTAATGACCATAGTCGTTCTTGTCTAGAAGTTTCTAAACCTGCTTCAGCAAAAAGTTCTCTTTCTGCTGGAGTTAAAGATTTCCAGAATGACTCACCGCAAAGGATAGAAGTCATGAACATACTGTGGTTAGTTTTTAAAACGTGTTTACCAGTAAATCTGATAAGTGTAGTTTCAATTGAACCACCATTAACATTCATGTCTTGAACGTCTCTGTCAGTTGCATCACCAGTAGTAACTGTTTTATCAGCACCTGCATATTTGAACAAGTGTCCAGACACGCTAGTTGTAGTGATGAAGTTTGGTTGGTTTTTTAGATCTTCTAGAGATTTAATGTCTGAAGTTGATCCAATCACTCTGTATCCGCCTGAGTACGTGTAGCAAAGAGGTTTGATACCAGTTTTTTCATGCACTCTGTTAGAAATTGCTCTTCCTACAGCACCTTCTACTGTTCTAGTCACGTGGTTGTGATCTCTGAACAAGAAAGGCATATCTAGTACAGAAACTGTTCTGTCTAAGTGTCCACCAATAATGTTTACTTGAGCTTGTGACATATGTATTCTTCCATCGTTAAGAATTTGGAATACTTTTTGCCATTTTGCTGTTCTATATTTAAAATTAGAATCTCTTGATTCTAAAGATTCATTGTCGTTTTCTAGTCCTGCAAGTGCTGGTGATCTGTCTTTTAGTACTTCTTTTTCTTCAGCAGTAAACTCGTTAGGGTTTTTCGCTAACATTTCGTTTACAGAAGTGTAAAGTTCTAACTCAAATTTGCCGGGCAACTTTGCGTCTAGTTTTTGCTCAAAACAACGTGCCGCTCTGATGAATAACTCTTGCGGTTCGTGTGTGATAAGCCATCTTATTTTTTGTTTTGACATTGTTGTCTCCTACGTAAGTTGTTGTCGTATATACAAAGATATTTATTATAAATTACCATTATGGTATGCATTCTTGGTAATAAATATATGTTTAGTGTACAACGAGAGCAACAAAAACGCTGAAAAACCTTTTTATAAGACAGCTAAACTGTCTAATCACATATTTTTAGACATAGAGCTGGTTAAAATATTTGATCGTAGTTTGATTGAAAATACTCCTTATTTGATAGAATTAGACGGTGTTAGCTATGAGGGGTGGATTAAAAGACAACGCCAGTACTGGGAAACAGAAAAAGGATTGAGCATTGCTTATCACTCTAAAAGTAACAGTGTGTGGGTTGTGCCTATGGATAATGCTTTTTGATACACCTTAACACACATTCTTAAATAAGTTATCTATGCATATTACGAACAAGGATCATCTCGGATACTATCGCGTTGGCGACGACTATAAAACTTACAGCAAGATAGAAGCATTGGAATATTCGTACAGAGTGGGGCGGCCGGTCAAATGGATCTATAACGAACACATCAATAGACGACATCCATGGCACATCAACACACTCAAAGACATAAGACAATTGTACAAGGAAAGGGCGGAACAGTTGAGGGAGAAATACGACTACCTGATCATCCTTTATAGTGGTGGTGCGGACAGTTTTACCGTGATGAAATCTTTCTTCGACAACAACATACACGTCGACGAAGTGGTCAATCTAAACACGCTCGCTGGTGAGAAATCCTGGGATACTGTGCATAACAAAGAAGTAGAGGAAGTGGCTATACCAAAAACCAAAGAATTTTTAAAAGGCAAGGTGGGAATCAGACACACTATTCTCGACTTAACGGAAATCATCGAAACAATCTATAAAAAAGACAACAATACATCTGATTTTTTATACAACTGTAATAATTGTTTTGGTCCACATATGCTGGCTCGGAGTTATTTCAAGGATGTGCCCCACTGGAAAAAACTGATCGAACAGGGCAAGACTGTGTGTTGGATCTCTGGACACGATAGACCCCCCCTCGCATACGATCGAGAGAATGACAAATATTTTTTGCAATACACGGACACTGTTGATCACGGAGCGGCAGGCCCTTTGCATCAGCGGAGGAACATAAGGGAAGAAAACTTTGAACCGTTCTATTGGTCTCCCGATGCCGTTGATCTGCAGACTAGGCAGTGCCACATCTTGATCGACTACTTGAGAAATCCACCTCCGGGGGATCTAAATTCGATATATCTATCCAGTGATCCGTATCAATACCTATGGGATTACACGGGACAAAAAAGACTGTTTTGGAAACCTCGGACGTCGACCTTGATCAACGGAGTTACTTATTATTTGAACAACGAGGGTATAAATCGACTGATATACCCTGATTGGCAGGAAGACACATTCACTGTGGGCAAGAATTATGGCTTTATGATCAGTGTCAAAGACCGATGGTGGTGGATGAATCATGACGACCACGCTCAGAAAATGGTGGCAGGTGGACTGACCAGCATCTACCAAAAATTTACCGATCACGGTTTTAAATGGTTCAGGAAAGATCGCAAGGATCTAAATTTAGATATCAAACATATGAGGATGGACACTTATTACAGCCAAAGATATTATCTAGAACCGTTGACGGGCAATGTCGGAGATATCGTACACACGGTATCAAGGAGATATCCAGGCAATGGATAACAGGAAAATCGAGCAAGTGAAAGACTCTGTCGCCGGGTTGTGCCTATTTGAGACAGTGTTTGATCGAACTGCTGTTTGGTTTTGGTGCTGTGTTGTGCGGCTAAGGTAAGTACAGCACACACGCTCATATGATTAATCTGAAAGAAATTAAAAAAATTGCTGAGCAGACTGAACAGCTGAATCAACAGCAGAATCGTAGACTCAGTACTCTGTTGGCACGTTATCGCAATCGTGCAAATGTTTGGTGGTGTCCTCGTTGTTGGATTATTCGTTTGCTGATCATTGCAACAGTGTTGCTGATTTGGTTTTGGATCTAGTCTTTTAGGGGTTCTTGAATTCTTCTGGCCACTGTCAACAGTTTGTCTGATCCATACATTCGACTGATTTCTTCCTGCTGTTCTGAGGTGTATGATTCAGGCAATGCGGGCAATCGAGTTGGCTCGTCTTCTGTGGGGTTGGTGCCTCGTAGATGTTTGGCCAGTTGCCAGCGATCCTCCACAGACCATAATCGTATTTTGGTTGGTTCATTCCAGTTTTGATGCTCTTGCCATTCTCCGCATCGTGGCACACCCTGTTTGAGGAACCACACTCTAAATAAATCCCAGTCTACGAACACTGCTTCCACACACTCTAGGCCTGGAGCCAATCGTATGGTGTCACCACGGTTCTTGGTTCCAAAGTATGCGAGATGTCTATGATACCACAACCAAAAGAATCGTTGAGCAGGATCACACACTACCATGTGCCACTCATAGTCTTCCCAGCCTGTTCGACTGTCCACTTTTTCATAGTCTTTGAGTCGACGACACTGCTCTTTAACCCAAACACTGCCTGTGCCAGGCACCTCAATAAAACCTTTTTTTCTATCGTGCAGAACGAACATGACTCAAATCCTAGGGGCTTTTATGGGTGCATCTGCTCAGTGATGTTTGTGCAGATCAACGGGGTTAGTGTGTTAAACATACTAGTATTAATTATCCATTTTTGCTGAGCCCATTATAATTGTATATTATAATAACCAACGCTTATTCACAGCAATGCTAGAGCAATTCGTTAACATAGCAGTCAGAATCCTGCGGTCGAGTGTGTATCAGCAGATAATCGCGATGCTGTCTGTGGGGGCGCAGAGCTGACCAGTTGTTGGAGCAGTGCAGTAGATGACCGTGGAATATCACAGCATCTCCCACTCGATAGTGGAATCGACCCAATATGGGCAGATGCAGTGCATAAGCATCACAGTGACTCAGAGCACTCACAGTGAGTGGATCATGATGTAAACGAGGACGAGCAGACCATTCACGAGCCAACTCTTGCATTCGACTAGCCACAGAATCGCTTGAGCCATCACCTCTGCTGTCCACATCAAACACAATGGTACTGTCACCTGATGCTGAATCTCTTAGGGGCAGAATCAGAGTGTGTCCAGTGAGCATATTCAGTGAGTGATCTGTGTGCAGTCCTGTGGGTTGAGTCTGTCTCACATATGCTATCACACTGACTGCTTCATTGGGACAGAGTGTGTGCAGAGTGTGTTGACACCAACTGTGAGCAGTGGGATAATCATTGCTTTGCAGAGTTATTCGATATCTACGAGTGGCTGGTGCATCGTGCTCTGCATAGCGACCTAGATCAGCTGACTCAGTGATCATGGCACGATCCATTTCACTGCACATTTGACGAATAGTATCAGTGTCAGCAGTATTATTCAGCACTTGAAAACGTGGCATAGTTTGTGATCACATTGTAGCAATAAACAGTGACTATGTCAATATGATTATGCAGTGATCAATCAGCATAGGGCTCTCTCATTTTCCTTCAGAGTGAGCAGAACCCACTCTGAGGATGCAAAGATGACTATTTCTTTGCGGGTGCAGTCACAGCAGGTTTGGCCGCAGGTGCAGGTGCTTTTGAGCTCTTGTCTCCCGACAGCGACAACACTGCTATCACAGCGATGACCACAACAGCGATTATGATGTTGCGTTTCGTTAATAAAGTATCCATAGGGATCTCCATTGTTGTTTGTGCTTGTATTGTAGCAACAAACAGTGATCCTGTCAATGATTATGCAGATAACAGCACACAGAGCAACAGTAGACCAATAACTGCTAGTGGTATCAGTGTGCCCCGATGTGACTGTGTGAATGCAAGTAGCTGTGCCATACACACTAATTTAGCAGTGTAGAGGGTCAAATGCACCCACTGTGCGAGCAACACAGTGTTGCAGAATCAGTATAGCAGGGTGAAAAAAAATCGTGTGCAAATTTTTCAAATCTGAGGAACACCTATATGAGGTGGATTTTGACTGTTGCTGTCATAACAATAGGCCCAGTGCTGTTACACACGGGCCTATCTTTGTAAAACTAAGATAATGTTACGCTATCCAGTTTTTCTAAATTGATTGAGGTGTTTGTATCAATCTTGTCGTCCAAGTGAATACAAGTGTCTCTGTCAATGAGTCCACATCTCACGGCTTCTAGCCATGAGTCGTAGTTGGTATCGTATGTGATATACAAAACATCACCAATTAGTGTGTCTTTGTATAATCTGTAACCGTTTTGATTACTTCTTAAGTTGTCGATACCTAGCATCTGTTTGATCTGACCTTTGTTCATCAGTTCAACTTCGTTGTGAGCAATAGGATAAAATCTAGTTGCTCCTTCTAGTGCATCAGTATGCCAATTGGGCCACTGTTTGCCCGGGTGGTTTTTGCAGTTGGCTAAAACGCCTTTATACCATACTGCCACTAGTGGATTATCACTAGTATCATACTCTTTGTTTAATCCTAATACAACTGTAACAGGATAGTATTTGAGACCTTGTCTTAATGCAAGGACTTCTTTTTTAGTTTTTGGTTTGAAATTTGTTATCATTGTTGCCTCCTAGGTTAAAATTAATAAAAATTTCAACTTGAGTAAATCGATTGACCTATATGTCAACAAACTTTAAACAAGTATCTATATACTAGCATACAATATGCACTGTGTCAACCTGGGTATAGCAGGGTCGAAAAACCACTGTGCAAAATTTTTAAAAACCAGAAACACCCACTAGTGGTCACTTTTTACAGCCCAGAAATGGGTGCTACAGGGTCAAAAATCCGCTGTGCATTTTTTTTAGTATACGGGTATTTTATCACCCACCAGGTGATTTTACCACCACGCCCATCGGCCATGACCATCACCATGGTGTCAACCACCCCGGATGGTGTGCAACCATACACCATTCTGAGGACTGTGCTAACCCATCCCACAGGCCCCAGAAAGCACCACTCTGCTATATACAGTGATGCTACGATCACTGTGGAACCGACTGACCACTCTCTACCTCTGCTCACCCCTGGCACTGGCTCTGCACTCACGACCCTGGAGCTGGGTCTATTGGCTGTGCATCGGGGCCACCCTACTGAGTCTATACACCCTCATCATCCTAGGGTTCGCCTGCTGAATCGGGCACTGCTTACTGTTTGAAGCCGGAACCTTGCCCCCTGAGGCGGGTGGAAAAAGACCCCGGGATCGCCGACTATTACCCAGTGATCAGAGCCGGAGGATACCCTGGTAAAGACTGGTAACAGAGTGGGGCCACGGAGTGGCTCGGATGGTAAGGATTGGTAATGTCTAGAGGGGGCCTGCCGGGGTTTTGGTAAGGATTGGTAAGTGCCTATAGGGGTGGTATGTCTGAGTAATCGTCCCGCTTCGAAGGAGTGTGCTGGTTATGCCGGGACGGATGCACAGAGTCACAGCAACGATGCCACTCTAGAATGAGCCAATACACACAGCCCGCACCCAGGCCTATCACAATGATCAGCAGAGTGTTGAGTATCGTAGTGAGCATATGATTAGTTATGCCGAGAGGAACCGGCGATCGCTATTACCATCTTCGGAAAAAGACGGGGGAGTTAAAGCCCAAGTAAGCCCGCCCAGTGAGCCAAGGGCAACAGTAGTAGACCCAAGAACCCTATGCACAGTAGCAACACTAACCCACGAGTCAAGGGCTCACCATCAGTGTGATGCACTGTGGCCTCTGTGGGCAGGCTTAGGAACCATTGAATGAGACGTCGTATCCTGTGCATATGATTCTATTATACAGTCTGGAGCCAGGTCTGAGCAACCTGAAATGAGCGAATGCGGTTCGCGTAAGGTGTTTTTACAGAGCAAAGGCTAGTTCTCGGAAGGTAAATTCCTAAGGATGACAGGCTATGCTAAAATACTCCAACCCCAAAAGCGACCCGCAACACACGATTCTCACATAACTACTCATATGATGCACACTCTACGATCACTCATTCGCACGCCCTCTCTGCAGATCCTAGCGTGTGTGCTGTTGCTCATTCTACACACTCTGTGGCTACTCGCCCTGGTGTCACTGATACCCACTGCTTAAAGCAATAGACCCACTCTATCCACCTCCTCAGATAACTGCATATCGTTGTCACAATAGATCCACGGTGTGCTACCATTAGAACTATGCTCTGCTCAAAGGGGTCACGACGCGATCTAGCGGAGTGTGATCAGAGTACAGGTACAGTATAACAGGGTGTGTAGGATTGACAGTTTCAATTGGATAGGGTAGAGTACGGTGGCTCAAGGCCTCAAATTTGATCACGCAAACGCCGTAGGCGTTTTAGGGTCTGTGTTCTCGGCTTGGTAATACCTTTTGAGCCCCTATAAAATTTTTGCGGACGCACGCCGCTTCGCGGGCAGGTCGCACGGCATCACTTTGGTAATACCTTATTGTTTGACTATTTCTTGCCCCAGCGAATCTTGTCCCACACTCGCTCGTGGACATAGTAATTGATGATCTGTATCACTGTGATCAGCAGAGCATAACCCAGAGAACGGATGCCCATGGGCTCATCATAGTACCATCGTAGACACACCAAAACCACTAGGATAGTGATCAGTCTGAATGTGATGCTTTTGGCTATGCTTCTACTTCGTGTGTCCATCAGAGTTATTGTAGCATCTGATGATAGTGATGTAAATAGTTCTGTATGAGCAAAAATCGGGGCCGCACAGTGAACTTCTCTCAGTATCGTCGCATATGGTGTTTTGGTTGCTCGTTTACTCGATACTCTTGGCCCACTTGGGCTGATCTATTGGCACAGCATTATCCAGTCACTGTGACAGCAGAACCAGGGTGGGGCAACTATCGAATATTCCGTGAGCTGTGGCTGAAGGATCAACAGGGTCAGATTCAACCCAATGATTTGGTCATGATCTGCTGGACATCTGTATGTCGTGAAGATCGCTACTGGCTACACAATTGGCACGGTGGGGGCAACATATGGACCAATTCTCAGTATGATGATCACTTCATAAAACGCTATGCAGATCCAGATCATTTCCTAATGCGAGATCGTGCTCTGATATGGAGTACCACTCGTGCTCTGGACGGTGTGTGCGATCACACTCATATCAGTATGGGTCCTATGACTCTGCTGGATCAGTATGACTCTCGACACATTGACCAATCACCCATAAGCCACTCTGGTCTATTTTCAGACTCTGATCTATTTCCCTCGATACACTCCAACTTCTATGATGTGTTATGGGGTGGGTCTGTGCCCACAGGTCGATCAGATGCTCATCCTACCACTGAAGAACATCGTGAGTTTTTGAATCGTGTGTATTCCGGTTGGATTCCCCAGTCTCAATAATAGGACTTGGACGCAACTTTTGGGGTCACATCCAAGCCTTCTTCTAGGGAGGTAGAAGCTCTTTATAAACTTGCGATGATGATAATGATAAAACACACTATCACCGTCACAGTCATTATTCTTTCAAACATATCAGTCAAACCATCCTGCTCTAAAGGGTGCTGATCCCACTATGAGACAGTGGTGTAGCCACACAATCCATAATAGATGTGTGATATGAGGTATAGCCCACACACTGGCAATCAGTAGTAGCAGATGCACCCAGGGTTGATCATCCACCAGTTCTACGGTGTGATCGTGATAACGACCCAACCCTTTGCTCAAGCAATCTAAAAAACGGTCCATAATTACCTCTGTTTCATACAGGTTTGTTCTGCCAGAGCTTGATATCGATCTGGCGCCATTTTCCACAGATCCGCAATCTTCAGCACCATACGAAGTGATACTTCTCTGAGCTTGTTTCTGTTGTCAAAAATGAACTCAATCATTCGCTCCTGTTCAGATCGTGGCATCATATACTTCTCCAGCATACCTGCACGACATATCTGACGGATACGCAACATTCTGTCTCGCATAGAGTCTATGGTAAGATCCAAGTAATGACA
>Ga0208542_1000323_pt1 | contig 22544 bp, 30 predicted proteins | sample DEB08_DNA_3_FD_185495 | JGI IMG/M metagenome (GOLD analysis project Ga0208542, IMG submission 185495) | Aqueous microbial communities from the Delaware River and Bay under freshwater to marine salinity gradient to study organic matter... | ecosystem: Environmental > Aquatic > Marine > Coastal ... | reverse complement strand
GGAAGTGTTGAAATTGTAAGGGATGAGTTGAAGTTCTGTGCTGATTATATTTTCTATGGAGCCACAGATGAAATGGAGCGATTTGCCCAGAAGAACAAGGAGATGAATTTCTCTTTTGTTGATTACAGACTTGTTGAGCATTCAACTACACAAGGCGCTCTTGGTGGTGGAGTTGTCCGCAATCTTGGTATGGCTAACCGATTGGTCCCAAGGGTTATTACAACTCTGGTTGATTCCAATGCTAGTGAAGGAAGCATCCTTGGTGAAACTAATGCTTTCGCTCCACTTGTGGCTGGAAGTGGTTTAGCGGACCAAACTCTCCGATACAATATTAAGTATAATGATCGTTTTGAATACACGAGCGCAGTTGATTCAACTTCGCGACTATTCTCCCAGTTTACTCATTCGGAAGGTGTTCCTTTTATTACTCGCCAAGAGTATTCGGACGAAGGAATTGATGGTGGTCTTGACGGAACATTCGCCGATTACAATCAAGACCAACTTGGTGGTAAGTTCTTCTACCTTGGAACCAGACTGACCAATGGTCGTGTGGGACAGCGTGGTCTGGAAGTCCATTTAACGGGAGCATTTGACGCTAATGTTGATTTGATGCGATCTTATTGCGAGTATGTTAGAGTAGCAACCTTAAAGAATGGGATGTTTGAAATTTATAATGCGTGATAGTTTTAAGAACATACCACTTAAAAATAATTTAATATTATTATAAAGAATGGAAGTAAAAGATTATCCGAATTATTTAATTTTCAAGAATGGTTCCGTTTTATCGAAGGGTGGTAAATTTAATAAACCAAGATTTTTAAAACATTGTTTCAATACGGCTGGATATAAAGTTGTCAATTTACGAGATGGTAAAGGCGGGGGAAGACCTTGTTTTATACATAGATTGATAGCGGAACATTATATTCCGAATCCGGATAATAAACCATTTATAGACCATAAGGACAGATGTAAAACTAATAATTCAATTGATAATCTTCGGTGGGTAACAAGTAAAGAAAATAATAATAATATGAGCGAGAGAAAATTAAATAATAATAGCACAACTGGATATAAATGTATTTCTAAAACGAAAAATGGATATAGAGTTAGTATTCAGCGTAAGGATCTAAACCATAGTAAGAGATTCAAAACGTTAGAAGAATCAATTGAATACAGGGATTTAATATGTAAAAAACATAAATGACATTATTGACATTAAATGACATTATTGACATTAAAATGACATTTCCAGAGATTATTGATTTAAGAATGGGAGCAAATAAAATGTTCCAAGGGTTTTATAAATCTGAAATCTTAATTATGTCAAAAATATGTCATTAATCTTTTTTTATTGTTTTATTTAAAAAAATTAATCTAAATGATATTATAATATGGTTAAGATTAATTCAACTGATACAACTGAAATGATCCAGAAGTCTCGTCCCAACTTGAAGCCCAATTCAATCAAGCAATATGAAGCGCACTTAAAGAAATTACAAAAAATCTACGATACAGATAATTATGATTTTCTTTCCAATCCGTCGGAAGTAATGGATAAGTTATCTGATAAACATTATACTTCAATCCGTAATACATTAAATGCAGTTATCATTTTATTAATGGCGTTAAACGAAGACGATAAATATAATAAACTGATTGGAGATTACCAGAAGGAAAGGGACAAGTTAAATGATAAGTATTTAGAAGATCAACAGAGTGGGAAGATCTCCGAGAAGCAAAAGAAGAATTTCGCTGAATTAAGTGAAATTCAATCTATGATAAACAAAATGGAAAAGGAAATCAAGGAAAAGGAAATCAAGAAGAAGAGTTCCTTAAAAGTAAAGGAAAGAGAACTTATGACGGTTTATACAATTTATAATATTTTAATTCGTATTCCAACACGTAACGATATGGCTGGAATGGAACTGATAACTAAAACTGGATACAATAAGTTAACCGAAGATCAAATGAAGAATACGAATTATTTAGTAAAGGAGAAGTCTAAAATGTTTTTCGTATTGAATGAATACAAAACCAGTAAAAAATACGGACAAAAAAATATTGATATTCCGAAGGACTTGGAGAAGATTTTAAGATCTTATATTAAGGTTATGGATAAGAAACCGGGTGATGTATTATTTACTTCCAGCACAGGGAATGCAATTAGTAGAAATTCAATTTCGCAACTACTAATGAAAACAAGTAAGAATTATTTAAATAAGTCGATAAGCACGACCATGATGCGCAAGGTAGTAGCGTCGCACCATTTTGGACCCGATAGCGAATTCGGTAAACTAAAAGCCAAGCAAGAGAAGTTGGCGGACGCTATGGCGCACGATACGGCTACACAGAATCTTGTATATGTTAAAGAGAAGTAATTGGAGCCTTTTTAATTTTATCAACCTTAACATTTATCACTTGGGTTGGTTGTTTGAACCCATGTCCGCGATCGCGATTCTGATATTCAGTAAATAGATCTTCACTATTCTTTAACCAACCATTTTCCTTGAATAATATCTCCCAATAAAAATATTCTCCGGAACATTTCCAACATATATAAAATCTTAAAGGTTTTTCATCAAGAGAGATTCTACATCTGTTTTGATTGATCGCATTCATTAACTTAACTTTATCAAAATATAATGATTCAAGTTCCCCACTTGGGTGAATGAATTTCCCATCAATAAACTTAATATCGTCTCGGGTTTTTAATTCAACTTTAATTTTATCGGATATATAATCAAAATGTGAAAATGGATTTTCGTCTAATTCTAAATCTTTATAAAAGATCCGCTTGATATCGGCTAATGATTTTTCTTCACTCGTTTTCCCAATTTCATAGTCTCGATTAAAGTCTGGTTTTCGCATAGTTGTAGATAATATTTTATCTTTAAGTCTATTATTATCTCTACCCATTATATATATTATAAATATAGAAAAAAAACCCAGAAATGACCGCAGATCTTCATTCAAGCGTCGGTTTTAATCTAAAAGTATTACTCAAAAGTGAAAAAATATAATTAATTTTAAAATTAATTCTAAAAAATCGTGTTTTTTAATACATTTAGATTAATACCGGCGCTTATATGGCGTATTTATAATATTTAAAGATTAATAATTATATATATATAAGTATATATAATGTTTATTCAAGGAAAACAGGGATCATTAAATTTATATTATAAAGATTTATACATAGCGTCATATCCACTTGGTAAAATAAAACTAAAAGACTACGAAGAAATCGCGAATGATTTAATTATTAGATCAATGCGAAAACAGAAGAGAAATATTAGAGAACAGATATTTGCTTACAAGTTCTTCTGTCAATCAATGTTAACCAAGAGAATAAAGAAAAAGAAAATGACCATTGAAGACCATAGAATGTTTCTGGGTTGTATATTGGCTCTCGTTAAATTTAAAATTGAAGATCCAGATAATGTTATGTTAGTCTGTCCAAGGAAAAAGAAAAGTAAAAAGATTACTTCGTGATCTCCTGTGTATCAAGTAAAATTTTACAAGCCCGCTGAACCATATCAAACTTTTCTTTATCTGGTTCATTATTTTTGTCCGGGTGATATCTCAATCTTAATTCTTTACATTTTTGTTTTACAAGCGCCGGTGTCTCTTCACTCGCTTTCATATCCAATATTGGGTGAAGTTTCACTCGCTTCAATCCAGCCCCGAACCTTTCGTCATTCCATTCATTTAATAATTTAGTTCTTTCTCTTCTGTTGATCTTGAAACCTTTATCCGCCATTGGTTTCTTGACTGGTTTCGGTTTGTCTTCAATTGCTAAGGGTTCCTTTTTGGGTTTCGGTTGAGCCTTGGGTTTTCTTTTAGTTACTTCTTTCGCTTTTTCCAGATTGATATCCATTTTCTGTGCTTTCTTTTGCACAAGTAATTCTTTTTCATGGTCAACGCTAAAACCATTCTTATCAAGTATATCCATTATCTGTTCTCGGGTTGATCTCGGTGGGATTGTTATTTTAGAAAGTTTATTGTGAGCGGAGATAAGTTTCCGTATTTCCGCCGTGGTCAATTGACCTTTTAGTTTGCCCCGTTTGTAGACCATATTTATATATTAATATCAAGATTTAAGTTTCGTTCAATTAAAAATAAAATATTATAAATATATATTAAGTATGCATATCCACAAGAGTCATTCTAAAACGGATTTAATTGATTTAATTAATGATTTAAATCTGAATATCCATTTCTCGCACCAAGACAATAAAAAGAATATACAGGATAAATTTATTGAGTTTATTAAGGGTAATATCGATATCAAGAAAAACTTTTATAATATTAATGATAAGGACGAATTAATTCAATATTTAAAAAACCCCAATCCCAAGAAGACTCTAACTATTAAGGAAAAGAATAATGTGATGCTAATATGTAAACACATTATTCAATATTGTAAGAATAATTATGATTTATCATTATGTAAATATGATAAATATCAAGATCTTATTGATGATATGGACTATGTGAAACAATTCGGGGATATTCCTTCCGTGAGACGCTGTTGCCGACTTATGAATGAAGACATTAAGGCTGGTGGAGTTAAATTTAAACCATTGATTTCCCCACAGGTCCAGAGAGATCTTGACGAAAAAAAAACAATTAAGAGTCGCACATTCGATATATTAACAATAAGGAGAGCGAAACCCGGTGAAATGATATTAGTTTCATTTGATTAATATTTTGACATAGTTTGACATATTTGACACAGTTTGACATATTTGACACATTTTTGACATATTTATAAAAAATAAAAATATAAACCCTTATGATCTTTTATTCTATTGGACTCTTGAAACTTAATTCTCTGGAAATGTCATTTTAATGTCATTTATGTCATTTTAATGTCATTTATGGAATTGACTCTAATTCTGGCTCTGGTTCTGGTTCTGGATCCGGTTCCCTTTCCGGTTCTCTCTCTGGAATTGGTTTCTTAAATTGAATCTGTTGCTTGAATGGTTTAATCTCTCTTAACCCATTCACTATAATTGGCTTCCTTACGTTTTCATATTTCCCGTCAAACTTCTTATTAAACATCTGGATTACATCCAAGTCAATTGAAGGACTGGATTCCATTAAGTTATCATATTCGCTCCGCATTACTTTCAAGAAGTCCCGACAGGGTTTTCTCTTCCGTTGATCCAGTGATAATTCAATTTCAATATTTCTGGATAATTTCGCCCATGCTAATGCGGATATTCTATGACCTTCATAAACTTCTGAATATCGTAAGAAACTTAATAAAGTTCCAAGAATTCCACATAATAAATTTAATGATCCAACTCCCGCACTGAAACCTTGCTTGTAATCATTTGGAACATAAGAATCTGTTGCGAAATTTGCGGTCCCAGTAAGAGTTGATAAAACTATGATTGGAATTTGGAAATGATGATATTTCTTTTTATACTTGCGTTGACTGAAACTATGCAAATATTGAAAACACAAACTTACTTCGCCCCATTCTGATAAAAGGTCTTCAATTTCTTCACTCCATTCTTCAACATCTTCCGGAATGTTTCTCGGTGTTTTCAAGTCCATTATATAATAATTATATTTTTATCTGATATATCCCTTAATTTTTAATTTTCTTACTTCGTCAGCAAGATCTTTATCAGCCTTACCCCAAGTCCCCGGTCCCTTCATCACGAAACTATAAATTCGACCGAATGCCCAGGCATTCGCGCTCATTTTTCCTTTGAGAGATTTACCACCCACTTTTTTGCCGTCAGACGCTCTTCGCACACTGCTTGGATTGTTCTTTCGTGCGCCAATCGCTCTATCGAAAATCTGGTCAAGAATCCCCACAGGGATTCCAGTCTTTTTTGAAATGTCTGCTTTACCGTGTCCAGTCCCTTTTGGAAATTTATATTTAGCATTATATTTCTCTTTATAAGTAACCATATATTTTTAATTTTAAGAATATTTTTTTTATGAAAAATATTTAATAAATGTTATATTATATCGTGATGTCTGAAAGGAGATCTGTTAATGTATTTGAACCTTACACCAAGAATAAACCCATTGAAGAAGTAAGGGAAACTCTTGAAAGTCTGGTTGTCGATATCAAGGGTATGAAAACAGAATTGACACGAATGAAAGAATATGTCCGTAAGTTGGAAGTCCGAGAGCAGTTGAAAGAAGAAAAAGAAAAACAAGTTGAAGCGGAATATGAAAAACCTTCTGCCGGATGGTTTTGGTAAGTTTAATTGTTTAAAATTAAAATATTTCTTATTAATATAATGGATTCCACTGAACTCCCCGAAATTACCATTTTAGTGCCGACTTGGAATCGTGCGCGATTTTTACCACTATTTGTTATGAACTTGAAGACCCAGACTTATCCCCACGCAAGGCTTAAACTTATTATAGATGACGACGGCGAGAACAAGTTCATAACAGATATTGAAGAATTTAAGAAGGCTGTTTACCCAATTAAGGTTAAATATATTACTAACAAGAAAAAGAGAACTATCGGAAAGAAAAGAAACGATCTTGTAAAAGAATGCGAAACTAAAATATTTTGTTTTATGGATGATGATGATATTTATATGGCGGATTATATTCTTTATTCTTATGTAACATTAAATTCCAATAAAGCCGGTTGTGTCGGTAGCGATAAAATGATCTTCTGTATGTCGCAGAAGAATTATGACATCCACGCAATAGATTGCGGAAATAATAAACGATTAATCCACGAAGCAACACTAATGATGACCAAGAAATATTTTCGGGCATCTTGTAAATTTGCTAATAACTCCAAGGGAGAAGGAGCCAATATTTTCTTCGGACACGAGAGAAGCGTTGTTATTACGGATATAACCAAGGTTATGTGCTGTCTGCAACACGAAGGAAATACAGTTGATAAACTTCAATTCGCGCAGGAAAATAATAAACTTCCAATGGAACTATCAGACCAAATGAAATCATTTCTGGATAATCTACTTAAAAAATAAAATATATATATAAGTATATATAATATCATGAATCAATTATCAGATGTTGAGATTTCCCGAATTCTTGAAATTTACAAAAACCAGCGCGAAAAGGATAAGATCAAGTATGAACAACGAAAGAATGATCCCGAATTTATGAAGAAGAACCGAGAACGAGCCAAGAAGCATTATGAACTAAACAAGCACAAGAGAGTCAATAAATATTCTGAAAATAAAGATCTCCAAAAGGCGAAGTGTTCATATCACTATTATAAGAACAATGATAATCTGGATAAGTTTAAGGAACGATTTCCAGACAGATATGAATTATTAAATGGTATTAATTACTTTAAGGACCAAAAGCCATTAGAATCCACTGAAACTTCATAAGATTCTTCTTCTCCACTTGAACAATCATTGTCCGTTTTCGCCATTAACTTTTCTTTTTTTGTTGGTTTGTAATCATTGTCCCTTCCAGCATTTAACAATTCTATTAAATCGGGTCTTCCGTTTTTAGCAAGTATAGATTTAATCTCTTCATAACTTTCTTCTTCCAAATCAAAAGTATGAATCTTGGACATTTATACTTTGGATAATATTTTAATTTTAAATCTTTAATTATTTAGATTTTTTTTCTTGTTCTTCCATTAATATTTCTTGCGCAACATTGAATGTAACTCTTTTGTCTTTTTGAATCTTGATTAATACAGTTGATTGCTCTCCACAATTAGCATAACTTCCATCTGGATCGTGTATGCTACACACAATTGATGCAAGTCTTAATGGTTTCGTTACTGTAAATTCAAGAGATGATTCGCTCCCGAAATAAAAATCTCCGTCTCCATTAATTTTATCCACAATACCAATGATGGGCATAGTTGTATTATTTACTTTACCCCCGATGAATGGCGCTTGTGATAGAATGTTGGATCTAACTGTGTAATAACCGCGAATCATTCTCGTTGGTAAATTTTCAGCCAGAATTTTAATGCTTTCAGTTGCTTGGACAATTGGAGCATAATAAGGAACTTTTTTATTGGATTCATATTGAAGATTCGTGAAACCCATTGTTACCGGAATCATATTATTGAATAATGGCGCACCGAATCCATTCTGGACATAAATTTTACTGTCTGCCGTTCCAATCTCCGCATTAGTGGTAACAAGTTGAAGATTATTAACATTATTATTATCTGTTTTAATTAACCGATTATTCGTTGGAGAATTAAATTGGTTGTAACTGAATCCCATCAAGTCCCATAAAGTATTTTTCCACTCTGTTTCTGTTAAATTAAAGTCACCGATAAATATTCCAGTTGAATTGTCATAAATATTCCAAGGAATTAAATTCTGATTCAATGGAAGTTTAGATAATGCTGATGGGTCAGTTGGTATTGGGTCTTTATAATAAGGCTTTCTGTCCGGTGTCCAGTCAATCATTAGTTCCGGTGGATTAATTTTATAAACCACGGCTTCCGCTTGACTTGTTGTATCCGGATAATCCGCAGAGAATAAAATATTTTTTGATCTAACGTCTTGACTCTTATTCAATGGGGTATGTAAGCCAGAGAGAGCGAAATTAGTTCCGGTCCATTCCAACTTGGGAGTTGTTGCGCCGAAATATAGTTTATTCGCGAATTTATAACCACGGAATGTTTCGGCTGCCCACCAATCAATCGGATCTACATCATAATTTCCAAGGCTACTTGCGTTCTGAAAAGATGTCTGACTTGCGCTATAACCGGAATAAGGCATCATATACAATAAACCCGGGGCATTGAAATGTAAATCGAATCCAATTTTTCTACCCGCTTCAACATTAGTTGGAACCGGATCATCTCCATCTATTGATGATAGCAATTCTGTATATACGGGGGTCCCGACTCCATTATTTACAGTTGCTCTAATTACAACCAATCCACTCGCATTGGAACTGATACAGCCATAAGAGAATTTATTTTCATCTATTAATGGATTATTGGAACCATTATAAGGATAAAATGTTTCTGCTTGACTTGAATCATAATGAATTGGTAATAATAAACTGCTAAGTATTTTAAATCTGTTAGTGGAGAACCACGCTGGTTCTATGTAATAACTATGACCCAACATTGCTTCGTCCGGTGTTTCTGTGTTAGTTAATGAAGCATTTGACCACCGATTAATATGTAACCATCTGGAATTCGTTATGTTATCCGCATCACTATAATCATTCGTTGATGATTTAAAATAGTCCCATATTTCTGGATATTTAGTTTGGGTGTCAATGAAAGCCTTAAATTTATCACAGAAATCCTTATTATAAGTAATGTCCAATGTTATATCATTAGAAGTATTTAACCAACTTTCTTTCAATTGCGCTCCACGGATTCCCTTATACGTATTTTGTCCGAATACATTAAACTGTTCATTGATTAGTCTTCCGGTTTCATAGAGATCCGGTTTATCGCACCCAATTAGATGATACTGAGATAAATAGTCCCACCCGGATGCTGTCTCGCTCGCATTAATCATATATTCATCATAAGCATTTGAAATCATATTTAAACTTGCGTTGATATCCCGAAAAATACAACCAACATTAAAAGGTTTATAAGATTCAGTCTCTATGGTTCTATATAAAGGAACTGCTGTTGTTTCCGTATAAGAAGGAGTATCGTTATCATTATAAGAGAACCGCCATATTTTTTCTTGAATTATTTTTTGAAATTGCCTTGTTATTTCATTTCCAATGAATTCAGGTGAATTAAAACCTTTCGGAATTGTTATCTCTTTTAATTCTTTATATGTGCGATAAATTCCATTCTCTGGATCTCTTGCGCCACCATTATAAAGTGGTAAATTTTCATAATTGGCTTCCGCCAATTCCCGAGTGTAATATGTATTGTCCCGCATCATAATTGTGTATCGTTTATTATCATTTCGGGGTTTCATCATTCTTTCCCCTTCGGTCTGTGACCCCGCTTCATTGACATCAATGACCCAATACATATCATTGAATGAAAAACGATCATATTCGAAATTAATGAAATGCCTTGACATTCCCGCAAGTTCGGCGTCATCATCTGACCATTGTGCATCGCTACTCTGATTCGGTCTATACCAGAACTTCCGGGGCAAGTGGATATAATTGCTTCCAGTCGCAGATTGATAATAACTCTGAGAAAAAGTTAATGTATCATCTCTTATATTAACAACCTTAGACGAAGCATTACAAGAAATTGAATCATATCCAGTTGGTAAATAATTACTTGCGTTTCCATATTGGACTTCGGTAAAATTAAAAGTCTTCTGAATTCCGAGATTAACTCCCTTGATTTCAATGCTCTGGGCTTGTCCCGCTCCTTTTTCATTAACCATTGTCCCTTGAACTGATACTCGGTCTCCTGCTTCTATATGGACAATGTCTTGAAGGTTGTTCGTCCATAAAGCGAAATTTTCATTATTATTGGTTTTCGCTTCTTCTGAATGTAATCGATTACATTCAAGAACAGTGATGTCCGTGTATTGATTCATTTGATATATACTATTTATTTATTTTTTTTTATAATTTAAAAATAAATTAATTGTAAGTTTATAAATAAATGGATCTTGAACTTTCTGACGATGTAACTTCACCCACTCCCGCTCCCGCCACCACTCAATCAACTAAAAGCACACGGCGCCCAAGCGCTAAACTAACAGATAAACAGAAAACAGAATTGAATAAACATATGGATAAAATGAAGAAGGATGGAATGACTTTAACTGAACAGCGGTCTCATCGAATGCGGATGATGGCTAAAATGCGAAAGGATCCGAAACTTACAGCGAAGAAGGCCCACACTGCTGTTATGAAGAGTTAAATTATTTAAGTTTAAACCTTCGTTTAAATGAAGAGATATTTTTATCTAAATCAGTATATGCCCCCCAGAGTAAATACCTTGACAATGCCCCCGCCGACTGTGGATCATTCCAATTTTCATTCACTCGGTGACGCGCTATGTATTTACTTCGTAGTTGCTTGTCTTTATGGTCTATATAAGTGGAACCGCCTTTTAATCCAAAGTTGGTCGTTTTTAACTTCTTCCCTTCATTATCATAAAATACTGCCGTAAGCCTTTTATTTTTAGCAGTTGAAGGTTTTATTTCAAGTTTCATTATTCTTATTGGATATTTAATTTTTTCGAAATAAATATTAAAAACTTAAAAATCGAGAAAATTAAACATTAAATATTGACATTAAAATGACATATTCAAGATCATTTTTTTAGAGAGTTAATCAAGAGAACAATTCTTGGAGACTTATGATTTTATAATTTCTGGATATGTCAAAAATATGTCAAAACTACTTAAAAAAATATTATCTATTATAAGTATATAATAATGAAACTATCAACCAGTCTAAATAATTATCAAGAATATCTCAACATTGAAACTAATTACGATCAACTATTTAGCGACTTCTTATCCAGTGAACCGGTAAAAGAATTATATGAAGAAAAGAAACCAGTTATGAATTTTAATCAATGGAAAAGTCAAATGAAGAAGAGAAAGAAGTCCAAGATCAACCAGAAGCGATTGACTGAATGGATTGAAATGCGTCGGAGTGAATTGAATGAAAAGTTTAATGACATAGTTAAAATTGAAGAATTGAATAAATTAAGAATTGAAAAAAACCAAATTCAAAAGTTAGAACAACAAATGGAAAAAATGAAGGAAGATTACGAACTAAAACTCAAACAAAAACAAATTGATCATGAAAAAATTGTCAATGAAAAAAATAATCGTATCAAAGAACTTCAAGACAGTTATTCAGAATTATATCGTAAATATCAAAATAATCATATTGAAACAATTGAGAATGAAGTAGAATATCCAGAAGAATTGTATGACAGTGATTTCAGTGAAGAAGAAGAAGAGCCAGAGCCAGAGCCAGAGCCAGAGCCAGAGCCAGAGCCAGAGCCAGAGCCAGAGCCAGAGCCAGAGCCACAAAGTATAGAATACGGCATGGATTCAGAACCAGAATTATTTGAAGAAGAGATTGAAATTATGAAAAATGGTATTAAATATGATAATGAATTTTTAGACGACAAAAAGGTTGAAAAGTTTTTTAAAAGTTATGATTTCAAACGATTTACCAGATTATATGGTGAAGAATATGATCTGGACGAAATTATGGAGATAATTAAAAATGATTTTATTTCACAGGTTGGAGAACCAATAAAACAAAGTGATATTAATATTATGAATAAAGGTATTCAAATAAATCTTGAAGAAGTTGAAGTTTATTGATACAATTGATATTCTTCCCATTGTTGTTGAATAGATTTAAACTTCTCTTCGTCGCCTTCGGGTTTGTCGGGGTGAAATTTTAAAATTAATTCTCTATACTTCTTTTTTATTTCTTCTTGCGAAGCAGACCTTTTCAAACCAAATGGAGTTGGATTATGAAAATTAAATTCTTCATTGAAGAAATTTCTTCCTTCAAAGGGTTTTTCATTTTCTTCTTTTTTTTTAAATACATATGGATTTTCTCCTTGATAATGCTCGGGAATTTCTTTCCGAAAATGGTCACTTTCCTTTGTTTTGACATGTGAAAACATTAAAGGATAAGGATCAATCATAAATAAATATTATTAATATTTTTTTTTAGATTTAGAAACGGATTTTTTTGAATTTGTTTCAAAGATTTCATTTGGTTTTATTTTATCCGGTTTCTGGGCTTCAACAATATTATGTTGGAGCGGTTGCTTGTAAGTTGCTTTATTACCATTTAATGGTTTTATAATCTTGGTTTTTTTCGGCATTTATAAACTATTGAAATATTTTTTTTTATTTTAAAATATTTTTATAATATATATATTATAAAATGTCGTTAGTTATCTGTGCTAATAAGGAAATAGATGGAACCACTTCTCGCCAAGCAAGTTCAATCGCTGAACCTTGGGCATTTAGAAATGCTCTTACATCAACTTTTAAGATCCCAGCGAACGCACAGGTCGCGCTTCAATCATGTAAAGTTAATGTTGGCGGTCAGGTTGTAGTTTCACACGCAACCAATACTTTTTATCAATATTTTGGAACTCTTCTCGATACTGACGGAACGACGGCTCCACAATTAGAAGATACAATTTATCAACCGGTTCAGGTAAGAATTCTCGGAGATGATGTTAAAGTTGGAGATGTAAAGGAATTTTCTTCACCCGATTTCGCCAATCAAGTTGCTTCAAGGTTAAATGAAACAATCTATCACCCGAATCTAAAAGAAAAAGTAACTTGTGATGTCCAGAGAAATGCTTCGTCTCTTGATTTCCTTGGATACACAATTGGATTTGACCAGAGTGTCGCGAATGTTTCTGGCGCACACGCAACTGCTGTAAATCATTTTGATAAACTTACGGATGTAGACCGAAGTGGAGACGGGGTTTTTACTTATTCTGCCGGAACGGGTTCTCTTCACCGAACTTCTTCCCTTAAAGGAACTTGTTGCGCTATTTTCCCCGATGAACCATTGTCTCTATCCAAGGGAATCTTCCAAGTTAATTTATCGGGCGCACACGCAGATGTAAATGTTTCGGGATCAGAAGTCCCTTGGGCTGTTGGGTTATCCCGATACATGAATAATATTGCGGGAGTAACTCTTCAAAATTATTATCCAAGTTATTATGATGTATCTAATGACGCGGGTCTTGGATTCTGGACAAGTGATGTTACACAGGAATTGCTTCCATACTTTGATTTCGGTGTTGGAAGAAATGAAGACGGAGAATTGGTCTGTTTCCAGACAAGTTTCGATACAGACAAGGATTTTTCAAGTAAGGTTGAAATTGAATATTGGAATAATGATAACTCTGATTTCTCGGCATTTAGTGCAAGAGTGAGTGCGGACACATATACAGATGTAAGGTTTACGGCGGATGGTGAAACATTAAAGGCAGAGATCTCCGCCAATAATGGTTCGGATTGGAGTATTATATGCGAGTATGTTGCTGATGATCCCAAGAATGCTATGTTCGGACCAATCCACCAAGCGTGTTGGTGTCTTCACCCAGTATTATGTATTGGAAGCACTCCGGCGGATAAAAATTCAAGAATGGTTTTAAGTCGCCTTGATACTCCTTCATTGACTGGTTATGATGTAGAAGAGAAATTCGGTGCTGGTTGGTGGGAAACTATGGAACTTCTGGGGACCGAGAGATTATGCAGAGAAGTTGAAACAAGAGATGTTCTTATTCAAGCGGACGCAACAACTTACGCTCAACAGAAAACCAACGCTTCCGGTTATTTTAGCACATTAAGTAATGTTTTAATTATGACCGAAAATGAAATTTACACTCCTTCATACGGAGCCAATGCTGGAAATGTTCTTGGTTTCAATTCAACAATAGTTCCACAACCAGCCAATCCAGACTCTGTTTTCCCAAGGTTATACAATTCCGAATTTGCGCCAGATGTTCAGTCTTCCCAAGCAATGTTCGTGAGACTGGACAACTTCGGGCAGAATGTTTTGAACGCAATTGAATCTGGTCCCGGTGGCGGGGGAAGAAGGTCTAAAATAATCTCCCACCTTCCCCGATTCGATAATAACCAATCAACCGGGAGATTATACTTTGAACCCAAGAATCTCATTTGGATTGATCTTGATAACCCAGCAGAGTTGAATGTTAATGATTTCAGTTTATCCTTCTGCTACTCTAACGAGCAATATGCGAGAGTATTAACGGGGCAGTCCATAGTTTGCCTTTACTTTCGCCAGTCTCCCGACCATAAAAAGTAATAAATAAATCTAATAGATTAACTTATAATTTTAAAAATCTACATTTAATAGAGATTTATTGATTTTTTTAATTTTTTTTTAGATAATTTTTCTATATTTTATTATAATAATGAATAGAAAAGTTCCCCCACGAGTTCAATTTCAATATGAACCAGATCTAAAACCAGTTGCAGTGGATAATGAACCCGAAGAAGACTTCGAAACGGACATTGAAGACGAAGTTGAAGACGAAGTTGAAGACGAAGTCGGAGACCCCCCTGCGGTTACTGCGTCAGCGAGAATGCCCGAAGTTGTTGGTAAGGAAGAGATTAAAGGAGAGAATATTTTTGAATATCCGGATAATATAGCGGTAATGCCCGAAGAAGTCAAGGAAAATTTAAAATATGAAGGTATTGAAGAAGGTATTGATTACATGGAAAATATTAAGGAACCGAGTAAACCAACACCGAAAACCAAGAGCGGACGGAAACCAAGGAAACCAATGACCCAAGAACAGAAGGATAAACTTGCCAAAGCACGGGTAAAAGCAGTTCAGGTGAAAAAGGCGAAGGCGGAAGAGCGAAAGAGACAGAAGGAGTTGGAGTTGGAAGAGAAGGAATTATTAAAACAGAGAAAGGCGAAGAATTTACAGAAGTTGAGAGAAGAAGTGTCGGAATCTCCGACACCGGTTAAGAAGGTTGTTCAACAACAAGTTACTGGATTAACAAAAAAGGATCTGGAAGAAGCGCAATTTGAAGCCATAAGCAAGTATGAATTATTAAGGAAGCAACGCAAGGAAGAGAAACGCAAATTTATGGAGCAAGAGAAGCAGAAGCGAGAGTTGATTGAAAAACTAAAACCGGATAATAATGGATACAGAGCAAGAGATGCGAATGGTAAATTGAAGAATCGTTGGGATATGTGTTACTAAATCATAATATATACCCATTATAAATAATATGTCATTTTTGATATCATTTTGACATTTTTGACATATTTTTGACATTTCCAGAAAATATTTTTTTGAAAGTGTTTGAGAATATTTTTTCGTTGGGACTTATGATTTTTTTTTTTCAGAATATGTCATTTTTATGTCATTTATGTCATTTTATGTCATTTTTTGACATTTTTGACATATTTTTGACATTTTTGACATTTTATGTCATTTTTTGACATATTATTTTTTACCCAATGATATATAATATATTTAAACATAATTATTATATTGTTATTTAATAAATGGGATTCATATTAAGTTGCGCAACAACTCCAAGCCGTATTCAACAATTGTTACAGATATTGCCAATGATCCGTGGGAGATATAAGTATTTCGTAATCAATATATGTCAAGAATATAAGCGATTTGGTAAATTCAAGTTGCCGAAAGAATTAATTTCAATGTGTCGCCAACACAAAAGAATCATATTCAATTTCCTTACTGATTATGGACCCGTGTGTAAGTATATCGGTGGATTTGAATTCATGAAACGAAAGGGATTAAAGGACGATAAATTAATCATTATTGACGACGATACAATCTACAATAAAGATTTATTCTATGATTTAATGGAAGAAAAAAGGGAAAATAATATCACCACAGGATCTGGATTCGATTATGACGAAAATAGAAACTATATTATGAAAGAAGGCGAAACCGAAATGGTTGAAGGTTATGCTGGGATATGTTTTGATTATAATCAATACAATGAATTTATGGGGTGGTATGTCAATTTTTATAAATGTATGCAATGGAATTCGGAAGAATTATTAGATAAATATTTGAAAGCAAGTTTTCTCGGAGATGATTTTATCATATCCAATTGCTATGATAACAAGATCGCGATTCAAGGCGGGAGAAAGAATATAGTTCCCCAAGGCTTCGGGTTTATGAACGACGCGTTACATAAAAATAATGTATTCGGAAGTAATATGAACTCTTATTTATTTCTATATCAGAATATTAAAATCCTTGAAACATTTAAAATGAAATATGAATTGAATCGTCAGATTATTGCTTCTGGACTTGAATAGTAAAACTAACACAACCGTCATTACCTTTCGCGATAATTTTCTGATTATATTTTTCACAGAATTCGTCAACGGCTTGTTTAGTTCCGAATGCCCAATTATGTTTACATTTATCCATATTTAATTCATAATCATGTCCGGTAATGTATCCGCCATTTTTAACTTTTAAATATGCTAACTCTATATCTCTTTTGACACCATTATATGAATGATCCGCATCAATATAAATGATATCATATTTATTATCCGGACAACTTGCTAAATAATCATGAGAATAAGATTTATATAAGTTGATAGATTCTTCTTTTTCATATTTCTTTATTAATTCATGATATTTAAGATCCATATCACATTGAGACATATTATTACCGTCATGATCCCCACTTCCAACAATTCCACGAAATAAATCAACTCCGTCAACATTGTTATGATTACATTCTGTAATTAAAAAATCAAAAAATTCACCTTTAAAAATACCGATTTCTAAAATGTTCGGTTTTTCACATAATGAACAAATATGTTTCATCATTTCTTTTCTTGTGTCAAATAATATCATTTTTATATTATAAATATAATAATTATATATTTAATATAATAATGAAACTTTACGACGAAAAAGGAAAACTTGTCAATTGTAATGCTGAAATAGTTGAACAGAATTTAGTTAAAACTTATGTAAAACCAGACGATAAAGTATTGGAACTTGGAGCCAGATACGGGTCCGTGTCAATTGTAACTAATAAAATCATAAATGATAAATCTTCTCATTATGTTGTTGAACCAGATTCAGCAGTATGGGAAGCCTTACAAACTAATATGAAATTGAATGATTGTAATTTCAATATCATTAAAGGAGTAATATCAAAGAAAAAACTTAATGTCTGTCAAAATAATTATTCAACTTATACTTATGAAGATCAAGAATCACCGATACAATGTTATGAAATACCAGAAATAAATTTTAATGTTTTAATTGTTGATTGCGAAGGTTTCTTTGAAACATTTTACAATGAGAATAAATCATTTTTCAAGAATCTTAAAACTATCATATTCGAAAGCGACGAACCGGAAAGGTGTAATTATGATTATTTATTGGAAGAATTTTCCAACTTGGGATTCAAAATAGTTAAATGTATTGAAGAGCCAACTTGTAAAAATATGTTTCATTATGTTTTACAAAAATAAAATATTTAATAGAATAATATTATAATAATGAAAATGTTATTCTGTTCTTTATCCGATCGCCCTGAATTATCCCAACCAATGTTTAATGCTTTACAAGACTATTGTAATAAACATAATTATAAATGCGTTTTAGAGAATAAAGTTCTCTCTACGGAACGCGCACCAAGTTGGAGTAAAATAATTTTATTACAACGGGAAATGAAAAACAATCCGGACATAGAAACTATTGTCTGGATAGATGATGATATTCTTATCACGAATAAAAATATTAGATTTGAAGAACTCATCAATAATTATCCATTTGATAATATACTGGTGAGTGCTGATGTCGTATGGTCTCCAATTAATTGCGGGATATTGGTCTGTAAAAATAATAAAGAAACATATGATTATCTCACAGAAATATGGGAGTTGTGTGAGCAATATCCAGAAAAGAAATTCTCTGGATTATGGGAACAAGACATTATGGTAACCCACGCACGAATTCAATCATTAATGAATCCCAATCAGAAATCTCGTTTAACTGTTATTCCCCATAATATAATTCAATCCTTTTATAGAGATCACGATTTACCACCGGAAAAGAAATGGAGACCCGGACATTTCTCCGCACACTTAACGGGTATGCCTTTACATAGACGAATTGAATTAAGAGACGAAATATTAAGTTTAAAAAAATTAAAAAATAAATAATATATTATATTAAATATAATGCCGAAAAAAACTAAATCCGTTCCCAAGGTCTTAAAGGTAAAGGACCCAGAACCGAATGAAAAGTTTGATGACATCCATCCGAATTTACCACAGATGCCGTCTCTGTGTTTAATTATCGGAAGCGTCAGAAGTGGTAAAACTAATCTTTTGGTTAATTTGTTTTGTAATCCTGATTTCTATAAAGACAAGTTTGATGTGGTGCGATTTATTTCAACAACTTTAAACACGGACAACAAGGGTAAAATTCTAAATAAACATTTTGATTGTATAGATCATTATGAAGACAGTATGATTGACGATATTAAAAAGTCCCAATCCCAATATGAAAAAGAAGATCGTCCAACATTCGCTCTGGTTATGGATGATGTTCTTACGAAAGATTTTAAGAAAACCAACCAAGTTTCTTTTTTCTCAACCAGATTCAGACATTACATTGATTTTTATTTAATTGCGGTTCAGTCTTTCCGTGCCGTAGCCGGTATGATTCGCTCGAATGCGACAGACATTATCATCCATAAACAACAGAACACCAAGGAACTTGAAAAGATTGCAGAAGAATATGCCGATTTAGTGGGCGGTCAAGATAACTTTATGAAACTATATGATGAAGCCCATAAGGATCGTTATTCCTTTCTATACTTGAAACTGAGCGAAAATCCAGCCCAAGCATTCATTCGTTTTGAAAAACAGATCTACCCAACGAGAGATTCAGATGAAGCGGAAGAATTAGAATTAGATTAAAAATATAAATTATTTTTTTTTATCTCTATTTTTTAATATTATCCATAATATAAATATTATGGATCTGTATGGAACTTCGGCGCAGGCAGTCGCAATGGGTAATATGCGAACCCAAGCGGTAAGAGATTTAAATGAAAAAATTCGTCAGCACAATACTGATGTAGCAGAGAAGATTCAAGGATTAAGGGAACAGCAACAGAGTGCGAACACAATTCTTGATATTGAAAACACCGGAAAAGCATTATGGGCTGGGTCTCACATGCCCGATAAAATTAAATCATACAAGGATTGGAAAGCAAAGAAACAAGCGGGTCAAACCAATTCAACCAATCCAGAACAAGAATCAAACCGAACTCTCCAACAGAATGCTGATGATAACACACCCCACTCCCAAGCAACAACTCCGGAACAGAATCCAACTGAACCCCCTGCGGAACCAGTAGCAGAAGGGTCCCCAGCGGGAGCAAGTGTAACGGAAGAAGCGGGGGAAGTCGCGGAAGGTGAAGGATCAAAATTATCGAAGGGATTAACTGGTGCGTTAGAAGGTGAAGTTGAAGACGGCGCACTTGGTAAACTTGGAAAAGCATCTGGGGCAATTGGTGGATTAGCACAGGGAAGTCTTGATTTATATAATGATTTTAAGGGTGGACACGGGTTCCACCTTGCGGGAGACAATTGGGAAGAAAAGACTGGTAACGCTCTCAATCTGGCTGGTTCAATTGCGGATGTTGCCGGAACATTTTACCCCCCACTTGCTCTCGTCGGTGGAGTGTTAGATTTAGCATCTGGTGCTTTCTCTGAAGTTGGTGAAAAGGTTCAAGAAGACAAACAATCTGACGAGTTACAGCAAAAGCAACAGCAAGACACAGTGCAAGAAGTCGGAGCCGGAGAACAGCAAACAATTGTGACTGGAAGAACCGAATAAATAAATAATAACTTTTTTAATTTTTTTTTATTTCAATTTATAATATAAATTTAATTATAAATTATGTCTATGTATTGGAGTGCCGATTCAAGTGTGCGCGTTGGCGAAACCAAAATCTCTGTTCCTTCTGAAAATGGGCTCTCTTATTCCCCAGGTCAGAAGGTCCAGATTTTCGTTGATCCTTCAACCCGTTTTATGGACGGTCGCGAATCATACCTTAAATTCAATGTCCGACTCTCCCTTCCGTCGGGTGGAACTCCCACTCGTCTTCAATTAGATAAGTGTTCTTCAACTTTAATCAAAAATATCAGAATCTATGATGGTTCTCGCGGTCAACTTTTAGAAGAGATTTCTTCGTATGATTCTTATGTTTCGGTGAAGTATGATTACGATAAGGACAAGAACTCGGAGAACCGACGCGCTCTCCTTGAAGGTTGCGCTGTCCATACCCCCGACAACCGCGGAACAATTGGAACTTCCAAGACCCCCATGGCGAACACCATAACCAATCCTTATTTCAAGAAGACCACTGGAAACCAGACCACCGCTTTCTCTGACACCGATTTCCTGAATGCGAAGGTAACACTTCCACTCCACACTGGTATTTTCGCCAATTCGGAGACCATTTTCCCAGTATTTATGACTGGTGGTCTATACATTGAGATTGATCTGAATGAAGCCCAGCATGTTATCAAGCAATTAGATTCGGTTCTCCGTGATACCCGAACCCCACTCAATCCCCACTTCCATTCGCTTAATGGTTCAAGCACTCCGGACGACTGGGTCAATGGTTCTGGAACAGATACATTTTATGTTGGGACAGCAAACAACTTGGATGGTTCAAGCCGTGTTGACCGATTCCCCTTCGTGGTTGGTGAGACTTTCAAGTTCTGTAAAGAGTTTGAGAATGCTTCGGGTTCAACCTTCGATGCTGAATTAGTTATTTCTGAAATTAATCTTTCTTCAAACGCAAGTGGTGGAGATGGATTGATTGAAATAAAAACAACGGCAAGTGTTACCAACAATGGTTCTGATATAGACGAGAATTATGTTATGTATTCAACTGCGGTTGCTGATTCGGCAACTTATGACGCAAGTTATGAAATTACCAATGTTGATTTAGTTATTTCCCAAGTTCAACTTGATCCGAATTATGAAAAGGGAATGATGGCGAAGGTGAGAGAAGGAAAGGCAATTGAATTTGATATCCATTCTCTAACGAATTACAAGCACAGCATTCTGGCTACGGACCGGCAAACAACCTTCCAGATATTCGCGCAGAATTCTCGCGCCAAGTCTCTCCTTGTTGTTCCAACTGACGCAAGTGTTTACACTTCCGCCCAGTATATCTCTGGATCGGGAACTTATGCAATCAAGGGAACCGGACACGGAACCGCAACCGGTAAGGACGACGACGATTGCTCGGTAACTTCCACACGCTCTGGATACACTGGAATCTGTGACGAACTTTCTTCAATCCAATACACTATTAATGGAAAGAGAGTTCCAAGTCGGGAAATCTCCACCAAGAAGATTGCTACGAAAAACTCCATTGATGCCTTCCACATATATGAACTGGAAAAGACACTTGACAATTCTATGATCCAGCCCAAGTCATTCTCGGCATTTATGGATAATTTCGTATTCGGTCGTGGTTTCAGTGCTGGCGGTCAGAATGGTGCTATGGATTTACGCGGTAAGGATCTTGCGGTCATTCTTAAATATCTAACGGGAACTCAACCAACCAAGCCCAAGTTGTTCAACTCCTTTGTGTTCCATATTCGCCGTCTGGTCCTGCGTGATGGTTCGGTGGATATTGTTATATAAATCAATATTCAAACTTTTTTTATTAATTTTTTCTTTCAATAATTTATATTTTTAAAAGTATAAATGAGTTCTTCTTCTTCGCGTTATATTGAGATAAGGCCCGATAATATCCCAGCCGACGGCAAAATCTCCTTCAAGAATGGTTTTCCCGTTCTTTCTTTCACTGTTTCCGCACAGGACGGTATTCTTGACCCAAGCACTGTCCGAATTATCGGAGAGTTCAGTGCTTTCAAGGATAACCTTACGACACCCACTCCATTAATCAATGGTGACCATGTAACAATGAACAATCGCCTTGGAATTTACAATGTCATTGAATCTCTAACCATTAGAAGCCAGAAGTCCAAAATGATCTGTGAGAACATTCGCCACTATTCAAAGTATCTCCAAACATACAAGGCACTAACCAGTTCGGTAGCGGACCAGC
>Ga0208542_1000313_pt1 | contig 22967 bp, 26 predicted proteins | sample DEB08_DNA_3_FD_185495 | JGI IMG/M metagenome (GOLD analysis project Ga0208542, IMG submission 185495) | Aqueous microbial communities from the Delaware River and Bay under freshwater to marine salinity gradient to study organic matter... | ecosystem: Environmental > Aquatic > Marine > Coastal ... | reverse complement strand
TTAAACATTTGCCTGTGTCTTTTCTACCTTTTGCTATCTCTACTGATTTTTTGTATTCGGTCGCTTCGTCGAGGTAGTGGGCACGTATTGCCGCATCCGCATCACTCAAAGGTCTCGTTGGAACTCCATCGTCCACTAACACCCCGTTGCTGATCTTAAATCCTATGCTGTCGATGTATTCTAGTCCTAGTGTTTCCACGGCATCCTTGCTGGTCTCCTGCCATTTCAATCTTGCGTCACCGCTGTTGAGTAATTGGTCTGAAGTGGCCATATCCTGTCTTTGGTTCAACACCACGTTGGCCTTGTTGTCCTCGATCACCATTTGTTGTATCCTCTGCTTGTCTGGATTGAACCCTGGGTCCTCTGGATCATACATCGGTGGTGGTTTTGGTCGTTCGTTGTTCTCTGGATCTATCACATTCCTCCTGACCCGATCCAGGTATATGGCATCATCTATGATCTCCATTTTAGTTTTTAGATCTGTGACCAGTTCCCTGTATGGAAAGTCTCTTACAGGCAATTCGGGTATTTTGTCGTTGATGTTGTAGGTCTTGTTTTCAAAAGTAAACTGTTGTAGATTTTTGGCCTTGGCCTCTTCCAACCTGGTCTCCCAGTTTTTTAGACGTGCCCTTTTTTCTGCCAGCACGGTGGCCTCTGATTTCTTGGCAGGGTCAAACGGTACCTTTGATATCTTGTAGAATTTTCCTATGTTACGCTCTATGTCTATGCCCAGTTCCGGATCAGGCACAATCTCAAACGTGTTGTTCCTGTCATACAAGGTGTTGTCTAGTGCGTCCAGATCTGCCCTGAATTGACGTTTCTTGTTTATGTATTTCGAAAGATCATACCATGGCTTGTCAGCATTGGTCCTAGCATCCAGTTTCTGCTGTGCGGCTGGTATGTTGGTTTGTATCCATGCCGCGATGCCGTCCTTGTTTAATCGCACCGCTGATGTATCGTTGGGTCTGATGTCATAGATGACTTTGCCGTTGGTCTCATCCGTCTTTTCCACAATCGTGCTTAACACTTTGAGGATGCTGTCGGTCGGCCCAGAGATGATCTTTGAACCATCATCCTGTGAAGTAATTTTAACATCACGCTCTGTTGATTCTGCTTTGATGAATTTCCTACGTCCCGCGGTGTCAACCCAGAAGTCCTCCACGCTGTCCTGTGTGAACGTGTGTTTCCTTATGCTGTCAAAATCCAGTTGGTCTCTTGTCAGCACATCATTTGATATGAGATCACGAGTAGCGTTGTCGTAGTCGTAGTCTGGGTACTGCTCCTTGGTGGTCTCTATGTATCTGCTCAACGGACTTAATTTGTTTAATCTCGCGGCCCTTAACTTGGCCAGTTGATATCCACCACCCCTCATGACAGTGGTCAGTCCACCACCCACGACGAATGCCAAACCCATTTGGTTGACCAGGTCCTCGTATTCGTATTCTCCAAGTCCACGTTGTTTCCATGATTCCTTTACTATGGGATATAATGGTAATTCTAGTGCGGAGTTGAATGCTCCCACTGACAGTGCTTGTTTGGTAAAACTAGTGACCCCCTTCAGGAAAGGCACGGGTATGTATGTGACTGGATCCAGTAGTGCGGCACCAAAAGTGCTGGCTATGAACGCACCCTTGTCTAGCAATCCACCCTGTTCCCATTCGGCCGCGTACTTGGCCGCTTCCATACGTGCCTGTGACATCTCGTAGAGATGTTTGTAACTGACCCCTTGGTCTATGGGTAGATCCTCGATGTAGAAAGGATGTCCTGGTTTGTATGTGTCTGGGTCAACCTGATCAAACGGATTGTTGGCCATCTCCTGGCCTTCCGCTATGCTTGGTAATAGGCTGAACACCACGTTTTCATTGAGGCCACTCTTGAACCCTGCCTTGATGCTTCCCAGGAACGATCCAGTCTTCCTGCTGTAATCATTTTCAATGGTGTCAACCGTGGGTGTCTGTATTGTCTCTAGAGCCATTAACCCCTTCCAGATCTTACCGTGGTAGTGTCAATATCAATTTCTGTGTCGTATTGACTGCTTCCAGGGTTGTCTTTTATGGTTTTGACCAAGGCCTGTAACACGTCCATCCTCACTGGTGTGTCAGTGTTTGTGGTCAGGTTCTTGATCTTGTCAAAATTATCGTTCCATAATTTTACAACTTCTATGCTGGATGACCTTGGATCTCTGCCCGCTGTCAGGTAATCACTTTTGCTCATCAGCCACTGTACCATCCATGGTTGTCCTTTGTTCTGTGCGAATGCCATGCTGATACCGTGTGCTATGGCTTGGTCCGGGACACTGGTTGGAAATAGTTTAGTGGAAAATGGATCCTCGTATATCATTGACACTGTTTGCTCCTCCAGAGCGTAGTCAACCCCATCCTCGATATTCTGTTTCAGTATTCCGTTCTTTTCTAGGAACTTCCAGAATTCAACTGCCTTGTCATCTAACGTGGCATTGACACTGCCCTCCACTTGCGTGAGGCTGGTCTCATCCAACGCGTCAACGTCATACTGTAATCTTTTAACGGTCTTTGGTTCCTTGAATTTTCCTATGTCTACGGTGTGGTCGTATTCCCATGTCGTGCTTTCATCCTCGTAGGCAGTGGCCATTTCGCTCTCTGGTCTCACTGGCACGCTCAAATCAGTGTAGAACATGGTGTTGTAGGCACTGGGCCTCTTGGTCAGTACCGTGAACTTGGTCAAAGATCCACTCTCCTTTGTGACTAATTTTATGGTGTTACCTATCATGACGGCCTTGTATCCGTCCCTGTCTCCACCAACCCAGTCGTCTATGCTCTTACCAAGCACCGTGAGGTTGTGTTCCTCTGGTCTGTTGTAGGTGCTGTTGATCTGGTCAGCCAAGGATTTCTTGGCCATCTGTAGTTGCTGTTCATTGACGCTGGCATCCTGCGATGCTTCAAACTCACCCATGAGTTGGTTGTAACTCACGTACAGGGTGTTGTATTCTGTCTCGATCTCCACCAAGCCGTTCATCACAAAGTCTTTTGATTTCTTTGCGGCTTCACTGGCAGAGTTGCCTTTGGTCCTGTAGTAGTCATACATCATGTCATATTCTGCCTTGACCGCTGTGCCGAAATCGTTGTCAAACTCATACAATCCATCTTGTATGCTCTTAAAGAATGCTTGTTTGTTTTCGGTGTCTGCGGAATCCTTGGTGTAACCGTTTTGGAATGATTCCTCGTAGTTGGCACGCACATTGAACAATAATTTCGTGTTACTGTGTGTTGGATTACGTCTGGCACGTTCCGACAATCTCCTGTCCACGTACTTGAACGTGTCCGCGTTGCCCTTCCTGTGTGCCACTGATATCATGGAACCAACCAACGATCTCTGTCTGTTGATCATGTCATTGTTGAAACGTATGAAACTGTTGTAGTCCTTGTTGTCTATGGCTGAACCTAATTTGTCATATTCTATCACTGATTGTGTCTCGCTGGGACCTATCTGGTACACGCTCTGGTTGGTCAGTGTAGCGGCCTGTGTCATAGCATTCACCTGTCCTTCGTAGGTGTCTAGCCCTGTGGTGGTTATCTTATTCTGTGTGATCATGTAATCAACCGCACCACCGTTTTTCAACACCTCGCTCCTGGTGTCCTGTATGGCCTGTATCATTTCTATGGCCTTGGTACGCTGTTTGATGTAGATGTTCTTGTCGTGGTCTGTGAGTTCTAGGTCGTTGACTACCTGTATCTCTGATCTCAATTTGGTTATCTGCGATTGTATGCTGGTGGTACTGCCACTCTTGGCTATCTCTGATTCTTCCGCGGCAAATATGGCCACGTCATTCTCGTCCTGTAGATCCTGTGCCACGTCTGGATCCCCACCATTTGCCACAAAACTGTCGTAATCAAACAGTGCCCTGGTCTTGTCTATAGAACCGTCTGACCTACGGAAGTTGTCCCAACCAGTTGCCAGCAGTTGCGTGTTGTTAGCCTGTGCCGTGTTCTTTTGCTTGGCAGACAATCTGGCCAGGTTGCTCTTGTCCTGTTTCCTCAAACTCTCCACATAACTTATTATTGACTGCCTCTCTTGCCTGTTTAGTTTAACACCCCCCGGCATGACCTTGCTGAACATGTCCTCGTCACCTAGATCACCAACGTTCCATTCACCCTTGGCTATCTGGTCTATCCATGCGTCGTAGGCACCAGGTGTGTCTTTGATCTGCTCATACACGTGTGCCGCGGCACCCTCTGATATGATACGTTTCTGCTCACTACGTAGTTTGGTCCTGTCCTCCAAAGAGAGACCAAAAATGTCCTTTTGTGCCTTGTTGTTCCTGTTCAATATGGCAAAATCATCGATCAAGGTCTCACTGGTCGATATGCCCTGGTATCTGATGTTCTGTGCTATCCTGTCTGCTATGGTTTTGTTCTGTTCCGTGAGTTGGAAACTGCCATCGATCATTTCCTTTTCACGTTTCTTGATCTCTAATTGCGTGATGTTGAGTGTGTTCTTTTTGTCAAAGTACGTGTTGAAATCACCAAAGAACTGCTCTGGTATCGCACTCATGAATTTATTTTTGTAATTTTCAGCGGCCTTGGTGTATCCAGCGGTGTCAGTGGTCTCCAAGAAATCTGAACGTAGTTTCAACAACTCATTTTCAAGTTCAGTTTCTTTCTGTGACACGAATTTGGCATCCACACCCTGTTTGTATGCTTGTCCCGTTAGGGAGAAATTGAAACGATTACCAACGTATTCCTTGCTGATGCTCTGTGCTTTCTCACCCTTGGTCTTGGCTATGTCGGTTGCTATGGTCCTGTCTATGTCTGTGACGGTGTTGGTCAGTTGTTCGACCATGCCCAGTGCCTGTGTGTTGTAGTTGGGCATCGTGAGGTTTTCCCTCGGTGTCAGTTGACCACCACTGTAAGTGGGCACGTCTACCCTACGTCTGTTGTTTTGTGGTACGACCGGGTTAGATGGTGGTGTTTGTGGTATCCTTGACATTAGGTTTTCGCTCCTGTTACTGTGTCTAATATGTTACGTGAAACTTTACGTGTAGTGGTCAACACGTTTTCTATGTCCTTGGTACCAAGATCTTTGAAACCCCGTGTGCCAAGACTGCTTGCCGCATTGATGTAACCACCAACTTTGGCATACTCCGATTCTTTCTTTGTTATCGCTGACTGTGTCTGTTTACTGTAGATGCTTTGGCTGGTGTTAAAATCGTCGATGTATTGATCTTCCGCGAATGCTGATCTCGTCTGTGCGAGTACATCACCTGGTGATCCCTCCAACGTCACACCGGTCAATCCAAATTTGGCATTCTGTTGACCTATCGCTATGGCCAGTGCCCTATTACGTTTGGCCTCTCTCAAGGCACTAGACTCCCTCTCCATTTCAACTTCAAAATCTAGGAAATTGGCTTGTTGTGCCAAGATGCTTGATTTCATGTATCCTTGATAGATGTTACCTGCGGTGCTGATAACAGGCAGTGCCACACGTGCGGCATTCAATAATCCTGAAAGTGTTGATGTGGTGGTTACACCAGAGTTGGCTATGATGGCCGCTTCCCTGGCAGTGGTTGCCGCTGTGGATCCCAGTGATATACCACCAGTGGCATATGCCGCGGCACCGATTATGGCTAATTTTGCTAGATCATTCCTTGGAGCACACATAAGGTTAATTTCTTTTCCTCTCTACTATGAAAATCTCCTCGCTACCTTGGTAGTAACTGGAAATCCTTTTAAATTTTAACATATTTAGCCATGCCACACTCTGTGTGTGCTTGGACCAGACCTGTACTAGATGTCGTTTGTCTGGGTGTTTTTCCATGCTGTCGCGTATCAATCTCTCTGCCTCCTTTGATATCCTGACGAAGAAATCATTGGCCAGCGGTGTGCCTATGAACCAGTACCAACACTCCTTGGCCAGCACGTGTGTGCCCGCGGCCAGGAAAGGTGTTCCATGGTAAGTGCCCGTGACACCCCCCTCGAGGTCATCGAACTTGCGGATCAGTCTTGGTTTGGTGTAGCCCATCAGCATGATTTCGTATTCATCCACCTTCCTACAGTTGTTGATAACGTATTCGTAGTGTTCAAAGTTTAGATCGTGTCTGACTGGTTGCCTAACCTTCTTCTTGTAGTCTTCCTGTTGATAATTTGATTTCACTAGTGATACTTAAAAGGGTTGACGGCAGTGGTGCGTCATTCGTGAAAGTGACCTGTGGTGTTGTCGTGTATCCGCTTAACCTAATGCGTTTCTGTCCCGTGTAACCTGTGATGCTCTGGTTGAGCAGTGTGCTACCAAAGTTCCTGAAAGGGACGGTGATGCTGTCCACCTTGAATGCTTTTGTGTCGTAAAGTTGTATCTCCGCGAAAACCTTCCTGACTTTCTCTCCTAGACTGGTTGTGCCACCTATGTTCAGTACCAGTGGCAGTGTCTTGCCAGTGGCTGTGTAGTTGAATCCCACCTGTGTGCTACTGCTGGTACGTGACAAAGTGAAATTACCGGCCGCATCAACAGTGACGTCTGGGTGTATCAGTCCGTCCGCTACCACGTTCACCGTCTGTCCTTCCAGTCCCTGTGCCCCCGTGAAACTTGATCCTGTGGCAGTCGTGCTGTGGAAACTGTCTAGGTATATCTCTTCCGTGGTCAGTTTTTCTAGGAAAACTCCAGTGTTCAGTGTTGATCCGTCGTTGTCGTATCTCTGTGTGAGTGCGTACAGGTTGTCATCCACTACGCACAGGTCCTTGAAATTACCATTTGTGTTCCATTTCATCCATCCCACGACCGAGAATTCTGTGTTGACACCCAGCACACACAGGTCCCCGTCACCGTTGACGACGAAAACGTAGTTGGTGTTGGTGTTGTTGTAGTTGGTCAGGTAGGCCAGTTTGGTGGCATCCTGTATGATGTCATGGTGTACCAGTGAGTAGTTCTTGGCCGAGTACGCGTCAGTGTTGAAGTTGTAAACGAAAGCACGTAACTGCTTGCCACCCTTGGCCACGAACAGCACCTCGTTGTCAACCACCACGGGTGTCATGATGTTGCCATCCACACCGTACCTGGTCTGTTGTCTCACAAGCACGTTGGAAGGTGTAACAGGCTCTCCTGACATGTCAAACTCTCCATCCGATGTGTAAACGAACAGTGATTGTTGTGACACCAAGTGCCTGATTATGTTGAGTTGGTCTGACGCTATGGTGAACTGGATGCCCGCGTCATCCGTGATCTCTCCAGTGACGTTGCCTGATCCATCCACGACCCTGGTGTAGTTGTCGAAGTTGAAAAAGTCCGCTGACTGTGATCCAAATATGGTCTGTGGTTTGTCCCTGCTACCACCAAATATCAATCTGTTCTGGTGGAACGTGACCGACCTAGGCCAGCCCCCACCCAATGATGTTGAAAGGTTTGAGAAAGCATCTATCTCCCATTCGTGTCCCTGCGCGGTCTCCGTGTCCACTAGATCGTAGATCACTTCGCACACTGCCACTGTGTCTGACGAAATGCTTTTTATTTCGGCCATGCCCCCGTTGACCAACAGTCTCATTCCCACGTGTCCGTTTGGATAAGAGGAATTGACCCAACGATATGTGCCTCCGGCCAGCGTGAAGTTTGTGTTGTTGCCTGATGTGGACGCTGGTGTCAGCGTGGCATCGAAGTTGAAGTTGGCCTGTGGCACGTGATCAAAATCTATGTAGGTACAGGTCCAGTCCGTGTTGGTGGCACCCCTGATCAGTTCCATGGGCCTGATGTCTGAGTGTACCAGGATCATGTAGTCAAAGGCCTGTGCGTATCTGATCTGTGAGATGTTGCTGGTGGTGATCGGGAAAACGTTGCCGTCCACCCCGTTGGTCAGCACCTTGATCCTGCTGTCGTTGTAGTAGATGTGTATCTTGGCAGTGGTGCCCAGTCCAGAATCCGCTGGTTCAAATATCAGCACGTACTCCTGTCCGTCAGAGAACTTGAAAGGTATCAGTCTTGACTGTGCGTGGAAGCCCGTGGTGGTCAGTGGTGTGCTACCATCTGGTGTGTTGGTGTTGTCTGGATCCGCTGAAATGAACTGGAAACCCTTGCGTTTCTGTAATCCACCCTGCGGCAGTATCAGCCAGTTCTCGCAGGTCTCTAGCCCTGCCCCGTAGATTGGTGTGTCACCCCTACCGAATAGGTATGGTCCTACCTGTCCCTGTGTGAAGTTTGTCTGCGTTACACGTCTTATCGTCATCCATTAAGTCCTGCTGTGTCTCAATCTTCCTGTGGTGACACTAGCATTACCTAGATGTGCTTCAACGTATCTACCCACTGGTATGATGTTGGTTGGTGGGTTCTCCTGACCGTCCGCTATCCTGGCCGCTCGCAGTTTTGATTCGTAGTCATTGGCCAGCCTAGTGGTCAGTGATCCTATGCCCGTGATGGCCTCGTTGATCTCCAGTGCCAGTTTGGCAACCAGTGCCTCTATGAAGAACGGGGGCATGTTGTCCTCGTCCATGTTCTGTACGTATTCTATGAAAAGGGTCTGTTGGTTGGAGAACACTTTCTGTCCCTCCACGCTGTAGTCTTCCTGGTACAGTCCCTCCGTGTCAAAGAAACCCTTGATCCTGATGATGTTGCCTGGTAGGCTGTGTGCGTATAGGAATTTCTTGTCAGTTGGTGTTTCATTCAATCTGTTCAGTGCCTGTTTCTCCATGCCGAAGTTCCAGAACGTGTAGTACAACAGTCCTTTCTTGACTGTTTGGTACATGATTGAACAGACGTTGGCCTCGTTGGTGCCATCCGTGAAACTTGATATGGTGCCAGCACCACATTTGGTCAGTGATTGATTTGATATTGATACTTGCGTTTCAGCCATTTGTGTTGGATCCTTTAATGTTATTTAGTGGATATAAAAGAAGACAGGCCCCGAAGGGCCTGTCGTGTGTGTGCCTGTGAGGGGTAACAGATATTACTCTGTAACCTCCACTTTTACAACACCATCTGCGTCGATCACAGTTGAACCACCTGACATAGTACCTAAAATTAGGTGCGATGCTTTAGCGGGAACGTAATCGATCCTAGTGTTGATGTCAGCCGCAAGTGCTAAACCTACACTGTCTCTGTGTATCGCGTAACAATCTCTTTGAACTGAATTTTTAGTTAAAAGAGTTGACATGATCACGTTGAAACCGAACACATTTGGAATGTATCCAGATGCTAGAGCCGTGTTTGACACAAGGCCGTCAGCCGCTGTCACAAGGTTGCTGTCCGTTAATAGGTCAGTTAACGCTTGTGGAGAGATGATCACTGCTCTACCTTCAGTTGGTACGTCAAGAGCGTTCATCGCTTCGTGGATCTCTAAAAATTTCTCTTTAGTCAATCCTGAACCTGCTGACACAGTTGTAGTTGGACTACCTGCGTCAAGAGCGTCGATGATCTCTTGGTCAACTGCTCTGCCTAGGGCAGAAGCGATTGCTGATGCGAAAGTAGATCTTAAATCAATATTAGTCTTGAATTGATCCATGTCATCCACGTACTCACCAGAGTGGAAGTTGTTAAGTGTAGTAGTCACGATTGAGTTCTGTGCTGTTCCACCCACGTATGTTCCACTGTTAGATTTTGAAGTATCAGACATTGCTGTGATATCTTCGTATCTGTTTTTGTTTTTGATTGATCCACCTTTAGATAGTTTGTGGAACTTGTAAGTTGAACCTACAACGTTTCTCACAACCCTAACGGCACCAACCAAGTTAGATGATGATTGTTGGTATGCTTGTTTTACATCATCTGAAAACATAGTAACGAATGAATTCGATACTGATGTTCCTGCGTTTGATAAAGCCATTTGCTTTCTCCTGTTAGTTGTTATTGTTTTTGTTCAACGCTACGAATTGTGTTTTTGTGTTCCGGGTCTCGCGATTGTCCGTACTAGCAAGGAACGTTCTTTGCTTGTAGAATCATATCTCTACCAAATAACCAGAGATTATCTGATGTCAGTGGGCCTCGCGGTTGTCCACGCTGATATTTATTCGTATCTTGGGATAGTATTCTAGTATTTTTTTGAAGTTGGCCAGGTATCTGTCCACGGTGGGGTGCGTGATCACACGTTCCTCACGATACATGCTGACCGGACCACCGTCGAACGCTATGAGATCCATGTGCGTGAATCCTTTCTGTGCGGCCAACACGATGGCCTGCTCCCCCGTGAACCATGAGTTCATCCTGTAGTAGGGGAATCTGATCTCCCGCATGTCGTGGCACTTGGTGTAGGTGTCCTCGTGATAACGTCTGTAACTCTCCTGTGCGACCCAGACCGGCTCCGTCATCCTGTCCTCACGCATCTGGTGTAGCACTTCTCGATCCTGTGCCAACAGGTAGTCGGGCTGGAAGTCGTGGTATATCTGGTTACAACCAAAGGTTGGGTACGCGATCTGGTCCAGTGGTAGCAGTTTGCGACTGGGTCCGTTGCCAATTATGACGCAACGCACTAGTATCCTCGGTGTGTTTTCGTGGTCTTGAACTTGGCTTTCTTGACGGCACCTCGGTGTGGTCGGTATGTGCCTTTCATCAGGCTGTATGATGAGCCTTTCTTCATCCAGTGGAAGCCCCTAGGTGCTGAAACTTTTTTTGATCTTGTCATATTGCTCCTTTATGGTATTTAAGAATCGCTCCCCGGGTATGTCCATGGGGTTCATCCAGTCGTTGACTAGTCTTGGTTGCTGTCTGGGACGGCTGTGAATGGGATAGAGTGCCATGGAGCGGTCAGTCCGTGGCTGTTCTTGTACAGTTCCCCGGTGCTGGTGCTCTGTGCGGCCATGAATTCCCTGGTGCCGTTGCCAAACCTCTTGCGAGTGACCACCCTGGTGGGCCTCCACTCGTGTCCCCGAGCGTAGTATCGCTGGTGATTCTGGGGTTGACCCTTGCGGGTCTTGATGCCTGCCATGGTCTGCCTCCGTTATTTCCATGCCCTGCGACTAGTACTTCCGCTTCTTGCCTTTTGATTTGGTTTTCTTCTTCCGGTTCATGGCCTTGGTTGCCCTCATGGCACCCCTAGCCATCCTTGATCTCACTGCTTTCATGGTGGTTCCTCCCGCGTTAGCGTTTTTTTTTTGCGTTAGATTTTTATCCTGGGCAGTTTGCGTCCCACCTGTTTCAATTTGCGTAAACCAGATTTCTTCCTCCCGGTGCCGCGTTTGCGTCTCCTGCCAGAATAACTGGTGGTGAAAGTGTTGGGTATGGTGCTACCTGCCGAGTTCATAGTGCTATTTACTCCTGGGTCCGCGGAATATCTCACCACGTGCCTGTAACCTGACGTTGTCCTGGCTCCATGGTTTCAGCGGGTCCTTCCTAGCGATGTTGAGGCTGTCCCACCTGCGACCACGCTGGTGCCACCGGCCGGACCATATGCGTTGGAACTCCGCAAAGGTCAGCGACCACGCTTCCCCACGGTAGCGTGCCTGGCAACGCTTGGTGGTGAATGCCCGCAACTGCTCGCGTGCCTCCTGGCTGGGACCGTGCTTCCAGCGTTCAGGCCTTGGCCCAGTCTTGCGGAAACGCTGATCTGGCTGTCCGTCCTTGCGTAGGGGTAATTGCTCCATGTTGCCGATATTTATGGTCAGGAACGGACCCCACTTACTTAAAACGGTGGCCGAGAAAAATCGAACTTACTACACAGGTCAGATTACCAAATTTTTTGGGGTGTCCAACTAGTCACAACGTAGGTCAGAGCCAGACCATGGGTACCCCCATCTTACCACCGTGCCGCACCGTGAGTGAGCGTGATCGCAACGCAGTCGCACGGTCAGACCACCGTGATCACCCTAGGCACCATATCAGGATGGTAGGGGGGTTGGCACGGTGAACGCACGGTTGACCCAGATTGGAACCAGATTGGCCCCCAGGTTGGAACCAGGTTATGGACGGAAATGGTAAAATTCGCACGCTTAACGGTAGGCAGGCTCAATCATTCAGGCAGGCTACAGCCATCGTAAAATAAACATCATATGAGCGGAAATTACCACACCAGGTGATGGTATATGGATACTAGACCATCACACCAGCGTGATCACTTTGTAGTAGTAGCACGATTATAGCACGGAAACCCAGCCAAGTCAAGCGGTAATCTAAATTGAATCTAGGGGTTGACTAGACCGCATTTGAGTGCTATTATTTACACATAGTATAAATACAAACAAATTCAATATTGGCACTATGAATCACATTGACGAGACTAGCACATACACACAATTGAGCCGTAGGCTGTTGAAGCATCAGGGTCGCAATTACCAACGACTAGCACAACGCAATCTTACAGCACTAGAGCGATCACCATATGGCTTCAGTGAGCGTTTGAAGTTTGCTTTGCTAGATCAATTGAAGCAACGATCTAGATTGATCACACTCACATTCTTACCAGAACCAGTTTACCAGCAACACAGAAGGGCCGCGGGGCAACGCAACATAGAGCGTCAACAAACACAATCAATCATAGATCAGATCAACGCAACAGGCACGGACATCGAGACTATGAAGCGATTGATTGATCAATTGAAGCGTGATGATTTACCAGCATACAAACGATTTATGAAGCGATATGACGAGGGGGCATACAACGATGAATTCAGGAATTAGGACGACCAAACCAAACCAAACCAAACCAAAAGAGGTAAAACCATATGATACGCACAAACACGGACGCACTACATAGTCTACTACGCACGGGTCATCTAGCCCGTTATTCACAGGTCACACAGGTCAGGGATCACCTAGCACGGGTGACCAAACACATCACGGACACGGAGCCCAACACCGCACCGCTAGAGATTAAATTCACTTACAGGCCAACGGGCTACTATGGGTCTACCGCTAGGAGCCGTAGCATCATCTATTCAGCGGGCCGGGACGACGCTAGGTTGACGGTAAATCTGTACACGCACCAGCGGCACCTAGATAAATGGGGTCAGACGGGGGACGCGGAATTGACCGCATTCATCAGGAGCATATTCACCAGTATGGTATGGACGATCAGTTACCATCAGGCAGAGCGACGCAGACGAGCGGGGGAGCAGATCAATTCCAAGCGATACGCGGAGTTACGCAGGGAGCAACAGGACACCATAGTAGATCAATGGCTGTGCCCCTTATACAACTTCATAAGAGGACACGCAAACACAGGAGGCAACTATGACGACGCAACAACAAACGATTGAACACAAGCACCAGGACGGTAGATGGGTACGGGAACACATTGACCGTGATGGGGGCATCACTTACACCAGCAACTTTGATCACGAGGCTATGCTACGGGATGATCGTCTATGGCAGATACACGGCTGTGATGACATCAAGCATTACGGTAATCTAGATGGCTACTACACTAAATTCACAGAACTACACAGGTCAGAGGTCATCTATCTTTACCAGCAATGGAGGGACTATGTACAGGAAGGACACACTATGGCCAGTTTTGAACAATGGTTGGAATGGGAGATCAACGATGGTGATGACCTTTATGAACAGCGGGATCTAGCACAAGACACGCTGTATGACGAAATCACGGAGTGTTTAGAACGGGAAGGTTTCAATTGACACACCAGTTTGAATGTGCTACAATCAACAACAGGAGGCAACTATGATAACAACGACTATGACGCGTGATCAATTCAACGCACTAACACAACAGGAACTGATAGCCAAGGGCACTCACTATGAACGCATAGACCTTACGGACGAGGTTGGGTGTCTATGGGCCAGCATCACACCTAAATTACAGGGCAGGGAGATGTATTGGACGGTCAGATGGGCCAACGAGCGACCCGAGGTGCTGTCTATAGAAGAGGCCATCGCTAGGGGGGAGATAGTATGATACAACCGCTCACGGCAGAACAGAAAACACTAGAGATACTACGGGGCAATTACCCTTACACATTCAAGACCTTACCGCTAGAGGTCTACACGGAGATCTGTGAGGGATCAGAGAGCACCGCGGAACTGCTACGCGATATGCTCCAACAGAGCGAGGGCCGTCGTGATTTCTGTCAAGCGTGGGTTGAATATATGAGCGGGTTTGATGGTGATTGTAGTGAGGTTGAGCGGCAACACAACAACTATGAATGGGCTATGGAACTATGGCAGGAAGTGACGGACACCGTGTATTATCTAAATAACCCGCAGGGTTGATCTCTACCAAAAACACCAAAAATACCAAAATTTTTTCCAACAAAGGTCAGACATAGGTCAGATGATTACATAGGTCAGACCTAATTTTTTACATAGGTCAGATGATTACATAGGTCAGATGAACCATACGACCAACACGTATCTCTCACCGTCAGTGACCGGTCGTACCTCATGTGGGAAACAGAAGTTGCTGGGAAACACGATGGCATCTCCAGTGCCTTGGGCAGGACTCGTGTATTGGCCCTGCCAGAAAGACAACTCTCCACCCTCGTAGTCAGTATTTAAAAGTATGCTGGTGCTCAATATACGCGGTGCTCCACCGTATGAGTCCACGTGCTCCTCGAACTTGTGTCCATTGCCGTACCTGATCAGGCTCACACCCGTGTGTTCGGTGGCCTTGTGTAGGTATGGATAGTGCTCCAGGATGTGTAGCAGTCCCAACTCTATGCGATCCCAACATGGTCCCCTGTCTGGTCCCAGCATGGTGAATTCACACTGCCTGGATTTGGTCACACGCTCCGTTGTGTTGTCAACCGCACTCTTGGCCACTTCCCAACCCTCCCAAGCCGTGTCGGCCTCGGGTTCACTCTTGCTCCATTCTATGATCTGTTGGCAGGTGTCAAAGTTCAGCAGGTTCTGGAACGTTATGATGTAGTCTCGCAGGTCCGTGCTGTCTGCGATACGCACTACTGATTGCCTTCCAGCCTAGTCAGTTGTTCATACAGGGCATACAGCCTCTGTCTGTGTGCTTCTCCCACGGGATCTCCCGGTGGCAGTTTCATCTTGTCGTCCATACGCATGTTCCTTATGTCCTCACGCACGGTGCCCACGTCCCTAGCGGGAGCGGTCTGTGTGTTGGTCAATGGGTTTGGCATCCTCTTGTTCTCCATCAACGATTCCAGGAACTGTATTCCTTCCGCTGTGTCAACCAGTGGTTGGTACAGCACCCTGTCTGGCAGTGTGCTTGAGAACTTCTTGATGTTCTCTAACCTGTTCACGTACTCGTCACCCCATTGTTGTTTGAGTGCCTGTTCCTCGGCCTTTAGATCCACCTGTTGTGGCTGTTGCTGTGCCATCTTGCCCAGTTGGTCTGAATACAGTGCCAGTGCTGTTTTGACTTGGTCCTGTGTGAAGTTGGCTTTCTTGAACACTTCGGTGACTTCCTTTGATAGGTCCTCTGGTATCTCATCCAGTCCGAACTCCTGGGTCACTGACCAGTCGTACTGCTCTGGTACCTTGTTGGTCAATTTCTTTTCCAATTCCGTGTATGATTTGGCCAGGTCCTCTGGTGATTTGAATTTTTCTGGTAACCAGTTGGGTCTGTCCTCTTGTGTTTCCGCTGGTTGCTCACCGGCCTTGGGCACGGTGTCCACTGGTTCCTGTATTTCCTTGTCTATAAGATGTCCTGTGGCTGGTGCCTGTGTGGTCTGTGTTACTTGTTCTTCGCTCATACTAGATGCTCCTTGTCATTGTCATTAGCCACGTTACGCTCTTTACACATGTTCCTTATCCTCCTGACCAGTTGTTGCTGTGCCACCACGTACACCGCTGAATACGGGTTGGGTGAGTCTGAAGTTATACGGGTCTGGTTGATTATGCGTTCTAGATCGTCTAACACCTGCTTGCCTGCTGGTGATTCAAACACCTGTCTATAGAACTGCTGTAGTTGTGCCGAAGTGGGCTTCATGTACTATTTGTTTCTTTTGTTGTTAAGTTTAGTTGTGTAGATATTTATATCTAAACTTGCGGTGGTGTGGGATTTTGTTGTAACTGCTGTGCCAGGGCTTGGAGTGCCTGTGCCTGTTGTTGCTGTGACTGTTGCTGTAACTCTTCCGCTACCTCGTCCTCGCTTTTGATCACCTCTGGACTCATGTCACCATCACGCAGGATCTTACGTGCCAGTGCCTGTAGGTCTACGTTCACTAGAGCGTTTGGTCCCAGTTGGTTCAGCGTCTGTACCAGTTGTAGGTCCCTTGATATCTCCGTCAGTGCTATGCCTTTCTTGACCGCACTGTTGACTATGATCTCGCTGATTGGGCCATACTGCGTGAAGTCCTGTACCTCTCCCCTCATCTGTAATCTCTTGATCAGGTTACTGATGATTGGACGCAGGAACTCTTTCTCCAGACGCAGTCCATATGGACCCAGTCGTCTGTAGAACTCTGCCTGTCTGATCTGTACTTCCGTGGCCGTTTGGTATTTTGATTCGTCTGGTGGTAGTATGGAATCATTGAACAACATCCTCCTGATCTGTTGCCTGTGATCTTGTATGGTTGCTTCAGTGACGTTTAGTTGTCCCGGGAATGGTACCGCTTGTAAAGGGGAATCCACTGTGATAACATCCCCAGGACGCAACTTCATGTTACTGAAGTTGACTGCTGTGTCGGAATTGACCTGCCAACTACCCAGTGCTAGGTAACTCGCGGCCTCCATGAATAACATCTGTGCCTCGTTGACCACACGTATGTGCGGCAGTGCCATACGCACTGGGCTCTCACCGTACACTGATCCAACGGTTTTTCCAAACCTGAAGGGTGTGAACATTTGTACGGGCATTTTCTTGGTCATCAATATTTCTTGTCCCTTGCTGACCTGTATGGTGTATGTGAATTCCTTGTCCATGGGCAATCTCAAACAACTCTCTAGTACCTTGTGCGTCTTGTATGGTTCCTTGACGCAGGCATCCACTAGTTGGTCTCCCATCTTGTCCCTGTAGTTTTCTATCAGGAAGTGTCCTGGTAATTCGTGCTCTCTGAATACTGTCTCTATGGTGCCATTGTGGTTGTCCAGGAAGTACAATTGGTAACTTGGTATGGCTATGAAATCGATCTGGTTGGTCTCCTCGTACATGCCCAAACATCCAACACCGGAAATCACGGCATCGGTCAGTGCTTCACTGGCCGCGACGTAGAAATTGCTGTCCCTTATGGTCTTGAACACGGTCCTGTTGGCCACGTCTAGTGCTTTCTTTACATCTGTAGCCACCCTTTCCTTAAGGTCTTCTCGCACGGACAAAGTGGCCCACTGACTGTTTTGCGGAATCAGTAGATTCAGTATCGTGGATACTAGATTCTGGACACCGTCTGGTGCCGTTGAATCGAAAATCCTTGTCCTGTCAGTGGTGTTAGCGTCCTGTCTGAAAAGATCCCTGTTGGGTCTCGTGTATAGGTACGCTTCCGAAATCTCACTTTCGTGTTTGTCGCGTTCTTGCTTGGCTAGTTTGAATGCCTTTGCGATGTAATCTTTGATCATTATTGATTTGATAGGCTACCGAATCCAACTCCAGTGGGTGCGATCGTGGAAGTTGCTACACCATCATCTGATATCCCAAACAGTCCCGTTCTCCTCTGTGAAATTAGACTTGATCTTCCTCTTCTTCCTCTCCTGGATCTCTGTTGTTCGAGTCTGGCTTTCTTCCTTTCGTCCTCTAACTCCGAGGCCGCTCTAGAATCAGCATCTGCCTGTAGTTGTCTTTGTACTTCAAGTTGTTGCTTTGCCTGTTCCTCTGGACTAGGCATGCTTGGTGCTTTAGGTAAACACATTAGTAGCCTCCTCCTAACAGTCTCAACACGTTCCTTGCCGCTGTGGCAACTGTCGTGGTTGGTTGTAATAGACTCTGTCTTGTTCCTAGGTCATCGGCTTCACCTGAAACTCCAAGTGCTGTCCTCCTAGTGATCAACACACCCCTTCCGGCCTGTGAAGCGGCCTTCCTTTTTCCAACTCCCCTCGCTGGTGCGGGTGGTGGTGTTGGACTTGGTGGTGGTGGTGGAGGTGGTGGTGGTGGGGGTGGTGGGGGTGGTGGGGGTGATGAACACATCATCATGGCCACTGGACCCTTGTACTCCGAACTCACTTCCTCTATGATATTGAAATCTTTGTCCCAAACGATCTTTGAATATATTTTCATTTGTCTCCTTTTCGCGTGTGCGTGTGTTTTTATATATCAACCTTTTCGCGTGCGTCACGCGTATGTGTTATTATATATAAATAACTTTATCAACCATTGTATTTACCGGTTCAATTGATTTTGTAACTGGTTCCAGAGCGTGTCAGAGGGTTATAAACCTTGGCCACCTTGCTCACATCTACGGCCAATTCAGGCAAGTGGCTTATCGCTTCACTGACCGAGTCAATACAGTCATCCTGTTTGCTACGCGGAAACGCTTGTAATTCATCCATGAAAGGTGTCTTGTCTCGCACACGCTCGTGTACGAACATACGACCGATCTTGATTATGGGCTCCAGCGTCTGTGCTATGAACACCATCTTGTTCTTGGTCCTGAATGTAGGCACCACCTGTACCATCGTTTTCATCTCCCTGGCAACACGTCTCAACTCGTTGGCCAACGCACTGGAGAAGTTTTCTTCCACGTACACGTGTGATATCTTGTGATAGGCACAGGCATGGATTATCTCTCGGCACTGGTTGGTGAAACTCTTTGTCTCCACGTCAACGGCACTCAACACGACCACGTCATGTATGAAGGTGTTACCCTCGCTGTCCCTCGCACAGATTGACAGAACAGAGTTGTCACGTCCCTTGAGCCCAGAGGCACTGTCCCAGGCCCCGCATATCCGCTCTATGTTGTGTTTTCCTAGTTTACAACTGGTCACATATCCCCCGAAAGGTTGCGATATACTGCTCCATTGTAGTTCGTCGCTGTAGTATTTGATGTTCTCTAACTGTACCAAGGGTTGGAATGTGGTCTGTGGTATCAGCATGTACTGTGAGTTGAAGTCCCCCTCCGTGGTCTCCAACCTCTGTTGGTCCAACCACTTGTAGGTGAACATGCCTTCCGGGTGATCAGGCCATGCCAGGTACTCCTCCTGTTCCACAGTGCTGTCTGGTAATCTCTTTTCCCGTGTACGCAGTATTGGAATCTTTTTCATCTTGTAGCCCACGTCCTCTAGGTGATTGTATATGGTCTCCTCGTGGTGCGGTGTGCCGAACATCAGGATCTGGTTTGATAACTTACCAAACTCTGCCACCCTCTCCTTGTTACGCTCACGCTGGTCCATCGTTATGACGTTGTCAGATGTCTCGATGTCGTCAGCGATAACCATGGTGGCATGGAAGCCCGTGAATGACGCACCCAGTGAACTCACCGTCACTGATGGGTTCAACTGTAGTATGGGTCTGTCAACAGTGAATGTCTCTGACTTCCAGGTGAACAGGTCTGACTTCATGTGCTGTAGCAGGGGATGGTTCTCGATCATGTTCCTGATGTACAGGGAGTTACGCAGGGCCAGGTTACGCTTGGCCGATATCAGCAGGCAGGTCCAGTTGGGGTCATTGAGCAGTTTCCAACACACGTAGGCACCCATCAGGTAACTCTTGCCCACGTGCCTGAATGCCTGTAGTATCCTACGCGGCTCGTGGTCGGTCTCCTCCAACCAGTCCGCTATCTCTTGGTGTACTTCGGGTGTGGTCTGATTACTGACTATGTTTAACGTGTCCAGGAACACCTTGAATGATAACTTCTGCTCCATTAGTCATTCTTTTTCTGTAGCCTCTGTTGGGCCATGTCTATGAGTTTAGCGGCCTGTTGCTTCTCTTCCTGTTTGTTTTCACCAGTGGGGTGTACGGCACCGCTAGCGGCCTGTGCCAGATACTTCAGCATCTGTAGTTTGGCACGCTTGGCATTGTCGATGAACGTGGTCTTCTTGATGTAGTCCTTGTCATCGCGGTCTGGATATTGGGTGTCGAACAGTTGATGTGCCTCGTCCAACTCCTTGCCCCAGTAGCCGTCAGCGAACTGTTTGAGTATCTCGAGCCACTGCTCCTCTACCCTATTTTTTGCCATCTTCCTTGGCCTCTGGTTTTGGTAACATTGATGTGATCTTGTTGAATAATTCTCCAACCGTGGTCATGTCAGCGGCACGGAATATGCCCTTCTGTGTGGCCACGTCTATGATGTTGGCTATGATTGCGAGTTCTTGGTCTGTAAGTGTCTGTTTCATTTGATGATTTCCTTTGTTTTTCTGTTAGTTTTATGCGGACGCTGATACGAGCACGTTTGTATGTCAGCGTCACGCAGGGTATTTATAATGTTTGATTGGGGGTGTGTTTTAACTGTGCGTGGTATTGTAGCATGGCAACTAGATAGAAACACACGCACAGCCTTTAGAGTAACACAGTGAAAGGAGTATATACGTAATCACCGTGTTACTATTAATTATATCTTTTTAGAGATATAATCAAAAAAGTGGTCCAGGAACTTCTTGGCACGGCTCTCCGCTGTCCTAGATCTTATCAGGTTCAGAATGTCCTCTGCCCTCTGTCTGCTCCCAGCACTTACCTCGGGTGTCTCGTCCTGGTGTAGTTCGTTCAGCAGTTGCCTCAACCTGGTCTGCTCTTGTTTTATTGTTTTTGGCTTCTGCCTCTTGTTGTTTCCTTTTGCGTCTTTCATAGATCTCCTGTTGTTGTTGTGTTTCGATTATTGCCCTCACGAACATGTTTTGGTCCTGTTTGTGTTTTTCATTTTCCGTCATTGTTCTTGTCCTCTTTCTTGAACAGTTTGTCAAACTGGTCATTGGTCTTGGGTGCCGCGGGCACCATCTGTATCTGGAAGGTGCGGGCTGGTTTTATGTTGCTACCGGTGGCACTCAACAGACGTGTCCTGATTGCCACTATCCTAGCGATGGTGGTGTTGTAGTTGTTGACCTGGGGCACGCTGAAACGGGCCGCTGTGTTTGATCCCATGGGTGTGTAGAACTGGCTCATCAGTTGTGACGTGAGGCAGAACACGCTGGGGTTCCACAGGTACTGTCCTTGGGCATACTTGACCTCTGATCCCAGCAGGTCCACGTATTTCTTCCAGTGACGTGTCTTGGTAAATTCATTCTGCCTCTCCAGCATCCTGCCCAACACGTTCAGCATCGTGGTGCCTAGTGTGCGGTAGTCCTCCTCGGTTTGGTCGTAGTATTGTGTCGTGCCTATGGGCATTATTTTGGTGTAGTGTATTTGTATCATGTTGTTAGTTGCCTTTCTTATAGAAATATTTATCACCTGATTGATCACTCATAAATATTTCTGGACAAAAAAACTGGAACAGGCAACTAACAACAACTCATAAAAGGGATTAAAGAACGATCCTCCCGCATGACGGGGAACACACACGGGTGTACATAACCAAGTGATAATGTGTGAACCATCTAGGACTCAACCGGTCCAAGGGAATAAACACTCAAGTGATAAACTATGCGGTTGATTTTTTGAGAGATCAAAAAATTTTTACGTTCTGATGTCTTGACTGGAGTAAAGTGAAAGGAATGAAAATGAAAGGAGAAATACAAGGACTGAACGAAGTGAAGGACTTGGAGATGAGCAAGGCTCATCTACTCACTGCTGACGCAGTTCGTAAAGACTACGTCTTCCTCTTGACATCAAATGTGCGATCATGTATAATCAACGATGAAGGAGTAATATGAGGAACAAATTCAACAAATATAGAAGAAACAAAGCCAAGAGGTCTGACGTGCCCAAGCACACCTGTAAGGACACCTGCCAGATGGTGCTGTTGGAGAGGCCCTACAATCAACTCAACAAGTGGGACCTACGATGTCGAGTCAGCAACAGGCACTACAAGTGGTTGAGCAAACAAGAGGCCAGCCACATATGGGACATGGTGCCCCACAGGACCATGATGTCCAGAAAAAAAGTGGCACCATAGCCGCAGACTAAATAGTTTTGCTGTCAACGACGGCAATCACGTGTGTGTGATCCATTTCGAACTTTATGCCAATATTGTCCAACAAGGTCACACACCGTTGAAAAATTTCCTAACAATCATATTGAGATACGGCTACCACAGGTGCCGCAACAGACACATCGACAAACAGATGGGCAAGGGCAACTCGCACAGATGTACCGCACAGCACCACACGTGTGGATTCGTGCTCCATCCCAAGCCCAGGTACGAGACGATTAAATTATGGAAGCGTTTCTAGGACATCATCTTCCAACTGATGCCCAGTAGGAAAAATAGTATTGTGTATAGCAACCATTCGTTGCGTCGGATACGTCCGTCCAGGTGTGACAGGTGATTGTCCATCAACAGGTTGATCTTGTCCTCCAATCTCTGTAGTCTCTGCTGTATGGTCAATCTCTTCATTACACTGTGTCCGTCTTTATGATCCTGTAGTAGTTGCCGCAAGTAATCATGGCAACCCCATCCCCAAACCTCACACCAGATATGTTGCCCGCTGGCACCGTGCCTAGGTTGATGGCATCATTGGTCCTGGTTATGGTCGGTGGTGTTGATGTCGATGACGAAACACTGAACGTGCTGATGTATGCCGTTGTTGATTTCCTCCAGACCACAGCGAACTGATTACCGTGTAATTTGAACAGGCAGGCCGCGTCTGGGTCGAATGCGGTCGAAGTTGAGTCCGTGCCGTTGGTGACCGACACCGCTATGCTGTTGGACGCGTGTGACTCTGGGGTGGTCTGGTCGTCCGCGTTGATGTAGTTGAGTGCGTAGTTCTCGTAGATGTCGTACAACCTCTCACCCGTGAGCGATGTGGCCGTAAGGTACAGGTTACCACCCTTGGTTCCAGTGGTGTCGGGATACATGCCTACCCAGATGTTAGAACCAATCTGTATGGCCTGGATGAAGTCCTCACCCAGTTCCGTGGCAGACCTGCCCGTGTCGCTGATGTAGGCCACCCTGTCGTTGTTGGCTATCCGCGGGTCTGAATAGGTTGTAGGGTAGGTGCCATCATATGGGTCGTCCAGCGATCCCTCCGTGCTGGATCTGTCCGTATTGACACTACCCACGTTGATGTTGTTGTTGGTGGTGTTGTAGATGATCTGTGATTCATTCCTCACACCCTGTTGTTGTGCCACCTGTGCG